>Ga0209066_10004273_pt1 | contig 15720 bp, 18 predicted proteins | sample All_14_2_FD_187198 | JGI IMG/M metagenome (GOLD analysis project Ga0209066, IMG submission 187198) | Freshwater microbial communities in response to fracking from Pennsylvania, USA - Allegheny Zone_MetaG_DW_15 (SPAdes) (version 2) ...
CGCTGGGGGTGATTCGCGCCGTCGCGTTCGGCGGCTTCTACCCGGCCGGCGAGGCGCTGGATCCGTTCGCGCTCTCGGTGACGCTCGCCGACGACTGCGCGGCGCCGGCGCCGGCCACCGCCGTGGCCGGCGGGATCGTCACGGCCGTCGTGCTCGCGGTCGGCGGGCTCGCCGCCGCGCTCGCCCCCGGGGTCGGCGACCGCCGGCGACCGGGTCGGCGCCGCTCGGGCTGAGCGTCCCGCGGCCGCGGTCAGGGCCGCGTCACGGGGCGTAGATCGCGCGCGCGAGCGCGTCGAGCACGGCCGGCGTGCGCGGACCGAACGACAGGACGACCGAGTCCGCCATATCGACGATGCGGCGCCGCTCGCCCGCCGGGGTGAGGGCGACCGCGGTGAGTCCCTCGAGGAGCCCGTCGAGGCCGCCCATGCTCTCGAGGCCGTCCGTCATCACGAGCACGACGTCGGGCGCGGCCGCGATGAGCGCCTCGTCGGTCATCGGCCGCGAGCCGACGATGCCCACCTCGGCGGCGACGTCGACACCGCCGAGCGCGCCGATGAGCTCGTCGGCGCCGGTGCCCTCGCCGAACAGGTAGTAGACCCCGGACCCGCCGCGGAGGTAGAGGAAGACCATGCGCAGCGGCTCGCCCGCCGGCACGATCGCGGCGATCTCGGCGACCTTCGCCGCGATGGCGGCGTCGAGCTCGCCCGCGAGCGCCTCGCCGGCGTCGGCCATCCCGAGCGCGGCGCCCACCTGCCTCGCGAGCTCGGCGGCGCCGTCGAGCGTCGCGTCCGCGTCGACGAACACGACGGTGATCCCGGCGTCGCGCAGCTGCTCGACGACGTCGACCGGGCCGACGGTGCCGTCGGTGATGACGAGGTCGGGGTCGAGCGCGATGATCGCCTCGCTGTTGACGGTGTGCCCGTTCGACGTGACGACCGGCAGGTCGGCGACGCCGGGGAAGTCGGTCGAGACGTCGCGCCCGACGAGCCGGTCGGCCTCGCCGAGACCGGCGATGGTCGCGGCGATCGAGCCGGCGATGTCGAGGCCGATCACCCGATCCGCGTGCTCGACGACGACCTCGCGGTCGCCGCCGAGGTCGTGCGAGACGACCGTCGTCGGCAGCGTCGGCGTGAAGTCGCCGGTGACGACGGGGATCGCGGCGTCGGCGAGCAGCGCCGTCGACGGTCCGGTGATCGACCGCGGGTCGGCGGGCACGTCGAGCTCGGCGAGCGGGAGGACCGGCCCGCTCGCGGTCGGCGCGCCGCTCGCGCCGGACTCCGGTGCGGCGGCGCCGCAGCCGGCGAGTCCGAGCGCGACCGCGATGGCGAGCGCGCTCACGGGCATGGTCGTGCGCCAGCGCATGGGACCTCCGGGTGATCGCCGCGCGAGGCGGCGGGCGGAATGTGCTCGGCGATCCTATTCCGCCCGGCCGCCGCGTGCCTGAGCATCCGCCCCGTGGCCCGGTCGTACACTGGCGCCCCGAGAGGAGGGGATGTCCGTGGACGCCGACGAGCTCGACCCTCGCGACGCCGCCATCCTCGCCTTCGAGCGCGACTGGGTCGGCGCGCCGGCCGCGAAGGACGAGGCGATCGCCGCCCGTCTCGGCCTCAGCCCCGCCCGCTACCAGCAGCGGCTGCTCGCGCTCATCCGGCTCCCAGAGGCCGTGCGATACGATCCGTTGCTGGTGTCCCGCCTCACCCGCCTCGAGTCCGCCCGCGCGGCCGAGCGGCAGGCGAGGGCCTCCGCGATCGCCGCGGGGACCGTCCGGGGCGCCGCGCACCGCTGACCGCCGACCGAACGAGGACGACCACCGCATGGCTGCTCCCGCGCAGGACCGATTCGACCGGATCCCCGACGAGCCTGGCCGCGTCGGCGCGCACCGGGGCCCGCGGCGCCGTGGCGGCGGCTGGATCGCCTTCGCCTGGGCGCTCCTGGCGACCGGCGTGCTCGTCTTCGGCGGGCTCTTCGTGCTCAGCCGCTGGCTCGACGTCGACTTCGGCCTCGCGATCTTCGCCCAGCCGACCGCGACCCCGGAGCCGGTCGAGACGACGGCCGCCGCGGTGGTGACCGACCCGGCGACGATCGACCCCGCACGCGCGATCACGATCGTCGTCCTCAACGGCACGCCGGTGGCCGATCTCCAGAACACGGTCGGCAACGAGCTCGCCGCGGCGGGCTGGCCGGTCACGTCGAGGGCGAACGCCGCCGATCGCACGATCGAGCAGACCGTCGTCTACTACTCCGACCCCGCGGATGCCGACGTCGCCCGCGGGCTCGTCGCCGCGCTCGGCTTCGGCGAGATCCGCGAGGTGGGCGTCGACACCTACCCGGGGGCGAAGCTCACGATCGTGCTCGGTGCGGACGATCCGCGCGTGCCGAAGCCGGACCCCGTGCCGACCGAGGAGACGCCCGCCGAGGGCTGATCCCGGCCCGATGCCGCCGTGTCTCGGCGGCGTCACAATTCTGTTTCCAACGTGTGAAATCTGTCCGGATCCGCTCGCTCGGCCGGAATCTGTGGGACCTCGGACCGTAGCATCGGACCGTGGGCGGGCCATCGTCCGCAGCAGCACACAGCAAGGAGCACGTCATGGCGCAGGGGACCGTCAAGTGGTTCAACGCGGAGAAGGGCTACGGGTTCATCACCGTGGACGGCGGGGGCCAGGACGTGTTCGTCCACTACTCCGCGATCGAGATGACCGGATACAAGGTCCTCGAGGAGGGCCAGAAGGTCGTCTTCGAGGTCGGCACGGGCTCGAAGGGGCCGCAGGCCGAGTCGGTCAAGCTCGCCTGACCCGATCTCCAGCGCACACGAACCTCGCGAACGCCGCCGGTGCATGCGCCGGCGGCGTTCCGCGTCCTCCGGCGCGTCGCTCGCCTTGCACTCCCCATGGTCGAGTGCTAACGTTCCCTCTGGCACTCTGACGTTCCGAGTGCCAAGAACCGTCGAACCGTCCGGGAGGGACGAGAACCAACATGGCGAAGATCATTGCTTTCGATGAGGAGGCGCGACGCGGCCTCGAGCGCGGCCTCAACACGCTGGCCGACGCGGTGAAGGTGACGCTCGGCCCGCGCGGTCGCAACGTCGTCCTCGAGAAGAAGTGGGGCGCTCCCACGATCACGAACGATGGCGTCTCCATCGCGAAGGAGATCGAGCTCGAGGACCCCTTCGAGAAGATCGGCGCGGAGCTCGTCAAGGAGGTCGCGAAGAAGACCGACGACGTCGCCGGTGACGGCACCACGACCTCGGTCGTGCTCGCCCAGGCGCTCGTCCGCGAGGGCCTGCGCAACGTCGCGGCCGGCGCCGACCCCATCTCGCTCAAGCGCGGCATCGAGAAGGCGACCTCCGCGGTCGTCTCGGCGCTCGTGGACAGCGCGAAGGAGATCGAGACCAAGGAGGAGATCGCCGCGACCGCGTCCATCTCCGCCGCGGACCCCGAGATCGGCGCGCTCATCGCCGAGGCGATCGACAAGGTCGGCAAGGAGGGCGTCGTCACCGTCGAGGAGTCGAACACCTTCGGCACCGAGCTCGAGCTCACCGAGGGCATGCGCTTCGACAAGGGCTACCTGTCTGCGTACTTCGTCACGGACCCGGAGCGCCAGGAGGCGGTCTTCGAGGACCCGTACATCCTCATCGTCAACTCGAAGATCTCGGCGATCAAGGACCTGCTCCCCATCGTCGACAAGGTGATCCAGTCGGGCAAGCAGCTCCTGATCATCGCCGAGGACGTCGACGGCGAGGCGCTCGCGACCCTGGTCGTGAACAAGATCCGCGGGATCTTCAAGTCGGTCGCCGTCAAGGCCCCCGGCTTCGGCGACCGTCGCAAGGCGCAGCTGCAGGACATCGCGATCCTCACGGGCGGCCAGGTCATCTCCGAGGAGGTCGGCCTCAAGCTCGAGAACGCGACGCTCGACCTGCTCGGCCGTGCGCGCAAGGTCGTCATCACCAAGGACGAGACGACCATCGTCGAGGGCGCTGGCGACCCGGACCTCATCGCGGGCCGCGTCAAGCAGATCCGTGCCGAGATCGAGAACACCGACTCGGACTACGACCGCGAGAAGCTCCAGGAGCGCCTCGCCAAGCTCGCGGGCGGCGTCGCCGTCATCAAGGCGGGCGCGGCGACCGAGGTCGAGCTCAAGGAGCGCAAGCACCGCATCGAGGACGCCGTCCGCAACGCGAAGGCCGCCGTCGAGGAGGGCATCGTCGCCGGTGGTGGCGTCGCGCTCATCCAGGCGTCGAAGACCGCGTTCGAGTCGGCCGCGATCACCGGCCTGGTCGGTGACGAGGCCACGGGGGCGAACATCGTCCGCGTCGCCGTCGAGGCCCCGCTCAAGCAGATCGCGCTCAACGCGGGTCTCGAGCCGGGCGTCGTCGTCGACAAGGTGCGCCACCTCCCCGTCGGTCAGGGCCTCAACGCCGCGACCGGCGAGTACGTGGACATGCTCGCCGCGGGCATCAACGACCCGGTGAAGGTGACGAGGTCGGCGCTGCTCAACGCCGCGTCGATCGCCGCGCTGTTCCTCACGACCGAGGCCGTCGTCGCCGACAAGCCGGAGAAGCACGCCGCTCCGGCCGGCGACCCGACCGGTGGCATGGACTTCTGACCAGCGCCACACGCTCGAACGGGCGGTCCCTCCTCGGAGGGGCCGCCCGTTCGGCGTTCCGGGGGTGCGCGGCCTACCGCAGGAACAGCCGCGCGTTGTGCTCCTCGATCTCGGCGTACTGGCGGCCCGCCTGGCCGAGCGCGCCGGAGATCGCGGCGAGCGACTCCTCGACCCGCTGCTGGGTCGCGGTCCAGTCGCCGACGACGCTCTGGAAGGCGGTCGCCGCCTGCCCGCCCCAGGAGGACTGCAGTTCGGCGAGGCGGCCGCGGAGCCCCGCGACCTCGGACTGGATGCGGCCGATGGAGGCCTGGACGGCGGTCGTTGCGGCGAGGACGGCCTCGCTGTCGACGGAGTATCTGGTCATGGCGGCGAGCGTAGGCGCCGGCCGGGTCAGCTCGTCGCGCTCCCGCCGCCGCTGTTGACGGCGGACTCCGACGACGGCCTGGCGACGACGCTCGGGGCGAGCGGCAGCCAGACGCGGAAGGTCGCCCCGCCGCCCGCCGTCTCGATGATGTCGACGGCGCCGTGGTGGGCCTTCACGATCGCCGCGACGATCGCCAGCCCGAGGCCGTTGCCCCCGGTCTCCCTCGCCCGCGAGGTGTCCGCGCGCCAGAACCGCTGGAAGATCTTGTCGCGGATCTGCGGCGGCACGCCCTCGCCGTGGTCGATGACGGCCACGACCGCGCGCCGGCCCTCGGGCTCCACCCCGACGCCGATCTCGAGTGGGCTGCCGTCCGGGCTGAACCGCAGCGCGTTCCCGAGGAGGTTCGCGATGACCTGTCGGATCTTGTTCTCCTCGCCGAGCACGATCGCGTCGAGGTCGGGCGCGGGCTCCGGCAACGCTGGCGCCTGGACCGGGACCGGGGCCGTCGTGCGCCTGCGGCTCTTCGGCACGAGCCGCGAGAGCGCGCCGGCGAACGGGATCGGGCCGGTGCCGAGCGAGGCGCCGCGGCTCGGCGTGCTCGTGACCGAGCTCGCGGGCAGCGGGATGGGCTTCGTGAGCGTGTCGACGGCGGGCGCGACGGCGGGCTCCGGCGAGTCGACGTCCACGGGTCTGGCCTCGCCGACGGGGCCGGCGAGGCTCGCGGCGTCGAGGCCGACGACGCTGACGGTCCGGTTCGGGGCGGACGCCATCGCATCGAGCGCCGCGTCGCGGGCGAGCGGCAGGAGGTCCACCGCGGCGAGCTGCATCGGGCGGGTCTCGTCGAGGCGGGCGAGCTCGAGGAGGTCCTGCACGAGGCCGGTCATCCTGATGGCCTCCTTCTCGATCCGCTCCATCGCCTGGGCGACGTCCTCCGGCTGCGCGAGCGCGCCCATCCGGTAGAGCTCGGCGTAGCCGCGCACGGTCACGAGCGGGGTGCGCAGCTCGTGGCTCGCGTCGCCGACGAAGCGGCGCATCTGCTCGATGGTGCGGGCGCGGTCGTCGAAGGCCCGGTCGATGCGCGCGAGCATGGTGTTGAGCGATCGGGTGAGGCGGCCGACCTCGGTGTTCGGCGGGGCGCCGGTCATGCGCTGGCTGTAGTCGCCGTCGGCGAAGCGCGCCGCCGTCGCCTCGACGCGTCGCAGCGGCGCGAAGGTCGTGGTCACGAGCAGTCGGGTGAGCGCCCCGCCGAGGATGATCACGGTGAGCGAGAAGAAGAGGAAGACCGCGGCGAGCCTCGCGACGGTGGCGTTGGCGTCGGCGAGGTCGGCGGCGACGACGAGGACCGCGCGCTCGCTCGTGCCGTCGATGATCACCGGGGTGAGCAGGAGCCGCCACTGCGAGCGGCGATCCTCGCTCGTCGCCGAGACGAGCAGCTGCCCGCCGGCGACGACCGACTCGAGCACGTTCGCGGTCACGATGGGCCTGGCGCCGGGCTCGCCGGGGAAGTAGTCGAAGAGCTCGGTGCCCTGGACGTCGATGACGGCGAGGTAGTAGGGGTTGAACGGCGCCGTCTCGCTCGTGAAGCGCGCCTTCGCATCCGCGAGGTCGATGGTGTTGTCGACGCTGAGCTCGGTGAAGACGTCGCTGAGGCGCTGGTCGATCTCCTCGACGAGGTAGGAGCGCAGCACGGTCATGGTGCCGATGCCGGCGATGGTGAGGCCCGCCGTGAGCAGGAGCACCGTGACGCCGGTGATCTTCGTGCGCAGCGAGATGCGATCCCAGCGGGAGGGGCTCGTCACGTGGCGCACGGTGCAACGGTACCCGCGGCGGCTGGGCGCGTCCCGGATGCGACGAGGCACGTAAAGAATCATTGACATCGTGTCTGACATGCTTTACGTTGGCCGTGTCAAGAAAACCTGACATCCGGAGGGGTCGTGTCGTACCACGAGAAGTTCACCTGGGCGTTCGGCGTCATCGCCATCGTCGCCTACGCCGTCTACGCGGCGATCATCGCACCGCAGCTGGCGAGCACGCCGCCCGGTGAGATCGAGTACTGGCTGCCCATGCTCGTCACCATCGGCGCCGCGATCCTCGGCGGGATCCTCGTCGGCATCGTCCTCGGCATCGTCTCGCCGCGGGGCGCCGACAAGGAGGACGAGCGCGACCGCCGGATCGCCCGCTTCGGCGATCACGTCGGCAACGCCTTCGTCGCGATCGGGGCGATCGCCGCGATCGTGCTGTCGATGCTCCGCGTCGACTGGTTCTGGATCGCGAACGCCGTCTACCTCGCCTTCGTGCTCTCGGCGGTGTTCGCGTCGATGGCGAAGATCGCGGCCTACCGCGAGGGGATGCCGGCGTGGTGAAGGCGACGCGGGTCACGAACTCGATCCGCGCCCTGCGCTTCGCCGCGGGGGAGATGACGCAGGCCGAGCTCGCCGAGCGCGTCGGCGCCTCGCGGCAGACCCTCATCGCGATCGAGCAGGGCAAGTACTCGCCGTCGCTCGAGATGGCGTTCCAGATCGCCGCCGCGCTCGGCGTCGGGCTCGACGCGGTGTTCCACTACCCGAAGGAGGAGGCGTGATGCGCGCCTGGCAGTACGACCGATACGGCGGCCCCGAGGTCCTGCGCCTCGCGGACGTCCCCGAGCCGGAGGCCGGCGCGGGGGAGCTCCTCATCCGCATCGCCGCGGCCTCGGTCAACGCCGCCGACTGGCACCTCATGCGCGGCGACCCGCTCATGGTCCGCGCCGTGACCGGGTTCGGTGCCCGGCCCAGGCGCGTCACCACGATCGGCAGCGACATCGCCGGGCTCGTCGAGGCCGTCGGCGACGGCGTCGAGGGGTTCGCCGTCGGCGACCGGGTCATCGCCGAGGTCGACACGGGCGGCGCGGCCGGGCTCGTCGCCGTGCGGGCGACCGGGGTCGCGGCGGCGCCCGTCTCGCTCCGGCTCGCCGAGGCGGCCGCGATCCCGATGGCGGGGATCACGGCGCTGCGCGCGGTCCGCGACGGCGCGCATGTCGGCGCCGGCGACCGCGTCGTCGTCAACGGGGCCTCCGGCGGCGTCGGCACCTTCGCGGTCCAGCTCGCCGTCGCGATGGGCGCGGAGGTCACGGCGATCACGAGCGCCCGCAACCGTGAGCTCGTCGCGGGGCTCGGGGCGAGCCGCGTGGTCGCCTACGACGAGGAGGACGTCGCGACGAGCGTCCGCGACGCGGACGCGGTGGTCGACATCGTCGGGCTGCTCACGATCGCGCAGCTGCGCCGCATGGTGCGGCCGCGCGGTCGCGTGGTGCTCGTCGGCGGCAACGGCGGGCGCTGGCTCGGCCCGGCCGCGCGCATGCTCGGCGCGGTGTTCGTGAACCCGTTCGTGCGGGAGGCGCTGCATCCGGTGATGGACTCGGGGCCGCGCGGCGAGGGGCTCGCGACGCTCGCGGCCCTCGTCGACGCGGGGGCCGTGCGTCCCGTGATCGAGCGCGAGTTCGCCTTCGACGACGTGCCGACCGCCATCGCGCACCTGGAGACCGGGCGCACGCGCGGCAAGCTCGTCATCCCCGTCGCGGAGCTCGACTGAGCCCGGGCGGACTCAGGGCTTCGACTTGAGCATGTACCCGAAGCCGCGCTTGGTCTGGATGACCGGCTCCTCCGTGTACTGGTCGATCTTGCGGCGCAGGTAGGAGATGTAGCTCTCGACGATGCCCGCGTCGCCGTTGAAGTCGTACTCCCAGACGTGGTCGAGGATCTGCGCCTTCGAGAGCACCCGGTTCGGGTTGAGCATGAGGTAGCGCAGCAGCTTGAACTCGGTGGGGGAGAGCTCGACCGCGTTGCCGTCGACGGTCACCTCGTGGGTGTCCTGGTCCATGACGATCTCGCCGGCGCGGATGACCGCGTCGTCGTCCTCCTGCATCGTGCGGCGCAGGATCGCCTTGATGCGGGCGACGATCTCGTCGAGGCTGAAGGGCTTCGTGACGTAGTCGTCGCCGCCGACGGTGAGACCGGTGATCTTGTCCTCGGTGTCGTCCTTCGCCGTGAGGAAGAGGATCGGCGAGGTGTAGCCGGAGCTGCGGAGGCGCTTGGTGACGCCGAAGCCGTTCATGTCCGGGAGCATGACGTCGAGGATGATGAGGTCGGGCTCCTCCTCGATGACCGCGGAGATGGCGGCGGCGCCGTTGCCGACGGCGCGGACGGCGAAGCCGGCGAAGCGCAGGCTCGTGGTGAGCAGGTCGCGGATGTTGGGTTCGTCATCGACGACCAGGATGCGAGGTCCGTTCATGCAGACCATTGTCCTGGATGTTGTCTATGAGTCAACTGGACACACCGTGATCGTTATTCGAGTGTGACCCGGACGTCAGGTGGACACCACCTGCGAATCGTGGCGGCCTCGGCGTAGAGTCGGGACATGCGCGAGATCGACGAGGTGCGGACGCCGGGGCTCCTCCTCGACCTCGATCGCTTTGAGGCGAACACCGCCGACCTCGTCGCCATCGCCCAGGCGCACGGCATCGAGTACGCGCCTCACGCGAAGACGCACCGCATCCCCGAGCTCGGACGCCGGCAGCTCGCCGCCGGCGCGGCCCGCCTCACCGTCGCGAAGCTCGGCGAGGCCGAGGCCTTCGCCGAGGCCGGCGTCACCGCGATCCTCGTCGCCGTCCCCATCGTCGGCACGGCGCGCGCCCGCCGCGCGCTCGAGCTCCACCGCCGCGCCGACCTGCGCCTCACCGTCGACTCCGCCGTCGGCGCGGCCGACCTCGGCGCCGTCTTCGCCGCCGCGGGCGAGCGCGCGCGGGTGCTCATCGCCGTCGACACGGGCCTCGGGCGCGAGGGGGTCGCGCCCGCCGAGGCCCCGGGGCTCGCCGCGCTCGTCGCCGCCACGCCTGGGCTCGAGCTGCTCGGCGTCCTCACCCACGAGGGCCACGCCTACGCGGCGATCGACGCCGCGGACCTCGTCGACCGGGCGGCCGCCGCCGCGCGGCGGCTCGTGGCGACCGCCGTCGCGATCCGCGCCGCAGGCATCCCGTGCGCCGTCGTCTCGCTCGGCTGCTCCGCATCGGTCGCCGCGGTCGCGACGGTGCCGGGGGTCACCGAGCTGCGCCCGGGGATCGCGAGCTTCGGCGACGTCGGCCTGCTCGCCCTCGGCGTCCTGCCGCACGACCGGATGGCCGTGCGGGTCGTCGCGACGGTCGTGAGCGCGCCGGAGCCCGGCCGTGCCTGCATCGACGCGGGGTCGAAGGCGCTCGGCGCCGACCTCATCCTCGCCTCGGCGCACCGCGACGAGTTCGGCGGCTACGGCCTGCTCGAGGGGGCGCCCGGCTGGGTGCTCGAGCGCCTCTCCGAGGAGCACGGCTGGCTGCGCCCGTCTGGCGTCGACGCCCCGGGCGAGCTCGTGCCAGGGCAGCGGGTGACCGTGATCCCGAACCACGTCTGCATGGCCTTCGCCGCGCTGCGGCGGGCGACCGCGATCCGCGGCGACGCCGTCGTCGGCGTCTGGGAGGGGCTCGGCCCCGGCGCCTCGGAGTAGGCGCGGCGGCGGGACGGCGTGCGTCACCCCGCCGCGGCGGGGCGCATCTGCGCCCTGGGCGAACGGCCCACGCGGGCCGGGCGCGTCGCATCGGCAGCGCATAGGCTCGCAGCGTGGACCTGCATCCCGCGATCCCGCTGCTCGATCCCGCACCGCGGCGGATCGGCCGGCGCGAGTTCGACTTCACCCGCCGGGCGGCCGTCATGGCCGTCGTCAACCGCACGCCAGACTCGTTCCACGATCAGGGCGCGACCTTCGCCCTCGATCGCGCGGTCGCCGCGAGCCTGCGCGCCGTCGAGGCGGGCGCCGACTGGGTCGACATCGGCGGCGTGCCCTTCGGGCGCGGTCCCGCGGTCTCGACGGAGGAGGAGCTCGACCGCGTCGTGCCGCTCGTCGAGGCGGTCGCCGCCGCGAGCGACGTCGTCATCTCCGTCGACACGACGAACGCGGTCGTCGCGAGGGCCGCGGTCGCGGCCGGCGCCGCGGTCGTCAACGACACGAGCGGCTTCTGGGACCCGGAGATGCCCGCCGCGGTCGCCGAGTCGGGCGCGTGCATCGTGCTCACGCACAGCCTGCATCCGCCGCGCTCCGAGCCGGTGCGGCCCGTCTACGACGACGTCGTCGACGTCGTGCGCGCCTTCCTCGAGTCGCGGATCGAGCGCGCGCTCGCCGCCGGGATCGCGCCCGACCGGCTCATCGTCGACCCCGGCCACGACCTCAACAAGAACACCTACCACTCGCTCGAGCTCTGCCGCCGGCTGCCGGAGATCGTCGCCCTCGGCTATCCGACGCTCGTCGCGCTCTCGAACAAGGACTTCATCGGCGAGACGCTCGACCGGCCGCAGCGGGAGCGGCTCACCGGCTCGCTCGCGGCCGCGGTCGCCTGCGTGATCGCGGGGGCGCGGATCGTGCGCGTGCACGAGGTCGAGCCAACGGTCGACGCGGTCCGGATGACGGAGGCGATCCTCGGGATGCGCGAGCCGGCCTACGCGATCCACAACAACGGGACGAACTGAGCCGATGGGCTCGCCGCGCATCGACCGGCTCTGGCCGGCGCCGGCCGAACGGCTCGGCATCGAGGCGCTCGCGGAGGCCTTCGGCCGCCCCGGCCGCGACGGGGCGCGCCGTCCGTGGGTGCGCGTGAACTTCGTGAGCACGATCGACGGCTCGGCGGTCGGCGCCGACGGGCGCAGCGGCTCGATCTCGTCGGCGGCGGACCGCGCCGTCTTCGACGTGCTCCGCCGCCTCTGCGACGCCGTGCTCGTCGCGGCCGGCACCGTGCGCGAGGAGGGCTACGGCGCGATGCGGGTCGACGACGCGACGGTCGCCTGGCGTCGTCGGCACGGCCTCCACGACCACCCCGTCTTCGTCATCGCCTCGCGCTCGCTCGACCTCGATCCCGCGTCCCCGGTGTTCGCCGATGCGCCGGTGCGCCCGATCGTCGCGACGGTCGCCGCCGCGCCCGCGCGTCGGCGCGCGGCGCTCGCCGAGGTGGCCGACGTCGTCGACTGCGGCGACGACGAGCTCGATCCCGCCGCGCTCCTGGCCGCGCTCGCGACGCGGGGGATCTCCGACGTGCTCTGCGAGGGCGGGCCGAGCTTCTTCGGGGCCATGCTCGCGGCGGATGCGGTCGACGAGCTCTGCATCACGATCGCCGCCGAGCTCGCCGCCGGCGACGGCCCGCGGATCGCGCACGGCGCCGCCGCCGGCCGCGACATGCGGCTGGCGCACGTGCTCCGCGGCGGCTCGGATCTCCTGCTGCGCTACGTGCGCGACCGCGCCTGACGCGACCGCGCCTGACGCGGCGGCGCCTGACGCGTCGGCGCAGGTGCGCGGAGCGCCAGGGCGCTCGCGGTCGCCGCGCCGGCCCGGCCCGCCCCGTGTGATCTTGCGATATTGTGATTCCGTGATATCGCAGGATCGACCACGATGACCGTCGACTCGGATCGCGCCGACGCCGCGATCGACTGGACCGAGGCCCAGCCGCTCTACCGCGTCAAGGCGGACATGTTCAAGGGACTCGCCCACCCCATCCGCGTGCGCATCCTCGAGATCGTCGCCGCCGGCGGCGAGGTCCCCGTCGCCGAGCTCGTCGACGGGATCGGCCTCGAGCCCGGCACGCTCTCGCAGCATCTCGCCGTCCTGCGTCGGCACGGCCTCGTCGAGTCGGATCGGCGGGGCAGCTACGTCTACTACCGCGCGACGACCCCGGTCGTCGCCGACCTCCTCCGCGTCGCCAGAGAGTTCCTCGTCGAGCGGCTCGCCCACGCGCACGAGCAGCTCGACGCGACCGGCTCGTTGCCGACCCTGCGTACGCCGGAGCGTGACTCGTGAGCGTCCGTGGCGGGCTCGCGAGCCTCCTGCCGAGCCCACGCGACTATGCGGCGCTCCCGCGCACCTGGCGAGGCGACCTCCTCGCCGGCCTCACCGTCGGCATCGTCGCGCTCCCGCTCGCGCTCGCCTTCGGGGTGAGCTCGGGCGCCGGCGCCGAGGCCGGACTCATCACGGCGATCGTCGCCGGGATCGTCGCGGCCGTCTTCGGCGGCTCGAACATCCAGGTCTCCGGCCCGACCGGCGCCATGGTCGTCGTGCTCGGCCCGATCGTCGCCGCCCACGGCGTCGCCGCGGTCGCCGCGGTCAGCGTCATGGCGGGCATCATCGTGCTCATCGCCGGCGTGCTGCGCCTCGGTCGCGTCGTCGCCGTCATCCCCTGGCCGGTGATCGAGGGCTTCACGCTCGGGATCGCGGTCATCATCTTCCTGCAGCAGGTCCCGGCGGCGGTCGGCGACACCGGGCCGCACGCCGGCCACTCGACGAATGCGCTCGTCGCGGCGATCCAGGCGATCGCGGGCGCCGACCCCCTCGCCGCGGCGTGGTCGCTCGGCGCGGTCGCCGTGGTCGCCGCGATCATGCTGCTCCTGCCGCGGCTGCACGCGATGATCCCCGCGGCGATCATCGCGATCATCGTCGTCAGCGTCGCGGCCGTGCTCCTCGACGCCCCCCTCGCCGAGATCGGCGTGCTCCCGCCCGGGCTCCCGGCGCCGTCGATCCCGATGCTCGACTGGTCGACGCTCGGCGCCCTCGCCGTGCCGGCGGCGACCGTCGCGGCCCTCGCGGCGATCGAGTCGCTGCTCTCGGCCCGTGTCGGCGCCTCGCTCGCCGACACCGGCCCATACGATGCGGATCGCGAGCTCGTCGGCCAGGGGCTCGCCTCGGTCGCCGCCGGGCTCTTCGGCGGGATGCCCGCGACGGGCGCGATCGCCCGCACGGCCGTGAACGTCCGCTCAGGGGGTCGCACGCGCCTCGCGTCGATCGCCCACGCGCTCGTGCTCCTGCTCATCGTGCTCGTCGCCGCGCAGATCGTCGCGAGGATCCCGCTCGCGGCGCTCGCCGGCGTCCTCATGGTCACGGCGACGAGGATGATCGCCCCGGCGACGGTGCGCGCGGTGGTCACCGCGAGCCGCGGCGACGCGGTGGTCTTCGCGCTGACCGCGGTCGTCACGGTCGCCTTCGACCTCATCATCGCGGTCGGCATCGGCATCCTCGTCGCGGCGGTGCTCGCGCTGCGCGCCCTCGCCCGCTCGGGCACCGCGACCCGCGACCCGCTCCCCGGCCCGGCCCAGGAGGGCGACGAGCGCATCGCGCTCTTCACCCTCGACGGCGCGATGTTCTTCGGGGCCGCGGAGGGCGTCGCCGAGGAGGTCGCCGGCGTCGACGACGTGTCCGTCGTGATCGTCAGGCTCTCGCAGCTGCGCTCGCTCGACGCGACGGGCGCGCGCGTGATCACCGAGCTCGTCACCTCGCTCGAGCGCCGCGGAATCACGGTGCTGCTCAAGGGGATCCGGCCCGAGCATCTCGCCCTCGCGAGGCGGGTCGGCGTCGTGGCGTCGCTGCGCCACCACCGGCACCTCTTCGACTCGCTCGACGCCGCGGTCGAGCACGCGCGCGATCACGTCCGTCGCGACCGGGCCGCCGCCGCGGCGGGCTGACCGGTCGGCCGGTGGGCGCTCAGCCCTCGCGCGACTCCCGCATCCGTCGCCTCGCGACGCGGATGACGAGCACGAGCATGAGGATGAGCGCGAGCGGCAGGCCGAAGAACGGGATGTAGGCGATCACGACGAGCAGCGCCCCGGTGAGCCAGCCGCCCATCGAGCCGAGCATGTAGATGAGGAACGACACCACGACGAGGGCGAGGATCCCGACGATCATCGACGCGAGGACGCGGTCGATCCGGTTGTCGCTCACCTTGGAGAATTCGGCCACCCCCCGAGGATAGCCCGGCGCGTCCTCTAGGCTGGACGCTGGCACACGAAGGAGCACGCGATGCCGAGCGGCAAGGTCAAGTTCTACGACGAGGCGAAGGGCTTCGGCTTCATCCAACAGGATGACGGTCAGGAGGTCTTCCTGCACGCGTCGGTCCTTCCCGACGGCGCGGCCGTGAAGGCCGGCACCCGGATCGAGTACTCGGTCGCGGAGGGGCGCAAGGGCGCGCAGGCGCTCTCGGTGCGCATCATCGAGGTGCCCGCGGCCGTGGCGCGGCCGGCGTCGCATCACCAGCGCAAGCCCGCCGACGACATGGCCGTCATCGTCGAGGATCTCGTGAAGGTGCTCGACGGGATCGGCTCCGGCCTCAAGCGCGGCCGGTACCCCGAGCGCGCGCAGGCGCGCAAGATCGCCGAGATGCTGCGTCGCGTCGCCGACGAGATGGATGCCTGAGCCGGTGTCCGACCATCCTGAGCGGCACGAGGGCATCGCCCGAGCCGCACTCCTCGAGGTGACGCCCGCCTCCTCCGTCGGCGACCTCCTCGAGGCGAGGGTCGGCGAGGACGGCGTGATCGAGCTGCGCTTCGCCCCGACCTCGGATGCCTACCGCGGCTGGTCGTGGGTCGTCTCGGTCGCCGCGATCGACGACGGCGGCGAGCCGACGGTGCTCGAGCTCGGCCTCATCCCCGGCGAGGGCGCGCTGCTTGCGCCCGAGTGGGTGCCGTGGTCGGTTCGCCTCGCCGACTGGGAGGCCCACCAGGCCGAGCTCCTCGCGGAGTCGGGGGAGGCCGCGGACGACGAGGACGATCTCGACGATGACGATGACGAGGACGCCGACGACGCGGACGATGATCTCGACGACGACACGGACGACGACGTGGATGACGACGCGGACGACGAGGACGAGCTCGACGAAATCGACTCGGACGACGACGACTCGGACGACGATGACGACGAGTCCGACGACGAGGAGCCGG
>Ga0209066_10004274_pt1 | contig 15718 bp, 13 predicted proteins | sample All_14_2_FD_187198 | JGI IMG/M metagenome (GOLD analysis project Ga0209066, IMG submission 187198) | Freshwater microbial communities in response to fracking from Pennsylvania, USA - Allegheny Zone_MetaG_DW_15 (SPAdes) (version 2) ...
GAACAAAAAAATCTATAATAAATATATGAAGCTCCAACAACTGCGCTATCTGGTGGAAGTCGAGCGGCAGAACCTGAATGTGTCTGCCGCCGCCGATGCCCTGGCCACCTCGCAACCCGGCGTATCAAAGCAAATCCGCCTGCTCGAAGAAGAGCTTGGCGTGACGATTTTCGAGCGCAGCGGCAAGCGTTTGGTCAGTATTACCGCCCCCGGACGCATCGTGCTGGATATGGCCGGTCGCATTTTGCGCGACACGCAAAACCTCGCCCGCGTGGGCCAGGATTTCTCTGCCGAGAGTAATGGCGCACTGTCCATTGCCACGACGCACACGCAGGCGCGTTACACCCTGCCGCCGGTAATCCAGCGTTTTGTGCAGCGGCATCCGGCGATCCGGCTGCATCTGCAACAGGGCAGCCCTGCACAAGTCGCACAGTGGCTGGTTGATGGTGTGGCCGATCTCGGCATCGCTACTGAAGCGCTGGACCAGCACGCCGAACTGCTGACTCTGCCCTGCTACCAGTGGTCGCATCTGGTGATCGCGCCCAAGGGGCATCCGCTCATCACACAAGGCGCGCCGACGCTGGCCACATTGGCGGCTTATCCGCTGATTACTTACGACGCCACCTTTACCGGCCGCTCACATATCGACCGCGCCTTCGAGCGCCAGGGCTTGCAGCCTAACGTCATGCTCACCGCCATCGATTCCGATGTCATCAAGACCTATGTCAACCTCGGCCTGGGCCTGGGCATCATTGCCGAAATGGCGTTTGACCCCTTGCGTGACGACACGCTGGCCGCTTTGCCTGTGTCGCATCTGTTCGAAGCGAATACCACGCGCCTGGGCTTTCGCCGTGATGTCTGGCTGCGCAGCTATGAATACGATTTCATCGAATTGCTCGCACCGCAACTGACAAAGCAGGTAGTTGCTGCCGCACTCAAGGGTGGCGGCCTGGATGCCGGTCTGTGAGCAACCTCCAAGTTGTACCCCAGGTTGTGCACTGGCTGGAACAAGGCGAGCCGCATTCAGCGCTGTGGCGTGCGGAAAGCGGCGCCGCACCCGAAAACATCCTGGTGGCCGATGACCGGATGACCGCCGATGCGGCCTATCGGCTCGCCCGTACAGGCACGGCGCTGCTTTGGCGTGGCGACTTTCAGAATGCGCGCCAATTGCTGCAAGCCCTCGCGCGTCGCGCCGATCGACAGCGCCGCAACACGCGTGAAGCGCCCAGTGCAGGCGGCGCGTTTCAACAACATCGCCAAACGCAGGGGCGACGGGCGGACATCCTCAACAAGTTGCTGCTGCCGCTGAACGCCGACTACAGTGTGCCTTTGCGCCGTGCGCCCGACGTGCGCCAGGCTTGCAGCGAAGCCTATGGCCCCGCTAACGCCAGCACTGCGTCATCCCTCGTTTCGCTGCGCGAATTGCAGGGCATGATCGGCGCGCACGAGTGGCGTAAAAAAGGCGTGCCGGTCGTTGCACTGAATGCGCGCATCCATCCGCATTACGGCGTGTTCGCCCCGGTGCGCGGCGAATATGTCGGGCTGGTCAATGAGGCGCCATTGCCCGCTGCTTTAGCCGCGGATTCCCTCGCTTTCGACATCGGCACCGGCACCGGTGTGCTGGCCGCTGTGCTGGCAAAACGCGGCATTGCGCGCATCATCGCCACTGACCAAAATCCGCGCGCGCTCACCTGCGCCCGTGAAAATCTCGTACGGCTCGGGCTGGCGGACCAGGTTACCGTCGTCCAGGCCGATCTTTTCCCCGCCGGACGCGCACCGCTCATCGTCTGCAATCCGCCATGGGTTCCCGCACAACCCCATTCAGCGCTGGACGAAGCCATCTATGACCCCGACAGCCGCATGCTGCGCGGCTTTCTGGCAGGCCTCGGCGCACATTTAACGCCGGACGGCGAAGGCTGGTTAATTCTCTCCGACATCGCCGAACATCTGGGCTTGCGCACGCGAGACGAGTTGCTGGCGATGATTGCAACAGCCGGTTTAACCGTCGCTGGTCGGCTGGACGTACGGCCAACGCACCGCCGCGTCAGCGATACCAGTGACCCGCTACACGCAGCGCGTGCGGCCGAGGTAACCTCGCTTTGGCGTCTGGTCGCGCATTGACTTTTCAGCCCTGCGCGGTTTGCGTCGGTTTTTGATTATTCGCCGTCTCACCAGCGCCGACTTTTTACGCAGCACCTGGGCTGGCTGCATGCTGCGCACAGTCAGGCAAGACTATCTCAGGCAAGACCATCCGGTCGCCGCACGCGCCACAGGATGACCGCCACTGCGATCAGCGGCAACGCCAGCAGCGCAAAGTAACTGCCCATCGGCCAGCCCATACTGATCAGCACGCCCCCCGCATACGGCCCGAGGATGGCGCCAAACCGTCCTGCGCCAATCGCCAGACCGATCCCTGTGGCGCGGGTGGCGTCGGGATACAACCGCGCGGCCAGCGAGTACAGGCCAATGAGGCCGCCCAGCGCAAAAAAGCCGGCCAGGATGGTGAGGCCAAACAACATGTCGGCTTTAGGCACCTGGCCCAGCGCCATGATAAACAGGCCGCCCAAAATAAAATAGCCGCTCATCATGCGGTAGATCGACCAACGCGCGGACAGATAGCCAAGGCTGAGCATGCCGATGCCGCCGCCCAGATTCAGCAGCATGCCGGCGCGCATTGCCTGTTCATGCGGCAGGCCGGCTCCAATCAGGACGGTGGGCGTCCAGTTGAGCAAAAAATACAGGGTCAGGTTGCCCAGAAAAAAGCAGGCCCACAGCGCCAGCCCTGGCATTAGCCATTGGCCGCGCAAGACATCCTTGAAACGGGCGGCGCTAGTCGTGACGCGCTGCGCTTGCGCTGCGTGCAGATCAATTCCCAGGCGGATGGCGAGTTTGCCGGCCGCTGCCTGCGCTGCGGGCTGATTTTTTTGCAGCAGGTAGTGCAGCGACTCGGGCAGGCCGAACAGCAGCACCGGCAATATCGCCAGGGTAAAAATACCCCCGCTAAGAAATAGCGCCTGCCAACCGGCGGAAGGGATGATGTAACTGGCCAGCAGCCCTCCGGCAATGCCGCCGATGGGATAGCCCAGATGCATGAAACTGATGGCAAGGTTTCTCCGGCGATCCGGGGTGTATTCGGCCACCAAGGTGTTCAGGCTGGGCAACAGGGCGCCGATGGCGATGCCGGTCATGCCGCGCAGCAGCAGCAACTGTCCAACGCTGGTGGCGCCGGCAGTCGCCAGTGTGCTCAGGCCGAGTATTGTCGTCGCCAGAAGTATCATCCGCCGGCGGCCGATGCGATCCGCCGCCGGGCCCAGCAGCAGCGAACCGGCAGTCATGCCCAGCAAGCCACTACTGAAGACAATGCCCAGGGTTTGTGGATCAAGCGCCCAGGTTTTGGCTATCGCCGGCGCGGCAAAGGAAATCGCCAGCAGGTCAAAACCATCGAGGATGTTGACCAGCCAGCACAACGCCACCACGCGCCATTGCAGGGAAGTCATTGGTTTTGCATCAAGCTGCGCTTGCAGCGATTGCGGATTGTCAGCCATGGCGTGTGAGCTCTTCGATGGTGTTGATATTGCTGAATGCGTCAGCCTCGCTGTCAAACAAGACCGAAACTGTGTTGACCGATGCCTGCCAATCCATCACCTTGCGGCCTCCCGACATGAGATAGCGGGTCAGCTGCGGCAGCACGTTACGGCGCATCAGGCAACACAACGGCTGTATCCGTTGCGGCGTGCGTGCCACCGCCAGTTCAGCGGTGTTCTCTTGCAGCGCGGCCAGCAGTCGCGCTACCAGGTCAACCGGCAACCAGGGCGTATCACAGGGCACGCTTGCCACCAGCGGCGTGTCCGCATGGCCCAGCACCGCATGCAAGCCCGCCAGGGGGCCGGCGAAATCAGGAATGTCGTCAGACAATACCGGATAGCCAAAGGCAGCGTACTGCGCGAGATTGCGGTTGGCGCTGATCAGCAAGTGGTCAACCTGAGGCGCCAGGCGATCAATCGCCCAAGCCACCAGCGGCTGGCCGCGCAAGTACTGCAAACCCTTGTCTGCGCCGCCCATGCGCCGCCCCATGCCGCCGGCCAGGATCACCCCAGTAATTTTTTCGTGCATATGGGCTATAGTTTAAGATCATTAAACAAATCTAAATAAGGAGGGAATCATGAAAGTCATGAAACTGCTGACACTGTTGCTTGCGTTGACGACAGCGCAAATGGCTGTTGCGGCCTTACCCGAAAATTCATCCAGCGGCGTCGGCGGCATACGTTACTACAACGGCCTGGAGCGCGCCGACAAACAGGAAGTTGTACCGCCGGGCGGATTTTTCTTTTCTTTCATGCATGGCCCTGACAGTACTTTCGCCATTACCAAATCCGGCGTCGGCAAAGGTCGTTCGTTACCTGTCAGAATCAATCGACATAATGAGGAAACCGGCATGGTCATCAAGGGCAGCGTGCTGTTCAAGGCTGGCTACAACGGCGAGTTCCAACGCGTGCTGCGCGTTGGGGATACGATCATCATTCCCAAGTGTGTGCCGCATAGCGGGGTATTTGGCTGGGATGCCAATGAGGAAACCATCCTGGTGACCACCTTTACCGATAAATACGTCGAGTACGGACCGGATGATACCGGCAAGACGGCTGCGGAATTTTCGCAAAAGGTGAACTACAAACCGAATAGCGGCCCGGCGGAAACCGCAGATTGCAAAAACATGAAAGATGCACCCAAACTCACCTGGACGGTCAAGGATCTGCCGAAACCTGAATGACCGATGGCGCCGGCATGTAGTAGTATTTCGGCTGTAAATTTATTTGATCGATTTTGAAAAGAGGAGAAACAAGCAAATGAAAAACAAAATAGCACTCGTAGCCCTGCTAGCCGGCCTGACCACACTGACAGTCTGGGCAAGGCCGCCATTGGATACAGGTGACGGCGTTGGCGGCATCCGTTACTACGACAGCTACAAACTGACCGACCAGCGCGAAGCCGTACCGGGATTTTTCTTCTCATTCATTCACGGCCCCAACAGTACCTATGCCGTGTATAAGACCGCAGCAGGAAAAGGCCGCGATTTGCCGGTTAACATCAATCGGCATAACGAGGAAACCGGCGTGGTAGTCAAGGGCAGCGTACTGTTCAAGGCCGGCTATAACGGCGAGTTCGAGCGCGTATTGCACGTTGGTGATGCCATCGTGATTCCCGCATGTACCCCGCATAGCGGGATTTTCGGCTGGGACTCGAACGAAGAAACTATCCTGATCACGACATTTACTGAAAAGTATGCCGAATATGGTTCGGATGATCCGAAATTGATTACACCGGAATTCAAAAAGAAGGTTTCCAACATCAAGCCTGGCGTCGCCATCGCAGAAACTGACATGTGCAAAAACATGAAGAATGCACCCAAGGTGACCTGGTCGCTTGCCGATATCCCGAAACCCGAGTAAGGGCTGCACTTCCGGTTGGAAACAGTTCGGCCACAGTAGCAAAAATGCGCTTGGTCATATTTAGCCAAGCGCATTTTCTTTATATCAAAGGGAAAACATGAAAAATACTTTATGGATTACAGCAGTGCTGCTTGCCTTGACAGGCATGCAGGCATCGGCCGCTACCTTTATCGTGCCTTCGCCCGATGGCACGGCAGGCGTGCGCTACATCAACAATGAGGAGCAAGTGAATAAGCATGAGATTACGCCACCGGGTGGCCTGTTTTTCACCTTTGCCCATGGCCCGAACAGCACCTATGCGATATTCAAGATGGCTGCGGGAAAAGCCCGTTCAGTCCCTTTCAGCATCAATCGGCATAACGAGGAAGCGGGCACCATCATCAAGGGCAGCGTACTGTTCAAGGCCGGTTATAACGGCGAGTTCGTCCGCGTATTGCGTGCGGGTGAAACCATCATTGTGCCCAAGTGCGTACCGCATAGCGGCGTGTTCGGCTGGGATGCCAACGAGGAAACCATCATTGTCACAACCTTCGTCGGCAAGTATTCAGAATACGGTGAAGAGGGTGCGAAAAAGGTCTCCAATGAGCTGAAGGACAAGCTCAAGGCAGAAGAAGTCGTGGCCACCAAGGAATGCCAGGAAATGCAAGGCACGCCGCCCATTACCTGGACGGTCAAGGACATCCCCCGTCCCTGAAAAGCAAGCAGCCTGTCCATGGCTGACCACGGGCAGGCTGCTGTGTTGTATCGCTGGTTAAGAATCTAGCCGAGCTGATTCACATCGCGCACGGCGCCGGTATCCGCCGACGTGGTCAGCGCCGCATAGGCCTTGAGCGCGGCCGATACTTCGCGTTGCCGGTTGCGCGGTTTCCAGGCCGCCGCACCGCGCGCTTCCATCGCTTGCCGCCGTGTCGCCAGCGCCGACTTTTCGATAACCAGGTTGATGCTGCGCTTGGGGATGTCGATCTCTATGATGTCGCCCTCCTCGACCAGGCCGATGGCGCCACCGGCCGCGGCTTCCGGTGAAGCATGGCCGATCGACAGGCCGGATGTACCGCCGGAAAAGCGGCCATCGGTGAGCAACGCACAAACCTTGCCCAGCTCCTTGGACTTAAGATAGCTTGTTGGGTAAAGCATTTCCTGCATGCCGGGGCCGCCCTTGGGGCCTTCGTAAATAATCACCACGATGTCGCCCGGCAGAATCTGGTCGGCCAGTATCTTTTCCACTGCTTCGTCCTGCGATTCGCACAAGCGCACGCGCCCGGTGAATTTCAGAATCGAGTCATCGACGCCGGCGGTTTTGACGATACAACCTTTCTCGGCGATGTTGCCGAACAGTACAGCCAAACCGCCATCCTGCGAATAGGCATGCGCCTTGTCGCGGATACATCCTGCAGCACGATCCACATCCAGACTGGGATAACGCCGGTCTTGCGAAAATGCGGTCTGTGTCGGAATGCCGCCCGGCGCAGCGCGGTAAAAATCCTTGGTCGCGGCGTCTTGTGTGCGCATTACATCCCATTGGTCGAGTGCTGCGCCCATGGTCGTCGAATGCACGGTAGGCAGGTCGCGGTGCATCAATCCGGCGCGGTCCAGCTCGCCCAGAATGGCCATGACGCCGCCAGCGCGGTGCACGTCTTCCATATGATATTTCTGCGTGGCCGGCGCCACCTTGGAAAGACAAGGCACATGCCGCGAGAGGCGGTCGATGTCCTGCATCGTGAAATCGATACCGCCTTCACGCGCGGCGGCCAGAAGATGCAGCACGGTGTTGGTCGAACCGCCCATGCTGATGTCCAGCGTCATGGCATTTTCAAACGCCTTGAATGAAGCCACATTGCGCGGCAATACGCTGGTGTCATCCTGCTCATACCAGCGCTTGCACAGATCAACCACCAACCGCCCGGCGCGCAGGAACAGCTGTTTGCGGTCAGCATGCGTGGCCAGCAGCGAACCATTGCCGGGCAGCGACAGGCCCAGCGCCTCGGTCAGGCAGTTCATCGAATTGGCGGTGAACATGCCGGAACACGAACCGCAGGTCGGGCAGGCCGAACGTTCCATCGCCGCGACATCGGTATCGCTGTTTTTTGAGTCGCCCGCTTCAATCATCGCGTCGATCAGATCGACCTTGCGGAACTGGCCATGCCACTGCACTTTGCCCGCCTCCATCGGCCCGCCGGAAACGAAGACCGTCGGGACATTGATGCGCAACGCCGCCATCAGCATGCCCGGCGTGATCTTGTCGCAATTTGAAATGCATACCATCGCGTCGGCGCAATGCGCATTCACCATGTACTCGACCGAGTCGGCAATCAATTCGCGCGAAGGCAGCGAATACAGCATGCCGCCGTGGCCCATGGCGATGCCGTCATCCACGGCAATGGTGTTGAATTCCTTGGCGACGCCACCGGCGGCTTCAATCTCGCGCGCGACCATCTGCCCGAGGTCTTTCAGATGCACATGGCCGGGCACAAACTGGGTGAAGGAATTCACCACGGCGATGATGGGTTTGTCGAAATCGCCGTCCTGCATGCCGGTGGCGCGCCACAGCGCGCGGGCGCCGGCCATGTTGCGGCCATGGGTGGAAGTTCGGGAACGATAGGCGGGCATGACAATCTCCTGATGTGGCGGCAACGTGGTCAATCGAACATGCGATTGAACATGTAATTGATAGGCCGCACGGCTTAGAATCGGGATTCTAGCCCAAGCCCTGCCGATAGCCATGCTGATCCACCCGCAATTCGACCCTGTCGCCCTTCATCTCGGCCCGCTGGCGGTGCGCTGGTACGGGTTGATGTATCTCGCCGGTTTCATGGCTTTTCTGTGGCTGGGCAAGTGGCGCGCGCGCGTGCAGCCCTGGCATGGCATGACAGCCATGGATGTCGACGACCTGCTGTTTTATGGCGTGCTCGGCGTGATAATCGGCGGGCGGTTGGGGCAGGTGATTTTTTACGACCCCGCTTATTACCTTGCGCATCCGCTGGAAATTCTCGCGGTGTGGAAAGGCGGCATGAGTTTTCATGGCGGCTTTCTGGGTGTGCTGCTGGCCGTGTTGCTCTGGGGCCGCAAGCGCGGCAAGGCATTTTTCCAGGTCACCGACTTCATTGCGCCACTGATACCGCTGGGCATCATGGCCGGGCGCATCGGCAATTTCATCAATGGCGAGTTGTGGGGCCGCGTGGCGGAGGCTTCCTTACCTTGGGCGATGATTTTCCCGCAAGTGGATAATCTGCCGCGCCATCCGTCACCACTGTATGAAGCGGCGGGCGAAGGCTTGCTGCTGTTCATTATCTTATGGTTTTTTTCAGCGCGACAACGCGCGCGTGGTGCGGTTTCCGGTGTATTCCTGATCGGCTACGGCGTCCTGCGTTCAGTGGTGGAATTTTTCCGCGAGCCGGATGCTGGCATCTTTGGTCATTCCTATACCATCAGCATGGGGCAGTGGCTCAGCCTGCCGATGATTGTCATTGGCTTGTGGTTGTTGTTGCGCAAAAACAAACCTTAGTGCAACGCATTATCTGAACACGACAGTCTTGTTGCCATGCACCAGCACGCGGTCTTCAAGGTGGTAACGCAGGCCGCGCGCGAGGACGGTCTTTTCGATGTCCTTGCCATAACGCACCATGTCTTCGACTGAATCCGAGTGGTCGATGCGGATCACATCCTGCTCGATGATCGGTCCCTGGTCGAGGTCTGCGGTGACATAGTGGCAGGTCGCGCCAATCAGCTTCACGCCGCGCGTATAGGCTTGATGATACGGCTTGGCGCCGACGAATGAAGGCAAAAAGCTGTGGTGGATATTAATGATGCGTCCCGGATACGCCGCGCATAGCCCGGGCGACAATATCTGCATGTAGCGCGCCAGCACCATCGCATCACCCTGTGCCTGGTCAAACAGGCGATGCACTTCGGCATAAGCCGCAGGCTTGTTGTCCGGCGTGACCGGCACATGGTGAAACGGAATGCCATGCCATTCGACAAAACCCTTGAAGGTCTCGTGATTCGAGATGACACCGGCAATCTCGATATTCAGTTCGCTGGATTGCCAGCGTGCGAGCAGATCGTAAAGGCAATGTTCCTGTTTGCTGACCAGGATCACCACGCGCTTTTTCACGGCGGAATCGCTGATGCGCCAATCCATGCGCAACTCATCCGCCAGCGCAGCAAAGCGGCTGCGGAATTCTTCCACTGGAAACGGCAGTGAATCGGCCCTCACTTCGATGCGCATGAAGTAACGCCCGTCCAGCGCGTCGGCATGAAAACTGGATTCCAGTATCCAGCCCCGGTGCGCGGCGATGAAACCGGTGACGCGGGCGATGATGCCCACCTGGTCAGGGCAGGACGCGGTGAGCGTGTAAAAGCGGCCAGCGTGCATCAGATACGGGTTGAGGCAGCGTCAATCGCGGCGCGCAATTCGGCGTAATTCATGGTGACAGGAAACTGGGGAAATTCATCAATCACATTTTGCGGCGGATGGAACAGGATGCCGGCATGGGCTGCCATCAACATGGCGGTGTCATTGTACGAATCGCCAGCGGCGATGACTTGAAAACGCAGCTCCTTGAAGCGTTGCACGGCTTCCTTTTTCTGGTTCGGCATGCGCAGGTGGTAATTCACCAGGAAACCATCGGCATCGGCTTCCAGCTTGTGGCAGAACAGCGTCGGCATGCCCAGTTGCGCCATCAGCGGCATGGCGAATTCATAAAAGGTGTCGGACAGGATGATGACCTGAAAATCACGCCGCAACTGGTCGAGAAAATCTTTTGCGCCGGCCATTGGCCCCATGTCGGCAATCACTTTCTGGATATCCGGCAAGCCCAGCTTGTGCGTCTTCAGCAGATCCAGCCGATACTTCATCAGCTTGTCGTAATCCGGCTCATCGCGCGTGGTGCGGCGCAATTCAGCGATGCCGGTGCGGTTGGCGAATTCGATCCAGATTTCCGGTACCAGCACCCCTTCGAGGTCGAGACAGACAAGTTGCACGCAAATTCTCCAAAAAGTCGGCGTTGGCGACACGGCGATAGCCAGGCCAAGCAGCGCAGAAAGCCCGCATCTTACCTGCCGACCGGCATCCGCTCAAGGCAAACGGGTGTGTATGCGTTATCCTGTAGCCGCGTTAGCGTACTAAAAAACATAATTCAATCAGGGGAGGATTCAAGCGTGAGCAAACGACTTGCAGGCAAGGTCGCCATCGTTACCGGCCAGGCGATTGCAGTGGATGGCGGATTGGTCAGGTCTGGCGGTTGAACTTGCATCGCATCCTGCTGTCGTATTCCAGGATTCCGGGGATTGGATAAAATGTGCGCCCTGTTTCCAGGCATTGCCTGAAGAATTAAAAGAGCCCGCACAGGCTGGGCAGTACCCCGGACTTCGATCCGGCACATAAAAATATTATTTGGAGGAAACCGAACCATGATTCAAAGCCAGCTTACCCCCGAGCGCATCGCAGCGGATGGAAAATCCGGTTTCTGGCCTGACCGCACGCTACTTGATTACATCGACGAGTATGCGCCAAGGCAGTTGGACAAAGTCGCCGTTACCGATCTGAACAACATGACCGGCCAGGCCACTACCTTGTCGTATCGGCAGTTGCTGCGCCTGACCAGTCGCATTGCGCTGGGACTGGTCAATCTGGGCGTTGGGCGTGGCGATGTAGTGGCTTTCCAGCTGCCGAACTGGTGGCAGTTTGTCGCGCTGTATCTCGCTTGTTCACGCATCGGCGCTGTGGCCAATCCGATGATGCCGATTTTCCGCCATCGTGAACTGACGTTTATGCTCGGCCTGGCGGAATCCAAGGTTTTGATTGGCCCCAATATTTTCCGCGGCTTTGACCATGCCCAAATGATGCGCGAGATCAAAGCCGACCTGCCGTCGCTCGAGCATATTTTCGCCATTGGTGGCGAGGGCGACATGTCGTTCGAGAAGCACTTTATCGACCATCGCTGGGAAGACGAACAAGATGGCAAAGCCATTTTTGCCGATCGGCAACTCCGCCCCAACGATATCACCCAATTGCTATATACCTCCGGCACCACGGGCGAACCCAAAGGCGCCCTGCACACATCCAACACGCTGCTGGCCAACTTGTGCCAACTGGTCAAGCGGCTCAAGCTCACCGCTAACCATGTTGTTTTCATGCCTTCGCCATTGGCCCACCAGACGGGCTTTGCCATCGGCATGATGATCCCGCTGATGCTGGGCAGCAAACTGGTGTTGCAGGATGTCTGGGATGCCGGTGTCGGCTTGCAGCGCATCCAGGACGAGGGCGTGAATTTCACCATGGCATCCACCCCGTTCCTGGCCGACCTGGCCGGGCATCCCGGGGTGGATACCTATGACATTTCCTCGCTCGATATTTTCGTCGCCGGCGGCGCGCCAATCCCGCGTGCGCTGGTGCACAGCGCAACCGAACGCCTGAAAGCCGACATCGTTTCCGGCTGGGGCATGACTGAAAACCTGCTGGTCACGACCACCTGCCTGGGTGATCCACCCGAAAAAGTTTTCAACACCGATGGCGTGCCGGTGCCGGGGATGCAACTCCGTGTCGTGGATGCCACTGGCAAGGTGCTCGGCCCCGATCAAGAGGGCGACCTGCAATCACGCGGTCCAAGCCATTTTGTCGGCTATCTCAAACGCCCGGAAATGTATGGCATGGACGCCGAAGGCTGGTTCAATACCGGCGATATTGCGACACTCGACACCGATGGCTATGTGCGCATCACCGGCCGGGGCAAGGACATCCTGATCCGTGGCGGTGAAAATGTGCCGGTGATCGAGATTGAGCAGTTGCTGTATCGTCATCAGGCGGTTCAGGCTGTTGCCGTGGTTGGTGTGCCCGATCCCCGGCTGGGCGAACGCGGGGTGGCTTATGTGATCACCAAATCCGGGCAGGATTTCACGCTGGACGAGATGCAGCGCTTCCTCGCGGAACATCGCATGGCCAAGAATTACTGGCCGGAATATCTGCAAGTGGTGAATGAATTCCCGCGCACGCCCAGCGGCAAGATCCAGAAATTCAAGCTGCGCGAAATGGCCAAAACGGACATCAGGATCAGCTGATTGTCATGGCCTAGCCATTGCCGTGGGTGCGCAGCAAATCATCCAGCACCCGCTCGAGCTGCTTGAGTGAGCTGCACTCGCGGGCGATGTGGCAAAACGGCAGGTAGCGTTTCATCTCCGAGTCGCCTTGCCCCCACAGCAGGCGCGACTCGGGATTCAGCCAGACGACGCGGCGGCTGCGCTGATGCAGCAGGTTGAGCACGCCGACCTGCGCATCGCCGTGGTTGTTGCGCGCATCGCCCAGAATCAGCACCGTGGTCTTGCGGTCGACCTTGGGCAACACCTGCGTGAGCACGTCCAGAAACATCTGCCCATAATCCGTGCCCCGGCCGCCGACCGCGCCGATGATCTTGTCCACCGCCTGCTCGACCGGCATGGATGCAAAGGTGGGCGAGACGTCGACCAGGTGATTGGTGAATGCGAAGCTGCGGATATCGGATACCAGCTCATTCAGGCTGTACAAAAACAGCAGCAGGAAGCGCGCATAGGCGCGTACTGAACCGCTGACATCACAGATGGCGATGACGCGCGGACGATCCACGACTTCGCTGCGCCAGAAGGTCTCGAACATCACGCCGCCGTAGGTCGCATTGCGGCGCAGGGTTTTGCGGAAATCCAGTTGCCCGCGCAGCTGCCGCCTGTTGCGCCGTGCGTGCCGCTCGGCCAGCCGCTTGGCAATCCTGCGCACGATCTCGTGCATGCGCTGGAAATCGCGGCGTTCGATATGGGCGAGCTTTTGCGTCTGCAAAAAATCATCGTGCAATTGCCGCGTGGGTGCCGTGCCATACAGCGCGAGTTGTTGCTCGACAAAATTGCGCACTTCCTCAAACACCCGCTGGCGCACCTGCCTTAGCTCAACCACCTGTGGTGCTGTCGGGGTTTGCCGGCTGACCTCGGCAATCTCGCGGTCCAGCGCTTCCAGCCCCATCTGACGTTGCAGTTTCTGGATGTAATAGCCCTTTTGCGAAAACACCCAGATATCGGTCAGGCCGATCTGGCGTGCCGCTTCTTTCAACCGTTTGGCCAGCGCGGCGCTGTCGCCGCTGAAAACCATCGCGGCCAGGCCCGACGCGCCATTGCCGCCTTGTCCATAAGTGCCAAAAGTCGGCGCTGGCGAGACGGCGCTTGGTGCCAATTGTGCCAATTGCACCGCTGGCGACGGCCGCAATTGGCGGAACGCCGAGAAGGAAAAAAAGCGCTCGAAGCAATCATCAAACACCGCGTGGTCGGGCAGCGCCTTGACCAGCGTGGTGCGCAAGGCGCTTTTCAGCAGGTCGCGGTCAGCCCAGCCAACCAGCGCCACCGCCCGGCTCGCGTCGATCTGCGCGTTGAGCGCGACGTCCAGTCCGCTGCCGCGCAGCGCCTTGAACAAATCCTCAAGCGTGGCCCGCATGGCGCGCCGCCTGCTGCGCGGTGCTGATCAAGCCGGGCAGTTGTTCCTTGGCGTTGGCAATATCGTCCTCGAACTTGAGGAAGATATTCAGCGTGTCGCGCACCATCTCCAGGTCCAGATGTTCGGCATTCAGCAGCAACAAGGTGTGCGCCCAGTCGATGGTTTCGCTGACCGAGGGTTGTTTTTTCAAATCCATCAGGCGGACCGCCTGGATGAAGGCCACCAGCTCATGGTTCAGGCGTGCCGCCAGCCCTGGCACGCGCCGCTCCAGGATCAGCCGCTCCAGCGGCGCATCGGGGAAGGGGATGTGCAGGTGCAGACAGCGGCGCTTCAACGCATCGCTCAGTTCGCGCGTGTTGTTGCTGGTCAAAATCACCAGCGGCTTGACCTTGGCCTGCACCGTGCCGATTTCCGGCACCGATACCTGAAAATCGGAAAGCACTTCCAGCAAAAAGGCTTCGAACTCGGGATCGGCCTTGTCGATTTCGTCGATCAGGAGCACGCAGCCCGCTTCCTGATGCAGCGCCTGATACAAAGGGCGTGGTTCGAGAAAATGCGTGGAGAAAAACAGGTCATCGTGGGCATGCAGGCGCTCGATAGAAGCGGCCAATCCATCGACGCCGCTCATCATCTCGGCCAGCTTGTCCTTGAGCAACTGGGTGTACAGCAACTGCTTGCCGTATTTCCACTCGTACAGCGCCTTTGATTCGTCCAGGCCTTCATAGCACTGCAAGCGTATCAAGGGCACATCGATCAACTGCGCCAGGCTTTTGGCCAGCTCGGTCTTGCCGACGCCTGCCGGACCTTCGACCAGCACCGGTTTTTGCAGGTTGTACGCCAGATATATGGTGGTCGCGATCTGCCGGCTGGCGATGTAATCGACACGGGCAAATTGCTGCTCGACGGCATCAACCGAACTGAACTGCTGCTGGTACAAGTTTTTCATGTAGATCCCGGAATAGGTCACCGCAAGCAGGCAGCGCACGGCGGAAAATCACAGCGCGGGATACTACGTTACACGCTAGAATCGCGCAATGATAGCCGCGCCGTTGGTTGCAACTGCGGCTTGTAATTGCGGCGTGAAACTGCGCGGCCCAGGAGGAAAAAATGATAAAGCTGTTCAGTGCTGCAATCACTATTGCAGCGGACAAATTCAATTGGGGTGTCAATTGGAGTGTCAATCGGGGTGTCATTTGAGCGCGCCGGGCAAAGGCATCCTGGACGGCATCACCGTGATCGACATGTCGCGCTTGATCGCCGGTCCTTACAGCGCGATGGTGCTGGCGGATTTCGGCGCCCGCGTGATCAAGGTCGAAGCGCTTACCGGCGAGGATGGGCGCCACTTCGGCCCGCCGTTTTATGGCGAATCCAGCGTCACCTTCATGAACTCCAACCGCGGCAAGGAATCGCTGGCGCTCGACTTGCGCAAGCCCGAAGGCCGCGAGGTGCTGGAGCGGCTGATCCGCCAGGCCCAGGTGCTGGTGCATAACTTCCGGCCTGATTTCACTGAGCGTAACCAGTTGCGCTATGAGGATATCCAGCGCATCAATCCGACGCTGGTGTATTACATGGTCACGGCGTTTGGCGAGCAGGGTCCGGCGCGCCTCAAACCCGCCGTGGATAGCGTGATTCAGGGTCTTTCGGGCGGATTTTTCGCCAGCGGCGAAGAAGGTGATCCGCCGGTGCGCATCGGTTTGCCATTGGTCGACGTCGCGTCGGGCATGTGCGGCGCGCTGGGCATGGTCGCCGCGCTGATGCACCGGCAGCAGACCGGGCAGGGCCAGCGTGTCGAGTTGTCATTGATCGACACCATGTTCAATTT
>Ga0209066_10004277_pt1 | contig 15697 bp, 14 predicted proteins | sample All_14_2_FD_187198 | JGI IMG/M metagenome (GOLD analysis project Ga0209066, IMG submission 187198) | Freshwater microbial communities in response to fracking from Pennsylvania, USA - Allegheny Zone_MetaG_DW_15 (SPAdes) (version 2) ...
ATGGGACGCAGCAAAGCACGGGTAAACCCTGATCGCCGTTCACCATGAAACCAGTCCAAGCCACCAACATCGACATCGACCTGCAGCCCGGCCACGCCATCCGCCGCTTGCACCAAATCTCTGTGGGTATCTTTCTGCAAGAAGCGGGCGACCTGGGCGTCACGCCCGTGCAGTACGCCGCCCTGCAGGTGGTGGGCAACCAGCCCGGTATCGACCAGCGCACCCTGGCGCGCAACATCGCGCTTGACGCCTCCACCACCGGCGGCGTGGTGGACCGGCTGGAAGCCCGGGGCTGGCTGGAGCGCAAAACCTCCACCGAAGACCGGCGCGCCCGCCAACTCTCGCTCACCCTCTCAGGCGAACAAGCCCTGCGCGACGCGGTGCCGGTGATGCTGCGCGCCCAAGAACAGATCCTGGCGCCGCTGAACGAAGAACAGCGCCACACCTTCATGGCGCTGCTGCAACTGCTCATCACACAAAACAACGAACTCAGCCGCGCGCCCAGCGAAGCCACGGGGAAGTGAACCTGAGCAGCTGGTCATTCCTGCCTACCGGCCCGGCCCTTGCCCCACACCGCACAGTCCGCCAAAATCAAACAAGCTATTTCCGCCTGGAGCCTAGCGATGATCAGCATTCCCCTTGCCCAAGCCAAAAACCAATTGTCTGAACTGATCTGCCGCGTAGAGCGCGGCGAAACCGTGGCCGTCACCCGGCTCGGCAAGCCTGTGGCGCAAATCGTTGTGTACGCCACCCCAGCGCCCAACAAACAATCTGATCAGGTGCAACAGGTTTTTGCCCATCTGCGCCAACTGCGCAGCGGTCTCGCGCTAGACGGCGACCTTAAAACCGTCGCACGCGAAGGCCTGGCGTGATGTCATTTGTGCTGGACAACTCTGTGGTCTGCGGCTGGCTGCTGGAAAGCCAGAGCACACCCTATAGCGAAGCTGTCGCCCAGCGTCTGAAAACCAGCCGTGCCGTAGCGCCAGCCCTGCTGCCGCTGGAATACACCAACGTGCTGCGCACGGCCTGCAAAAGGCAAAGCCTTGTTGCCGCGCAGTCCCAGCACATGCTGGCCTTGCTCGCCCAGTTGCCGATTGACGCAAAACGACGAACTCAGCCGCGCGCCGAGCGAAGCCACGGGCCGGTAACGCCCGTGTGCACCAAGACAGTGCATTCAACCCCTTGGTCTTGAATACCCTCAGCCCCGGTAGCCGTTCGGGTTACCGCTCTGCCAGCGCCAGCTGTCGGCGCACATCTGCTCCAGCGTGTACTGGGCTTCCCAGCCCAGCAGCTGCTTGGCCAACCCAGGGTTGGCGTAATACTCCGCCACATCGCCTGCACGGCGCGGCACAAACTGGTACGGCACGGGCCGCCCGCTCGCGCGCTCAAATGCGTGCACCACATCCAGCACACTGCTGCCCTGGCCTGTGCCCAGGTTCACGGTAAAACTCTCGCCCTTGCCCAGCAGAACCTGCAGCGCTGCCACATGGCCGGCGGCCAGATCCACCACGTGGATGTAGTCGCGCACCCCTGTGCCATCGGGTGTGGGGTAGTCGTTGCCAAACACACTCAGGCAAGGCCGTTGGCCCACCGCCACCTGCGTCACAAACGGCATGAGGTTGTTGGGTATGTCTGAAGGATCTTCGCCAATCAGCCCGCTGGGGTGTGCACCCACCGGGTTGAAATAGCGCAAAACGCCGACGCGCCACGCCGGGTTGGACGTGCGCACCGCCGCCAACATGTTCTCAATGACCAGTTTGCTTTGCGCATAGGGGCTGGTGTACCGGAGCGGAAAGTCTTCCGTGATCGGCACCGAGTCGGGGTCGCCGTACACCGTGGCGGTACTGGAAAACACCAGCGTGGGCGCAGCAGGCGCCGAGCCGTCGGCATACACCGCCGCCATGGCGCGCATAAGGCTCACCGCGCCACCCACGTTGTTGTGAAAATACTTCAACGGCTGCGCCACGCTCTCGCCCACGGCCTTGTCGCCGGCAAAATGCACCACCCCCACCGGCTGGTGGCGGCGCAACACCGCTTCCACCCAAGGCGTGTCCAACACGTCTCCGCGCTCCAGCAGCACCGGCAGGCCCGTGATGCGCTCCAGCCGCTCCAGCACCGCCGGGTGGCTGTTGGAGAAGTTGTCCAGAACCACCGGCTCAAAGCCGGCATCTCGCAAGGCAACGAAGGTGTGACTGCCGATATAGCCGGCGCCGCCAGTCAAAAGAATTTTCATGGGTGGTAAAGGTGGGTTGTGGAATGGAGATGGATCAAGCTGTTCATAAGCCAACTTCTCATCATAAACACGGCTTGCACAGAATTATTGGGCTGTTACTTGTCTGAAGTTATGGTCTGAGGTGTGCTTGATTTGGCAGTATCGTCATCTTTTTCACAACGGTTCGCCGGCTGGGCATGTATCCTTTTTCCACTGCACCAGAGCACAACCCCATTTGCTCGTCACCCAAAAGTAAACAAATTGTCAAAAACCTCCGTTAACATCACTGCTTTGCGTTGGCTTTCTGCATAAATTTGGCGCGAATTTTGCTTGCATACACGGTCCTTCAGAGAGGTTCATCATGATCAAAAAAGCTGTATTCCCCGTCGGCGGCCTGGGCACCCGGTTCTTGCCTGCCACCAAAGCCATTCCCAAAGAGATGCTGCCCGTGGTGGACCGGCCTTTGATTCAGTACGCGGTGGACGAAGCCTACGCCGCCGGCATCCGCCAGATGATCTTCATCACCGGGCGCCACAAACGCGCCATCGGCGACCATTACGACGCCGCCTTTGAACTGGAATACGAGTTGGAGCGCGGCAGCAAAAAAGAGCTGCTCGATCTGGTGCACGCCATCAAACCCGACGACATGGACTGCGTCTTCATCCGCCAGGCCCGTCCCCTGGGTTTGGGCCATGCCGTGTTGTGCTCTGAAAGCGTGGTGGGCAACGAGCCCTTTGCCGTGCTGCTGGCCGACGACCTGATGGTGGGCCCTGTCAACGGCCCTTCGGTGCTGCAGCAAATGGTGCAGGCCTACGAACAAAGCCCCGGCACCGTGCTGGCGGTGCAAGACGTGCCCCGCGAAGAAACCCGCCGTTACGGCGTGGTGGACGTGCACGGTGTCAACGACACCATGGCCGAGGTGTTTGGCATGGTTGAAAAACCGGTGCCTGCGGTCGCACCGTCCACCCTGGCCGTGGCTGGCCGCTACATCCTGTCGCCCAGCGTGTTTGACACCATCCGCAGCCAAGAGCGCGGCGCGGGCGGCGAAATTCAGCTCACCGACGGCATTGCCGCCCTGATTGGCACCGAAAAGGTGTATGCCTACCGCTACGAAGGCAAGCGCTACGACTGCGGCAACAAAGCCGGTTTTCTGGAAGCTACCATCGACCTCGCTCTGGCCGACCCCTCGCTGCGCGACATGGTGTTGGCCCACATCCAGTCCATTGCGGCCGCCACGCCGGCCGGTTGAAACGCCGAGCGCCCAGCTGCCATCCCGTGGCGCCTAGGTCTTCAAAAAATTGGACAACGCGCCCGTGCCAGTACAAACTGGCGTACCCCAAGTGGGGGGACTTTTGACTTATCGTAGAAACAGAATGAATTAACATGGTCAACGACATCCATCGTTGATTTTTGTCATTTTTTAGGCTCCATATGGCACACAGCTTGCTCATGTCGGGCCACACCCTTCACAGAAGCCCGCCATGCCTGTTCAACCTTTGTCGATGCCTGCCCAGCGCGCCCAAGCCGCAGCGCACACCTTAGACACGGTTGTTCCGCTGCACAGCGAACAAGCCATTGAGATGGCCCTTTTCCCCTGGCGTGGTCAGGGCGCGCGCCACACCCGGGCCAAATTCATCCTTTTGCTCAGCGACCTGGCCGTGATGGCTGTGTGTTTTCTGGTGGGGCTCTTGCCACTGTGGCTGGGCGACGACGCCACCCTGCAGGCCACCCTGGGCGTGCAGTGGGTCGGTCATGGGCAAGCCTGGCTGGCTCTGTTTGCCAGCATCTCGCTGGGCATGGTGGCCTGGATGGGCGCCGTTTATGGACACTACACCGCCGCACGGCGCAAGCCCTGGTCTGATGAGTTGCGCCAACTGCTGGTGGTGATTGCCGTGGCCGCCTCGGCCAACGCGGTGCTCAACTACCTGAGCAACTGGCCCGTTTCCCGCCTCTGGACGGGTGTCAGCTGGGCACTGGTATTCGTGTTGCTGCCCCTGGCCCGCTACAGGGTGCGCCGCCAGTTGCTGGCCAAAGGCCTGCTCACCCAGCCTTATGTGCTGGTGGGGCACCCGCAAGACGTGGCCCTGGCCGCCGCCGCGCTGGCCAGCGAACCGCTCATGGGCTACACCCCGGTGGCGGTGGTCTGCCCGCAGCCCCTGCCGGTGCAGACCCTTGAGGTCGCTGGGCGCTGCTTGGTGCCCATGGTTCTGAGCGACGGGGCGCGCCAATACCTGGCTAAACCCGGGTGCTACCAGGTGGTGGCCGTGCTGCCCGAACACAACAGCAGCTGGCTGCGCGCCTTTGCGCAGGAGCTCATGCTCACTCGCGACGACATCACCATTGTTCCCGCCCTGAGCGGCCTGCCCATGCTGGGCATGGAAGCGTCTCACTTCTTCAGCCACGAGGTGCTGCTGCTGCGCGCCCGCAACAACCTGCAGCGCCGCGTGCCCAAAATGCTCAAGCGCGCGCTCGATGTGGTGGGCGCCCTGACCCTGATGGTGGCCCTGAGCCCTTTGCTGCTTTATGTGGCCTGGCAGATCTGGCGCGAAGACCGGGGGCCGGTGCTGTTCACCCAAGACCGGGTGGGGCTGGGTGGCCAGCGCTTCAAGTTCATCAAATTCCGCAGCATGGTGATGAACGCAGACGCTGCCCTGGAGCGCTGGAAAGTGTCCGAACCCGAGTTGTATGCCCAATACCGCGCCAACAACTTCAAATTGCAAGAAGACCCCCGCATCACCCGCGTGGGCCGCTGGATTCGGCGCACCAGCGTGGACGAACTGCCCCAGCTCATCAACGTGTTGCTGGGCGATATGAGCTTGGTGGGGCCCCGCCCCCTGCTCCCCCGCGAACTGCCCGACTACGGCAAAGCCCTGGCCGCCTATGGCAAAGCCCGCCCCGGCATCACCGGGCTGTGGCAGGTGAGTGGGCGCAGCTCCACCACGTTTGAGCACCGCATTGCCATGGACCTCTGGTATGTGCGCAACTGGTCCGTCTGGTACGACATCGTTATTTTGTTCCGCACCGTGCGCGTGGTGGCGCACCAAGAAGGTGCTTGCTGACATCCAGCGCGTTTTCCGAATTTCGGTTTTTGCTTTTCAACATCTTCAACGCACGCCCGTTTTTTTATGTCCTCTGTTTTCCCCGTCATTCTTTGTGGAGGCTCAGGCACCCGCCTGTGGCCGCTCAGCCGCGCTGGTTTCCCCAAGCAGTTTCTGTGTCTCACGGGCAACAACAGCCTGTTTCAGCAGGCGGCCCTGCGGCTGAGCGCGCTGGCTGCGCCGGGCATCAACACCTTGCCTCCGCTGGTGGTGTGCAACGAAGACCACCGCTTTCTGGCCCAAGAGCAACTGCGCGAAGCCGGCCTGGCCAACGCCCGGTTTTTGCTGGAGCCTGTGGGCCGCAACACTGCCCCCGCCCTCACCCTGGCGGCGCTGGACGCCATGCAAGGCGGCGCCGACCCGGTGCTGGTGGTCACCCCAGCCGACCAGACCATTGCCGATGACGCTGCGTTCACCACCGCGCTGCACACGGCCATTGCCCAGGCCCAGACCGGGCAGATTGCCATTCTGGGCGTCACGCCCGACCGGGCCGAAACCGGCTATGGCTACATACGCACCGAAGCCACCACCCCAAGCCCCAGCAACAACGCGCTGCCCGTGCTGCAGTTCGTTGAAAAACCCGATCTTCCCACCGCCCAAAGCTATCTGGCCCAAGGCGGGTACTTCTGGAACGCGGGCATGTTTGTGTTGAAGGCGTCTGTGTGGCTCCAGGCGCTGGGCCATTTCAGGCCAGACATTGCCAGCGCCAGCCAAGCCGCCTGGGCCGCCCAGGCCTGCGACGGGCAGTTTGTGCGCCCAGCCAAAGACCTGTTTGCCGCTGTGCCCAGCGAGTCGGTGGACTACGCGGTCATGGAACGCTGCCCCGGCCAAACCAACTTCCCCATTTGCATGGTGCCGCTGGCAGCTGGCTGGAACGATCTGGGCGCCTGGGACGCCGTGTGGAGCGCCCTGCCCAAAGACGGCAACGGCAACGCCCTGGTGGGCGACGTCATCAGCACCGGCAGCCACAACAACCTGGTGCACGCCGGCGGTCGGCTGGTGGCGCTGGTGGGCGTGAGCAACCTGGTGGTGGTGGAAACGGCCGACGCCGTGCTGGTGACCAGCCAGGAACGCAGCCAGGACGTGAAACTGATCGTGGCCGAATTGAGCCAGCGCCAGCGCGAAGAACACAGCCTGCACCGCAAGGTGCACCGCCCCTGGGGCTGGTACGACAGCATCGACCAAGGCGGGCGCTTCAAGGTCAAGCGCATCCTTGTCAACCCCAAAGCCAGCCTGAGCCTGCAAAAGCACCACCACCGCGCCGAACACTGGATCGTGGTGAGCGGCACCGCCGAAATCACCAACGGTGATCAGGTGTTGCTGCTGTCTGAAAACCAGAGCACCTACATTCCCCTGGGCGCCGTGCACCGGCTGGCCAACCCCGGCAGCATTCCACTGGAAATTGTGGAAGTGCAGTCGGGCAGCTATCTGGGCGAGGACGATATCGTGCGCCTGCAAGACACCTATGGCCGTGCACCGGCCACCAAGTAAAGAGAACCCCCATGAAAATTGCCGTTGCCGGTACCGGCTATGTGGGCCTGTCTATTGCCGTGCTGTTGGCACAACACCACGAGGTGGTGGCGCTGGACATTGTTCCCGCCAAGGTGGACCAGATCAACGCCCGGCAAAGCCCCATTGAAGACGCCGGGCTGCACGACTACCTGCAGAACAAGCCTCTGAACCTGCGGGCCACGCTGAACAAAGCAGAGGCTTACCAGGGCGCTGACTTCGTGGTCATTGCCACCCCCACCGACTACGACGTTTCGCGCAACTACTTCAACACCTCGTCGGTCGAGGCGGTGATTCGCGATGTGGCCGCCATCAACCCCAGTGCGGTGATGGTGGTGAAGTCCACCGTGCCGGTGGGTTTTACGAAAGACGCCAGCCAGCGCCTGGGCACGGACAACCTGATGTTCAGCCCCGAGTTTTTGCGCGAAGGCAAGGCCTTGCACGACAACCTGCACCCCAGCCGCATTGTGGTGGGCGAAATCTCTGAACGGGCTCAGCGGTTTGCCAGCTTGCTGCAGCTAGGCGCGGTAAAGCCAGACGTGCCGCTGCTGTTCACCGACAGCACCGAGGCCGAAGCCATCAAGCTGTTTGCCAACACCTACCTGGCCATGCGCGTGGCGTTTTTCAACGAGCTGGACACCTACGCCGCCACCCATGGCCTGAACACGCGCCAGATTATTGATGGCGTGTGCCTGGACCCCCGCATAGGCCCCCACTACAACAACCCCAGCTTTGGCTACGGTGGTTACTGCCTGCCCAAAGACACCAAGCAGCTGCTGGCCAACTACGCGGCTGTGCCGCAAAACCTGATTGGTGCCATCGTCAGCTCCAACAGTTCGCGCAAAGACTTTGTGGCCCAGGACATTCTGGAGCGCAAGCCCAAAACTGTCGGCGTGTACCGCCTGGTGATGAAAGCGGGCAGCGACAACTTCAGGGCCAGCAGTGTGCAGGGCATCATGAAGCGGCTGAAGGCCAAAGGCGTGGAAGTGATCGTTTATGAGCCCGTGCTGCAAGAGCCGCACTTTTACAACTCGGTGGTGTTCAACGACCTGAACGCCTTCAAGGCAAAGGCCGATGTGATCATTGCCAACCGCCTCACCCCCGAACTGAACGACGTGCAAGACAAGATTTACACCCGCGACCTGTTTGGCAACGACTGAAAACACCCAAAGCACCCAACCTATATGAATACACCCCGCATCTACGTAGCCGGCCACCGCGGCATGGTGGGCTCGGCCATTGTGCGCAACCTGCTGGCGCATGGCCACCCGGCCAGCCACATCATCACCCGCACCCACGCCGAGCTGAACCTGACCGAACAGGCCGATGTGCGCGCCTTTTTTGCCGCTGAAAAGCCCGACCAAGTGTATTTGGCCGCCGCCAAGGTTGGCGGCATACACGCCAACAACACCTTCCCCGCCGACTTCATCTACCAAAACCTGATGATGCAGGCCAACGTGATTGAAGCGGCTTTTGGCAACGGTGTGAAGAAACTGCTGTTTTTGGGCTCCAGCTGCATTTACCCCAAGCTGGCCCCGCAACCCATGGCAGAAAATGCCCTGCTCACCGGCCTGCTGGAGCCCACCAACGAACCTTACGCGGTGGCCAAAATTGCAGGCATCAAGCTTTGCGAAAGCTACAACCGCCAGTTTGGCGCCAGCCACGGGGTGGACTACCGCAGCGTCATGCCCACCAACCTGTATGGCCCTGGCGACAACTACCACCCACAAAACAGCCACGTCATCCCCGCGCTGATTCGCCGCTTTCATGAAGCCAAAATGCAAGGTGCACCCGAAGTGGCCATCTGGGGCACCGGCACACCCAAGCGCGAATTTTTGTATGTGGACGACATGGCCGCGGCCAGCGTGCACGTGATGAACCTGCCCGCCGCCACCTACCAGCAACACACCCAGCCCATGCTCAGCCACATCAACGTGGGCTATGGCGAAGACATGAGCATTGCCGAACTGGCACACAGCGTGGCCCGCACGGTGGGCTACACCGGGCAAATCACCTTTGACGCCACCAAACCCGACGGTGCCCCCCGCAAGCTCATGGACAGCAGCCGCCTGCACAGCCTGGGCTGGCAAGCACAGGTTGACCTGCCCACCGGCTTGGCCCTGGCTTACCAAGACTTCCTGAAACAACAAGTCACCCAGTAAAACAGCCTCTTACTCCCTCTCCCGCATGCGGGAGAGGGCAGGGGTGAGGGTCCCCGCACCCGCACCCACCCAACCCCAACAACCACACCGCCAAAAAACCATGACCCAAAACCCCAGCTCAACCCCAGCAACCAACACCCAGCCCAAAGTCGCCCTCATCACAGGCGTTACCGGCCAAGACGGCTCTTACCTCGCCGAGTTTCTGCTGGAAAAGGGTTACATCGTGCACGGCATCAAACGCCGGGGCAGCCTGTTCAACACCCAGCGCGTGGACCACATCTACCAAGATCCACACATTGACAACGCGCGCTTCAAGCTGCATTACGGCGACCTGAGCGACACCAGCAACCTGGTTCGAATCATTCAAGAAACCCAGCCTGACGAAATTTATAACCTGGGCGCCATGAGCCATGTGGCTGTGAGCTTTGAAAGCCCGGAATACACCGCCGATGTGGACGGCATAGGCACGCTGCGCATTCTGGAAGCCATTCGTATTTTGGGCCTGGAGAAGAAAACCCGCTTTTACCAAGCGAGCACCAGCGAACTGTATGGCCTGGTCCAAGAAATTCCGCAAAAAGAAACCACGCCGTTTTACCCGCGCAGCCCCTACGCCGTGGCCAAGCTTTACGCCTATTGGATCACCGTGAACTACCGCGAAGCGTATGGCATGTACGCCTGCAACGGCGTTTTGTTCAACCACGAAAGCCCACGCCGGGGCGAAACCTTCGTCACCCGCAAGATCACCCGGGGCCTGGCCAACATTGCCCTGGGTCTGGAAGACTGCCTGTACATGGGCAACATGGACGCCCTGCGCGACTGGGGCCACGCCAAAGACTATGTGCGCATGCAGTGGATGATGTTGCAGCAAGACCACGCCGAAGACTTCGTGATTGCCACCGGAGTGCAGTACAGCGTGCGCCAGTTCATTCAATGGTCGGCCCAGGAGCTGGGTGTGACCCTGCGCTTTGAAGGCCAGGGCGTGGAAGAGCGCGCCGTGATTGAAAGCATCACGGGCGACAATGCCCCAGCCCTGAAGGTGGGCGATGTGATCGTGAAGATTGACCCACGCTACTTCCGCCCCACCGAAGTGGAAACCCTGCTGGGCGACCCCACCAAAGCCAAAGAGAAACTGGGCTGGGTGCCTGAAATTACGGTGCAAGAAATGTGCGCTGAAATGGTGGCCAGCGACTTGGCACAGGCCAAACAACATGCATTGCTGAAACAGCACGGTTTCAATGTCAATGTGAGCGTTGAATAACTAAAAATGACATAACGGCAACCAAATCGTGAACGCCACACTACTGTGCAGTGTAGCGTTCACACCTTAGGTGCATTAACCCGATTTGACGAAAAAAATTAAAAACAAAGCCGCCCAATGGCTAAAGCAACCAACCAAACCGAATATGGACAAAGCAAATACTAAAAAGATACCCAGTGATGTACATAACACAGCCTTGGGCATGAGAAACCTTCCATGAAGGCATCAAACAGAGTAATTATAAATACAGGCATTCTATACGCCCGTATGGGTATTACTATTTTTGTTTCTCTTTATACAACGCGCATAGTATTAAATGCATTGGGCATAGAAGATTTTGGAATCTTCAATTTGATAGGCGGCGCAATTGCCATGCTCACCTTTCTTAATGCAAGCATGGCTTCCGCCAGCCAACGATTTATGTCGTATGCCCAAGGGCAGCAAGACAAAGATCGGCAGCGTCGCATTTTCAATGCCAGTATTATCATGCACGCAATAATTGCAATTACTTTGCTGTTGGTCTTGGAGGGTATAGGAATTTTGTTATTCAAAGGAGTGATCAAAATTGCCCCCGAAAGAATGCAAGCGGCCTGGATAGTGTATCAATTATCTATTATCAGCACCATTTTCATCATTCTTTCTGTTCCCTACGAAGCAGTCATCAACGCCCGTGAAAACATGTTGCTAATAGCCATACTCGGCATAGCAGAATCATTTTTAAAACTCGGCGTAGCCCATTATCTGCTCTATACAGAAAATGACAAGCTAATCGTATATGTATTGTTTACAGCAATTGTTACTATTTCTATGGTTGGACTAAAAGTAGCCTATTGCCATCAAAAATACAATGAATGCATATGGGCACCAAAAAAATACGCTGATCGCCGGCTGTTTAAAGAAATGGCAACTTTTGCCAGCTGGTCGTTTATGGGGACTTCCAGCAGTATGGTATCTAATTACGGACAAGGTATTGTTCTTAATACGTTTTTCGGCACAAAAGTTAATGCGGCACAAGGTATAGCAAGCCAGATAAGTGGACAGTTGGGCGCTTTTGCAAGCACCATGCTGCGCGCACTCAACCCATTGATAGCCAAAAGTGAAGGGGCTGGTGATAGACAACTCATGCTTAGAGCCTCTATGATCGGAAGCAAAATGGGATTTTTGCTTATTCTGATTACTACCGCACCGGTATTGCTGGAAATGCCATACATATTTGACGTATGGCTAAAGATCGTACCGGAATATACTGTAATATTTTGCCAATTGCTACTTGTGCGAAACTTGATTGAGCAACTATTCATACCCCTGGCTTCATCAATAGCTGCCGTCGGAAAAATAAGAAATTATCAGATAAGCACATCCATTTTGACACTCTTGCCATTGCCTGCAGCATTTATTCTTTTCAAATTAAGCTTTGAACCGTATGCACTTTATGCAACATTTGTTATCTATTCAATAATTACTTCAATTGTCATATTATATTATGCTTACATCGTATGCAATATCCCCGTCAAATTTTATCTTAAAAACGTAATCGTACGCTGTTTGGCTGCTCTTACAATCACCCTGTCAATCGGATCAATTCCGTTATTTCTAATGCCGGCAGATTTCTCAAGGCTCATTATAGTCACAATTACAACAACTATAGCATTCTTTTTCAGTGCATGGCACATCGGTTTTGATCAAATAGAAAAGAAGGCTCTAAGCGTAGTCGCCAAAGATGTCAGTAAAACTCTGTTGGTATTGAGAAAAAAAATATTCAATATATAAATTAAACAAATATATTTTTATCGTTACTCCTTAATACATTAAAGCAAATACCATCACACGCACCCTAGATTCTATATTTAATAAAATACTTCAAGAATTCGAGATCGTTATTCTTGATTATAGATCAACAAACACAAGTATATAAAATTACTCCACAAATACTAAGCCATCAGGCAAATTGATTCATGCAAAAATTTTCGTAAGCTGTTGATTTATATGGATAAATTTTAGGCCACTTGAGAAATGCATGTAAATAAATACACCTAATTTCTTAGTAGTGGAATACTAATTATCAATCAAATCAATGCGTCAGCGCAGCGAGAAACAACGGTGTTGAGTTAAGTAATCATGCGCAAGCGACACATTTTGGGTGAACCACTGAGCGAGGTTGAGATGCGGCAAGAGATGGCCAGCCAGCGCAGACACGCGCACTTTCGACGACGTGCCCTGGGCGTGCTGGCGCTCAACGATGGACGCAGCGGCCCAGCTATTTCTGGCGTCTTGCGGGTGAGCGTGCCCCAGCGGTACAACTGGGCGCTTGCCTGGCGAGAGCAGGGTTTGATGGGGATGCTCTCGGGACATGTGAGCGGTGCGCCGTGCAAGCTGACGGCACCCCTGCTGCAAACAGCCGTGCAGATTGCATGTGATGATTCGCTGACACTGGCCAAGATTGCACAGCGTGTTAAAGAGCAGCATCCTGATGCGCCCAGCTTCAGCCTGAGCCGCTTGTCAGTGGGTCTGCGTTTGCAAGGCTTGTCGTACAAGCGCAACCGGCTGTCGCTAAAAAAAACGAGATAAACAGCGCATTGAAGCCATGCAAAAGAGCTTGAACCAGCTGCGTGAGGCGGCCAAAAAAGAGAACGAAAAAATGGAGTTGCTGTACTTTGATGAAGCTAGTGTTTGCAACATGCCCAACGTACAGCACGGCTGGTCGCCACTGAGCAAGTCCCACCGTGCAGATGCCAGTATAGGACGCAAGCGTGTCAACGTACTGGGCGCACTGAACTATGCTGCGGGAACCCTGGCGTTTGAGGTGCATGAGCACAGCGTCTGCCGCCAAGATGTGTTGAACTTTCTGGACAAGCAGGCTCGGAACTCGGCACGCGACAAGCTCACCGTAGTGGTCTTGGACAACGCCAGCATTCACCATCACATAGACCCCAACACTCTGGAAGAGTGGATGGTGCGCGACCGCTTCATCCTGCTGTTTCTGCCGCCATACAGCCCTGAGGTCAACCTCATCGAAACCCTGTGGAAGCAGGCCAAGTACCACTGGCGTTCGTTCGCCACTTGGGCCAAGCAAGACTTGCTCCAGGAGGCGCATGCGCTTTTTGGGGGCTTTGCACTAAATTTAAACTTACTAAGCCATTAGGTAAGTTGCTTCATGCAGAGATTTTTGTAAGTCCTTGATTTATATGGATAAATTTCAGACCACCTGAAAAATGCATGTGAATAAACATACCTAATTTCTTAGTATTAACGCATGATTACTTAGGAAAGGTTCGCAAAAAATATTTTTTCAGAGACTTTGCACTTGTAAGTTATTGATTTATATAGATCAAAATTTCTCAAAACAGGATTTTGCAGGGGCACCTTAAATTTCGCTACATTGTTTTATGTAAGCCATTGATTAATCTGAAAAATCTCAGAATATCAAAAATATACATGAAAATTATCTAACTCATAGTGACAAGATTTGTATTTTAGGTTCAAAGCATTTAAAAAATCAACGTGACGAACTAAAAACGTATCAATTTTAGCCTAAAGCCCAACAAAATATACTATATTATGTTTTCTATTATCATTCCTCTTTATAATAAATCACTAACAATTGAAAGAACCATACTTTCTTTAATGCGACAGCAATTTGATGTTTTTGAAATAATTATTGTCGATGACGGCTCTACTGACAATAGTCTTGAAGTTTTAATGGCTATTGAGATAAATAAGGAAATGCGGATTGTGCGACAAGAAAACAGCGGTGTAAGTGCAGCAAGAAATCATGGAATTTCGCTTGCAAAATATGAATATATTGCACTTTTGGATGCTGATGATGAGTGGGAACCAAATTTTCTAAAATTACTTAAGTTAGCAATTGAAAAGTTCCCAAATGCAGGTTTTTGGGGTGCCTCAAGTTGGCATCGGAATTTACTAACCAGTGAACAAAGCTATCACATAACACCTAAGTATAAGGATAAGATATCGCTTATAGAATATCTACTCGATCCTCATGATATGCCGCATACAAGTGCAATGGTACTATCCAAAAAACACTTTTTACAAATAGATCCAAATGGTGAAGGTTTTCCGGTTGGCATGAAGGTTTGCGAAGACTGGGCTTGCTTTTATAGATTGGCATTTATTTCCGATTTTGTATACATAGGCATCCCTTTAGGAATAAGAAATTTTAACGTAGCTGGACAGATTACTGGACTCTCTCGAGAGCAAAGATTTGCGTTAATGCCGCATGTTGTAAATTTTTACAACATCACTTATGACAGCTGGGAAAAAAGTATTCAAAAAAAAGCTCGTTATCTGAATTTTCTACGATTCGATTTAAGAGCTAGAATTTTTGCATCGCTTAAAATCGACGATTTTAAAACTATTAATTACTTATTAAATGGTCTAAATAAGAATGTCTTATCGCAACTCTCCAAATTTGAAATTTCAATGTACGGATTAAGAAAATTTAAATTACTTTCGTTGCTTTATATTGCTGGAACTAAAATAGTTTGGAAAACCAAGAAATTGAAATAAAATTCAGCATGAATGAGCGACCAATTATGAATTTAATTTGCCCTAGGGAAACTCTGCAAAACCCCTCCCAAGGTATGGCAGACGTAAGCCCGTTACGACACATTCTGTGATCATGAAACAAAGTTGCTTTGACCTGAACCTGAGCACGCGGCGTACCCGCAAACAGGCGTTTTTGCAGCAGATGGACACCGTGGTTCCCTGGGATGCTTTGGTTGAACTCATTACCCCTTACTACAGCGAGGGGCGCAACGGACGCCCGCCTTTCGCCCTGGAAACCATGCTGCGTGTGCACTTCATGCAGCAGTGGTTCAGCCTGTCGGACCCGGCCATGGAAGAAGCCTTCTTCGATACACCGCTGTACCGCGAATTCGCTCAGCTCGGTGCCTTTGGCCGACTGCCCGACGAGAGAACTATTCTTCGGTTTCGCCACAGGCTGGAGAAGCACAAGCTGGCCGACCAGATCCTGGTCACTGTTAACGAGCTGCTGGAGCATCGCGGCTTGCTGCTCAAAGTGGGCACCGCCGTGGATGCAACCCTCATCCCAGCACCCAGCTCCACCAAGAACAAAGCCAAAGCTCGAGACCCCGAGATGCATTCGAGCCAAAAGGGCAACGAGTGGCACTTTGGCATGAAGGCCCATATCGGCGTGGATGCCGATTCGGGTTTGGTACACATCGTGCGAGGCACCTCGGGCAATGTGGCCGATGTCACCGAGGGCAACAGTTTGCTGCACGGACAGGAGAAAGACGTGTTCTGTGACGCAGGCTACCAAGGCGCAGACAAGCGCCCGGATGCCAAAAAACACCACAAATGGCATGTGACCATGCGCCCAGGCAAGCGCAAGAAATTGGACAAAGAGAACAACCCGGCCGATGCGCTGATCGACCAAGTCGAGAAGATCAAGGCCGGTATTCGCGCCAAGGTGGAGCAC
>Ga0209066_10004279_pt1 | contig 15690 bp, 1 predicted proteins | sample All_14_2_FD_187198 | JGI IMG/M metagenome (GOLD analysis project Ga0209066, IMG submission 187198) | Freshwater microbial communities in response to fracking from Pennsylvania, USA - Allegheny Zone_MetaG_DW_15 (SPAdes) (version 2) ...
GTTGGGCTACACTGCCAATCGACATTACAGTATACCACGAACTATTAGCCACACAATCATTTCTATCGAAGTTCTTTTGCTTCCATGAATCAAACTCAACCCGACTTATCGTCCCGTCAGGAAAGTCGGTACGTATAAGTCGCGCCAATGGATCATAGGTCATCAAGGGGGTTACCCCATAACGGCAGAGCTCATCTTCCGGTTCATATTGATCACTGGCACTAAACCACGGTTCATACTGTTTTATCACCTTGCCTTTGTTGTTATAGACTGTACGGCCTGTAGCAACCCAGCGATTGTCGGTCGTAACACTGACCACACTACCATTCACTATCGTGAAGGCTTCGCCATCCTCGGCTTGTACCTTGGTCTGAAGCTCTCTCCCCAGACCATCACTCCATGTATAGCTCGTTAGCCATCGACTGTTGGCACTGCCATGAACCTCACGGGCGGAAACGCCTGCCACCACCGGTAGTTGATGTTCCATCCAGTTATGAAGGTTATAACTATAGCTGATGGTTGGACTATCAATTGTATCCCCTTCTCCCGATGCTCCTTGTACGATACTTCTGGTCACCATTCCAAGCCCATTGAACTCAAAAATATGGTTCAGACCATTGGGATCGGTGATCTTATAGGGGCGCATCAGACGATAGTTGTTTACCAGAGCTGAGGCCAGACCCATCGGATCGGTAACCTTCATTGGTAGCATCTTCTCACTATCCCATTGCAGAACGCTCTGCTGTTCCATCGCATCGTAATAACTTATTGGAACGAAGAACTGATTAACATCCGGGACCAATCGTTCTGACCTGGACCATATAAGGGTACCCGATTGTTCTGTCTCATAGCCGGCTCCACCAAGTAGGCTCTGTATCGTTTCTACAGTAGGCATAAGCGTATTGGCAACCCCTTGCTCGGTATTAAAAGCCACCAGTTGTTGAAGTGAGGTGGTATCGAAAGCCAACGTCAGCGTATAGTAAGGTTGCCCGTGTGCCGCAATCTCTCCTAGTGCAAGACGTTGGCTACAGGCTGTATTATAGAAGAAGGTCTTTTTGTGGCTTAGCAGACGCTTAACAGCCGTAGTGCCGACTGTCGCATGATGGCTAATGGTAGGCGCACTATTGATCCATGTCAATAGTGCTTGGTGTGTAAAGAAAGCGGCTGCAAAACCCGAGTTATGCAACTCATACGATTTTTGCTCATAAGGAACACCTATCCGATAGTAAAGCGGGTTGGATGGCTGATTAATGAAGCTGTTTTCATCGTATTTAATCAGAACCTTATTCTGTTCTATCACTTGGTGATTAGTGGTTCTGGACATATAACTTACCGTAGCCGCTTTGGTCACATTACCCCAGTTATCTGTCTGAAGAGTCATTTGACGGGTAATGCGAGGATTATTGATGCTTCTTTCATAGCTAAACATAAAAGCATCGTAATCGGTCACATGGAAAACAGCATGAGGATTAGATCCTTTAGGCTGAAGCATTCTAATAGCATACGACTTCTCTGCCACTGTATAGGGAACCGCCTCTACATCGGAGCCATCCTGAGCATAAACCTCCTGACGCAAGATATGTCCTCGTAATGCTCTGCACGCCTCCCTCTGCTCTGTGGAGCTTATAGAGTCAGGAAGGGTAGTGTCAGGTAAAAGAAAAGCTTTGGGGTCATTGAAATACTCTGAGATATACTGTTGGGTAATAGCTCCGCTTTCATACAAAGCACCGGTATGATACCAGGTCTTTGTGTAAACAGGAGGTTGATCGGCTTCGCCTTGTAAGGCCAGAAGATGAAGCGTATCGGTATCCCATTGTTCTACCATTCCAAAACCCCTAAACTCCCGTTCTATCCCATCAAAATAGCCATGATGGTAAGCATAACGTGTGGTATAATGCGTATCACTAGGTAGGTCATGTATCATTGAAGACTCCACCACATGAACCGGGAATGGAAGCTTAGTGATCCACGGACGACCTTCAAGTTTATCTCTAAGATAGAACTTGGTGGAAGGTGCATAAGTAAGGGTGGTTGTAGAACCCATATTATTATCCATCCCGGAAAGCAGGAATGGCTTCTTTCCTCCCGTAAGCTCAGTATAATAAAGATTAGCACCAATTCCATTACGTGCTGGAACCATAGAGGTTAAACAACTGGTTCCATTGCCCAAAAGATCCATCACATTAACGTCTGCTAATTTATTAAATGGAGGAAAACATTTTATCTCAACAGCAGGACTCCAGCTGTTACCGGCTCTGTTCTTCCAATAGCGTACTGTTTTTGAGCCAAGATAGATTATATCGGTGGTACCGGTTCCATCAACATCAGCTAGCCTGATTCGTTGTTGCTCAAATTGAGTCGTAGAGTCAAAACGAGGTGCTCCTGCCATAGAAATCTTTCTCCCAAACCTGCTATAACCCAGATTTGGCCAGTAATCGATAGATCCATTACGAATACGAACTATATCCGTAAGTCCATCCCCACTCATATCAGCCAAATAAATCGATTGAGTCCCATCAGAGAAAACAACAGCTGGACCATTGTTTTCATCTATCGGCTTGTTTGCGCGAGTAGCTTGACCAAACCCGTCACATGCCTCACTGTAGTGAGCTATGAAACATTGATCCTCCGTGATCAGAATATCAGCATGCCCATCACCATTCAGGTCAACCATCCTTAAATTCGGATCATTAAAATCGATATTAGGGATATCTTTAAACGGACGAAAAGCTTCCCATCGTCCTTTATCATTTAACTCCGAATAACCGGCCAGACCGGCTTGTAACACTCTCAGATCATTTCGACCATTGCCATCAATATCTCCCAGTTGAGTGATACCTGACGGAAGATTTGGACGATCAAGAACTTGTGTCATGGCTCCTAACCAAAGCTTACCCCTATTTTCAGGAGACTCATCATAATAGCCTCTATCTCCCAGATTAGGTTTATAATACCAAGCCTCACTGTTTTGGTTTAACACACCACTTATTCCCTCACCATATAGATCAATCCAGCGAAATGCATCTCCACCCGGTAAATTCTCTAGTTCAGATGCACTCACCTTATGATATTGAAAGGGTTCCTCAGACTCAGAGTATGAAAAAGAAAGAGGAGGGAAACTCTCAATTTGTCCTCTATTATCAAAACCCTTAACTATAACGCTCCTCAAGAGGGTCAGTTCAGGTCGCTGATCATGAAATAATTCAAGTATCTTAACAGGAAGTGGGTCGACACCTAAAGCACTAAAGCGATGAAACATAACCATCCTCTTACAAATCCGGTATGTTCTAACCTCAAAACCTGAACGATAATTCGAAAATGGATCTAACCGGCAAGCCCAGGTTGACACTTCATTATATGATGGGGTATCACCTGAATGTTCTCCATAATCAAAGATCATTTCGAAGTGCCATCCTCCTGTATAAGGAGTATCTACAGCTGAGCTTGGTGTGTAATTACCATAACACACTCTTTTCAAATAGCGTTGATTGAAAGCCTCCTGAAATTGAAGTCGGCGTTCTTCATCTATCGTAGCAACAATATTAGAACTATTCTCAGGTTTATACTGAAACTCTATTAAATTACCACGATTATCTGTCGTTCTTTCAATCAACCACTGGAACACCTTTTTAGGTTCAGAAGGATGAGAAATCCTACTATCATTACCCTGTCCATAAACAGTAGTAACGTTATCACGTGTGGTTGTACGCCAATGACTTATCCCGGTCGATTGTTCTTCCCACCTTTCAATACGAGCAAAAAGACCCTCTGTTCTTGGCTTATACCCATAAACTAAAAAGATAGAGCTTTGAATACTTCTCTCTTCCGGTGCCAAAATTATCCCATTTTCATCCATAACACGAACCAAATCTTCAGCCCCTGACATTATATAGACATCCGACTCTTCATTATCATGGTAAACTGGAATACCTTTATCAGTTTTTCTTGAAATTGAAGCCAATCCAACCGAAAAGCCTAACCCAAATGCACTATTTCCTGAACCTGAATCATAGGAGAGTGTCAATTGTGGCACAAACTCACCCCTGGCTGAAGAAAAGGGAAGAGGTACCGAAATAGATCCTGTACCTGTGAGAGGATTAGCCTCAAACTTTTCTCCGATACCCTTTATCGCTCCTCCACCTTTTGGTAAAGATAAAATCTTGTCAGGCGAGATTGTGTTCTTTGTCCCTTGTGTAGACTGCTCTGATTTAGTAGATAAATCTTCTTTCTGCACACCAGGTATTTCAGTCTTACCACCAGTCTGATTAGACGCTTTATAAAACTGTCCTGAATAGGGTTGATTGGGAGTATTGGAATTAGAGCTCATATAATAGGGTTGATTTGGAGAATGAAAAGAATTCAAAAATTCTGTTGAACCACTTCGCAGCAGGGCAAGTATTGGGAACCAACCTAATTGACCCTGTGCGAAGTGCTAACAACATGTTTATAAACTATAGACTTAGATGTGATATAGCCTTTCTGATTTACAACAACTATTTATTTTAGTCTAGTTATATAGTGTAATTTAATAAGATTAGAATATCATCAACATCTGGAAAGATTGCATTACAACTGAGAGAGACAGTCAGCTCAGATGCAGAAGTATCTAACTCCAAATTAGTCATATTAAGACTAATAGAACTCCAGTCAGTGGCACTATTTACAGCCACCCAGGAAGTCGCAGGAATTGAATTTATGCTTATTGTCATATTTAAATCAATCACCTTTTTTCTTACAAAAAGCGTAATTGAGGTTATTTTTTTACTCATATCATGAATAAAATATGGAAAGTCATCATGAGTAATTGATAGTTCAGTGGATGAACCTGACCCGGATTGAGGATTTAGGAACTGATATAATTTATCAGTACACTCCTGTTTCAAACTAATCATCCTATGGTATTCATTCATACCTTCTCCCAATCCCATTAACTGTGTTAATTGAGCCGTTAGATAATTAGTAGCCGCTGTTTTAAGAACACCATCTTGTAAGGAGGTATAATTAATATGAATAATTACATCAGATATGGTATCATAATCAAACTGCCTTATTTCTGCGGGGAGTTCCAATAGCCAATTACTGATAACTCCGGCTCCTTCGAAAGGCAAATATCTGCTGTCGTTGAAATTAAACTCAAACATACCTGTATCCTTTATCCCGGAACTAGTTGCAATGGACTGAATTGCAGCGCCGGCTGAAACAAAGCGTGGATCCTCAATAGTTGTGCTCTGCTCATAAACCCCATTGGTAAGCAATGCATTTTTCCTAAACGAGCTATTCAATAAAGTCAACTTACAATTAACATTGGTATAGGGTCCTGTCACGGCAGGTATAGAAATACTTATCGATTTAATTCTGCGCTGATATTGACCTGGGTAGTCTAAGTCAAACATCATCTCATTAAGACTGATGTTACAATGTCCTTTCGTCTTAAGGTCAAAGAGAGCTTTGGGATTAATCAAAGAAAGTGAGACATGTTTCTGCAATTCAAGACGACGCTTATTATTGTCAGTATAACTAGAATCCATTCTATGGAGATCATAAGTGAGCGTTTCTCCAGCTAATAATCCTTTGTATAAAGAATCCCAATAGGTCGTATTTATAAAAGTCGAATTGGTCTCACCCAGTTCAAAAGAATATGCTTTTTCAGCCTTTCGAGCCATCTCAATGGCTAACTTGTAAGCAGACAAGTAAACATCTGAAAGGCGCGTGATCATCCAACCATATAACTCTGTTGAGGTGAATTTATCCTCTAAAAATGCCTCTACTTCCTTGTTTTGATCTATTTGTCTTTCAAGTTGAGAGAGCTCATTCTTTGCCATTTCGAGTCGAATAGTGGCAGCTAAAATCTGCTTCTCTGATTGCTTAAGTTCAGTAGTAGCAAGATCTTTTTGAAGTTGCCATTCTTGTTCACGACGTTGAAAACCTGCATTAATACCTGACATTGAAGCTTGAGTACTATTCAACGAGGCCATTCCAGAGAACTTTGCTGATGTCGCTCCTAGATATGCTGCATAATTAGATCCACCATACATGGCAGTAACTATTGGAGAACCGCCAAATCCACTTACTCCTAAATTAATATCTGGATATTGAGCTAAAACAGCAGCAGCCTTATGATTCTCATTGCTCTTTTCTGTGGCTGTTATAGCTGATTTTAAAAATATTAAATTATTCGTTTCTTCTCCTAATAAGCCTGAAGCCAACAATTGACTGTAATGATCATTTCTTAACTTTATTGATTCAGCGCTAATTTCTGTAGCTTCTAATTGACTCTGAGCTTCATTTACAGCAGTAACCTTAATTTCCCTCATTATCTCAAATAATCGCGATTCGTGTGTATTGCGCAATAACCCAAGTTCTTCTGAATCTTTCTTTTCCAGCACAGAAAGGAAAGATTGACCTAAGCTTTTCACTTCACCGGCAAATTCAAGCGCCTTTTGCAATAGATGTTGGAATCTATAAGAAGGTAAAAGGGTATTAATGCTATTTAACGCAGCCCCAATGCTTAGACCGGCAGCCTTTGCTCTGATAAGTAACATAGGGTCAATAGGTGGTTCAAATAAAGCTAACTTTCTCTCAACCCCCTCTAAATTCATACAATGATGAATTTTAAAAAGACGATCTGCAACCACATCCCAATAAGTTAACAGCTTATCATTTTGAGGAATTCCAAAATATAGTGATGTTAAATAGGCAAAGTTAGGTAATGATTTATCCATATTTGTATTCCCACCATTGCCATTATTAGTTCCTATAATATAATTACTAGTCTTAGAAAGAATATTACCAAATTCATCGATAGGATTAGCCAGATACCCCTCAACAGAGACAGGGGTTACATTATGCTTCCTTGTCTGTTCAGGTCGGCGTCCTAATAGATTCGCTGCAAGAATGTAGAGTTGCAAAGACTCTTGAATGGTTTCCCAGGAATCTCGGGCAAAAAGCGAATCAGCCCATGCAATAAGATTATCCAGGTATTTCATATACACATACTTCATATATGCAATAATTCTCATTTTGGCTATTGCATGCGGATCAAAAGGGTTTTTCTCCCAATTCCGTACTTGAGCTTCGAACTCCACTAACCCATAATATTGGTTTAGTGTGGTTGAAACATCTCCATTTGAATTACTAGCATTATTTGCAAGATCAAAAAAGGGCTTGAACATCCAAAATCTTGCAGCACCATTACTCTCTCCTGCATCATTATTCGTAGGATTAAAAATATAATGCAACCAGTTTCTTGCCTCATCATAACGTCCTAAAGCCGTCAATCTTTCAGCCATAGTTAAAGGAATATGCAGAAACAGTTCATAATTATAGGTGCCAAAAGCCGATATAGGAGAGAAGTCAATTTCCATAATAGGATAGCTCTCTAAATTTAAACCGGCACTATACCTAAATTGTTTACTACTAGTGGCTCTAGTGAATAAACAGTCATTACTAATTACTTGCCGTCTTAAACTACTATTTCTAGCACTCGGCTTTAAAAGTTCCTTATAGCCATAGCGATTAACAACACGCTGAAATTCGTCAACATACGGATGATAAAAAATCTTAGCTGAGTATGACTCATACGATTGAATAACACTATTTCCAGACTCCTTTTCAGTGGCAAGACCATCTATAATTACACTAGGCAGTTCATTTATGGGTGTAATTGAACTAGCGCTAACCACAACTGAAGATGAAGAGGAAGCTCTATCAATAATAAGATTACTGTCAGTTGAGGAATAAAAATCAAGATTTGCTGTATCCTGTTGTACTTCCTCACTTAAGGTACTCACTATGGTTGTTGAAGGAAGATCCTTTACAAAAACGCCAAGTAAATTATTGCTTAACGACCTATTCGAGTTAATTGAAAACTTACAAGTAACCATATAAGACCCAAAACTATCATTGATAAAAAATGGATCTTGACTATAATATCCAGGAGCTGTTTTATTCTCGGGAATATATCGCGACACATTTTCACCTGATGCTAGTAAAATTTGACAATCAGAGTTTAAAGGATAAAACAGCTTAATTTTATGTTTCGGTAAAAAATTACCTGCACTATCATTAATTAAACCTGCCGGAATTGGAGTAATTGGGACATTATCAATGACCTGATCAATCGTTACTTGATTATTCTTAAGCTTTTCATTGTTAAGTGCAGTTAAATATGCACCATACCCATTGACAATCCTGGGCTCCTCAAAAATACTAGAAAAATTAAACTCGCCGATATGAACAGCATAACATGAACCTTTATAAAGTGCGCCAGGTTTATTTATACTATACGCTATTCCTTCTGAATTAGTATTGCCATTATTATTGATATTAATAATTGGTAAGTAGACCGGAGCCCCTAAATGATAGGCAACTTTAACCATAAAATTACCCCATCTTGTAGTAGAGTCACTGATAAACTTATGAGTTTCCATTGAAAGAGACACGAGTTCAAAACTATCGCTGACTCTATATTTATCAGTGGTAGTATAAGGTGCTTTGAAATATACACTACCATCATCTCTGTATCCGACCTTTTTCCAAACTAAAGTCTCTTTTGATAATTGCCTTTTACCCCAAGCACCATTCGAAAAAACGCTCCAACCGAGTCGAACTTCCTGATATTTATCAGGACTAGGAACAGGATAATCATCACCTTTAGCTTTGATAGTTACCGTTTTCCCCTCTAATGCCTTTTCACAGAATTCCAACCAGGTAATAATAACATATCTATTCCATTGCACTATACCTATTTGTTCGCCTTGAATATCTATATCAAGTTCTGTCCAGGGTTCCCAATAAGATTGATTAACCCACTTACGATAGAAATATTTACGTGGATTAGTTCGTGATCGTCCAACAACATGCAAATCAGTTGGAACCGTATCAACATTAAAATCTGGAGTTTTCATTTGGAGATGATGTCCTGAAAACGCACAAACCTCAAGGTTAGCTACCTCTGCCAAACCAGACAAATAATCACGGTAAATCTGCTCAACTGAATCATCCGAAAGATCACTCTGCTTTAGTTTTTTCTCAAATTCTTTATAGAGTGGTGTTTTGTCTGATCGTAACTCTGGAAGAAGGTAGTTTTCCGGATATAAGAAAACTTTTCGGTTTGCTTCCCAGACCCTATAGTTACGTCTCCAATCCCATTGTTTAATATTTTCCTGACTAAACTTTATTTCAGGGAGAAGACCTAACAAGGATCGATTTATCATCGTTTGAACCGCAAGCGTTGCCTCTTTAATACGAGAAATTCGTCCGCAAGATGCCATTTGAGTATCAATAAATAAGTATTCAAAAAGATGCTCAGGCGAAGTAAAAAGAATATTTTGTATGGTCTTCTTTTTACAAATAAAATCTACCATTGCATTTCGTTGCAGCTCTCGCAGTTGATTGCGTATCGGAACGGCTTGTTCCAACCAAGTTGATCTTGTAAATGAAGCTTTAGCAGAATATCTAATGAGTCGAGCATTCTCCGACGAAATATCTGAAATGTTGCCCTGTGTACTCTTTGCTATTTCCTTAAGTTGAGAATAAGTTACTTTTGTTTTTCTTGTCAAATTAATAACATTTTCAACCGTTCTAACCCATTCATCATCGGTCATTATTGAAAGTGATACAGTGGAGGATAATCCTGACTCATCAACCTCTGAGGTTAACCAGCCCGTTGCTTCCTTCAGATAATCAAGCACTGCTGTTTTTGTCTCCTTACTATACATCTCAAAGATGGAATACTCAGACCTAAAAAGATCGAGATGAAGCCTAGTTGACTTCTGTAATTTTACCCATCTTGAATATTCAGGCTTATCAAAAAACGCCCAACTTTTTGCAGGAAAATGACTGAAACGTAGCCAAGACCGGGTTCCATTCTTGATCTCTCCAAGAATGTAATCAATATCAAAGGAACTAAACTGGTTTACCTTGACATAAGATGCACACTTCCAAAAAACTTCAAGAAATATACCTTGAATTGAATAAAAAAGAATGGGACTGTTTGAGTTAACAAAACTATTGTAGGTAAAATAATAGTGAGCAGGTTTAGTTAATGGTTGCCCATAATCTTTCATATATTTCTCAAACAATAACTGCACTATATTATAATCAAGACCACTAAAATTGCTTAACTTCTGATAAAGTGCATCACGCATTAAATAATTTACCAATTGTTCTATAGTATAAAGAACACGTGCCGTAATAGTAGGCAAAGGAGAAGGTAGGTTAGGATTAGCGATAATATTTGGAACTATTTTCCAACATAAATCTTCCGCATCAAGATAAGAGCTCAAACATTGATAAATCAAATCCCTTCTACGTCTTAAACTTTCCATACTTACCGATGAGTCCGAATCAAGCGTAAGTATATCGATATAGAGTTGTTGAGCATCATCTTCTTTGACGAGCATCTGTAGAAGTCTCTTTAATGAGTCCAGTAATGTTGTTGGTATGATCTCTTCTTCTTGTGTTCCTGTAGGAACATCATTCATTGAAGAATAAACAACAACCTGATCTTTTAATAAGGCAGGAAGATATTCTTCAATCTCATTCTGAGTTGGTTGGTTACTCTGACTCAGATTCTGAACCGCAGCTTTTTGACTGGTGAGAACTTGAGAAAATTTTGTCTGAAAAGAGAGCTGAGAAGAAGCATCAGACGTATCATTAGAAGCTAAAGAAGATATTGCTAATGTTGTCAAATGGTTTTTAACAAGTGTTGCCGCTTGCTTTATAAATACGTCAACATCATTTTTGTCTATAAGATGGCTTCCCCACTGGGAAACCATGTAATTTAATCTTTCAAATGGACTTGACAAATAGTACTCATGAGAAGTAACTGTTAATTTATTCTTAGCATCTATAGAATCAGGAAATAGATAAGGAGATGCTGTTATAAAGTTTGACAAATTGGCTAAATCACTTGTTGAACTAACTTGCTGGGTGATACTTCCCGATTCCAATTCAAAAAGTTGAGAAATAGAGTTCCATTGGTTTTGATTTGGTTCACTTTCCGGACTAATATATCTTTTCCTAATATCCTTTAATTCTGTTCTAAGGTCGCCTAACCATGAAACGGCATCATACTCCTTTAAGAGGATCTTCGAACCAGATGGACGTTTTGTGCTCATTAAATAAATGAAGTCGTCTATTGAAAAACCTGAATTTCGAATTTGATTAAGCTCATTCAGAAAAATCAATGAATCCTTCGGAATCTTTGAGTCAAAAGTAGGTGAAGCATTGAATACTGTCACAGGATGCCTACCAATTATTTCAGTCAAGGCAAAATATTCACTGACAGAAATCCCTGCAATTCGAGAAAAGCTGGATGCTCCATACAATATACTTTGATAAAGTACAATATCGTTTGATATAAGACTACTTGGTAAAAGCTTCTTAACAAACAAACTAAACTCATCTACTGTCAGTTCATTGATCGCAGCCATTCGGTTCATAACCGGAGCAGTAGTAAAAGAGGAAGTTGTATAGTTGATTACTGCATCATTAACCTTTGCCCCATATGTTGCCGAATACAAAGATTTAACATTCTCATAATTCTCATTTAAGTTAAAAGGTTTCCACCATGTAAGCATCTCGGTTATATCTACCTCATACTCTATATGTAACTTTTGAATATAGTATAGATGCTTTAAAAAATCATTTGTAACCCCATCAACAGTAGAAATACCAAAAGCAAATAATACTCTATCTAGTTCATAAAGGGTCCAACCAGTTACTCGATGCAATTGTACAAATTTATATAATTTGATAAGCTCTTCATCTGTCAAAGGAATTATTGCATCCTCAAGTTTGCAAGACTCTATGAATTCAGCATTATTTGATGTAGCCGTGACGTTAAAAAGTACATTTTTCTTTGTACCATTGATGTAACTGGATTTCAAGTAATCTAAAATATCAGGGTATGATAATCCGGTGTATTGCATAAAGCCAATTACACTACAACCAGACATTGAATGTAGTAACCCATCAATAATTACACTTACAGATTTTCTGATTTCTGAATTAAAATCTTCATATACATTTCCAAAAACCTGACTACCAATAATCCGTTCTTGAAGTTTAGGGGAGATCTTCAAATAGGACAAAGCCATATTTAACTCTTGGTCTGGCATATAATTAACGGAACTTGAAAAGCTCAAGGGGACTTGAGCTGCGATCTGCTCACGCGTAACCCCTACCATTCCAAGATATGCATCAGCTTCCTCATTCCACAGGTGAAATGGCAACACCCATGGGTAAGAACCTGATTTTAATTGATCATACACAGCAGGAATGAGCTTCTGTGGGTAAGCTTCAATATCCTCAGAATCACCTTCTGTTTGTTGAGCCTCACCCGTAGGTGTTATTTTCATCTCTAGTACCTCATTCACTATATCCAGATAAGGTATTTCTTGATTGGTGTTTTTACAATTCAAAAGTAGAGTTGTAATATCAGGTCTGCGGCTATTTAATAGTTCCATAAACTTTGGCGTACTCCCTCCTGTAAGTGAATTGTGAGTATTACAAAAGTTTATAAGATCCATCAAGTAGGCAGCCGGGCCATAAACAGATTGACAATGATCACATTGACAGTAATCTTGAGAGCCAAATAATTGACCTAAGATACTCATTGTATTATTACAATCGGCTATACCTAACGCTTGAGCATCCCTTAAATCATGTGTCACATGAAGATAGGTCATAAAAGCGGCTAGAGTCGAACTTTCAGCATTTCTAAAGATCTCCGTAGATACTTGCTCGTCTACTGACACACTCTGTGTGATTGATTTAAATTCTGCTAGACCCATGGCAGCAACCGATAGAGAAGAATGTAAATTTCTATTCCATAATAATTTGAAATATGGAACTTTGCCAGTCTTGGGAAGTATTGTATATACTCTCTGTATAGCTTTTAGAGTTTGAACAAAAGAGTCTTTTACAAAACCTGAGGCAGTAGGATAATTGTAGACATCTACTGAACTATCAGTTAAAGGGCTTTCGGCAAAATCAAATGTCGGATTAAGATTCACAAAATCACTTAGATAGTCTATTGATATTTGAGTGTCATTTTCAATATTCTGAGCTAGATGTTGCGATGGATAATAAGATTCAACTCCATCGGCTAAATATTTTGCCCATGAAGCAAGTTTCTCAACATTGGTTTCCCCTACAAATTCAGGAGGGGCAGTCAAATTATTCTGACTAAAATAAACCTGCCAATCATTAGCTGTTTTAATAAACAAAGGATCCTTTGAGGCAGAAAAATCGGTTAACATTTTTTTCGTCAGACTTACACTTCCCGCTGAAAGGGTAGTAAAAACGGTGATATCTTTAAATTTATTTACGTCTGCTACACTAAGTCGATTAGTGCTAACCAATTCATTTAGTCGATCCCAAAAATCAGCCTCAGTTCCTTCATTCTTCAAGAGCTCTTTTAAAAGCGTTTGGCCAGAGCTTTGAGATATTCCTACTGTATCGATTAATTGCCTGAAATCAGGTTTCGGGTTTACAGTAGCTGTAAGGCTATCAGCAACATAACTAATTACTGAATCGGCAGCTGTTTCAGCCACTGTCTCAACATCACCACTTTTCTTAATCAAATTACTCCTAAGTGCACCCTTGACAATCTCTTTTAATTGGGTTTTCCCTTGCAATATAAGATTTGCAAAAGAAGTCTCCCCTGCCGATGAAAGCAAGGCATACAGAACATCATAATCAAGCCCGGAGACATCATTTAATTGCTGAACGGCAACCCATTTTTTAATCTCAATGGTATTAATGTCCAACCTTCTACTTAACAACATAATATCCGATTCCGATATCACACTTAAGTCAAGATTTGCTGTTTCAGCTCTTAGCTTTGAATCTATAGTTGTAAAAGTGGAGTTGCCAACATATGGTTTAGTACCAACAATTAAATTAATAGTCTCTTCTAAGTTTGAATTCAATATGATCGGCGACTTTATCAATACTGTAACATTATCAGTATCTACAACATCTATCTGCAAATCAAACTCATTTACCGCACCTGCAATTAAAACGTGATTATATAAAACGTAATAACCACCATCAGCACCGGTAACAGCCTGACTTATAAAAACACGATTACCCTCTTTAATCTGATAAACCTTAATGGTTTTCCCTGAAAGAGGGAGCTCATTTGAATCTACTACTATACCTCTTACAAGCCTACTAATGGTCTGTGCTGTTGCACTTGTAATAAAGGAAAACTCAACTCTTTTCAAAAAGAAATTTGAAGTTTCGAAAACTTCAGATTTAAACCTTAACTCCTGATTTACACTAAACTCAATAATAACATTTGGATACCTCTCAACAAAAAATTGATCTGAAACAACATAATCAATATTGCCAGCACTATCGGTTAAAAGAGCTGATGAGTTTAATTTGGTTTCACTTCCACTTGCAGAGAAGATTTTTACATCAACGTCTGGGGCGGGTAGAGATGATAACTTATCAATTACTTTCAACATAAAGGTATTGTTTCCAATACCTGTCTTAAACAAAACAAGAGTTTGGGTTGTGTTTACAACATTAGAGGTTACATAATTACCCGTAGATTTAATAATCTGTGATCCCGAATAAATTTGAATGTAGAAAAGTGGGTATTTGGAAGCAAGTTGGCTATCAGTCGATGTAAAAGTTACACTACCTGAAGAATTGGTAATAAGGGTAGCTGAGTTAATTTTTGTGTCAACTCCGGTTGAACTATTAAAAGAATGTAGTTCGATTCCAACATTTGCCAATGAAGCACCATTTTGGTCATTGACGTGAATTGTTAGTGTATAAGCCATGGTAAATATTTTGTCAGATTATTATTATTCTTCCTTTTGAATTAAAACAGAATTATAAGCAAAGACGAAACAATATACAATAACACCATATTAAGTCGAAATTAACGACTTAAATAAAACTTAGGATTGTAAAAGATTCATACATACTAACATTATGCATACAATAATATGCAAAGTAAGTATACTTAATAAACTTCAATATTCAGAATTAAAAATTAGAATTCAAGCATAACGTATGTTAAGCCTTACACATAGTTTATCTTATAATTTCTATGTTTACACTTTAATCCCATGCCATGCAAAAATGACTAAATCAATTCTGTCAATGCAGAAATACATATAAAGGGTTATCTGTTTAACTTAAGTCTCTCTTAATCAACTCGATGTTATAACAGACTACACTAAGAGTTAACAAAAACTATACACTCTACCAGCTTTATCTTTTAGTTGAAAGCTTTTGTTATTATGGAGCGACAACAGTTAGATTACTCTAGATTTTTTTCTAGAATCTATACTGACAAAGATATAAAAGGTTTTTTTTCGACAATACAATTTTCATAAAAAAAATGGAAAATATTTTCTTTAATCCTAATAAATTCATCAACACATTACAAAACAAACATTTACATAACATGCAAATACTCTTCATGTAATGCAACCTTTATGTAATAGCAAAATAGATATTTCTTAAGCGGTATTAATGAATTGTTTGTATTTCCTGCAATAACATTATGCATTGTAAATCTCTGTTGGTCTCTCTCATGACCAATAGTTAAGGTATCTTGAACAGATTGTATCGTCCTAAAAGTTGTTTACACTCAAAAATTAAAATCTATACATTTTTATACAACATTTATCTTTGTGCAATCATATGGAAGCGGAGTTGGGC
>Ga0209066_10004280_pt1 | contig 15690 bp, 15 predicted proteins | sample All_14_2_FD_187198 | JGI IMG/M metagenome (GOLD analysis project Ga0209066, IMG submission 187198) | Freshwater microbial communities in response to fracking from Pennsylvania, USA - Allegheny Zone_MetaG_DW_15 (SPAdes) (version 2) ...
ATCAACACCCTCGTGCAAAACGCCGTCGCCCGGGCCGGCATCAACCCCCACCCTTACAGTGCCCACAGCCTGCGCGCCGGCTTCGTCACCCACGCCCACCTGCGCGGAGCTTCCGATCGCGCCATCGCCCACCAAACCCGCCACCGATCCCTGGCCACCATCGGCACCTACGTGCGAATCCACCAAGCCTGGGACGACAACGCCGCCACCCAACTCGGATTGTGAATGTTCCTCCCGTACCGGGTTCCAGCAGCATCTCTTCGAGTGCGTCTACCTCAACAAAGAGACTGTTTCTCGTAGGATTTCGGCCATGACCACCTCGCGCCAGGTGCGCCGCATGCTGGGCGAGGGAATCGTTCACGGAGATGCCGCCGAACTGCTCCCCCGGCTACCCGAATCCAGCGTCGACCTCTTCTTCACATCTCCCCCCTACGCCGACGCTCGCGCCTACAGCCGCATACACCCCGACCACTACGTCGACTGGTTCCTGCCTTACGCCAAGGAAATGCTGGCCGCCACCACCGAAACCGGCAGCATGATCATCAACATCAAAAACCGCGTCGCTAACCGGGGCACGCTTCGCGGCCAACGACACCCCTACGTCTACCAACTCGTCCTGGCGCTCCAAGACATGGGCTGGCGCTGGATTGAGACCTACATTTGGGCCAAACCCAACGCAGTACCCGGCAAATTCGGGCCGCGCACCAAGGATTCTTTCGAATACGTCTACCACTTCGCCAAAGGCGCCCGCCCCTACTTCGACCTCGACGCGGTGCGCGTCCCCTACAAAGCTGATGCCGCCGAAATCGCCCGCCGTCGCCAAGACGCCAACGGTCGACGCACCACCGAGGCTGGATTCGGCAGAGACCGCACCAAGACCTACCTTCGCGGAGGAGCCGATCCCGGCAACGTCGTGTCCGTCGCCCAGACCTACAACCAACACCGCGGCGTCGCCCACACCGCCGCCATGCCCGAAGGCCTTGCCGAGTTCTTCATCCGCTGCGCCAGCCCCGCCGACGGCCTGGTTGTCGACCCTTTCGCGGGCAGTGGAACCACCGTCGTCGTCGGACGCCGCTACGGCCGCCGGGCCCTCGGGTTCGAGCTGCACGAACACTTCGTCACCGAAGCGCGCCGACGCCTTGCTGCAGATATCGCGACCGACCCACCAGCCGTCCTGCACGCCATCGGCCAGTGACCACCGTCGAGGAAACTGTCGCCGCCATCACGGCCGCCGACACCTGGGACACCCGCGTCACCGAATTCCGCTACATCCCCCAACGCCACGGCACCGACGACCAGCCCAAGATCTACGCGACCATCGCACGTGAACTGTATGTACCTCACCTCATCGCCGACTTCGCCTACGTCCACGACGCCCCCTTTTACGACGACGCCTACTTCGGCCAGGTCTACCAAGTCGCCTCTGAGGGCACCGCGGCCTTCGCCAATGTCAGCGTCGATGACCTCAGTACTGTTCTCAGGGCTGACGCCCGAACACTGTTGGTTTTCCGAACCATCTGCGGGCTGGTCCGCAATGAATTCGCCGACAGCACCACGCTCGTCGCCCAACAACTCAACCTGAGCGGGGCCATCAGCGGCGGTCGTGTCGACGCCGCCGAACGCGGAAATAGCCAATTTAACCCGTCTGAAGCGCACGTCATCGCCGCCACCATCGACCAGTTGATTCGGCGCGAGCTGTTCTCCGACGCCCCACCCGGCTTGCACAGCAAGCAAGACAAATTCGACACCCGCGACGGCTGGGATACCGTCCGCCAGCTCGCCACCGGCGGGGTGCCCTACCACCACTTCCTCCATCAACGCCATTACGGCGGCGCATTCCGCCAGGTCCTCGACGCCACCTCCACTCAACGAGGAGACCTCCTCGAAGACGCCGTACAAGCTCTCTTCGAACAAGCTGGCATCCCACACATCAGAACCGGTAGTCATAACCAAGGCGACATCGCCGCCCGATTCCAAGTGACGGTCACGCCGGCACCCGATTTCGTCGTGTTCGATGACAACGACACGTTGCGCGCGATGCTGGAATGCAAAGCCACCAACGATGGCGGCACTGCCCGCGATAAAGCCGCACGATTCGAACGCCTTCGTGCAGAAAGCACCCGACTAGGCGGAGTCCCCCTACTCGCGGTGCTAGGCGGCGCCGGTTGGAAGCGTGTCAACGACACACTCGGACCAGTCCTACGCGATACCGACGGCCGTGTGTTCACCGTCGACACACTTGACGAAATGCTCACCGTGGCGCCGTTTACGCAGCTCAATGGACTTGCGTCGGTGCCGCAAACTGCCTCTGACTAAGCTCTTTCCACCACAGCTGCTGCAGTATGTACTGAAATACGGAAAACAGTAGCTGCGGAGATACGGATATCAGTAACTTTGTTAAAGTGGGCTGCTCCCTGCGCTTCGCCCCTGTGGGGAAACTCTGCAATATGTAATACTGATTTCAGGTTTTCTGTATATCAGTAACTCAGTAAATCGCGTGATGTTTTCAGCAATCGACAGGAGCCGAGCTGCTCATGCCTGCCTTGACTATCGTCGTCGCAAATCTCAAAGGCGGCTCAACCAAAACCACGACGGCCGCTTTCGTCCTCCACGCCCTGGCCGAGGCCGGCCTATCCGCGCTCGGGGTCGACGCCGATGGGGAAAACGAGTCCCTGCTGGCGTGGTCGGAAGCAGGGGAGTGGTCGATACCCGTTATCGGCATGCCAGTTGCCGATCTGCACCGAAAACTGCCTGGCGTCGTCGGTGACCGATACGACGCGGTCGTCGTCGACACGCCGCCGATGAAAGAGCGCCGAGGTGTGGTGGCTTCTGCTGTCCGTATAGCGACGCACATCCTTGTGCCTATGGCTCCGACTGGCATGGAGTACGCGCGCGTGCCGGCGATTCGTGAGCTCGTCGAGGAAGCTGGCGCGCTCTCAGTCACACCGCCTCAACTCGCCGTGGTCTTGACGCGCACCGTATCCAACGCGGCTAGCACCGATGTCTACCGGCAGATGCTCACGGACGACGGCGTTCGAGTCCTGAAGCCGACCGTCGGCCGACTGGAGCGATACGCCCAAGCGTTTGGCCTGCCAATCACCAACGCCGCCGGCACAGCCTACGGCGATTTAGCAGTTGAGCTGACAAGCATCGGAGTTACGTAAGTACGGATGTACTGATTTACTGATAACGTACTGAAACGGAAGGATGGGCTCATGGCTGCTACAGCAGCGGACAGAATCAAAGCCAATGCTGAGCGGCTCCGCAAAGCGCCGACACAGCAGACAGGCACATCTGAAGCGCCAGAGCAGTCACCGCAAGAAATACCGCCGCAGTCGACACTGCGGCCGGCGGCCGCTCCAGTTGTGCGACAAAAGACAGTCCGCCGCACCGTCGACCTGTCACCGACCACCCATCGCGGCCTCGACAACTGGCAACGCGACACCGCTGACCGCCTAGGTCTCGCACGCGTTACCGGGCAGGAAGTCCTCACAGCGCTTGTCGATCGATTGCTCGCAGACTCTGACTTAGCAGAACAGATCGTGCACGTCATCGCAGCTCAACGCCTCTAACCGAGTCATGCACCAATGGTGCATTCCTGCCGCACAGCGGAGGGTTGCCGCTTTTCCGCAATGCATCGCGGCGACAGGGCCACTTCCGAGAGTCGGAGGAGGCCTACCGCTATCTGCTTGTGCAGTTCGAGCACCGCCGGGTCGCCGAATCCGGCGGCATCGCCGTCCCTGTCAGGCCTGACCCCAACGCGCGTCGATGATGAGCGGCGACAGACTCCGCGGCCGCCGCCTAACCCACCCTCATGTTTCACAGCAGCCTCGAACAAACCGCGTGTCGTTATCAGGTAACACTCTGCATCGCTGGCAGAGTTCGCACCATGGCCCAAAGGCGCAGCACACATAAGGGCGATCGTGCGCAGATCATGTCGCGGCCGGATCGCGTCGTCTACGAGATCGTCAAGCGTGAAGCCGCGCAGCGCGGCATCCCTATGGGCCAGTACGTGGCCGATGTCTTGGCCGCCCATGTTGGCCACCCTGAACTCATTCGGGAACTCGACAAGGAGGTTCTGCCGCTGGCGATGTAGACACACGCTCGCCTGGTAGGTGGGCAGATGTGACATTTCCATAGCGGTGCAGCCCCAAGCCTGAAGATGACAAAGGCCCCGCCGTAGCGAGGCCCTGTCCTGGGTTTGAACCGAGTTAGCAGCTCGGTTCCGGGTCCGCACCCGTTGCCCCGAAAGGGACGTGTCTTGGTGGACTCGTCTCACGGTAGCGCACGCCTGTCTGACGTTCCAGAAATGGCGCGCAATCAGTGCGCAAATCGTGACTTTCTCAACACCCGATTGGCTCGGGTGAGCAGTGCGCGGCCAGCGTCGTTGGGCGCCGCCATCGCTCCCACACCGCATGCCGTCCGTGCGCTGGCCAACGAGCGCCGCCGTGGCTGGGTCGAACGTGCCGGCGCGTGTGCGCCGCGGGCGCCGATGTGGACCAGCCGCGCCGGCTGGCTCAATGGGCTCCAGCGCTGGGCGCAGTCGCCGGCCCTGGGCCAGCTGTGCACGGCCGAGCGGGTGTCGATCACCGCGGCCACGCTGTTGTCGATCGCGGCGGTGATGGCTGAGCACGCCGACCATGCCACTGGCCGCCACGTCGCCGTCACCCGCGCCACAATCGCCTCCCGGGTGGGTTGTGACGTGCGCACCGTGACCGCCGCCTGGCGGGTCCTACGGGTCTCCCAATGGGCACTCGAGGCACAACGTGGCCATGGCTCGCCAGGCACCCCCAGTGTTGGCCGCCGACCCTCGGTGTACCACTTAGTGTCGCGTCGCGAAGCACGTCCCGAGAGCCGCCCGGTTGTGCATGATTTCCACCTACCGCCGTCAGGCGGTCCTAATCTCTTATCTCCCGTAGGGAGGTACTCACCAAGCGGGCACGCAAGCGCACCCGCACCCCAAATTTCGCAAAATGCACTCAAAACCCCTCGAACACGACCCCGCCGGAGCACTGCACGGCCATTGCCCACTCAACGCCTTGCCGCCGCACTCGTGGCCACCACGCACGGACTTCACCGCGCCCACATCGGCACCATCTGCGATGCCCTCACCGGAGCCGGCATCGACCCCACAGCCTGGACTGCACGCACCATCAGCGACGCCCTCAACGCCGATATGCGTGCTCGCGGCTGGACCTGGCCCGACCGCATCACCAACCCAGGCGCGTTCCTGTATAGCCGGCTACGACGGCTGTCTTGGTCACCCCCACAGTCCCCTACAAGCGGCGGCGGCATCGAGGAGACAACGCAATTTGTGCCGCTGACCAAAGCATCGCGAGCCCGGATCGCCGCCGCTCAAGACGAGATCCGCCGAGTACTTTCTGAGCGCAGTCAACGCACTAGTGCCAAACGTCAAGCACTCCAACTGCACTCATCTAGGAGCCGAGTTGATAGGGCGTTGTGCTAAGTGGCGTGTCTGTTTGGACAGCGTAGGCCGGCACGTCGATTGTCGTGGAAAACGCTCTCTGCTTCCGTAGTTGTTGCAGTGCGGGCCACCTAAGCGGACCGTGGAGTAGCGCATTAGCGAACAGCTCTGAGACTGAGGGATGAAATTTATAGCGCCGCAGATCGTCGAACGTTCGTTGACGGCTTCGAGCACCAGAACACCAAGGTCAATCTCCCCCGAATATGCGCTGTCTAGCGTGACCAGATCGGCTCTTGAACCCTCATATCTCGACGACCGAGACGGATGAGGCGGTAGTCGGCCCTGCAGGTAACGAGCCCACCAATCAGTTCTGATAGTCGAGGTGTTGACTTCCTCAATCAGCACTGTCCAGGCGTAGCTGCGTGAGGCTGGGCGATCGCCGGGTTTCAGTAGTCGATTGGCGGCGGCGTCGAGAGCGCCTGGTGTACGGCCGAGCATGTGCGCGGCCTCGGTCCGGGACGTCCCGGACCGAAGTAGGGCAACAAGATCGGCGACCTCTTGTGCGCTCCACGGCGCCCCTCGCCGATCTCCGATCTCCGATCTCCGGTGTACGGCATCCTTACCTCACTTCGCGCACAAGCTAAGTCCAGGACTATGTGATCGCGGAGCTGCGCTACAGGCTGGATGTGAGATGTGCAGATTGTTCAGGTTTTTCGGATTCTCCATGGCGGGCTGACTGTGAGGAAGTGGAGCGGCGGCGGGCATCGATCGGGGGCAGACCCAGGGAGCGCAGTTGTGGGCCGGTGAGCAGTCCGGTGGTGATGGTGCGGCGGTAGGCGGAACGGTAGGTCTGTTCGGTGCTTTTTAGTTCCGCGCGTAGGTGAGTGATGCGGGCGTAGACCTCGGCCAGTTCGGTGACGTGCTGGTGTCGTTGGTGGACTTGATGTTCGGCGAGTTGAGCCAGAATATGGGCGCGGTCTTCAGCATCGGTCACGGACCAGTTCCTTTCGGCTATTTGGATCAGTGGTGGACATGCTGACACGGCCGTCTGACACCAGCCGCCTTGAGGAGTATGAGGGTGCGCTTGATGGGCAGTGGATTGCTGCTCGTTTGTATGTTCTGTTGGGTGGGGTGTGGGCGCATCCAAGGCTGCGCCGGGGCACCGACCCCAGCCGCGCTGGATCGCGTGCGCTACAGGACATTTTGGTTGCCGTTGGGCGCCCGTCTGGTGTCGGTGCAGCAAGTTATGTTGCCGTGATACACGGGCAACGCATCCTTCCTCCCTTCGGTCGTCGGCTGGTGTGCTCACTCACTGTGTTCGGAGCATCAACGGTGAAAGGCGAAGCGGCGATGGCTGTAACGACGGTTGCGAAGGTGAGTGTGTCGGTGTGGTTGCCCACCGGAGCGCATGCGATGTTGGGTGCGGTGGCCGCGGGTGAGGGGGTGTCGTTACCGGTGTTGGCGCGGCGGGCGGCTGCGCGCGCGGTGGCCTCGGTGGACGGTCGTGTCGGGATGGTTTCGCCGGCTGCGGAGGTGGTGGGGGAGCTGCGCGCGGCGGGATATGAGTTGAACCGGCTGCTGCCGGCGCTGGGGGCGGTGACTACAGCGGTGCAGGAGCAGGCAGTGGCGATGCGGGTAGAGCGGGCGCTTGAGCGCGTCGCTGCCGCCGCTGTCGGGTTGCGGCTGCATCCGTCACGTGATGTCCCGAAGGTGCCGCCTGCCAGTGTCGGCGAGGCTGGGCGGCGGTGGCGGTTGGTGCGGGTGACTGTCGATCCGGACACTGCGCGGTGTTGGGAGTTGGCGGCGCGTGCGGCGGGGTTTCGGTCGACGGCGAACTGGGTGCGTGACGCCCTGGCTGGGACACACAATCTGGTGGTGGCGCGTCCGCCGCTGCCGGTGACCGTCGAGGCGCGTGCGGTCATAGGGCGCGTGCTGGGTCTGTTGGCTCAGACTGACGTGGCGATCGCTGCCCGCCCGCGTCTGGGATCAATGTTGGGTGGTCCCGCAGAACGAGCTAACGCCCGGTTGTGGGCGGGGCTGCAGTCGTTGCTGGATCACGGCGGTCATCCCCAGGCGCGGTGGTGAGACGGTGATCGCCAAGATCACCCACGGGCGCAGCGCGGTGCGGGCGCTGGCCTATGACCATGGGCCGGGTCGCGCCGATGAACATCATCATCCGCGCATGGTCGCCGGTAACGTGCCTGGCCAGAATTGGCAGCAGCGGGCGCAGCGGATGCAGAGTTTCGTGGCGGCGCACCAGCGTGGTCGCGGCGATCGGGGGGTGTACCGGGTGGCGTTGGCCAACCCCAACACTGACCGTGTGCTGTCGGATCGGGAGTGGCGATCGATCTCGGAGAAGTTTGTCACCCGGTTCGGCGCGGACAAGGGCATGTGGGAAGCCACCCGCCACGACCGACACCACGTGCACCTGACCATCAGCAAGGACCGGTTCGACGGCACCCGGATGTCGACCAGCCATGACTACCGGCGGGCGGCGTCGATCTGTCGCGACCTTGAACGCGAGCACGGACTGGCCAACGCTGCCGAGCGCGCCGGTCGCGGCAGCGGACGGGTGAGGGGCGATTCTGAAGCGGTCGCTCGGGGTAAACCGCAACCGGATCGGGACTGGCTGCGCTCGACGATTGGTCGCGTCCTTGACCGCGGTGGAGGAGTTGACGAGCTGCGCGAGGCCGGTGTCGACGTCAAACTCAACACTGCCAAGACGGGACGGGTCTCAGGGATCTCCTACGCCCGCGCGCAGCTTGAACCCAGCGATACCCGAGGCGGTGATGTCGGTGAGCAGCGATGGTTCAAGGGGTCGACGCTCGGCAAGGCCTACGGTTGGAATCAGGTCAAAGATGCTTTTCGAGACGGTGCGTCACACACCCCCTCGAACGGCACACCATCCGCGATTTCGGGCCACAGTCGCGAGGAATTGCCTCATGCCCCCCTGGAGATAGAGCCGCTAACTCTGGATCGGCGTCGCGCCGCAGCGCTGGACGCGGCGATGGAGCGTGCCGTTAAACGCAGCCAGCGCCGCAGCAACGACCGCGGCCGCGGACGGTGAACGGAACCGCCGAGTACGCGCTGTTGTCGGTAACGAACCCCACAATGACGACTATGCCGAACACGCCAGCGGTTTGGGGTCCGCATCACCAGAGCGACGTCTTCACCAGTTCCCGCTCAGCGGGTGGCGGCTACTGGTGGGCCATCGCCGCCGGAACCGTGCTGGCGTGTTTCTCCACATTGGCCAACCATGACACCCTGGCGATCGCCGTTCTGACCCTCGTGCTGTCCGCGGCCGCGGCTGCCGTCGGGTCCTACGAAGCTCGACTGAATCGTCAGTTCGCCTCCGGTCACTGGCTGTTGTTCGCCATCGCTGCCCTGGCGTCCTCGACGGTGTTCTTCGTGCCTACGCTCGCTTACACGGTCGGCTTCCTTGGACGCCAGCGCGTCGCCGACCATGCCCGTCATGCCTTCCGAGGCCTCGCCGCAGCGGCCACGCCGATCCGAACATTGGGTGCCCCCAGCACAGCATTTGCGCCGCACGGGTCCACCCCGCGGTCCTCGGTACGGCAACACAGGAAACCGGCTCCGCGGACCACGACACCACACCCGGCCCGCAGGAAAAGTTTGGCACCCCAGCTACCGCCGAAGAAGACAGTGCCCGTGGTCGCGGGTGGTTTCTTCGGCACCAACACCAGCGGGGTGGTTTCGGCCAGCGCGCGGGGAGCGGCTCTGGTAATCGGACCGCCAGGATCAGGCAAGACCCAATCGGTCATCATGCCCAGCGTGGCGTTCGCCCCGGGCGCCGTGGTCTCAACGTCGATGAAGGCCGAAGTCCTGGCCGCCACACACGTAGCCCGCAGCCGCCAAGGAACATGTTGGCTGTTCGACCCTGGCGGCACGTCAGTTCCGGCCGGCGTATCCCAGCTGCGGTGGAACCCGCTGTGCGACGTCACTGACTGGGATAGCGCACGCAGCGTGGCAAGTCGACTCAGCGGACCCGCCAGACCAGGTGCCGGCGCAGGCCACGAGGGTGATCACTGGACCGACCGAGCCGAGACATGGCTATCCGTCCTGCTTTATGCAGCCAAGCTGTCCACATCCGAGGGAGACATCAAAGCTCTCGCCCGGTGGTGCCTCAATCCCACAGACTCAGGCCCCCACTGCGAAGCCATCCTCACAGTGGCAGAACAAGACGGCGACGATGACGCGGCCATCGCCAACGCACTGCTGAATTCCCTGCTCTCTGTCCCGGACCGAGAACGCGAATCCATCGCCTCAACGCTGGGCCGAATCATGAACATCTACACCAGCAGCGCCGCCATCCGCTCCGGTATCGATCCCAACTTCGACGTCCACAGCTTTGTGCGTTCCTCGGATACCGTCTACATCACCGCTCCCGTCGACCGACAACGCGACTACGCTCCCCTCATTGCCGGGTTCCTGGAATCCATACGACTCGCGCAGTACCACCGCAGACAAGCAGTAGATCTAGGGCACGAAAGCCAAACTGCGCCAGTTACATTCGTGCTCGACGAAGCTGCCAACACGGCGCCGATACCGCTGCCCAATGTTGTCAGCGAAGCAGGCGGTCAAGGGCTGCACCTGGTGGTTGCGTTTCAGGATCTCTCGCAAGCTCGCGCTCGGTGGGGGCAAGCCGCCGACGGATTTCTCACCCTGTTCCCCGACAAGCTCGTATTATCCGGGATGAACGACCGCCAGACCTCAGAAATGCTGTCCCGGATCAGTGGCGACTACGACCGAATGACGGTCAGTGTCAGCCGATCTGGCACCAGCATCAATACCAGCACGGCTGCAGGCCGCCCACAGCTGTCCTTCGGCCGGGCACGACCCAGCTACAGCCACCACACGACCCGCACTCCCGTCCTGTCCGTCGCCGACATCGTTGGAGTCCCCGCGGGCCGCGGCCTGCACTTCAGCCCTCGGGGATGGGAATTGCTCACGCTCAACCCTTGGTGGCATCAGCGTCAGCTCCTAGGAGTCTGATCGAAACGCGTTGCGCCGACTTGTATCTGATGCTTTGGATGGGCAGCTGAGGGCCGCTTCACGGGGATGGCGGGCGAAGTAATCGGTACGTAGCCGGGTGAACACCACCCGGGCTAGTTTGCGTTTCAAACAACGACGCGCTTTGGCGGCACTGTCACCTTCTTCGATGCGTTTGCGGAAGTAGCGCTCGCCGGTGTGGCCATCACGTATCTGAACCATCGCAATGTGGTGCAGGGCGGCGTTGAGTTGGCGATTACCGCCCAAGAACGGGCGTGCACGCCCGTAAGTGCTCCCTGACCAGTTGGGTTTTGGACCCACTCCGGCAAAACGCGCGAATGCGCTCTCATCCCGAAAACGGCTGACATTGGCGGTGACTCCTACGATGCGTGCTGCGAGAAGTGGCCCGCAACCGGGCACTTCCAGCAGGGAGGGAGCGACCTTCTCGGCGATGGAGGCAAGGTCGCTCTCGTATTGGCGCGCGATGTCGGTAAGACGTGCAACGTCGGCGAGCTCTTCTCTAGCCAGACGAGCGACCGGACCGCTTTGCTGCGCCAGCCAAACACTCAGGGTGTCACGGTTGCGGCCGGTGTAGAGGCGACGGGCGGTCAGATCGTGATCGGGGTTCAGTTCGTGCATAAACCACAGCAGGCGATTGAGGGCGCCGGTGCGCTGACTGACTACCCGGTCGCGGTGGTCGGCCAGCAGCTTGCATTCACGCGACTCGTCGTCGTGCTGGGCAATGGGTAGCTCGACCTCTTGCAACACCGATCGAGCGACAGCCAGAGCGTCGATGGGGTCGGACTTGCCGGATGATTGACGGCCTGTACCTCGCACTCGCGCCATCAGCCACGTCGGTACCCGCACCACTTTTTGACCGGCGTCCATCAGATCTTGCTCAAGTAGTCGTGAGACGGTGCGGACGTCTTCCACCGCCCAGGTAATGTCGGCGCCGAAGGCGCTGTGTGCCCAGCTCAACGCTTGGCGATGACCCGCTGTGCGCGCAGCAACAGTTTTTTGTCCCAGTTTCGCACCCACGTGGTTGACAGCCACCATGGTGTGAGTCGCCTTGTGCGCGTCCACGCCAACCACAACCACCTGGGTTAACCAGCCAGGTGCGAAGTGCAACGGGACAGCTGTGGGGACCTCCGGCAGAATGCAAAAACGCCAGCCACAGGGGCGGCAATAGTGTCGACTGCCAAGTAGGCATCCCACGCGCAGCGCTGTCCCGCTGCGCCCCAGTGTCCCTCGTCTGTCAGCGGCATTAACCAGTTTGGGCCAGCCCGAAAGGGCGGCACGCGCTCATCCAGCCAGCACTCGCGGCGACGGACCGCCACAAGCATAGCTGTAGTCGCCGCGTCCAGATCAGCTTTTTGGATAAGCATAGTACAGCGCACGTTATCAACAGATAGTGAAAGATTCTCTGCAAGAATTGATTTCGGCGTATATCGGCAGTGCTATGAACTATGCCGATATACGACCAATTGGGTCGATTACGTGCGCCAAGACATCACTCAATCCAGCGTCAACGCGCCTAGCAAAAATCGTGTACCGGGCAAGGCGAGGACGGATTTACGCTTAGCTATATGACAACAGCGCCTGACCCAGACCCCGACGACGCCGCATCACTGACCATTAAGGATGTGGCCGATGCATGCGGCCTCCCGCAACCCGCGATAGCGCAACTGGTGCCCCGGACATGGACCGTCGAGGGCTGGATGTACACCCCAAGGCAGCGCAAAGAAGCCGTCAGAATCGCAGCCGAGATGCGGGCCAGCAAGACCCCTGAAGGCCGCGGCAATGCCCGCCTGCGCAAGCTCCTGGCCGACCCGGAACGCGCCGAGCGCGTCACCCAGATCCGCGAGCAGATGGGCAGAGATGACGACCAGGACGTGTCTCAGATCTAGAGGAATGAGACAGACGTTCGGCCACGCCGAAAGCCGTGCCCAGTACGGTTCCCAGCACCGTGAAGACGTAACCGGAAATCGACAACAAGTCCTTGGGCAAATCTCGCATCCTGCCGCGACACCCAGGGGTGATGCGGTCCGGGCGGGTGGTCAGCGTGGGTGATGCGTCCGTGCGGGTCGCCGGCGAATTTATTACACGGGATAATGCACGGAATCCCGTGTAATAGGAGGTAGGCTCCTGCCTGATGAGCGACCTGCTGCCCAACCTCGACGCCCTGCTGGCCCAACTATCCGGCACCACCGCCGGTCCCCGCGACGCTCGCGCCCTGGCCGAGGCCGTCGCTGAGGCCAAAACCGACGAGGATCTCGACGATGCGCTGGATGCGGTCATCGCGACTTGGCGGAAACCATGACCGCGGTCACCGCGCCCACTGGCCCGCGTTTGGTATCGCTGGAGGTCCGCGGCTTCCGGGCCTTCGGCACTGAGGCCCGCACCCTGCAACTCGACGCACCCCTGGTGGTCGTGCACGCCGGCAACAGTCAAGGGAAAACCAGCCTGGCCGAGGCCATCGAATTTCTGATCAGCGGCCTCAGCAGCCGCCGCGACATGCTCGGCGGGTCGAAAGCTGAGTACCACGACAGCCTGCGCAACGCCCACCTCCCCGCCGCCGACACCAACGTCTATGTCGCCGCGGTGGTCCGCGACGCCGCCGGCATCACGCACGAGGTCCGCCGCGAACTGCTCTGCGACTTCGGCCAGGGCACCGAATGCGATAGCCGCCTGCTCATCGATGGGGTGGAGGCCGACAACCTCGATCAGGTCGGCTTTCCCTTGGCCGACCCGCCGGTGCGCGCGCCGGTGCTCTTGCAGCACACCCTGCGCCACGTGCTGTCCACCGAGCCCAAACAACGCGTCGGCTACTTCAAGGCTCTGCTCTCGCTCACCGACCTCGACCGGTTCCGCGAACGGGTGCGCGCCGCGCGCGGTCGGGTCGAGGCCGAACAACCAGGAAGTGCACTACGCCAGGTACGAGCCCTTGCCGGAACTCCAGCCGCCTCGGCAAGCGACACACTCACCGCCCTGGTCAAGAAGCCCATCACCGCCGAGGTGGCCGCCATCGCCGTCGAGCGTGCCCTTCTCGAGGCCGGCAACGCGGTCCTCGGCCGCCGCGGTGACCCCGACGGACCCGCTCGCCTCGTCGATCTCGACGAACTCCGCGGCGCCCTCTCCACCGCACTGGAAGAGCAACGCGAACAGGCGTTCCCGCTCTCCGCGTTCACCGTCGAGCTGCCACCAGATCAAGCGCCCACACCGCCGGATCTCGACCTCTACCGGACTGCACTGACCGGTGTCGACCAGCACATCGCTCAGCACACCCCGGTCTTCGAGGCCGTCCTGGCCGTCGACGAGTACGCCGCCCTGGACCACCCCGTCGACTGCCCGGTCTGCGGCACAGGCGACGCCTTGACACCCGATCGCCTCGCGGTGTTGCGTGAGCATCTCCGCCGGACCCAATCGCTCACCGACGCAGCACGATCGAGCATCGATGCCCTAGCCAACGCCCGCCGCGACCTCGACCGGCTGATAGCGGCCGCGGCCCGTACCGCACCGGCTGCGGCCAGCTGGTCGGCGGAACAACTGACCAGCGCCACCGACGGTCTGCGTGACCTCGGCCTCGACCCTGCCCTTGCCGTCGACGCTCACGCCCGGGCGGGCGAACTCATCAAGGCCGTCACCGCCGTCACGACCGCCGCCACGACGGTGCGCGGCGCCGTCGAGCGTGCCGGCGATGCCGTCGCGGGACGCCACTCCGTCGACGGCGACCTCACTGCGGGTTATGAGGACGTTGCCGCCGCGCTGGCGCACCTCACGAAGGTCAGCACCCTATACGTCGAGACCGCCACTACGCTGCGCGCTGCGGTCGACGCGGTCACCCGCGACCGCACCGCCCTCAGCGGTCTCCGTGAGGTCGCCGACCTGCTGAACCGTCGTGCCGAACTGGTCGCCGACATCGTCACCGAGGCCACCCGTCAACAGACCATCCGGCGCCTCAACACCGCCGAAAAGGCCTTGAGCACTGCGGCCGGGGCTGTCCTGGATACGCGTTTCACCCAGATGAGCGACACCATCACTAAATGGTGGACCACCATTCGCCCCGACGAGCTCGTCGGATTTGGCGGCGTTAAACGCCGCGCCGGCGGAACCTTATTCGTCAACCTCGTCGCCGACCTGCGCATCGACATGCTCAGCACGCCGGTGACGCGTGAAGCCCTCGGTGTCTACAGCGACTCGCAACTCAACGCTCTGGGCTTGTCGATCTTCCTGGCCCGCACCGAACTCCTGGGGTCACGTGTAGTGGTCCTAGACGATCCCATCCCCGGCAGCGACTCCGATCATCGACTCACTTTCGTCCAGGACACCTTGGCCGAACTGCTCAACGCGGGTGTCCAGGTCATCGTCAGTACCTTCGACGGCAAACTCGCCGAATGGGCCTACTCCAGCCACGGCAGCAGCAGCAACGGGCTGTCCTACCGACTTGATCTGATCGACGTGATCGCCGGTCCGGAGTCCACCCAGACCGCCGATGCCTTCGGCCAGCTCATGCTCGAAGCTCAAGAGAGTCTCAACTCCCCCACCGCGAAAGGCCGCCGCTCAGCCTGCAACACCCTGCGATCGGCCGCCGAACGCCTGGCCAAGCAGATCATCGCCACCAACCTCACCCAAACCGGGACGCCCACGTCCGTTGCCGACGTCAAGTCCAAGAATCTCGGTGACCTCCTTCCCCGAGTGCTGCCCCTGGTCGTCGGCGGCAACGCCGAACAAGGACAGTGGAAGCTGTTTCCCAAGGTGCTCAACCCCGGCAGTCATGACGACGACGTCCCCCCGCCCGGGGAACTCAAACAGACCGCCAAGAATCTCCGCAAAATCGCCAAGGCTCACCAAAGCCATTGGCCGGGTGGACTTTTACAATGACGGACGTCGCCGGCCCGGTCAATCGTCCGCACCGGGATACCGACCCGTCCACCGTCGTCGCCGACGACTCTCTGACCGTCGCCGAAGCCCGCTACGTCACCGCAGCCCGCGCCGCCAACACCATGCGCGGATACCGTTCCGACTGGGCGGAATTCACCACCTGGTGCACCACCACCAACACCACGGCACTGCCCGCCGAGGCCGCCGCCATCACCGGCTACCTCACCACTCTCGCCGAGCGCGGCGCCAAAGTCGGCACCATGAGCCGCCGTCTGTCGGCCATCAAATTCGCCCACACCGTGCACGACCTGCCCGACCCCACCACCAACGCCCGCGTCCTTGCGGTCTGGGAAGGCATCCGCCGTACCCACACC
>Ga0209066_10004281_pt1 | contig 15690 bp, 12 predicted proteins | sample All_14_2_FD_187198 | JGI IMG/M metagenome (GOLD analysis project Ga0209066, IMG submission 187198) | Freshwater microbial communities in response to fracking from Pennsylvania, USA - Allegheny Zone_MetaG_DW_15 (SPAdes) (version 2) ...
CTGGCATTGTCTATGCCAAATTCGCTACACAAGGCATTAAGGTTGTTTTTCTTGCCTGGGCGTATTTCGCGTGCCATGCGCAGGGTATCGGTCACGCAACGGCTTAACTGCTCGATACTGTCCTTTTTCAACAAACCCAGCTCGTTATTCAAAAAGCCCACATCAAAGGCGGCGTTATGGATGATGATTTCTGCATCACGCACAAAATCCATAAACTCCTCCACTACCTCGCGGAACTTCGGCTTATCGGCCAAGAATTCGTCCGTTAATCCATGCACGGCAATCGCGCCAGCGGGCACTTCGCGTTCAGGATTGATGTATTTATGAAAACGCACCCCCGTGAGCTGACGCCCCAGCATTTCCACGCAGCCAATTTCAACCAGGCGATCGCCCGTGCGGTAATCCAGACCTGTGGTTTCTGTATCCAGAATAACTTTACGCATTGATTATTGTCCTGATTTTTCTAATGATTGTTACGATGATTGTCCGTTATGCTGGCCGCGTTATGCAAACTCATGCTTGCGCCCGAACCATATCAATTCCGCGCCTGGCCAACACATCTGCACGTTCGTTTTCAACGTGCCCGGCATGGCCCTTGACCCAGATCCACTCAACCTTCTGTTGGCTGGCCAGTTGATCCAGCTCGCGCCATAAATCCGCATTTTTTACCGGCTCCTTGTTCGCTGTTTTCCAGCCGCGCCGCTTCCAGTTATGAATCCATTCGCTGATGCCTTTTTGCACATATTGCGAATCCGTATGCACGCGCACCGGCAGGGTCACGGGTTGCTTCAGTGCTTTCAAGGCTTCAATTACCGCCATCATTTCCATGCGGTTATTGGTGGTGAGCAATTCACCGCCACAGAGTTCCTTCTCAATATCATTCATGCGCAAAATCGCGCCCCAGCCGCCTGGCCCCGGGTTGCCGCTACAGGCGCCATCGGTAAAAATATCTATCATTGTTTGCATCCGTGTCTGGAATCGGTTTTCTCTACTTTTCTGGCCACAGTAACCAAGGCTTTCGCGCGTGCTTTCCTGTCATGCCAGGCCGGCATGATAAGCCGCATCCCGTGCTGACGCTTCACAGCCTGAACAATATAAACCGCCCCGGCAATCGGCCACCAGCGGTCACCTGCGGCTTCCATGAAATGAAACCGGCGCAACCATTTTTCTTGCGTCACAGCGGGCGCATAACAGCCAAACGCACCCGCTTGCATCTCAAAGCCCAATAGCGTGAGCCAGTCTTTGAGGCGCGGCACGCTTAAATAATGTCCGCGCCAGGGCGGGGATGCATTCTGACGGGAACACTTGCGCCGCAAACCCCACAGGCTTAGCGGGTTAAAGCCGGTAATAATCACCTGACCTTCGGGCACCAGCACACGCTCGACTTCACGCAAGACATGGTGTGGGTGCGCATCGAACTCCAGGGTATGCGGCAGGACAACCAAATCAAGACTATTGGACGCAAATGGCAGATAATGCAGGTCGGCGAGAACTTCTGTCGCCCCGGCATAGCGCCCATCGTCACACCGAAAACGTAACGGCATGCGATTAGCGCGTAAAAAATCATGACGTGGCAATGAGAGCTGTACGGCATTAAAACCAAATACGTTGCTCACCAGGAGATCATGTTTTTTTTGCTCCCAGTCCAGCACATAACGTCCTGCCGGGGTTTCCAGCCATGTTTCAAGACCTTGAATTGACATTGTATTTACGTAAGAGGTGACACTATGATTAAAAAATCAGCCGTTGAGATCATCGCCCTGCCCGCCTTCACCGACAACTACATCTGGGTATTGCGCCACGCGGGCAAAGTTGCTGTCGTGGACCCGGGTGATGCCGCACCAGTGTGCGAATACCTGGCCCGTACCGGTGAAACATTGTGCGCTATTTTAGTCACGCATCACCATGCTGATCACATTGGCGGCATTGCCGAGATTCTGACAAAACATCCTGCGCCCGTTTATGGCCCCAGTGCAGAAAAAATTCCCGGTTTGTCGCACCCGTTAACAGGGGGTGAACAGGTTTCCCTGCCTGCGCTGGACTGTGAGTTTGACGTTATTTCGCTGCCCGGCCATACGCTCAGCCATTTGGCGTATTACGATGCGCGCATCAACGAAGTCGGCGCGGTATTTTGTGGCGACACCTTGTTCGCTGCCGGTTGTGGCCGCATTTTTGAAGGCACGCCAGCACAAATGCATGCCTCTCTCAGCAAACTCGCCGTGTTGCCAGCGCCGACTTTTGTGTATTGCACGCACGAATACACCGCTGCCAACCTGCGTTTTGCCCTGGCCGTTGAGCCAGACAATCAAGCCATACAACTGCGTGCTCAAGAAGTCGCAGCAACCCGAGCAAAAGGCGCCTTTACTGTCCCGACGCATATTGCGCTGGAACTCGAAACCAACCCGTTTTTACGCGCCAATGCACCTGCAGTAAGAGCCGCCGCCGCTGCTAAACTTGGCCATGTGCCACGCGATGCACTGGAAACATTTACCGCGATCCGTGAATGGAAAAACAATTTTTAGACTAACAAAAACCCAGCCGCAATCTGGTGCCAATACCTCACTTTTTTTGTATTTTTTAATCCTTCTAAATTCTGCTGACTTAATGCGTTCTCTCTTTGTTTCCTGCTTGGCTTTGCTAGTGCTGTCTGGCTGCCAGACAGCACCCATCGCCTCCATATCCCCTTACCCAGCTGACATCCCCTCAAAATCTGCGCAACAACCTGATGCTAAACCGGTGGCTGCAAAGGTTCCGGATGATAGTTATCGCATTCCCTTCATTGACCTGACCACCCAGCCAGATAATTTATGGCAACGCGTCAGGAATGGTTTTGCCATGCCCGACCTGGACAACCCGCTGGTTGCAGAACGTCAGGCTTGGTACCTCAACCGGCCAGATTTTTTACGCACTCTGTTTAATCGCAGCCGTCGTTATTTGCATCATATTGTTACTGAACTCGATAAACGTGGCATGCCCACAGAGCTTGCTCTCTTGCCGCTGGTTGAAAGTGCTTACAACCCGCAAGCGCGCTCGCCTGCGAGTGCTGAGGGCTTATGGCAGTTCATCCCATCCACAGGCCGAAACTACAATCTTAAGCAAAACGCCTGGCTGGATGAGCGACGCGACATTATTGCGTCCACTAATGCAGCACTGGATTACTTACGCTATATCTACGAAATGCATGGCGATTGGCAACTGGCGCTGGCCTCTTATAACTGGGGAGAAGGCGCTGTTGGCCGTGCTATTGCTAAAAATAAAGCGCTCGGGCTCCCGACTGACTACGCGCGACTTAGCATGCCTGCTGAAACGCGACATTACGTGCCTAAATTACAAGCACTCAAAAACATTGTGGCCAATCCCGCATTGTTTAACTTCAAACTTGACCCGATACCCAACCAGCCCTATTTCAATGTCATTGAGCGCAAAGGCGATATGGATATTGAAGTCGCCGCACGTTTAGCCGAAATTCCTATTACTGAATTTTTAGCGCTTAACCCGGCTTATAAACGCCCGGTCATGCCTGATAGCGCAAAAAGTCCCCTGGTAATACCCAGCGATAAAGTCAAACGCTTTATTGATAACCTGGCAGCGCACGAAGCGCAGGACAAACCGCTGGCAACCTGGCGCACCCATACCCTGGGCAGTAATGAAAGCCTGGCAGATGTTGCAGGTGAGTACGGTATCAGCACGGCTTATTTGAAAAAAATCAATGGCCTGGGGCGGCGCGCAAAAACTTATTCAGGGCTCGGCCTGCTGGTTCCTGCCAAGGGCGTCGTGGTGACGGATGATATGCTGGCCGCAGTAGAGGAAGAAGAAGAAGCGCCCCCTGCCAGAGAAACACGAAAATCCAGGCGTGGCGCAAAAGAGAATAAAAAAGGCAGCAACAAAAAAGAACGTCTTGCTCGCCAAAACAAGAAGTTCAAAGGAAAAAGTGCAGGCGCTAATAATATAAAAACAAGCAAGCGCGGTGCAAAAAACATTATTACCAAGGAAAAACGAATCACTGTGCGCATTCGCGACGCTTCATCAGGCAAATCCAGCAAAAAAAACGCCAACAAAAAACCCGTTAAAAACAGCAAGAAAAAACGCTAACTGACTAACCCTGTGGCTAACACTGTCTAACCTGTCACTTTCAAACAGCGCGCTCGGTGCGTGACGCTTAAGGCAACCTCAGTGGGTACCGTTGAACGACAAGCCGAATCGGCCAACGGACAGCGGGGATGGAAATGGCAGCCGCCGGGAGGATTAGCCGCGGAAGGCATGTCACCTGAAAGTGGCGCTCTGGCTGCTGCCGTGCCATGCACTGGCAACACAGCAGCGAGCAAAGCCTGGGTGTAAGGATGCTGTGGATTGCGTAACACCTCATCCGTCGTGCCTTGCTCGACAATCTTGCCCAGATACATCACTGCCACGTCATGCGCGAGATAGTCGACCACGGCAATGTTATGGGTGATGAACAAAAACGCCAGTTGATGCTCGCGCTGTAATTGCGCCAGCAGGTTCAAAATTTGCGCCTGCACCGAAACATCCAGCGCACTGGTTGGCTCATCGCACACCAGCAAGGCCGGATTGACCGCCAAGGCCCGCGCGATGGCAATCCGCTGGCGTTGTCCGCCCGAGAATTCATGCGGATAGCGGTCGGCCATCTCGGCACGCAGGCCAACACGTTCTAAAAGACTGGCGACTTGCGACACGTGCGACACATGCGACACGTGCGACTGGGCGGCATTTTCATGCTGCGTCATGCGGCCTGTTTTATCTGGCGTTTTATCGGCGTTACCAAGGTCCTGCGCCAACGCCCGCATGCCTTCGCTAATGATTTCCCCCACGCGCATGCGCGGGTTGAGCGAAGCAAACGGGTCTTGAAAAATCATCTGCATTTGCGCGCGCAAAGGCCGCATCTCTCGCGCAGACAAACCCACGACGGATTGGCCGCGCAAACTCACCTGTCCGTCGGTGGGCGGCACAAGCTGCAAAATCGCCTTGCCTGCAGTGGTTTTGCCACAACCTGATTCGCCCACCAAGGCCAGCGTGCGCCCGGCATGCAGCGTGAGCGACACGCCATCGACCGCGCGCACATGGCCCACCGTGCGCTGCAAAACACCACGCCTGATCGGGAAATACACTTTTAAATCGCTTACCTGCAAAAGCGGTATTTCCGATAGGCCTTGCGGCGTATCGTGCAATGCAACACTCCCGTCCGTTAAAGACAGATCGGCCTCGCGATTTGGCAAAACGTCAGGCCTGCGCTCCAGAAAACAGCGCACCGCATGGGTTTGCGATGTTTGGTGATTATCCCCGCCAACTAATTCACGCCATGAGGGAATTGACGTGCGACAAACCGGCATGACGTCGCTGCAGCGCTCAGCAAACCGGCATCCGGTGTAGCGCGTATTGGCGGGCGGCACGCTGCCGGGGATGGTGGCAAGCTGACCGCCACGTCGCGATGGATCAGGCAAGGCCGCAAACAGGCGCACAGCATAAGGATGCGTTGGCCGCGCGAAAAACGCTGCACGCGATGCAGTTTCCACCAATTGTCCCGCATACATCACACCCACGCGATCGGCCATGCGGGCGACTACCCCTAAATCGTGGCTGATCAACAACACCGCCATGCCTTGCTCGCGGCGCAAGCGGTCCAGCACATCCAGCACTTGCGCCTGAATGGTCACATCCAGCGCCGTGGTTGGCTCATCGGCGATCAGGAGCCGCGGCCGACCGGCCAAAGCCATGGCAATCATCACCCGCTGCTTCATGCCACCCGAGAGCTGAAACGGGTATTCGTCCAAGCGCCGCACTGGGTCAGGAATGCCCACCTGGGTGAGCAATTCCACTGCCCGTGTCCGCGCCGTCTCTCCTGTGAGCCGCTCGTGAAGTCGTAAAGCCTCGCCAATTTGCTGGCCTACACGCATGACCGGGTTCAGGCTCGTGGCCGGTTCCTGAAAAATCATGCCGATGCCGCCACCCCGTATTTGCCGCATTTTTTGCTCTGGCAACAATAATAAATCCAGGGCTTGATGCTCTTTTGCGGCAAACTCGATGCTGCCTTGACTTACCGCCGCATTGGGCGGCAAAAGCCGCATCAAGGCCAGCGCCGTCATGGATTTACCGCAACCGGATTCACCCAATAGCGCAAAGCATTCGCCAGCAGCGATGGCAAACGAAATACCATCCACTGGCCGTGATTGACCGATGTCGATGACCAGATCTTTAACCGTTAATAAATTCATGGTGATCAAGAAATGGCGCGCGGGTCGAACGCATCGCGCACGGCGTCGGTAAATAAATTGGCCGCCAGCACCAGAATGAACATGAAGCTAAAGGCAGATGCCAGCGACCACCACACCATCGGGTCACGCGCGAGCTCCATGCGCGCGGCGTTAATCATGGTGCCAAACGAGATGGTAGAAGGATCAACCCCCACGCCAACGTAAGACAGCACTGCTTCGGCCAGCACCAGGCCGGAAAAATCCATGACCAGGGCGATGAGCACGATGTGCATGAGGTTGGGCAGAATATGCCGCAGCATGATGGCCAGGCGCCCCACCCCAAAAGCACGTGCTGCCTGCACAAATTCCAGCTCGCGCAATTTCAAGGTCTCGCCGCGCAACAGCCGCGCCAGGCCTGTCCAGCTGGTCATGCCGAGAATCAGACACAAGGCAAGCAAGCGCGCATCCGCCCGTTCAGCCGCCGTGGTGAACCACTCGGGGTGCGTGTCGATCAGCACCTGCATCATCAACACGGCCGCAGCAATCAGCAAAACGCCGGGGATGGAATTGAGCGTGGTGTAGAGATACTGGATGAGATCATCTACCCAGCCGCCCAAAAAACCCGCCAAAATCCCCAGCACTACGGCCACGGGCAACATCACCAGCGTCGTGAGCGTGCCGATCAATAATCCGGTGCGTATGCTTTTCAATGAGAGGTAAAGCACGTCCTGCCCAACCTTGTCCGTACCCAACACGTGATAGCCCGTGCCCAAACCAATCGCCACGCCCGTCAGGACGCACAACGCCAATAAGGTCAACGACACCGCATTGTGGGCGGGCTGGTTTGACGTTGAGACAGCCGCCTGGGTCAAAAAAATGGCCTGATTTAAATCTTGCGCCGTGTCACCAGCGCCGACTTTTTGCGCGGTTTTTCTGCGCCCGGCGATGTTCACGCGCTGAACAATAAATAGGGCAAGCAACCAAAACAATAACCCGCCCGTCGCGCCCAAAAACCCTCGTTGCAGCACATCTTTACCATGGAGAGCTGCAAGCGCATCTTCCGCCCCCTGTCCGGCGGCGAATAAATGCGCCCCGCCCCAGGCCAGCCGCGGAAAATCGCGCATTTCCGTACCCGGCAAAGGCTCTTTGGCGAACAAGTGAGTGGCCAAGGGCGCTGAATAGGTTTTTTCCGGATGCTCACGCAAAGGGGCAAGCAAGGCATCCAGAAGCGAAATCACCTCCACGGCATAAATGGGTTTGTTGGCTGCCTGACCGGAGACAACCGCCAGCCGGGCCCGATAATGCAGCGAATCGAGGACGCCAATCAGCAAAAATGCCATCAGGATAGTAAAAGAGACCATCGCCACCTTGTTCGCCACGACCCTCGCCCAGGAAGCGCGCAACGGCGCTTGACGACGCGCCCAGAGCGCCAGCAGAAAAACAGCCGCAAGCAAGGCGAACAACAAGGCATCAGACCGCAGCACAACGATTTGAAAAGGCAACAGGTTCATGGAAAACTCGGATTCAAAATCATTTCAAGCTCACGCGCGGGTCGGCCAGCGTGTAAGAAATATCCGTTGCCAATAAACCCACGATATACAGCACCGAACCCATGAAAACCATCGCCCGCACAACAGAAAAATCCTGCGCGTTGATGGCTTCGATGGTGTAGCTGCCCAAACCGGGAATGCCAAAAAAGGATTCAGTCAGCAAACTGCCCATAAACAAGGTCGGGATCATCACTACCACGCCCGTCAAAATCGGGATCATGGCATTGCGCAGCACATGACCAAACAACACGCCCGTTTCAGAGACGCCCTTAGCACGAGCCGTGCGCACATAATCCCTGGAAATTTCTTCCAGGAAAATCGTCCGATACCAGCGCGCCGAAGCCCCCAAACCGGCAATCACACCAATCAACACCGGCAGTACCAAAAACTTCGCCGCAGTGAGCCCTGTTGCATAGCCGGAAATGGGCACCCACTGCCACATTTTGGCCACCAGCCATTGCCCGCCGATGATGTAAAACAAACCGGAAATCGACATCATGGCCACGCACAGCACCACCCCGGCAAAATCCAGGGCACTGGCACGAAAAAATACCAGCAATAAAGCAAACGCAATCGCCACGCCCAGTCCCAGAATAAACGTCGGCACGGCAATCGCCAGGCTCGGCATGGCGCGTTGCCTTATTTCACTCGCAATATCCCGGCCATCGTCCGCCCTGCCAAAATCGCCCAAAAACATACGCATGGATTTATTGAAAAATACCGTGTCGGTTGCTTTAGCCACCCCGTTTGCCTGCCCATTCCAGATCAGCGGCTGATCGTAACCGCGATCCGCCTTCCATTTCTGGATCGCTTCAGGCGTCACGCGCTTCACCCCCAGCTGCATGCGCGCCATATCGTCCGGGGAATTAACGACAAAGAACAGCAGGAACGTGAGCAAATTCACGCCCAGCAGAATAGGCACAGCATAGAGCAGACGGCGAATAGTGTAAGCAAGCATGGCGTACGAAATATACACTGCGCATACTTCGCACGCCCTATGAGCTGCCTCTGCTGCACATACCCAAACCTTACTCCAGTGATGAACAGGCGCTTTACAAGCGTTTTTTTGCGCACTGGGCAGAAATAGTCTCCCAACCTAGCTATTTCGTGTTTATAATTCTGACCTCTTTAGCGCCCGTAGCTCATCTGGATAGAGTACTTGGCTACGAACCAAGGGGTAGGGAGTTCGAATCTCTCCGGGCGCACCACTTTTCACAGAGCATGTTCTTCACATTGAACATTTTCTGGTTCTCATCAGCAAAGTAGCAGACCTAGCAGTCGATCAGCATCGATCAATATCGTCTCTGTTTCGATATAGCGCCAAGCATCTCATCATGCGAAAGTACAGGCTCTGAATACCTCAACACGCCATCTTGCTGTCACGCTACAGCCGCTCGACAGCTTGCGGCTGCATAACTTATGTGGTTTGCGTGACGAAAACCTGCGCCATATTGAAACCAGCTTTAATGTAGCAATTGCCCGCCGAGGCGGACAATTACACCTCTCTGGCACTACCGACCAGTCTGGCAAAGCCGCTCTGTTTTTGCAGTCTCTCTACACGCTGACTGCGCTGACAAATAGCCCACTTTCATTTGCCACCATTCAGCAGCATCTAAAACAAGAAAAACATTCATCAAGCGACAAACAAAATTATTCTGCGACCGAACCTGCAGATCAGGTCGCGAATGATGCCCGATATGCAAATCATCGTACAGCCTACCTTGATAACATTCGCACGCATGATGTAACGTTTGGCATAGGGCCTGCAGGTTCTGGCAAGACCTTTTTAGCCATATCTGCCGCAGTAAACGCTTTGATGCAAAACGAAGTCAAACGAATTGTTTTAGCCAGACCTTCTGCGGAAAAGTTTTGCTGTATCTCCCCGTATGAATTGTCATGGAAAATCAACCCCGCCTTACGCCGGTTTTACGACACCTTATATGACCTCATCGGGTTTGAAAAAACAAACTCGCTTTGCCGAGAAGGAAAAATTGAAGTATCCCCCCTGAAATATCTTCGGGGCCGCACCTTCAACCACAGCTTTCTTGTGATCGATCAAGCGCAGAACACCACGCCTCAACAAATGAAAACCCTGCTCACGCGGCTTGGCGTAGGTACCAGGGCAGTCATCACCGGGGATACAAGCCAAGTGATGCTCCCTGATGGAGAACGCTCTGGCCTGATTGAGGCACGTCAAATCCTGAAAAACATACCCAAACTGGCATTTACTGATTTTTCTGTTGAAGACATTGCTTATCCTGCCGTGGTCTCACACATTGTGAAGGCCTATAAAAAATATGGCACAACGCTTGCCTGAATTGCAATTATCGATTCAATACCCAGGCGGCAAAGCCCATACACCCACGCGTACCCAGGTGCGGCGCTGGGTACGGGCGAGTTGTACAGCTGTTTTTAGCGCCCCTGCACAAATCACTGTTCGTTTTGTAGATGAAATAGAGGGTCGAGACCTGAATCATCATTGGCGGGCAAAAAACTACGCCACCAATGTGCTGTCTTTCCCCTATCACCATGATGAAGCCTTGTTGTGCGGCGACCTGATTATTTGTTCCGCCGTGGTGTTGCGTGAAGCAGAAGAACAAAAAAAAACCCTGGATGCCCATTTTGCACACCTGATTGTGCATGGTATGCTTCACCTGCAAAGCTATGATCACGAAACCAATGAGGCAGATGCCAGGATCATGGAAGCAAAAGAGTATGAAATACTAAATGCACTTGGCTACCCTGACCCTTACGCATAACCCGGTTTTGATCGTGCCAGCTCCGATTAACAACGCTTGACCACCATGGACCCTTCCAGTCGACCTGGCTTTATTGAACGTCTCTCGTCGCTTTTAATGCGCGAACCTGAAGACCGCGAACAACTCCTGCAACTATTACACAAGGCTTTTGAGCGTCACCTGATGGACGCTGACGCGCTCTCCATTATCGAGGGTGCGCTCTCTGTTGCGGATATGCCAGTCCGTGATGTCATGGTGCCGCGCGCCCAAATGGATGTCGTCCAAATCGACGATCCGCTAGAAAAGATTATCGATCTTGTCGTTGAAACGGCGCATTCCCGCTTTCCGGTGATCAGTGAAGGCAAAGATAACGTCATCGGCATTTTGCTGGCCAAAGACCTCTTGCGTCATGTCGCTGATAAAGCGTTTGACCTGCGCGACAGCCTGCGTCCCGCCATATTTATTCCTGAATCCAAGCGCCTTAACGTCTTGCTGCGCGAGTTTCGTGCCTCGCGCAACCACATGGCAGTAGTCGTTGATGAATACGGTGGCGTTGCAGGCATTGTGACCATTGAGGATGTGCTTGAGCAAATCGTTGGCGATATTGAAGACGAATACGACTTTGATGAAACCGAAGGCACCATTGTGCTGGACAACAACGGTGTTTATCGCGTCAAGGCACTGACTGAAATTGCCGACTTTAACGAAGCCTTCGGCACCCATTACGCAAATGAAGACTTCAGCACCGTCGGCGGTTTAGTGATTCATCATCTGGGACGCTTGCCCACGCGCAACGAAGTAGTGGATATTGGCGGCATGCGCTTTCAAGTTTTACGCGCAGACAGCCGCCGTGTGCACACCTTGCTGGTTGATCCGCAACAAGCCTTGCCGCTCACTATTGCTGAAAAATGAGCCTTGCTGTTCATGGCTCAGCGTTAATTCATCGCTCAGGTATTTCGTTGCCGCTTGCTTTCGTTTTAGGCATGCTGTGCACACTGGGATTTGCTCCTGTCGCCGTATCACCAGCGCCGACTTTCTCGCTGATGGGTTTATTCATGCTTTTGCAGCATGCGCCTTCTGCATGGCGCGCGGCGCTGCTCGGCTTAACCTGGGGACTGGGTTGCTTTCTCACCGGCGTGTCGTGGATTTATGTCAGCCTGCATGACGTTGGCGGCATGGCCATGCCATTGGCGATCACAGCCACGTTTTTGCTCTGTCTGTTACTAGCCGTCTACCCGGCCATCGCAAGCAACCTTTTCTTTCGCGGAAAAGCTCGTCTGGCCGCCAACGCATCCCTTCAGCCCGCCTTGCTTTTTGCAGGCTTATGGACACTGACTGAATGGTTGCGCGGCACCTTGTTCACAGGCTTTCCATGGCTTGCCGTGGGGTATTCGCAAACCCCACCCAGCCCGCTGGCCGGCTGGGGTGCTGTGCTCGGCGTCTATGGCTTGAGCGGTTTGGTTGCCTTGATCGCCGGCTTGTTAGCCGTTTTATTCAAAGCGCGCGGCAAATCCATCACCGCCTGGCTCATCATTTTCGGCCTTCTCGTCTTTGGTGCCTTGCTGCGGCACATGGATTGGACACAACCCATCGGCAAGCCACTCACTGTCGCACTTTTACAAGGCAACATAGCGCAAAGCCTGAAATGGGAACCGAATCGCCTGGCCATGTCCATCGACACTTACACACGCTTGGCGCAACAACATCCCGCCGACCTGACCATCCTCCCAGAAACCGCACTGCCACTCATGTTTAACGAAGTACCACTGGCTATTTTGCAGGGCTTCACCCGCCACGGCGCTGCGTTGATCGGCGCACCCATTGCCACCCGAACAAATGAATATACCAATGGCGCCGTCCTGCTACAGCCGACTTTTACCGGAACACCAGGGCAAGTCAGTGCTTATGCCAAGCGCCATCTCGTCCCCTTTGGCGAATACGCCCCGCCCGGCTTTGCATGGTTTTTTCAGCTGGTAAACATCCCCATGTCCAGCTTTACCGCAGGCTCAGCTCGGCAAGCGCCGCTGATCTTGGGCGAGCAAAAAATCGCACCCAATATTTGCTATGAAGATTTATTTGGCGAAGAAATTATTCGCGCCTTGCCTGCAGCCACACTGCTGATTAACCTATCCAACACTGCCTGGTTCGGCGATTCGCTTGCCCAGCCGCAACACCTGCAAATCGCCCAGATGCGCGCCATTGAAACCGGTCGCACCATGCTACGCGCCACAAACACCGGCATGACCGCAATGATCTCGCCCAAAGGCATTGTCACCGCAGTGCTGCCGCCCTTCACAGCTGCCGCACTCACTGTGAGTGCTCAGGGCTATACCGGCCTCACCCCTTATGCACGCTGGGGAAATGTTCTTGCGCTTTTGCTCGCTGGCCTTGCCTGCCTGCCCTCACGGCGGCAATCCGCAAAACCTCAATAAAATCCTCGTCTCATCCATCTTTATTGCCATGACCCCGAATCAGCTCGAACTGCTCTCCCCCGCTCGCGATGCCGAGATTGGCATTGAAGCCATCAAGCATGGCGCGGACGCGGTATATATCGGCGGCCCCTCGTTTGGCGCGCGATTAGCCGCAGGCAATGCGGTGGCTGATATTGCCCGGCTCACAACCTTTGCGCATCGCTTTCACGCCAAAATTTTCGTCGCGCTCAACACGATTCTTGACGACCAGGAAATTGAAACCGCGCGCCGCCTGACCTGGGAACTCTATGACGCCGGGGTGGATGCACTGATTGTGCAGGACATGGGCTTGCTGGAACTGGACTTGCCACCGATTCAGCTGCATGCCAGCACGCAAACCGATATTCGCACGCCAGAAAAGGCGCGCTTTTTGCAGGACGTGGGTTTCTCGCAAATCGTCTTGGCACGGGAGTTGTCGCTCGTTGACATTGAACGCATCCGAATGGCGACCGAGGCGGAAAAATGCACCCTGGAATACTTCGTGCACGGTGCGCTATGCGTGGCCTTTTCCGGCCAATGCAACATCAGCCACGCGCACACCGGGCGCAGCGCCAATCGCGGCGAATGCTCGCAAGCCTGCCGCCTGCCCTACACACTGGAAGACCATCAAGGCCGCATCGTCGCCTACGACAAGCACTTGCTGTCGATGAAAGACAACGACCAGAGTGCCAACCTGCGCGCCTTGATCGCGGCCGGCATCCGCTCCTTCAAGATCGAAGGGCGCTACAAGGACATGGCTTTCGTGAAGAACGCCACCGCGCACTACCGCCAGCTGCTTGACGCCATCATGGAAGAGCAGCCTCAGTTCATGCCCGCATCATCGGGCCACACCACGCACCTGTTCACCCCGCAGCCGGAAAAGACCTTCAACCGCAGCACGACGGATTATTTCACCCATGGCCGCAAGCACGACATCGGCGCGTTTGATACCCCCAAATTTGCCGGGGAAGCCATCGGCACCATCAGCCGCATCGGCGCGGACTGGTTCGAGATTGATGGCGATACTGAACTGCACAATGGCGATGGCGTAAGCTACCAGCCGCCGAGCAACAAGGGCGCAAACAAGCTCGCTGGCATGCGCATCAACGTAGTGCAGGGCCGACGGCTTTACCCCAACGAAATGCCGGAAGATTTGAAGCTGGGTATCACCGTCTATCGCAATCGCGATCAGGCCTTCGAGCGTGCACTGGAAAAGGAATCCGCCCAGCGGCTGATCCCCGTGAGCCTTGCCTTGTCGGCCAGCAACAACGCACTTCAACTCACGCTGACCGATAGCGACAGCATTACCGTCACCGTGCAACGCGAAGCCACGATAGAGACCGCCCGCGATGCCGACAAGGCAATGGCAAACCTGGCGAGCAACATCAAGCAACTCGGCAATACGGACTTCACCGCCGCGCACGTTGACATTGCCGCACCTTACTTTGTCCCTGCGTCCATGTTGAAATCCCTGCGCCGCGAAGGCGTAGATCAACTCATCAAAGCGCGAGAAGCCAACCGCCCCCGCCTGCTGCGCGCCACGCCCGTTACGCCGCCTGTTGCCTATCCCGACAAAGAACTCACTTTTTTGGGCAATGTGTTCAACAAACATGCCCGCGCGTTTTACAAAAAACACGGCGTGGAACTGATTGCCGACGCCTATGAAGCCAGCACCACAGCGGGCGACGTTTCGCTCATGATCACCAAGCACTGCCTGCGCTACAGCTTCAACCTGTGCCCGAAAGAAGCCAAGGACTGGCAGCTAAAGGGTATCAAGGCCGAACCCATGACCTTGATCAACGGCAACGAGCGCTTAACCCTGCGTTTTGACTGCAAGGCCTGCGAGATGCATGTGGTGGGCAAGATGAAAAAGAACCGCGTGGTTCCCGTCATGCCTTTCAAGGCTGCGCATTAAAAACAAGCAGACAATAACGCCAACATCGCCGTCCTGCCAGCGCCGACTTTTATTCGCTTTTACTTCGCGTTTACTTCATTAATTAGCGCAACTACCCGCGAGCACACAGCCTTGCCAGTGGAAAAATCACGCAGCCAGGTCAAACACCAAGACCTCTGCCTGGCGTCCATTCGCCAAATTGAGCTGCGTTTCCGCATCCACCAACAACGCATCCCCCGCACTGATGCTCATGCCATTCACATCCAGCGTGCCGCGCGCCAGATGCACATAGGCTTTGCGAGCTGGATCAAGCGCAAGCTTTACCTGTTCATCACCATCCAGCAAACCAAGATACAACCGCGCATCCGCATGTATCGTCACCGAATCCTGCGCACCATCGGGGGACGCAACCAACCGCAACCTGCCACGCTTATCTGTCGCCGCAATGGTTTTCTGTTCGTAACCAGGCGCAACTCCTAGGATATTCGGCAAAATCCAGATTTGCAGCAAATGCGTGGTTTGATCTTTCGCATGATTGAACTCGCTATGTGTCACGCCCGTACCCGCGCTCATGCGCTGCACGTCGCCCGGCGGAATGCCCTCGATATTGCCCATGCTGTCCTGATGCGCCAGCTCGCCCGAGAGCACATAGCTGATGATCTCCATATCCCGATGGCCATGCTTGCCAAAGCCTTTGCCCGGCGCAATGAAATCCTCGTTAATCACGCGCAAATTGCCCCAACCCATAAAGGCCGGATCGTGATAATCGGCGAATGAGAATGAGTGATAACTCTTGAGCCAGCCGTGATCCACATAACCACGGTCTTCTGATTTACGCAGAGTGAGCAT
>Ga0209066_10004282_pt1 | contig 15687 bp, 12 predicted proteins | sample All_14_2_FD_187198 | JGI IMG/M metagenome (GOLD analysis project Ga0209066, IMG submission 187198) | Freshwater microbial communities in response to fracking from Pennsylvania, USA - Allegheny Zone_MetaG_DW_15 (SPAdes) (version 2) ...
GACCCGGGCAGTCGACGTGCGCATAGTGGCGCTTGTCGGACTGGTACTCGACGTGGGCGATGGCGATGGTGATGCCGCGCTCGCGCTCCTCGGGTGCCTTGTCGATCTTGTCGAACGGCGTGAAGTCGGCCATGCCCTTGGCAGCACGGCACTTGGTGATGGCTGCGGTGAGCGTGGTCTTGCCGTGGTCGACGTGACCGATGGTGCCGATATTCATATGGGGTTTGGTGCGCTCGAACTTCTGCTTGGCCATGAGCGTTTCCCCTATGCCTGCGGAGCGACGCCGGACTTGGCGACGATCTCTTCGGCGATCGACTTCGGAACCGGCTCGTACGCTTTGAACTGCATCGAGTAGGCAGCGCGGCCCTGTGTGCGCGAGCGCAGGTCGGTCGCGTAGCCGAACATGTTGGCCAGCGGCACCTTGCCGTGCACGATCTGCGAGTTGCCGCGCGGCTCCATGCCTTCGATGTGACCGCGACGACCCGACAGGTCGCCCATGACGTCGCCCATGTACTCCTCGGGCGTGTCGACCTCGACGGCCATCACGGGCTCGAGGATCACCGGCGCCGACTTGCGCAGCGCCTCCTTGATGCCCATCGAGCCAGCGATCTTGAATGCCATCTCGGAGGAGTCGACCTCGTGGTACGAGCCGTCCACGAGCTCGACCTTGATGTCCACGACGGGATAACCCGCCAGGACGCCGGTGGTGATGGCCTCCTGGATACCCTTGTCGACAGACGGGATGTACTCCTTGGGGATCGAACCGCCGACGACCTTGTTCTCGAAGACGTACCCATCTCCCGGCTGCTGCGGGGTGACGTTGAGAACGACATGGCCGTACTGACCGCGACCACCGGTCTGACGCACGAACTTGCCGTGGACGTCGGTGACCGCCTTGCCCGCGGTCTCACGATAGGCGACCTGCGGCTTGCCGACGTTCGCCTCCACCTTGAACTCACGGAGGAGTCGGTCGACGATGATCTCGAGGTGCAGCTCACCCATGCCCGCGATGATGGTCTGGCCGGTCTCCTCGTCCGTGCGCACACGGAACGTGGGGTCCTCCTCGGACAGCTTGGCGAGCGCACTGCCCAGTTTGTCCTGCTCGGCCTTGGTCTTCGGTTCGATTGCGATGTCGATGACCGGGTCCGGGAACTCCATGGACTCGAGGAGCACCGCGGCGTCTTCGGCGCACAGCGTGTCGCCAGTGGTGGTGTTCTTGAGGCCGACCGCGGCGCAGATGTCGCCAGCGTACACGGCGTCCACATCCTCGCGATGGTTCGCGTGCATCTGAAGAAGGCGGCCGAACCGCTCCTTGTGACCCTTGGTCGCGTTCAGGACGTGTGAGCCAGCGTTCATCGTGCCGGAGTAGACACGGAAGAAGGTCAGCTTCCCGACGAAGGGATCGGTCATGACCTTGAACGCGAGCGCCGCGAACGGCGCGTCGTCCGACGCCTCGCGGGTGATCGCCGAGTCGTCGCGCACATCGGTGCCTTTGACGGCCGGGATGTCGAGCGGCGACGGCAGGTAGTCGACGATGGCGTCGAGCAGGGCCTGCACGCCCTTGTTCTTGAACGAGGCGCCGCACACGACAGGGGTCACGGCGCAGTCGATGGTCGCCTTGCGGATCGCGGCCTTGAGCTCGTCCTTGCCGATCTCCTCGTCGCCGAGGAACTTCTCCAGAAGCGCGTCGTCATACTCGGCCGCGGCCTCGACGAGTTCATGGCGGTGCAGTTCCGCCTCGTCACGCATGTCGGCCGGGATCTCCTCGATCGTGGGGTTGATCCCCTTGTCATCCTCATTGAAGTGGATGGCGTTCATCTCGATGAGGTCGATGATGCCGCTGAACTTGTCCTCGGCGCCGATCGGAAGCTGAAGGAGCACCGGGCGGGTGTCAAGGCGGTTCTTCATCATGGAGATGACGTTCATGAAGTCAGCGCCGGTGCGGTCCATCTTGTTGATGTAGGCCATGCGCGGAACGCCGTAGCGATCGGCCTGACGCCACACCGTCTCAGACTGAGGTTGGACGCCGCCTACGGCGCAGAAGACGGCAACGGTACCGTCGAGCACGCGAAGCGAACGCTCGACCTCGACCGTGAAGTCCACGTGTCCGGGCGTATCTATGATCTGGATGCGATGGTCCTTCCAGAAGCACGTGGTGGCGGCAGACGTGATCGTGATGCCGCGCTCCTGCTCCTGCACCATCCAGTCCATCGTGGCTGCGCCGTCGTGGACCTCGCCGATCTTGTGCGACTTACCTGTGTAGAACAGGATGCGCTCGGTCGTCGTGGTCTTGCCGGCATCGATGTGCGCCATGATCCCGATGTTGCGGGTCATGGCGAGCGGTGTCCTCTTTGAAGCCATGAAGTCTACTCGTCCTCTTCCTCGGTCCGGCTACGCTACTACCAACGGTAGTGGCTGAATGCGCGGTTGCTCTCGGCCATCTTGTACAGGTCCTCACGCTTCTTCACAGAAGCGCCGAGACCGTTCGCCGCATCCATGATCTCGGACGCGAGGCGCTCGGCCATGGTCTTCTCGCGACGCTTCCGCGAGAAACCGACGATCCAGCGGATCGCCAGCGTGGTGGAGCGGCGGGAGTTGACCTCGATCGGCACCTGGTAGGTGGCGCCGCCGACACGCTTCGGCTTGACCTCGAGCGTCGGTCGCACGTTGTCCATGGCCTTCTTGAAGACCGACAGCGGGTCCTGGCTCATCTTCTGCTCCACGATGTCGAACGCACCGTACACGATGCGCTCGGCGACGGACTTCTTACCGTCGAGCAGCACCTTGTTGATCAGCTGGGTGACCAACCGGTTGTTGTAGACCGGATCCGGCAGCACCTCACGGCGCTGTGCGGCTGCACGCCTTGGCATACTTCACTCCTCTACTCACACGGCACGTCCGCCTGCCATCCAGGCGGACCGGGATGTCGGGTCTTACTTGGGCTTCTTCACGCCGTAGCGCGAGCGGGCCTGGGCACGCTTGTTCACGCCGGCGGCGTCGAGAGCGCCACGGATGATCTTGTAACGGACACCCGGAAGGTCCTTCACACGACCGCCACGCACGAGCACGATAGAGTGCTCCTGCAGGTTGTGGCCGATGCCGGGGATGTACGCCGTGACCTCCATCTGGTTGGTCAGGCGGACACGGGCGACCTTGCGAAGCGCCGAGTTCGGCTTCTTGGGCGTGGTGGTGTACACGCGAGTGCACACGCCGCGCTTCTGGGGGTTGCCCTTGAGCGCAGGCGTCTTGCTCTTGTCGATGGCCTGAACGCGGCCCTTGCGCACCAGCTGGTTGATGGTGGGCACTACTCATCTCCTTCGTTCGATCACAATCGAGCTCTATGTCACGGCGCCCGTTCCTTGGCGCCGAGCGTAGTCGCAACGCGTAACTCTAACAAGCTACCTGGGGCGTGTCAAACCACGCACCCGGGCGTATCTAGCCTTTCCGTCTGTCGGACCGAAGACCGACATGCTCCGGCCCCGGGATCTGAGCGACCCCGGGGCCGGCAGAAGACACTCAGGCGTCCGCGCCCTGCGCCTCGAGCTTGGCGTGGACACCGCAGAAGTGGCCATCCTTCGCCTTGTTGGGGCACGGGGTGCCATCCACACGGAACGCGCGGCACAAGCCGTCAGAATCCGCGAGCTTGGCGTGCACGCCACAGTAGCGCGAACCTTCCTTCGCCGGGTGGGTGCACGGCGCACCATCACCGAACGTCGCCTCACAGAGACGGACCTCAGGCTCATCGGAAACCGCGGGGGCAGGCTCGTTCGGGTCGAACACCACGCCCTCGAAGCCGCTGACATCGATGACCTCATCGGTGGCATCGAGATCGAAGTCCGCGAACAGCGCCTCAGTCTCCTCCTCGGTCAGGCCGCCCTCATCGAGCGCCGGGCCGGGGAGCATCGCCTCGAGCTCGAGCAGCTCATCGGGGGCGAACTGTGGCAGCGGGCCGCCACCCTCTTCGGCGTTCCACTCCGCGGACTGACCACGATACGTGAGCTTGACCGAGCGGTACCGCTTCATGCCGGTCGCCGCGGGGATGAGCTTGCCGATGATGACGTTCTCCTTGAGGCCGAGCAGCTCATCGGACTTGCCGGCGATCGCCGCGTCGGTGAGCACACGCGTGGTCTCCTGGAAGGAGGCCGCTGACAGGAAGCTGTCGGTCGCCAGCGACGCCTTGGTAATGCCGAGCAGCACCGACGAGCCGACCGCGGGCTCGCCACCATCGGCGATGACGCGCTCGTTCTCGGTCTCGAACGACAGACGGTCGACCAGCTGCCCCGGCAGGAACGTGGTGTCTCCGGCCTCGAGGACGGTGATCTTGCGCATCATCTGTCGCGCTATGACCTCGATGTGCTTGTCGTTGATGTCGACGCCCTGGCTCGCGTACACCTCCTGGACCTCGCGCACGATGTACGCAAGCACGGCCTTCGGGCCACGCAGGACCAACAGGTCGTGCGGGTTCACTGAACCCTCGGTCAGCTGCGTCCCGGCCTCGATCGACGCGCCATCGGCGATGCCGGGGCGCAGACGGGCGCGGCGGGAGATCGTGTAGACCTTCTCCTTGCCGTCCTGCTCCTCGGCAGTGACCGTGAGCGTGCGTGTCTTGTCGCCTTCTTCGATCGAGAGTCTACCGCTGATCTCGGATAGCTGCGCCTGGCCCTTCGGCTTACGGGCTTCGAAAAGCTCGGTGACACGCGGGAGACCGTGCGTGATGTCCTCGCCGGCGACACCACCGGTGTGGAATGTGCGCATCGTCAGCTGGGTGCCCGGCTCACCGATCGACTGGGCGGCGATGATACCGACCGCGGTGCCGATGTCGACCGGACGACCGGCGGCCAGATCGAAGCCGTAGCACTTCTGGCAGATACCGTGGGTCGCACGGCACGTCATGACGGTGCGGGCGAGGATGACCTCCACTCCGGCATCCGCCAGGCGTTGCAGGTCCTTGTCGTTCTTGATGTAGTCACCCGCGTCGATCAAGACCTCACCGGTCTTGGGGTCGACGGCCGGCTCGAGCAGGCAGCGCCCAACGAGGTCGTGGTCGGTCTGCCCCTTGTCGTCGGCCACACGGAACTCCATCGCCTCGTCGGTGCCGCAGTCGCCCTCGCGCACGATGACATCCTGCGCAACGTCGACCAGACGGCGGGTGAGGTACCCGGAGTCGGCCGTACGAAGCGCGGTGTCGGCGAGACCCTTGCGGGCACCGTGGGTGGAGATGAAGTACTCGAGGACCGAGAGGCCCTCTCGGAAGTTCGCCTTGATCGGGCGGTCGAGGATCTCACCCTTCGGGTTCGCCATGAGGCCTCGCATACCGGCCAGCTGACGGACCTGCTTGATGTTACCGCGAGCGCCCGAGTGGGCCATCATGTAGATGGGATTGAACTTGTCGAAGCTCGCCGCCATCGCGTCGCCGACATCGTCGGTCGCGCGGGTCCACACGTCGACGATCTGACGGTGCCGCTCATCCTTGGTGATGAGGCCGCGATCGTACTGCTGCTCGATCGTCTCGACCTCAGCTTCGGAACGCTCGATGATAGCGGCCTTCGCCTCAGGAACGACCGCATCGTAGACGCCGACGGTCACACCCGCACGCGTGGCGTAGTGGAAGCCGAGGCGCTTCACCTCGTCGAGGATCGCGCCCATCTGGGTGGTGGAGTAGACCACCGAGCAGTCTTCCACGATGCGCGAGATGCCCTTCTTATCGACCTCGTGGTTGATGAAGGGGTAGTCACCCGGGAGCGAACGGTTGAACGTGATACGTCCGACAGTGGTCTCGATGCGCTCGCCGGCGCTCTTCTCCTCGTTCACCCCTGCCGCCGTCTCCACGACGATGTCGCGGTTCAGGCGCACGGTCACGACCGCCTGGAGGTCGAGGTCCGCACGGCTGTCATAGGCGAGCTGTGCATCATCGAAGCTCGCGAACACACGACCTTCGCCGGTGGCCCCCTCACGAGCGGTCGTGAGGTAGTACAGACCGATGACCATGTCCTGTGAGGGGACGGTCAGCGGACGGCCGTGTGACGGGCTCTTGATATTGTTGGTCGAGAGCATGAGCGTGCGTGCCTCAGCCTGTGCCTCCGCCGAGAGCGGCAGGTGGACGGCCATCTGGTCTCCGTCGAAGTCCGCGTTGAACGCGGTGCAGACGAGCGGGTGGAGGCGGATGGCCTTGCCCTCGACGAGGATCGGCTCGAATGCCTGGATACCGAGGCGGTGCAAGGTGGGCGCACGGTTGAGCAGCACGGGGTGGTCGGAGATGACCTCCTCGAGCACGTCCCACACCACGTCGCGGCCACGGTCTACCATGCGCTTGGCGCTCTTGATGTTCTGCGCGTACTCCATGTCCACAAGGCGCTTCATGACGAACGGCTTGAACAGCTCGAGCGCCATGACCTTGGGCAGACCGCACTGGTGGAGCTTGAGCTCAGGGCCGACGATGATTACCGAGCGGCCGGAGTAGTCGACACGCTTGCCGAGCAGGTTCTGGCGGAATCGGCCCTGCTTGCCCTTCAGCATGTCGCTGATGGACTTCAGGGGGCGGTTGCCCGGACCCGTGACGGGACGGCCACGACGGCCGTTGTCGAACAGCGCGTCGACGGCCTCCTGCAGCATGCGCTTCTCGTTGTTCACGATGATCTCAGGCGCACCGAGATCGAGCAGCCTCTTCAGGCGGTTGTTGCGGTTGATGACCCTGCGGTACAGGTCATTCAGGTCGGAGGTCGCGAAGCGGCCACCGTCAAGCTGCACCATCGGGCGCAGGTCTGGCGGGATGACCGGGATGGCTTCGAGGATCATCCACTCGGCGTGGTTCTCGGAGTGAAGGAACGCCGAGACCACCTTGAGGCGCTTGATGGCCTTCTGCTTCTTCTGGCCCTTGCCCTCATCGATCTGCTGCTTCAGCTCGTCGGAGAGCGCCTGCATGTCGATCTGCTTGAGCAGGTCCTGGATCGCTTCGGCACCCATGCCACCGCGGAAGTAGTCGCCGTAGCGCAGCTTCATCTCGCGATACAGCGTCTCATCATTGACGAGGTCCTTGACGACAAGCTTCTGGAAGCGGTCGAACGCCTCGCGAAGCAGCTCCCGCCGCTCCTCGAGCTCCTCCTCCAGGTCCTTGATGTCGCGACGCGCCTCGGCCTCGAGCTTCTTGATGCGATCGGCAGGGTCGACCTCCTCATCGAAGGACTCCCCCTCTTCCGGCTCAAGCTCGCCCTTGGCGACCGCGATCAGGCGGTCACGCTCGGCAGTGATCTGCTCCTTCTCCTCGAGCACCTCGCTCTCGAGTGCCTGGAGGTCGGCCTCGAGCTCATCCCTGAGCATGTCAAGGTCCGCCTCGCGGTCCTCATCGTTCACCGAGGTGATGATCGATGAAGCGAAGTACAGGACCTTCTCCAGGTCGCGCGGAGCGATATCGAGCAGGTAACCCATGCGGCTTGGCACACCCTTGAAGTACCAGATGTGCGAGACCGGCGCGGCGAGCTCGATGTGACCCATGCGCTCACGGCGGACCTTGGCCCGCGTGACCTCGACACCACAGCGCTCGCAGATGATGCCCTTGAAGCGGACGCGCTTGTACTTGCCGCAGAAGCACTCCCAGTCCTTGGTGGGACCGAAGATCTTCTCGCAGAACAGGCCATCCTTCTCCGGCTTGAGCGTGCGGTAGTTGATGGTCTCGGGCTTCTTCACCTCGCCGCGTGACCACTGACGTATCTGCTCCGAGCTGGCTAGCCCGATGCGGAGCTTATCGAAGTTGTTGACGTCGACGTCGAGCAACGTTCATTCCTCCATCCGGTGAGCGCCCGTGGGGTGCGGGCGCCTACCCGTTCGTCCCGACCGGGCCCCTACTCGTCGCCACCAAGGGCGGCGTCATCGTCTCCACTGAATTCGAGCGACAGGTCGATCTCAGAGGTGTCGAGGTCGTCGAGACCCTGACCCTCATCGAGGCCCCCGCGGCTGCTGGAGCGCGGTGTCTCATCCATACCCGTGAGGTCCAGACCAAGCTCCTCGGCGGTACGGAACACGTCGTCCTCGTCCTCCTTGAGCTCGATCTCCTCGCCCGTCTCCGAGACGATCTCCACGTCGAGACACAGTGACTGCATCTCCTTGACGAGGACCTTGAAGCTCTCCGGGATACCAGGCTCGGGGATGTTCTCGCCCTTGACGATGGCCTCGTACGCTTTCACGCGGCCGAGCACGTCGTCGGACTTGATCGTGAGGATCTCCTGCAGCACGTAGGCGGCGCCGTACGCGTACAGGGCCCACACTTCCATCTCACCGAAGCGCTGACCACCGAACTGCGCCTTACCACCGAGCGGCTGCTGGGTGATGAGGGAGTACGGGCCGGTCGAACGAGCGTGGATCTTGTCGTCAACCAGGTGGAGGAGCTTCAGGATGTAGATCATGCCGATGGTCACCGGCTGGCGGAACGGCTCACCGGTGCGACCATCGAACAGCTGCGTCTTGCCCTCGGCATCGATGGTGGGCACGACCTCATCGTAGGCGTGCTTCCCGTACCGGGCCTTGGCCTGCAGCTTCACGTTGCGGTCGGCCTTCACGAGCGTTTCGGAGATCTCGTGCTCCTTGGCGCCGTCGAACACCGGCGTGGCGATGTGGATCGGACCATCCACCGGATCAGACTGCTTCGCGTCATCGCTCCAGCCCACTCGTGCGGCCCAGCCGAGGTGCGTCTCGAGCAGCTGCCCGATGTTCATACGGCTCGGCACACCCAGCGGGTTCAGGATGATGTCCACCGATGTGCCGTCAGCCAGGAAGGGCATGTCCTCGACAGGCAGGATCTTGGAGATGACACCCTTGTTGCCGTGACGGCCGGCAAGCTTGTCACCTTCCTGGATCTTGCGCTTCTGGGCGACGTACACACGGACCAGTTCGTTGACGCCCGGATTCAGGTCGTCGCCATTGTCGCGGCTCATCTTGTGCACCGCTATGACGCGCCCGGTCTCGCCGTGCGGCACCTTGAGCGACGTGTCACGCACCTCGCGCGCCTTCTCACCGAAGATGGCACGGAGCAGGCGCTCCTCGGCGGTGAGCTCGGTCTCGCCCTTCGGCGTGACCTTGCCCACGAGCACATCGCCGGGGAACACCTCGGCGCCGATGCGGATGATGCCATCCTCGTCGAGGTTGGCGAGGATGTCTTCACCAACGTTCGGGATCTCGCGCGTGATCTCCTCGGGACCGAGCTTGGTGTCGCGCGCCTCGACCTCGTACTCCTCGATGTGGATCGAGGTGAGCAGGTCATCACGCACGACGCGCTCGGAGAGGATGATCGCGTCTTCGTAGTTGTAGCCCTCCCACGGCATGAACGCCACGAGCAGGTTCTGGCCGAGCGCAAGCTCTCCGGCCTCGGTGGACGGACCGTCGGCCAGTACCTGGCCTTCCGTGACCTTCTCACCCGCAGCCACAAGCGGGCGGTGGTTGATGCACGTGCCCTGGTTGGAGCGCATGAACTTCGGCAACACGTACGTGTCTACACCGTCTTTGGTGGTGATCTCGATGCGCGTGCTGTCGACGAACGTCACGGTACCGGCATGCCTGGCGATGAGGATCTCGCCTGTGTCGACCGCCGAGCGGTACTCCATGCCCGTGCCGATCAGCGGAGCCGACGGCGTGAGCAGCGGCACCGCCTGACGCTGCATGTTCGAGCCCATGAGGGCGCGGTTCGCGTCGTCGTGCTCGAGGAACGGGATGAGCGCCGTGGCGACCGACACGATCTGCCGGGCGGACACGTCCATCAGGTCGACGCGCTCGGGCTCCACGTCTTCCGGGTTGCCGCCCTTGGTGAGACAGAGGACGCGCTCGTTCAGGAACCGACCGGTCTTGGGATCGATCGGCTCGGCCGCCTGGGCGATGATGTAGGCCTCTTCCGCGTCGGCCGTCATGTAGACGATCTCGTCGGTCACCTTGCCCTTGACAACGGTGCGGTACGGCGTCTCGATGAAGCCGTAGTCGTTGATCCGCGCAAAGGTCGCGAGCGATCCGATCAGGCCGATGTTCGGCCCTTCAGGAGTCTCGATGGGGCACATGCGGCCGTAGTGCGACGGGTGGACGTCTCGCACCTCGAAGCCCGCACGCTCACGCGACAGACCGCCAGGGCCGAGGGCCGACACGCGACGCTTGTGCGTGAGGCCGCCAAGCGGGTTGGTCTGGTCCATGAACTGCGAGAGCTGCGAGGAGCCGAAGAACTCCTTGATCGACGCCACGATGGGACGGATGTTGATCAGTGACTGCGGTGTGATCTGCTCTACATCCTGCGTGGTCATTCGCTCGCGCACGACACGCTCCATACGGGCCAGACCGATCCGGAACTGGTTCTGGATCAGCTCACCCACACTGCGGACGCGGCGGTTTCCGAAGTGGTCGATGTCGTCCACCTCGTAGATGCGATCGGCGGAGCCAAGGCGCACGTTCTCGAACTTCGCCTTGATGGTGGCCGCGACATCATCGGAGATGTGTTCGCGGTAGTCCTGCTCCCAGAGACCGAAGAGGAACTTCAGCATGCCCACGACGTCTTCGTTGGTGAGCGTGTGGATCTCTTCGGGAATGGTCACATCGAGTTTACGGTTCAGCATGAAGCGCCCGACCTTACCGAGGTCGTAGCGCTGAGGATTGAAGAAGAGGCCATCGAGCAGCGAACGCGCTGACTCGACGTTGGCCGGCTCGCCTGGGCGGAGCCGCTTGTACAGCTCGATCAGCGCCTCTTCACGCGTGGTGGTGTGATCGCGCGCGAGAGTCTGCCGCACGACGAACGAATCGCCGAGGACATCGAGCATCTCTTCTTCCGTCTCGGCGATGCCCAGCGCACGGATGAGCACGGTCGCGGGGACCTTGCGCTTCCGGTCGACACGGACGTACGCCTCGCCGAACTGCTTGTCGGCCTCCATCGGACGGCCGGGGGCCACCCACGAGAACCACGGGCGGCCGATCTCGAACTCAAGCCATGCGCCACGGCTCGGGATGACCGATCCGACGGCATAGCTCTTGTTGTTCCGGATGTCCCACTTGAAGTAGGCGCCCGGAGAGCGGACGAGCTGCGAGACCACGACACGCTCGGTGCCATTGATGACGAAGGTGCCGCGGTCGGTCATGAGCGGGAAATCGCCCATGAAGACCTGCTGCTCCTTCATCTCACCGGTCTCTTTGTTGATGAAGCGCACCTCTACGAACAGAGGCGCCTGGTAGGACATGTCCTTCTCCTTGCACTCCTCGACGGAGTACTTGGCGTCACCGAACTCATGCGCGCCGAACTCGACGGCGAGCGTGTCGGTGAAGTCGCTGATCGGAGATATGTCCTGGAACGTCTCATGCAGCCCCTCGTCGAGGAACCACTTGAAACTGTCGGTCTGTATCGCGATGAGATTCGGGACATCTAGGATCTCCGGAATCTTCGCGAACGAACGGCGCTGGCGAGCACCAGCGGGAGCGGGGGAACCTGCTTCGCGCGGCACCAGGTTATTCCTCCTTATACCCGAGCGGCGTACTGAGAGTCGCAAACGTTCAGTTTACCGAAGGGTCCACCCCCGGTCAACTCAATCTTGACGCTAATCGTGTGTTGTGGCCGGTGGCGCATCGGCGCCACCGGCCACGAACCATTCGGGCCCGTGGAAGGCGCCCGGGGATGGTCAGTGTTACTTGACCTCGACAGTGGCGCCGGCCTCTTCGAGCTTGGCCTTGGCCTCCTCGGCCTTCTCCTTGTTGACACCGGTCAGCACGGCCTTAGGAGCCGAGTCCACGAGGTCCTTGGCCTCCTTGAGGCCCAGGCTGGCGTCCAGCTCGCGGACGACCTTGATCACCTGGATCTTGGTGCCACCAGCAGAGGCGATGACGACGTCGAAGCTGTCCTTCTCCTCGACAGCGGCGGCCTCACCGGCGGCCGGGGCGGCGGCAACGGCGACCGGAGCGGCGGCCGAGACACCAAAGACCTCCTCCATCTCCTTGACGAGCTCGGCGAGCTCGAGGGCCGGAGCGGCCTTGACCCACTCGAGGATATCTTCGCGCTTGAGATCAGCCATTTCTTCGTTCTCCTTCTGTTGTCCGGGACCGGACGACCTGTCGCCGGTCCGCATATCGTGTTCTTGGTACGCCTATGCGGCGGCCTTCTGGTCTGCCACGGCCTGGACGGCACGTGCGAACGCACCGACCGGAGCGTTGGCCATCGCCATGAAGTTGCGAAGCGGATTGAGCATCGTGCCCATGAGCTTCGCGATGAGCTCCTCGCGAGACGGGAGCGACGCGATCGCCTTGACCGCCTCCGCGTCCACGACCTGCCCGTCGATGAGACCACCCTTGAAACTGAAGACCTTGTGCTCTTTCGCGAAGCCAAGGAGGCTCTTCGCGGTCGCGACCGGGTCTTCAGGAGTGAAGACGAAGACGGTCGGGCCCTCCAGGTACTGGTCCATGTTCGGCAGTTCCAGCTCGCGGATCGCGATCTGGGCAAGCGAGTTCTTGTACACCGTGACAACGGCGCCGCTGTCGCGGAGCGCGGTCCTGAGACCACGCATCTCCTTCACCGTCAGACCACGGTAGTCGGCCATGATCACGCCTGCGGAGGCCGTGAGGCGCTCTTTGATCTCGGCTACCTGCTGCTGCTTCTCGTTCGTCGGCATACACTCACCTCCCTTCCGGCACGCGACCACGCCTGCGGGCTGCGGTCGCGATGTCGGAAACGTGATCCGAAATGCGACGTGGCCCCCGCCGGTGAGTGCGGAGGCCACGTGACGATGACGCGGATGCGTCAGACGTTTCAGGGTCGCTCCACCTCGGCTGGCGGGACCAGGCCCGGTCCCTTTCGACCCGGATGCCTCCGGGTACCTGCTGTCTACGGCAGCGTGCGTGCGTGCGTTTTCAATGACGAGCGGGAGTGATTATCCACACATCCGCTCGATAGTGCAAGCCCGAAGAGGAACTAGACTTCCTCGAGCAGGTTGCGCGTCTTCAGGGGATCGACCTTGATGCCGGGGCCCATGGTCGTCGATACCGTGATGGACTTGATGTAGCGGCCCTTCGAGGACGACGGCTTGGCACGGAGGATCTCGTCCAGCAGCGCGCCGTAGTTCTCGACGAGGGCCTCAGGCGTGAACGACTTCTTGCCGATACCCACGTGCGCGATGCCATACTTATCGGCGCGATACTCCACACGGCCGGCCTTGAGCTCCTTGACCACGCGCGCGACGTCCATCGTCACGGTGCCAAGCTTCGGGTTCGGCATGAGACCACGGGTACCGAGGATCTTACCGAGGCGGCCGACCTTGGCCATCATGTCGGGCGTGGCCACGGTGGCGTCGAAATCCAGGAACCCACCGGCGATGCGCTCGACCAGGTCATCGGCACCGATCACATCGGCGCCGGCCTCCTCGGCCTCCTTGGCCTTCTCGCCCTGCGCGAACACCGCGACGCGGACGGTCTTGCCGGTGCCCTGCGGGAGCGAGACGCTGCCGCGCACCTGCTGATCGGCCTGACGGGTGTCGATACCGAGACGGAAGTGCACTTCGACGGTCTCGTCGAACTTGGCAGGAGCCACTTCCTTCGCGAGGCGGATGGCCTCGAGCGGCGTGTACAGACGATCGCGCTCGACGGCGCCTGCGGCCGCCTCGAACTTCTTGCCTCGCTTCATGGTTCCTCCTCGTGGTCAACGGGCTGCGAGGGCCCTCCCACATCGTGGCCGAAGTCCGGCCGATACTACAGCACTACACGGCCACGAGGGCCGTCTGGATCACTATCCCTCGACAGTGATACCCATCGAACGCGCGGTACCGGCGATGATCTTCATCGCGGCCTCGACGTCGTTCGCATTGAGGTCCGGCATCTTGGTCTCAGCGATCTCACGAAGCTGCGCCTCGGTGATCGTCGCGACCTTCGTGCGATTCGGCACGGCCGAGCCCGACTCGATTCCGACAGCCTGCTTGAGCAGCACGGCGGCCGGCGGGGTCTTGAGGATGTAGGTGAACGAACGATCCTCGTAGACGGTGATCTCCACAGGGATGATCGTGCCCATCTTGTCCTGCGTGTCAGCGTTGAACGCCTGGCAGAACTGCATGATGTTGACCTGGTGCTGACCAAGAGCCGGTCCGACCGGAGGCGCAGGGTTGGCCTGGCCGCCCGGGATCTGCAGCTTGATGAATCCGACGACTTTCTTCGCCATTCTGATCCGTCCTCACTCCTCGGCGCCCTAGCGCCGCTCACATGCCTATCCAACCAAGCGCGCGCCTCGCGAGAAGCCCAGCGGATGCATCCACCGCCGGCACGATGCGCGTCGCGGATCTACAACTTCGCGACCTGATCGAAACTCAGTTCCACCGGGGTCTCGCGGCCGAAGATCGAGACCATGACCTTGAGCTTGCCCTGGTCCGCGTTGACCTCCGCGATGACGCCGTCGAAATCCTCCAGCGGGCCGGAGGTGACCTTCACGGGCATCCCATCCGTGAAGTCGGTCATGGTGCGTGGCTTGGCCGATGCCGCGACGCGACCCTTGATGCGCTCGACCTCTGCGCGTGAGAGCGGGACGGGCTTGGCCTGCGCGCCCACGAACCCGGTCACACCGGGCGTGTTGCGGACGACATACCAGGAGTCGTCATCAAGCTCCATCTGCACAAGGATGTAGCCGGGGAAGACCTTCTTCTCGCTCGTGACCTTACGGCCGCCGCTCTTGAGGTCGGTGACCGTCTCCTTCGGGATGAGCACGTCGAAGATCTTGTCCTGGACACCCATCGACTCGATGCGGTGACGCAGGTTGGTGGCTACCTTGTTCTCGTAGCCTGAGTACGTGTGTATGACATACCACTTCTTCGCCATATCGCCCTACCTGCCGATCCCGGCGAAGATGTCGATGAACACGAACGACGAGATGTTGTCGATGACCAGCGTGAAGAGCACGAAGAAGATCAGCGTCACAACGACGATGCCGCTGGAGCTGATCACTTCCTGGCGGGTCGGCCAGATGACACGGCGCAACTCGGTCCGCACGTCTTTGAAGTACTTGCCGAGTCGCTTGAACACACCGGGCTTCTCGGCGCTCTTGTTGCCCTGGGTCATTCGCTTCACACCTCTTCCGCCCCGCGGTACGGAGCCGGTATCTCATGCCGCCGGAGCGACCGATCGATATCTGGCAGGGCAGGAGGGATTCGAACCCCCAACATCCGGTTTTGGAGACCGGCGCTCTACCGTTGGAGCTACTGCCCTGTTCCGCGCATATCGCGCGATGTCAACACGACCCGGTTAGCGGGTCTCCTTGTGGAGCGTATGGGTCTGGCACCACTTGCAGTACTTCTTGTACTCGATGCGCTCCGGGTTGTTCTGCTTGTTCTTGTTCGTGGTGTAGTTGCGCCTCTTGCACTCCGTACACGCCAGCGTGACGAGCGTTCTCATCGTTCCTCCTCACGACCATGCGCCGGGGTCTCCGGCTACCGGCCGCACGGTAGCGTAATCTAACACCCGCCCACGGACACTGTCAAAAACCGACACCGCACGTGAGCGGCGAAAACGGGGCCTGGCCAGGAGCCAGGCCCCGTATCGTTACTGGTGGGGCGAAGACCTACTTGATGATGCTGGTCACACGACCTGAGCCAACGGTGCGGCCGCCCTCGCGGATGGCGAAGCGCAGGCCCTCCTCCATGGCGATGGGGCCGATGAGCTCACCGCGGATCTCGACGTTGTCGCCAGGCATGACCATCTCGGTGC
>Ga0209066_10004283_pt1 | contig 15686 bp, 12 predicted proteins | sample All_14_2_FD_187198 | JGI IMG/M metagenome (GOLD analysis project Ga0209066, IMG submission 187198) | Freshwater microbial communities in response to fracking from Pennsylvania, USA - Allegheny Zone_MetaG_DW_15 (SPAdes) (version 2) ...
GACGATGATGGGGATGCTGATCGCGATGCCGGCGATCACCAGTCCCAGGTGGCCCTTGGCGGCGCCGGCAACGGCGATGACGTTGTCCAGGCTCATCACCGCGTCGGCGACAATAATGGTCCTGATCGCTCCCAGCAGGCTGGCGCTGCCCTGTATGCCGACATGGCCGCCCTCCTCTTCCGGCTGCAGCAGCTTGACGCCGATCCACAGCAGCAGCAGCGCCCCGACGATCTTGAGATACGGCAGCATCAGCAGCTGCAGGGCGAAGAAAATCAGGATGATACGCAGACCGATGGCCCCGACCACGCCCCAGGCGATGCCTTTTTTGCGCTGGTGGAGGGGGAGTTTGCGACAGGCGAGGGCGATCACCACGGCGTTGTCGCCGCCGAGCAGGATGTCGATGGCGATAATCTGCGGCACCGCGAGCCAGAAATGGGAATCCATCAAATCCATCAAATCACCTGGGGAAGACGTTGCCGCGGCAACCGGGCCGAGCACTCAGCTCCCCTCAACGTCTTCCAGCCTGTTTACAGGTCTTTTTTCAGAGATGCCTTGCTCCGGTTCACACAGGCGGAGAACTTGCGACATCAAGTTTAAATCGAAATAGTAACCATTCAGGACAAAAAGAAAGGGATTTATTTTTCCGGGAAAAAAATTCCTCCGCTCCCCTTGTTCTGTGGTACTGTCGCCAAAACTCTTCCACCTCCCGGCAACGGGCCACAACCGATACCACCGTCAACATGCAGCCACCCCTCAGACAGCTCCTGCTCGCACTTCTCTGCCTCCTGCTCGCCCTCCGGCCGGAGCCTGCCTTAAGTGCCGAGGCCGGCGACAACCGGATCGCCACCCTCGCCGCAACCGCCGAGGCCTTCAACGCCGTGGCTGAACGGGTCAGGCCGGCGGTGGTCTACATCCATGTCAGGAAAATTACCGAAGCGACGGGCCGGGATGGCAACGCGTCCGAGAACTTTCTCAACGACCCGGCGCTGCAGCGCTTTTTCGGCGAGTCGGCAGGCGCCAACGGCCGGGACCGCGAGCACCGGAACACCAGCTACGGCCACGGCTCGGGCTTCATCATCAACGATCGCGGCGCCATCCTCACCAACGCCCATGTCATCGACCACGCCGCCGAGATCACGGTCCGCCTCGGCGACCGGCGCGAGTTCAAGGGGGAGGTCATCGGCCTCGACAGGAAATCGGATGTTGCCCTGATCAAGATCGCCGCCACCGACCTGCCGGTTGTGCCCCTCGGCGATTCCTCGGCCCTCAAGGTCGGGGAATGGGCACTGGCCATCGGCTCGCCCTTCGAGATGGTCCAGACCGTCACCGCCGGCATCATCAGCGCCACCGGCCGCAGCAGCGTCGGGATCAGCGAGTACGAGGACTTCATCCAGACCGACGCCGCCATCAACCCCGGCAACTCGGGCGGCCCACTGGTCGACATCCTCGGCCGGGCGGTCGGCATCAACACCGCCTATCTCACCCAGACCGGCGGCTACATGGGGGTCGGCTTCGCCATTCCGATCAACATGGCCAGGACCATCGCCGATCGGCTGCAGCAGGACGGCCGCATGACCCGGGCCTGGCTCGGGGTGGGACTCCAGGATCCGCCCCCCGACCGGCAGCCGGTTGCCGAGGGCGGTGCGGCCATCGTCAGCCGGATCGACGCCGGTTCGCCGGCCGCCCGGACCGATCTGCAACAGGGCGATGTGATCGTCACGATCAACGCCATCACTATCGCCGGGGCGGCCGATCTCCGCAACCGGATCGCCCTCAGCCCCCCGGGCTCGGCGGTGACCCTGGGCTACCTCCGCGACGGCCGGCAGCACTTTACCACCGTCGAGCTGGGCGAGAAGTAGGCCATCGCCGGCCGCCGCATCGCTATCGCCCGGCCCGACACCGGCCGGGCGACGAACAGCCGATCGAGGAACAGAGAGATCTATTTTCCTGGCCACATGCTACCTGCGGCCGCAATCACCGTGGCAATCGCGATTGATGGTCCCTGGAGGACAGGGGCGATTATGCTGGTAATCCCAGCGGGTGCAATCGGGTACCCGGTCGTAGCGATACCTGTTATTATCGTCCCAGCCTCGCCGGTCACGATAGTGGTCGTCACGATAGCGGTCGTCACGGTAACGCCGATCGTCGTAGTACTCGAAACGACCTTGCCCGTCCTCCCTGAACCGATCATCGCGGCCGTACCCTCGGCCTCCGCAGGGGATGTCACTCTGACAGGTGCGGTAGCGGCCGCCGGAGGCGTCGTCGCAGTAGGTTGCAAAGCGCTGCCCCGGCTGGCACACCGCCTGGTGGGTATCCAGCCCGATCGCGGCGCAGGGCCCGCCGGCGCCGGGGTTGTAGCGTGGCAGTACCCGCCAGGCGCCCGAACACTCGGCCGCCGATGCCGCCGATGCCGTCAGGGCCAGGGCGACCGCCAGGGTGAGACCGAAAAACACCTTCTTGTTCATGAGATTCCTCCTTCCGTATCGCTACGGTTGTTGTTCTTGCTGACCACGGCCGGAAACAACCGGATCTTTGCTGATTCCATCGACAATCTTCTTATTCCGCGAATGGCGCTATCGTTACCCGATTATTTTACGGCTTCACGACACCCAATGAAAAGGAACATCATCCTCTTCTGTCCCCTTATACCCACCCAGGAGACAACAACCAAGAGGACATCAGGAGAAACGGGGTATGGAACCGCCTGATATCGCTGCCATGTCGGGTTCATGTCGGGTCCATGTCGGGTCCTGAAAAAAAAGGAGAGGATTGTTTTCTCACCCCAATTTGTTCCAATACCAGCCGGCGATCCGGTCCAGCCCGGCCTGCACCGAGAACTGCGGCTCGTAGCCGAGAAGATTCTGGGCCCTGGTGATTGCCGCCAGCGAGTGGCGCACGTCCCCCCGCCGGAAATCCCGGTACTGCGGCTGGACCTTCCCGGCCTTCGCATCGAAGCCGGCCACCCGGTCGCGGATCAGGGCAAACAGCTCGTTGAGCGACGTCCGCGCCCCGAATGCGACATTGTACACCTGGTTCAGCGCCGCCTCGTCCTTTGCCACCGCCGCCAGCAGGTTGGCCTGGACGCAGTTGTCGACAAAGCAGAAATCCCGGCTGGTCTCGCCATCGCCGTTGATATAGACGGTTTCACTCTGGATCAGGGCGGCAAACCATTTGGGGATCACCGCGGCATAGGCGCCGTCGGGGTCCTGCCGCTGGCCGAAGATGTTGAAATAGCGCAGGCCGAGCGCCTTGAAATCGTAGGTCCGGGCGAAGACGTCGGCATAAAGCTCGTTCACCAGCTTGGTCACCGCATAAGGCGACAACGGCCGGCCGATCCGGTCTTCCTGCTTCGGCAGATCGGGGTGATCGCCGTAGGTGGAACTCGAGGCGGCGTACACCATTCGCCGCACCCCGGCGTCCCGCGCCGCCACCAGCATATTGAGAAAACCGCTGATATTGTTGGCGTTGGTCAGGCACGGGTCCTCGATCGAGCGCGGCACCGAACCCAGGGCCGCCTCATGCAGGACGTAATCGACATCGCGGCAGGCGCGGCGGCAGTCATCGAGATTGCGGATATCGCCTTCGATGAAGGTGAACCGGCGCCACTGATCGGCCGTCACCAGCGACTGCACTTCCTCGAGGTTGTGGCGGTAGCCGGTCGAAAAATTATCGAGACCGACGACCTGCTGATCAAGCCGCAGCAGGTTCTCCAGCAGATGGGAACCGATGAAACCGGCAACCCCGGTCACCAGCCAGGTGTGTTGTTCCGTCAACAGCTGCCGGCGGAGGGCGTCGTAGTGCGTAGTCATGATGTTGTCCAATGCATGGTTTGTGTTTCGGTTTGTGCTTCGTTCCCTGTCGTTGCGCCCCCCCGCTGCCGGGAACGACGAGATTTCCCGCTACCGCTCAACAGAATGGGGCTATGCCTTTGACTCCATATACCACTAGATATCCACAAGCAAATGATGTTTGCAAGAAAAGACCGCAATTTGTAACCGCCCCAATGTACACGCTTCGTCTTGACAAAACCGAACAAGAGTGCACAATGTGAATTAAAAACGAATGTACATTCTGCATGCAAGGAGGTGGGTATGGGACTGTTGTCAATTCGCGGCGTTGATGAAGAACTGGCGGTTTTGCTGAAAAAAGCCGCTTCCCAGGAGCATAAGAGCGTCAATCAGTTTGTACTGGACACGATCAAAAAGCAATTGGGATTACAGAAAGAAAAACGATTCACGCAGGAATGGCATGATCTCGACATCCTGTTCGGCAGTTGGTCGGAAGATGTTTTTGTCCGGATTCAGGAGAAGATCAGCAATGAACGGCAAATAGACGAAGAACTCTGGAAATGAATAAGATCCTGATTGATGCGAACATTTACTCCCATGCCCTCAGAGGGGATTCCAGGGTGGTTGACGTTTTGCGAAAAGCTCTGCATATCGGGATCAGCGCCATTTCCATCGGGGAGCTTTTGTCCGGTTTCAAAGGCGGCAACAAAGAGCCCCAAAACCGCACCGAGTTGGGAATTTTTCTGGATTCCCCGAGAGTGGCTCTGTATACGGTCGATGAATACACCGCCGAATATTATTGCTCGATCCTCAACCAGTTGAAAAGTTCAGGAACTCCGATCCCGACCAACGACATCTGGATTGCCGCCACAGCATTCCAGCATGGACTGCAGCTCTGTACGCTGGACAAACATTTTTCTCATGTGGCAGGTCTGCCCGTCTGGTATTGCCGGGACGAGTAAGCCTCACCACCGGGGGAAAAACCTCCCGGATTGCAGGTCGAAGCTCAGGCCCAGGCGAATCCGCTCCAGCAGTTTGGCTTTGTCGTCCGGGAATTGATAGCCTTCATAGTCATGGGTAAAGACCAGGTCGCCGTCAGGTGTTCGCCAGGAGTTGCCGGCATGGTCGAAGCAGACCTTTGACGTGACGTCCAGGGCCGATACCATCAGCTCGATTTCCCGAAGTTGTTCTTCCGGCGTCTGCAACGTCAACGTCCCGGCCCGATACTGATCATACATCGGCGTCCCGGGAATCGGCCGGAAGGGTCGGGAGCGGATATAGTCGGGATTGATCGCATTGAGAACCCGGGCCGTGTTGCGGGCATGCTGTTCCGACATATCCCTGCCGCCCAGGCCCGGCATCCAGTACTCCGAAACCTGGAATCCTGCCGCCATGGCCTTCCGGCCACCGCTTATCTGCCCCTGACTGTCCACCCCCTTTCTGACCTGCCTGAGGAGGTCGTCATCGCCGGTTTCCAGTCCCAGATGCAGCCGGTCCAGTCCTGCCGCCCTGATGGCCTTCAGTTCTTCCAGGGACCTTTGGGCCAGGGTCCTTGCCCGGGCATAGGTGGTAATCCTTTTTATCGAGGGCAGGGTGGATTTCAGATGGGTCAGTGCCTGAATCAGATCCCCGGGGGGCATGATCAGGGAGTTGCCATCCTGAAGAAAGGCGGTTTTGCCGCCGGAAATCAGCCATTCGATCAGCATGTGCGCCCCCTGGTGCTCGAGGAGGTCGGGGACGCGGTTCACCAGGGCGCGGATCACCTCGCCGGTGATCCGTCCGTTTTGCCCAAGGCGGATCGATTCCGCCACCAGATCACCAGCCAGGGCCGCCATGGCATCGATGTCGGCTTTGATTTCCTCGAGGCTTCGCAGCTGGAACTTTTCCGTTTTGTACATGGCGCAGAACGTACAATAGTTCCAGGGGCAGTTTCGGGTAAACCGGACGAGAAGAGAAGAACTTCCTCCTTCGCTCGGGGGACGGTACACACCTGTTTCAAAATTATAGTTTTTGGTCGTCATGGGTTCTCTCTTGTCTTTACGTGAACGGATCGTTGCCGTCTCATACTATACGAAGAAATCTCAGTAAATAAAGGTTCGGCAGGCTCGTTGTGTCGACACGTGATACATCGCCGCCGCGGTTGATGCAATAAACTGCAATGAATTCATGATGTTGTTAACAACATTGATCGACCGGAACCTCTTCGGCGCATCCATGGCCGCCTCACCTCAACCAATCCCCCCGCCTTGTCGCCCCTTCCTGCTCTGCCATTTCGGCCTTTTCGCCACCGTTATCGCAACCTTTTTCGCTGTCATCTCGACCTACCCCCGCTGTCATCTCAACCTTCCCCCGCTGTCATCTCGACCTTCCCCCGCTGTCATCTCGACCGCAAGGGAGAGATCTCATGCAGCCATCATCCGTCCCAGGAAAGGCATCCTCGGCGTCATGAGATTTCTCGCTTCGCTTCGAAATGACAGCGGGGCCGTGATTTCATCCTTCGCCCTACCGGGAACAACGAGATTTCGGCCTTCCGGCACTGTCATCGCGCCTTTCCCCCACTGTCGCCTCGCCCTACCCCCGCTGTCATCTCGACCGCAGGGAGAGATCTCATGCAGCCATCATCCGTCCCAGGAAAGGCATCCTCGGCGTCATGAGATTTCTCGCTTCGCTTCGAAATGACAGCGGGGGCGAGATCATGACCTTCGCCCTACCGGGAACAATGAGATCTGTCGCTGGCGCTTCGACAGCGGGGGCGGGATCATTACCTTCGCCCTGCCGGAAACAACGACATTTTCCCTCCGGTCGAATTGACAAAGTCTGCAACCCATCTTTTTGCAACAGATTCACAGTGTATTACCGAATATATTTTTTGGTTTAGACCTTGCATGGAGTGGTTCCCCATGCTATTTATATGCCATCATTTACCAGGAAATAACCTATAATCAGGTTCATATATATTTACAGTCATTTGCCGTGATTTACGGGATTAAAATCATGCGTAAAAGTTTAAAAACCATTGCACTCTGTCTGGTCGTTGCCTTCAGTTTGAGTTCGACCGTGTCGTTCGCGGCCCAGGGCGGAAGCATCGGCCAGGGCAACATCGCCGTCCTCAAGGACGACCAGGTCATCGACACCCTGAAGGGCCGGAACCCCATCGATGAAAGCTCGATGCTGGTCTGCGACGGCAAGTGCATGATCAAGTCGGCAGGCATCTCGCTGGTGGCGGCCGATCAGGCCAAATTCGCGATCAAGAACGAGGCCGAGACCTTCCGGCTGTTCCTGCGCTCCGGTAGCGTCGATTACGTCATCACCGAAACAACCCGCAAAATTGCCTTCCACACCCCGGAAGGTGTATACAGCGTCGCCGAGATCATCTTCAACGCCGCGTCCGACCCGGTCGTCAAAGGCAGCGTCACCGTCACCAAGAACGGCAAGACCGAGGTCAGCGTCACCGAGGGCCGACTGGTGTTTGCCACCGCCGACGGGATGAAGACCGTCAACGCCAACGAGAAGATCGTCCTCGCCATCGCCACCCCGCCGCCGGGCAATCCGCCGGTGGAGGAAGACGATGATGGTGACAAACCTGGTTTGTGGATGGTCGGCGCCGCCCTCGCCACCGCCATCGTGCTGATCGCCGACAATAACAATGACAGCAACGGCGGCCCCGGCGCAGGATCCGCTCCGAGTTCCGGTCCGAGTCCCGGCCCGAATCCCGGCCCGAATCCCGGTCTGAGTCCCGGTCTGAGTCCCGGTCTGATTCCCGGCCCCGGACCAAAACCGGCGCCAGGACCGAAACCGGCACCAGGACCGAAGCCGGCACCAGGACCGAAGCCGACACCCCCCGCCAGTCCCAGTGCCTGATCCCGGCTACCTGATCGGATAAGAGCATGACATGAAAGAGGATCACTGAATACTCCACATTCGGCTGGTCCTCTTTCGGGTTTCAATCATTGACGTTTCCGTTAGAATTCCCCCGATAGTGAAAGGATCGATGATGAGAAGAGTTGCCTATTTCTTCATTACCGCGATATGTCTCATCATATCCGGTTGTGCCAAAGAACAGTTCGAGGCCAATACCGACCTCAAGCAGTTCCAGGAGGCGAGCCAGGCCATCGAAGAGCAGGCGCCGGCGGCCGACAAGGTCGTGGCCCAGCCGGCGGCGGCCGCGATGGCGACCGACGACATCGGCGATTACGTCCTCGGTCCCGGCGACCTGATCCAGCTCACGGTCTTCGAAACCGAAGACCTCGACACCGAGGTCCGGGTGTCGTCGCGCGGCCAGGTCAGCCTGCCGCTGATCGGGACGGTCGATGTCCGCAACCTGACCGCCGCCGAAACCGAGAGGAAGATTGAGGGGCTGCTCGCCGCCCAATACCTCCAGGACCCGCACGTCTCGATCTTCATCAAGGAGCATGTCAGCCGCCAGATCACCCTGGTCGGCTCGTTCAAGAAGCCCGGAACCTACGATTACGTGGCGAAGCGCAACCTGCTCGATGTCATCGCCATCGCCGAGGGGCTGACAGAAAACGCCGGCACCGCCGCCTATGTCACCCGCTTCGACGACAAGAGCAAAAAGAATATCAATTACTTCGTCGATCTCGACCAACTGATCAAGAAGGGCAACATGGCCCAGAACATCATGGTGCTGGGCGGTGACGTCATCTTCATCCCCGAGACCGGCCAGTGCTTCGTCGACGGAGCGGTGCGCAAGCCGGGGACCTACCCGATCAAGAGCGGCATGACCATCACCGAGGTCGTCACCCTCGCCGGTGGCCTCGCCGGCTATGCCGACACCGACAAGATCAAGCTCATCCGCCACATGGGCCCCGGCCAGGAGCGCCAGGTCCTGAGCCTGAGCTACAACGATCTCCAGGCCGGGGTCGGCGACAGCCTGCTGATCAAGGACCAGGATATCATCTTCGCCGAATCCAGTTCCAGCGGTATGTTGTTCTCCGGCTCGGGCTTCACCCTCGGGTTCCTCGGCACCGGCGTCAGCTACCGCAACCCGAAGCCATGACCGTATCAAAGTCGATCCGGCACGGCATCAGCGGCCTGCGCTATCTGCGCCAGGCCCCGTCCGCTCTGGCACTGACAGTCGTCGTCACCGTTCCCCTGCTGTTCGGGGCGGTCCACCCGATCGTCCAGGGCGCCTATGTCGCGATCATCCTTCTCGGCCTCGGCGGCTGGCTGCTGTACGCCGTGCCCTCGCTCCAGGGCGAGGGCCTGTCGTGGCGGCGTCTGGCGATCCCCATAATCCTGATGATCTATGCCGCGCTGCAGGCGCTGCCGCTGCCGCTGGGGCTGATCGCGATCCTGTCGCCGGCCCGGGCCGAGCGGGTGGCGATGGTCAACGACCTGGCCGGGGCCCGGCTGACGCTGGCGCCGCTGGGGGAAAACGGGATCATCGGCCTGCAGACCGCGATCTTCATCCTCGCCCTGATAATCCTGTACCTCGCCCTGACCGTGCTGCTGCGCCGCGATCAGCGGTTCCCGGGCCTCCTGCTCTACGGCATCGCCGCCGTCGGCGTCACGGAAGCTTTCTACGGCCTGCTGCAGGTCATGAACCCCGGGATCGGGATGCTGTGGCTGGAGGTCGCCAACCCCGAGGCCCACGGCACGATCATCTATAAGAATCAATACGCCGCCCTGCTCAACATCTGCTGGCCGCTGGCGGTCGCCGGGGCGCTGCTCCACCTCGCGCCGTCGGCCAGACGGACCACGGCGGCCTCGCCGCACCGCCCGTCCCTGACGCAGCGCCTGGCCCGGTCCCTGTCGCGGCTGCAGCCGCAGGTGCCGATCCTGCTGTTCGCCGCCGGAGTGATGATCCTGGCCGTGCTGTTTTCGCTGTCCCGCGGCGGCATCCTGGCGATGCTGACCGTCAGCGTGCTGCTCAATTTCCTGCTGCCCCTGTCCCGCCGCACCCGGCTGGTGGCAATCCTCGGGATCGTCGCCTTCATCGCCGTCTACGGCTCGATGCTGGAGCTGGACGGCATCGTCGCCCGGTTCGGGACCATCAAGGACTACACGGGGGAGTTTCGCCTCCACATCTACCAGGCCAGCCTGCCGCTGCTGTTCGACCACTGGCTGACCGGGATCGGCGTCGATTCGTTCAAGCTCCTGTCCGGGGTCTATCTCAAGGATTTTCCCGAGAATATACTGATCGACCGGGTCCATAACGAGTATCTGGAGACGGCGATCGAATTCGGCCTGCCGCTGGCGGCGCTGTTTGTCGGCTGGCTGGTCGCCGGGGTCTGGTCGATCGGTCGGCGGTTGACTGCGGCCACGGTTTACGGCCGGGCGGCGGCACGGGCCCGGGTCGTCGGCATCGCCGCCTTCTGCGCCCTGCTCGGGTTCCTGGTGCACGGGCTGGTCGATTTCGGCTGGCGGCTGCCGGCCAACGCCGTCTATGCCGTGACCCTGCTGGCGCTGATCTCCTGGGCGGTGGCGGAAATGCAGCAGACTGGGCAAAGGCGATAAAGGGCTGAGATGGCGTTCTCCTGCGACGAGGTTGTCGATATTCACACCCATATCCTGCCGGGGATCGATGACGGGCCGGCGACGCTGGAGGGGAGCCTGGCCCTGGGCCGCTGCTATGCCCGCCTCGGCATCACCAGGGTGATCTGCACCTCGCACTATATCCCCGGTACCGCCTGGGCGGCGTCGCGAGAGATCGTGTTGCAGAAGATGGCGGCGGTGCAGGACTGCTTTGCCGGCAACGATGTCGCGGTGACATTGCTGTCGGGGATGGAGATCGCCTTCCACCGCAAGCTGATCGAGCGCCTGGAGCGCGGCGAGCTGCTGCCGCTGGCGGCCAGCGCCCGTTACCTGGTCGAGCCGACGTTCGGCGATGGTGTCGACGAGCTGCTGGCGACGCTGGCAACCCTCAGCGCCCGGGGCTACGGCATCATCCTCGCCCATCCGGAGCGGATCCCGACGATCCAGGAGATGGCCGAGGTGGTGGCCGGTTTCGTGCTGGACCACGGGGTAGAGATCCAGCTCAACGCCGGCAGCCTGCTGGGCAAGTTCGGCAACGACAGCCGACGGACGGCACTGCGGTTCATCCTCCGGGGCTGCGTCCAGTACCTGGGCTCGGACGCCCATGACGCCGAGGCCCGGCGGCCGCCCGACGCGACGGAATGGCAGGAACTGGAGCAAATCGTCGGCAGCGACCAGCTGCGGCAGTGGTGCTGTGTGAATCCGGCGGGATTGGTGGGAGAGAGGTGAGTTAATAGCGAGGAATCTGGTTGTTCCCGGTAGGGCGAAGGCCGAGATGCCGCCCCCGCTGTCATTTCGAAGCGAAGCGAGAAATCTCGTGTTGCCGAGGATGCCTTTCCTGGGGCGGATGATGGCTGCATGAGATCTCTCCCTGCGGTCGAGATGACAGCGGGGGCAGGTCGCGATGACAGTGGTGAAAAGCCGCGATGACAGTGGTGAAAAGCCGCAATGACAGTGGCGAAAAGTCGTGAAGACTGAGGATGTAAGGGCGCTAAGTGTTCCCGATAGGGCGAAGGCCATGAAACCACCCCCGCTGTCATTTCGAAGCGAAGCGAGAAATCTCGCTTTTCCTGGCAGAAAAAGTCGAAACGACAATGCAGTAACCCAAACGACCGTGCATCAACCGAATTGGCAGTGCGCGAACACGTTTAGAGTAACCCATAGTAACCGTTACAAAGTGACGTTATGACCCCCGACAGAAACCGAAACTATCCCGAACCCGACCGCAGCCTCATGGTCCGCAGCGACGACGACCGCTATCTCCCCAGTACCGAGGTGCGGGAGGTCGTCCCCGGCTTCAACGACGAGATCGACCTGCGCGACTACCTCGACATGCTGATCCGGCGCAAGACCGCGTTGCTGTCGGTGCTGGCCATCGTGTTTCTCCTCGTCGCCCTCAACACCTTCCTCGCCACTCCCCAGTTCAAGGCCAAGGGAGTCATCCGGGCCTCCGACCAGAACTCGACCATCATCAACTTCGAAAATCTCGAGAGCAGCAACCTGCGGACTATCGAGTTCCAGCAGACCCAGGTCAACCTGATGCAGAGCAACCAGCTCGCCTCCCGGATCGTCGCCAAGCTCAAGCTGGCCGACAACCCGGTGTTCAACCCCGCCGTCGCCAAAAAAGACGGCGAGGACAAGTCGAAATCGATCCTCGCCGGCCTTGCCGGCTTCGTCCGCGCCGACCAGAAGGAAGAAGAGCTCAGCATCCTTGAAGAGGACGCCCGCACCGAGGTGCTGGCCCAAAATCTCACCAGGCGCATCCAAGGCAACCTGTCGGTGACCCCGGTCCGCAACAGTGAGCTGATCGAGGTGTCGTTCACGAATCCCGACCCGGTCCTGACCGCCGCCGTCACCAACGCGGCGATGGACGAGTTCATCCAGATGCACATGGACACCGGCCTCGAGGCGTCGCGCGCCGCCGGCCAGTTCCTGGACAAGCAGATCCGCGCCGCCCAGATCAAGCTCGAGGAGTCGGAGCTGGAGCTCAACGAGTTCGGCAAGAAACTCGGCATCGTCTCCCTCGACCCCAACCACAACCTGGTGATCAAGCAGCTCGAGGAGGTCAACAACTCGCTGGCCAAGGCCTCCTCCGACCGGATCGCCAAGGAGGCAATGTACAAACAGAACATGGAGCTCGACGAGAAATCGCTGGAGCAGATCGTCAACAACGAGCTGATCCAGAACCTCAAGAACCAGTACTCGACCCTGGAGGCGGAGTACCGCGACCTCGGCGTCACCTTCAAGCCGGGCTACCCGAAGATGCAGCAGCTCAAGGCGAAGATGGACGAGATCGCCGGCCGCATCGACAAGGAGAAGAAGCAGATCATCGACTCGATCCGCAACAACTACGAGACGGCGCTGAAGACCGAGCAGTACCTCCAGGCCAGCGCCGAGGAACAGAAGCAGAAGGCCCTCGAACTGGAGGAGAAGGCGACCCAGTACAAGATCCTCGAACGCGAGGTCGAGACCAACAAGTCGATCTACCAGAGCCTGCTGCAGCGGTCGAAGGAGATCGAGGCGACAATCGGCGCCGCCGTCACCAACATCCAGATCATCGACCGGGCGACGCCGCCGCTCTACCCGTACAAGCCGCAGGTCGCCAAAAACCTGCTGCTCGGGCTGTTCCTCGGGCTGTTCCTCGGCATCGGCGCCGCCTTCACCCTCGAGTTCTTCGACAACACGATCAAGAACCCGGACGAGATGGCCGACCGCTTCCACATCCCGGTCCTCGGCCTGGTGCCCTATGACAGGGAGGCGGTGGACGATAGTCGCAAGATGGCGATGCGCTTCTACACCGATCCGCGGTCGCCGGTGGCCGAGGCCCTGCGGACGACGATGACCTCGGTGCGGCTGTCGGCGGCCGACAACCCGCCGCAGATCATCCTGATGACCAGCATCCTGCAGGGGGCCGGCAAGAGCTCGATGGCGGTCAACGCCGCCTTCTCCTACCTGGCCGACGAGGAAAGCTGCCTGCTGATCGATGTCGACCTGCGCAAATCCAGCCTGCACAAGATCTTCCAGACCTCGCACCAGTCGAAAGGGCTGAGCAGCGTCCTCAGCGGCATAGCCAAACTGGAGGAGGTCATCACCGCCACCGAGTACCCCGGCCTCGACATCATCACCAGCGGCCCGCTGCCGCCCAACCCGGCCGAACTGCTCAGTTCGAAGCGGATGCGCGTACTGCTGGCAACGGTGGCCGGACGCTACGACCGCATTGTCCTCGACGGCCCGCCATACCAGGGGTTCGCCGAGATCCTGGTGTTGTCGCACATGGTCGACGGCGTCATCCTGATCGCCGTCGAAGGGGTGACCCCGCGCGAGGGCGTCAAGCATTTCCGCAAGGCGGTGAACAATGTCGGCGGCCGGCTCCTCGGCACGATCATCAACAAGAGTGGGCGCAAGAAGGGCTTCGGCTCCCACGGCGGCTACAAGTACTACACCTACGACTATAAATACGGCAAGGAGAGCGGGAGCTGACCGTGGCCGCAGTCCCGATTCATAGGCAGCAACGCTTCGTGCGGATCGTCGCCTTCCTCGCCCTGGCGGCCCTGGCGACCGTGCAGCTGCGCATCGCCCTGCAGGAGCAGGCCGAGTACAGTGGCACCGGGGCGTCGACGACGATGATGAACTCCCTGCGCAGCCCGTTCCTGCTGACCTGGCACGGCAAGCGGCTGCATCTGCTCGACGGCGAGGTGGAGCAGGCGGAGGCACTGTACCGCCGGGCCCTGGTCCATAACTCCCTCTACATCCCGGCCTGGCTCGGCCTGGCCGAGCTGAACAACGACCGGGGGCGGAAGGCCAAGGCGGCGGTGATCCTGCACCAGGTCGATGGGCTCATGGCCGAAATCAACCGCTGGCGCTGGGACAAGGCCCTGCTGACCTACCAGCTCGGCCGCACCGACGTGCTCGCCGGCGATCTTTCCTGGATCGTCGCCCACATCCCCGGGGCGACGCGCACAAACGCCCTGAAGCTGGCCTTCTCGCTGTGGCCCGACCCGGCCGAACTCCTCGCCCGCCTTGGCGGCGACAACCTCCTGCTCCTGTTCGGCCATGCGGCACGGACCGGCCAAATCGATACGGCGCTGGCGTGGTGGCCGGAGATCGAGGCGCTGGGGATGGACAACGTTCGCACCGAGGTCCTGATCTTCCTCAACAACTTGATCCACGGCGACCGGCTGGCACAGGCGGTGCCGATCTGGAGAAAGCATTTCAACGCCGAGTCCCTGCTCTACAACGGCGATTTCGCTCAGGAACCGAGCAACACCGCCTTCGACTGGCAGATCAGCGCACCGAAGGGGAGCACCTGGCGGCTCGAGACCGCCGGTGACGGCAAAGGCCGGGCCCTGCGCCTGCACTTCTCCGGCACCGAAAACCTCACCTACGGCCACCTAACGCAGATCGTGCCGCTGACGCCGGGCCGGAAATACACCCTTACCGCCCAGGTCAAAAGCGAGGGGCTGACGACCGACCAGCGTCCCTATCTCGAGATCGCCGGCTTCCAGTGCAAGATGGCGGCGGTACGGTCGGAAGCCGTGGCGGAAAGCCAGTCGTGGACCGCCCTGACGCTGCCGTTCGAGATCCCGGCCGATTGCCTGGCCGTGCAGGTCCGGGTGCGGCGGGATTCGAGCAACCGTCTCGACAACCTGCTCGGCGGCGATCTGTGGCTGCAGAAGCTGGCGATCAAGAAAACCGGCGCGATCAATCTTGCGCCGATGGAGGTGCAGTGATGCCGGCCGCCGCCCACTACGCCGTGCTCGGCCTGGGTCCCGATGCGAGCGACGACGAGGTCAAGCGGGCCTACCGCCATCTCAGCCGCCGCTATCACCCCGATACCGCCGGGACGAACGGCGAGGCCGACACCGATGCGTTCATCCGGATCACCGGGGCCTACCATGCGATCATCGACGGTGAAGAGCCGACTATCCCGGCCAGACCGGCCTCACCGTCGGCGCCATCGCCGCCAATCCGCAAGGGGCGGAAGCGGCGGCGGCTCGGGCCGCGGTTTTTCCTCAAGGCCGCCCTCGGCCTGGCCCTGGTCGCCGGGGTCCTGGTTACGGCCTGCCTGATGATCTCGGAGATGTATTCGCGCCGGGTGATGCTCAGGGCCCTGCACGACGGCGGGGTGGCCTTCATGCCGCCGGCGGCCCGCTACGAGGCGGCGGAAGAACCGGCAGCGCTGACCTTTGCCGAAAAATTGCGCCGGGAGCGTCAAGCGGAGGCTATGGCGGCAAAGAAAGAGGACAGTGGAAAAAAACGAAACGACAGTGGGGAGAATGTCGCCTCGACCTCCCCCGCTGTCATCTCGACCGTCCCCGCTGTCATCTCGACCGCCCCCGCCGTCATCTCGACCGCCCCCACCGTCATCTCGACCGCAGGGAGAGATCTCAAACAGGCCATGGA
>Ga0209066_10004284_pt1 | contig 15684 bp, 15 predicted proteins | sample All_14_2_FD_187198 | JGI IMG/M metagenome (GOLD analysis project Ga0209066, IMG submission 187198) | Freshwater microbial communities in response to fracking from Pennsylvania, USA - Allegheny Zone_MetaG_DW_15 (SPAdes) (version 2) ...
GTCCCGGTGTGTTGGTGGGAGCCGCATCCGCAACGCCCCAGCGCGGAAGGATGACCCCGAAATAGATCACGGCGCACAAACCAATGCCGATGATGGCCAATCCGCCCAGCCGCACAAGTGGACTGCGCATTACCACGCGGACTCCGCGCTCTTTTGGCTTTTCGTGCGCGAGGAGCAATTTCTCCTCCCACGCCCGCGGACGGTTCATGGGAAATGGCTGAATGGTTTCATCTGGCGAGAGAGCTCCGAGCAAGATCAAGCCGCGTTTGGCGGTTGCATTCTCCGGGTCCAGTTTGAGAGCCGTTTGCAAACAATAGATGCGTTCTTTGGTGGCATCCACTGAAGCGCTGAGCCAAATCCAATAGGTTGGGTTGTTCTGATCCGTTTGCAGAAGGTGAGTCAACAATTCTTTGGCACGTGGTTTATCGCCGCGGCGCAAAGCATTGACCGCTTCTTGAAAAGCGGTGTCGTTGTTTTGCTCGTTATCTGGCTCGTTGAAGTGCTCTTTGAGTTCGCCGGTCATTCGTCCATTTTAATTCAATTCATGGAATTCTTCGACCTGATATGTATAAACTTGCAATTTTGTGTCTCGCCAGAGATTTGGGCGCTCCCCCATCTTAATACAAAGCTGCCCCAAGAATTCTTCGCGGTCTGGGATCTTCTCCCAAACTTGCGGTAGGAAGGTGGCGCGCCGAAATCCATGCTTGAGAATGACCCCATCGATGTGCGGACGGACCTTAGTGAGTAGGTCTTCACTATCTGAATATTGCAATTCCTGCGGCGGAGTAAGGTAGGACACTTCAATGTGAATTCGCGCCAATTCGCTTTCACGCACCGGCGGGAAGCGCGGATCTTCCAACGCCGCTGCAATGGCATGTTCATGCACATCCTCAGCGAGAGGTTGATGCGCTTCCAACGCGCCAATACAGCCTCGCAAGTTATTATGAATGGTCAATGTGACGAACGATGCGCCATTTTCGCGCAATGCCGGGGTGAGCGCTTCTTTTTCCAATTGGGGTGATGATTTGCCGCGCACAGCGTTTTCAATCGCTTCACGTGCAATACACAAAAGAGTCTGCTTCTCCCCATCAGTCAAAGTAGTGGACATATTGCCCTCCGAATCGAACAACGAAGAGCGCCAAGCCGCATGGCTTGACGCTTAATGTTTTTCTATTTCGACAACTTCCAGTATTCGCGGTTGTGATAGATCAATGGTTCTCCATTGCCGGTTCCGCGCGCCGCAACAGCCTCAGCAATGAAAAGGGTGGTTGAGCCTGCGTCATACGTTTGAACGACTTTGCAATCCAACCAGGCAAGTCCGCCCACGATCAGAGGCGAACCGGTGACCATGGTTTCGGTCTTCACGGTGGCAATGCGATCTTCTATCTCAGGCATACGCCCTGCAAACAGGTCAGAGACTTTTTCCTGTTCTGAGGAAAGAATGGTCAAGCCGAATGCGCGGGATTTCGTCACCAATTCATGGGTGCGGGTATGCTGCTGTAATGAAATGATAAGCAGCGGCGGGTTCAACGAAATGGACGTGAATGAGTTAACGGTCATACCGTGCATTTCACCTTCATGCACAGCAGTCACCACGGTCACCCCTGCCGACCACGCACGCATGGCGGATCGCAGGGCTTCAGGGTCTAGGGTCATAACTGGGAAGTTCTCCATATCAGTTTCTCTTTTTCATCATAATTGCCGTAGGAGGGCGAGTCAAGCCAAAAATAGATTCTTTGGACACAGAGATATCAGAAAATCCGTTTAATCTGTGTATTCTGTATACCAAGAAAGATTTTTTATCTACATCTGCACATCTTTGATTCAATTAAGAGCCAAAACCTTACCTTAATTGCCTTTCATCCATGCGTGGTACACTCACCGACATGTCTCCAAAAGTTAGAAATATCCTACTTGGGCTGGCAGGATTGCTTCTGCTGGCGGTACTGGTTTACCAAATTCCCGCTGTAAAATCCCGCCTTGAATGGCGTATTGATGTCTTTCAAATCTATGTAAAGAATGTCATCGACCCGGTCGGTCCCGTCCCCACCGCATTGCCGGTCACACCGTTGCCCGCTACTCCCACTGTTGCTGTAACCAGCACAACTGTCGTACAGGCATTGCCTACCGTCACACTAACACCCACCTTTCCTCCATTGCCCGCACAGGCAAGCATCAAGTCACCACCTTATGAAAAGCAGACCGCCAACAACTGCGGTCCCGCTACACTTTCGATGGCGCTTCATCTTTATGGATGGGAAGGCGATCAAAGCGACATTTCCGATCTGATCAAACCCGTCTCTGGCGATCGCAACGTCAACCCGGAAGAGCTGCGTTATTACATCCGCACGCAGGCGGGTTGGCTTAACCTTGAATATCGCGTGGGCGGCAACATCGAACTGCTCAAGCGCTTGTTGGCAGCTAATTATCCCGTCATTGTTGAAACCGTCACTTCGCTCAACCCGGCAGATGCGCTTGGTCCGAACGATGATCTGTGGGCGGCGCACTATCTGCTCATCACCGCATATGATGATGCCAAGCAGGAATTCACCATTCAAGACTCGTATCATGGTCCCGACCTGACCATTTCCTATGAACAACTTGAACAGGAATGGAAGCCGTTCAACAACGTTTATCTTTTGATGTACTTCCCGCAATTCGAAGAGGAAGTGAAGACCCTTCTCGGCTCAGACTGGGACCCGAACCTGAATCGCCAACGAGTCCTTTCTGCCACTGAAGCCGCTGCCGCCGACCCCGCCGCCGACGCCTTCGACTGGTTCAACTATGGCAGCAACCTCGTCTATTTCGAACGCTACGAAGAAGCCGCCCGCGTCTATGACAAAGCCCGCGAACTGGGTCTGCCATTGCGCATGTTCCGCTATCAATTCGGTCCATTCCTTGCGTATTTCCACTCGAATAGGAATGAAGACTTGCTCACTCTCACCAATTACGCTCTTGGTGTCACTGAAATGTCTGAAGAAGCCTGGCTATGGTATGGCTACGGTTTGTATCGCCAAGGGGATTATGACGGCGCGCTCAAAGCTTGGCAAAAAGCCGATTCCATCAATCCCAACTTCTTTGAAGACCAAGCACGCAATGCCATGCAATTGGTACAGTAATACGTGAAGCATAATCCGTAAATAACAATTCAGCCGATCATTATGAAAAAAACTCTTCTTATCCTTTCCATTTTGCTTGCCGCATGTCAGGCAACGCCAACCGTTGCGCCAGAAATCACAGAAGCTGTGACAGAAACCAGCATCCCTGTCACAGAGACGGTGCAACCGCCAACGTCAACGCCGTTGCCGATTGCAACCGCAACGCCAGATACGATCCGCATCTCACCTAAAGATGGCATGACCCAGATCCTGATTCCCGCCGGAACATTCATCATGGGAGCCATGGATGTCTATCGCGAGAACGACGAACAGCCGCCGCACGAAGTGACCCTCAATGCCTATTGGATCGATCAAGTGGAAGTGACCAATGGCATGTATGAGCTGTGTATCAACGCAGGAGAATGTCGCCCACCAAAAGAACTCCGCTCAGACAATCGTCAGGAATATTTCAATAACCCCGAATATAGCGATTATCCAGTTGTTTATGTCACTTGGTACGATGCAGATGTGTATTGCACATGGGCAGGTCGCCGCCTCCCCACCGAAGCCGAATGGGAACGTGCCGCTCGCGGTGACGACAAGCGCAATTACCCCTGGGGGGATGAATTGCCAAACGAATACAATTCCAATTCATTGAATGTCGTTGGCGATACAACCCGTGTAGGTTCGTATGCAGAAGGGGCAAGTCCGTTCGGGGTGTTGGATATGGCAGGGAATGTTTGGGAATGGGTTGCGGATCGCTATCAACCCAATTACTACAGCAAGTCTCCGCTTGAAAACCCGCAAGGTCCTTCTGCTGATGAAGTTCAAAATCTGTATCGAGTCATTCGCGGCGGTTCCTTCCAGGAAGATGGCATCTTCCTCAGGCTTGTCAACCGCAGTTTTCTTGAAGGTCCCAACCCGAGGGCAGACCAAAAAACAGAAGAGTATTATGGAAAGAGCACCAATCGTATCGGGTTTCGATGTGCGCAAAGTAGCGAATAGGTAACTCCATTTTCATCACCCTGCAATTTGGATCGGTAAGGGTCCAGTTTGCGGGGTGATTCGTTTAATGTCGCTGAATCAGGCTTGGGCTAGGAAAGAAGCGAGGACATATCCAAGCAGTTTACAAATATGTAAGATGCAGGTATTTGATTTAGCAACCTTTGGGGGATTAGGCTATTTTTCCTTCTACATATACTGGAGACATCTCACAAAGGAGTTTCCATGAAAAAAATCATCCCTATCCTTACCATTATTGCAGTCTTTATGTCTGGCTGCAGTATGGGGAGCGCTGAACCAACAGCCATTCCCCTTCCTACGGCATTTCCTTCTGTTACGCCTCCCGCCACTAATCCTACTGCTGAGGCAGTAGGCAACGCACAAGCCGGTCAAGAACGTGTCTCTCAAGCAGATGGCATGCCTGCCGTTTATGTTCCCGATGGTTCCTTCCGCATGGGTGCATTGGACCCGGAAGAACAGCGCGATGAGAAGCCCGATCACACTGTAACAATGAAGGGTTTCTGGATGGACAAACTTGAAGTGACCAATGCGATGTATGCACTCTGTGTTCAAGCAAGTGCTTGTGAACCTCCGCAGACCTTTAAGTCGCAGACTCGCGAGTCCTATTTCAACAATGCTGAATTCAATGACTATCCTGTAGTGTATGTGACCTGGCTTCAGGCAGATACTTACTGCAAATGGGCTGGTCGCCGCCTCCCCACCGAAGCGGAATGGGAATATGCCGCTCGTGGTACAGACTTCCGCACCTATCCGTGGGGTGACGATAAGCCCGATTCCTCGCGCGGTAACTTCAATTACTTTGTAGGTGATACGACTCGCGTTGGGAATTATCCTGCTGGCGCAAGCCCCTATGGCGTTCTCGACATGGCCGGCAATGTTGCCGAATGGATCTCGGATTACTATGATGGCAATTACTATGCCCAAGGCGCGAATGTGAATCCCACCGGTCCGGGTGCGCGTGAGTTGTACTTCAACCGTGTTGTTCGCGGTGGTACCTTCCAAGATGTGTTTAATGACGTCCGCCTTGCCAACCGTGCTTCAGTTCGCGGCTCGAATCCTCAAGCGGATGATGTTTACTCTGAAGATTATTTGGGTGAGTTCTCACCAAAGATCGGCTTCCGCTGCACTTCAGACTAAGTTATAAGTTGTTTCTAAAACAAACCGCCGGGTCATTCCTGGCGGTTTGTTTTTTTATTGACTTTGAATTTTTGCTATGGTATTATCCAACGCGCAATTGAATAGTCCCATAAAGACACTCTTATCCAGAGAGGCGGAGGGAACGGCCCTGCGATGCCTCGACAACCGGTCAGCGAAAGTTGAAAACGGTGCCAATTCCGACAGGATAGCTGGAAGATGAGAGGGTAGCAAAAGCAACGCTTGAATTGCCCTTTCTGCATGTCTGAAAGGGCAATTTTTATTCTACAAGGAGAAAACAAAAAAATGTCGAATACTTTTATGTCTTCCTCCAGTCTGATGTTCACATCAGAGTCGGTAACGGAAGGACACCCCGATAAGATCTGCGATCAAGTTTCAGATGCCGTGTTGGATGCCTGTCTTGAACAGGATCCTCGCTCACGTGTGGCATGCGAAACTGCGGTCAAAACCGGTTATGTAATGCTGCTTGGTGAGATCACCACCAGCGCTCAGATCAATTATGACGAACTTGTCCGCAAGACCGTCAATGAGATCGGATATGACTCCAGCGAAAAAGGCTTCGATGGAAATTCCTGCGGCGTGTTGGTTGCGATTGCCAAGCAATCTGGCGACATCGCCATGGGCGTGGACAAGGCTCTCGAAGCCAAGTCTGGTGAAATGACCGAAGCCGAAGTGGAAGCTGTTGGTGCCGGTGATCAGGGCATGATGTTTGGTTACGCTTGTAACGAAACCCCCACCCTGATGCCGATGCCGATCTACCTTGCGCACAAACTCACCCGCCAGCAGAGCGAACTCCGCAAAAGCGGTGCGATCAAATGGCTGCGCCCTGATGCCAAGAGCCAGGTGACCATTGAATACTCCAAGGGTCAGCCTGTCCGCATCGACACCGTGCTTATCTCCACCCAGCACTCACCTGATGTTTCTCAGAATGAGATCACCGAAGTCATCACCGAAGAACTCATCATGAAGACCCTGCCCGCGAATCTCGTGGACAAGAACCTCAAGGTCTTCGTCAACCCGACCGGTCGCTTCGTGGTCGGTGGTCCGATGGGCGATGCCGGTGTGACCGGACGCAAGATCATCGTCGATACCTACGGGGGCATGGGTCGTCACGGTGGCGGCGCGTTCTCTGGGAAAGACCCCACAAAGGTGGACCGCTCCGCTGCGTACGCTGCCCGCTATGTGGCAAAGAACGTAGTCGCTGCTGGTCTCGCGGACCGCGTGGAAGTTCAGGTCGCTTACGCCATTGGCGTGGCTCGCCCACTCTCCATCAACGTGGAAACCTTCGGCACCGCCAAGATCGCCGATGAAAAGATCGCCAAGCTCATCGACGAACACTTCGATCTGCGCCCCGGCGCGATCATTCGTGACCTCGGTCTGCGCAAGCCGATCTACCGCAAGACCGCTGCTTACGGTCACTTCGGTCGCGATGACATCGAATTCCCGTGGGAACGCACCGACAAGGCTGCTGCTTTGAAGAGCGCTGCAGGTCTGTAGTTCGTAATACGTAAAGCGTAAAAAGTAAAATAGCCTCTGAGAAATCAGAGGCTATTTTTATTGGTTAATACAAACTCATCCCACCATGCGAACCGCAAGCATGGTCAAATCGTCGGCAAGAGGTTCGGTATCCACAAAGTCATTGAGACATTCTTCGATAGATGCAATAACTTCTTCCGCAGTCCCAGCGGATAACGATGCCATCACATCCAACAAGCGGACTTCGCCAAAAAGATCGCCATCTGGAGAGAACGCTTCGGTGAGACCGTCGGTGTAAAGCAAGAGAGTTTCGCCGGGTTTGAACGAAACCATGCGTTGTTCGATCACAGGTTGTTCCATCACACCCAAGGCAATGGAAGTACGTGTCAATTTTTCAAAGCTGCCATCATGCTTCACCCAGAATGGTGGATTATGCCCCGCGTTGACATAAGTGAATGTCCCCTGCACCAGATCCAACTCACCATACACAGCTGTAATAAACATGCCTTGTTGCGTATCAGGTAGCAGAGAGTCGTTCACACGCCGCAACGCTTCGGCAGGAGATGCCGTCTCGATGATCGCGGCACGCATGAGAGTACGTGTCAACGCCATGAAAAGCGCGGCTGGCATACCTTTATCCGCAACATCGGCAATAAAGATACCGAGCCTGTTATTCGGCAATTCGATCACATCGTAAAAATCACCACCCACCTGACGCGCCGTACGCCAACGCGCCGCGATCTGCCAATTCGGGTGAGTCGGCAAAACGCTTGGGATGAAGGTCTGCTGAATTTGGCGAGCCAGTTGAACTTCCGTTTCGAGGCGTTCGCGTACCACCATCTCTTGTTGCAGCAGATCGTTCTGGATCGCCAACGCTGCTTGTTGCGCAATTCCGTTAATGATCTCCAAACGCCGCGAACGGAAGCGCCGCGCATTCTCATCCTCTTCGATCAACATGATGCCGAAGATGTCGCTCTTGATGGATAACGGAACCGCGATCAGTAATCGTTCCGCATCGATGACTTGCGCCTCATCCCCCCCCTCAGGCTGAATCGCGAACCAATCCACAGGCGTCGCCTCAGCCTTGAGCGGATGCGTCACCAAGGTATTTTGCTGCAGCGCCCACACGAGGAAAGGAAAGTCAGATAGCGGCAGAAGTTTCTCCGTCATGATGGCTTCCTCTTCTTCAGAGAAACCGTACTCATGCGAAGCCTGCAAAGTTTGATAATCGAGGTCTAAACGATAAAGCACCACACGCTTCACACCGACCAAGATCGGCATGATACGGATGATCGAACCGAGAATTTCATCCAAGTCGCTCAAGCTGACAACAGCCTGCGCCACCTGCAACAACGCCGCAGACGCATACGCCTGCTCCTGAGCAGAATCGAACAGACGGGTATTTTCGATGGCGACTGCCGCGTAATTCGCAAAGGTACTTGCAATGGCACGCGCCTCATGCCCATAACGCCCCGACGTATGATGCGCCAATGCCAAAACACCCAACGGACGGTCCCCCACTCGCAATGGGGCAACGATGGACGAATAATGAGGGTCAAAGTTCATCGTCAACCCGGCAGGACCCATTGGGTCTTCGGGGCGACGAATGATAGGAATATCTGATTCAAGTGCCTCTGCCATCACATACGTAGACTCAGGATAGGCAAGACACGTGTTTTCGAGTTGAGCGCCATTAATGCCATGCACAGCTGAGAGACACAACTCACCATCTTGTAGCAGCCAAATAGCAGAGACATCAATCGGAAGGTTGCGATCCAACTCGGCGAGGATCATTTCGAGCACTTCGTCCAAACCGGCATTGCTAGAAACCAAACCCGCCACGTCTCGCAAACTATCCGCGACTTGACGGCGCCATTGCTCAGAACGGTATAAGTCCGCGTTGCGAATGGCGGCTGCCATGGTATCTGCCACCGCCTCGAACATGACACGGTCATCTTCGGTGAAGGCATTGAGCTGGTCAGACTGAATATCGAGCAGACCCACAACTCGGTCGGCAAAGATCAATGGCACACACAACTCAGATCGAGTGTTCTTGGGCGGCAATGGTGATTGAATGTAACGATCATCTTTGGAGACATCGTTGGCAAGCACGGTTTTTCCCTGACGCGCCACCCAAGGCATTATGCCCTTCGGGTCATCAAGTGGAATCGTAAATCCTTCGAGCTTTTTACTGCGTTTACCGCTCCCCGCTTCGTACATGATCATGCGACGGTTGGGGTGAACCGTGAAAAGCGAAACATGTGGGTAACCAAATTTTTCGTGGATTAAGCTCGCCGCATCACGCATAAGTTGAGAAAGATCGAGCGTAGACGTAACACTTTTGCTGACTTCCGAAACCAAAGTGAGTTGATTGGCACGTCGGCTCAAGGCACTGTAAAGTTTGGCGCCTTCCACAGCACGTGCAACGTTATCGGCAAGGGCGCGCAGAATGAGCAAGTCGATGGGATGGAATGCGCTCAGCTGATTGCTCTGCACATCCAACGCACCGAGGACGCGGTCTTCGATCTTAAGCGGAATGACCACTTCCGATTTCGTCTCAGGCAGACTATCAATAAAGCGATAACGCGAGTCGGTTTGAACATCATCGCAAACGATCTCGGCACCGGTCTTGGCAGCTTCACCGATCAAGCCCTGACCGATCTCCACCTCCAAGGCAATGGAGGCTTTGCCCCTTCCTTTTCGCGATGCTACGGCACTGGCACGAAAATGAAGTTTGTTGCCATTCGGTTCAAGCGTGAAGAAAGCGACGTAATAAAAGTTGAAGGTCTTTTGAATGAGTTTGGTCACCTGCGAGGCAAGGTCGTCTACATCGAGCACGTTGGCGATCTGGGCGCTGACCTCACGTACCAGGTTCAACTGGCGCAGGCGGAACTGCTCCACTTCGGCGCGGTGCGAAGCGAAGAGGTTCACAGAGATGATCTGCCCCAAGCCTTGGAGCAGGTTCAATTCGTCGGCTGAGAATTCGGGTCCTTTGGGGCGGGTGACTTGAAGCGCTCCCAGCGTAATCCCCTGATCTTCGAGGGGAATCGCGGCAAAGGTCGAGCGAGAGGCGGTGCCCTTCGTCGCACTCAGGGTGCCGGTTTTCTTCCCCTTGCCATTCTTTTTTACCAGCTTGCCTGATTTGATGGCACGCTTCATCCCATCTTGTGTGGGTTGCGGCGGGAATAAATGACCATCGTCCCAATCGGGCAGGCGAAAGATGTTTTCTTGAAGCCAAACATCCACCTTACCTTCGATAAGGCGGCTTGCCATGGCAACGATACGATCTCGTTGCGCGCTAAGAGAGTCTTCGCTCCGCAGTTGCCCACCCAGGCTGGCGAGCTGAAGCCAATCCCTTGAGGATCGGGTTGCGGCGCTCATGGAGTTATTCTCTCCGTTTGGTCATTGTGAGGAGGTTGCCGGATTTGGACGATTCGTAGCGGACGGTGTCCATTAGTTTCCGCATGAGATACACCCCCAACCCGCCGATCTGACGTTCGGATAGATCTGCTTTTAAATTAGGTTCTTTGACAGCAGTGGGGTTGAACGATTTTCCGGTGTCGCGCATGGTGATGATGATCTCATCCCCCTTCATATCGCATGTCATATATAAAGTGGCATTCGAGATGCCTTCATAGGCATGTTCAATGATATTGGAGGCAGCTTCATCGGCAGCAAGTTGGAGGGAGTAAATGGTCTTTTCGGAGAATCCTCCGCTCCGCGCGATCTCTGCAACCGTATCGCGGATCTCGTCCAGAAATTCGAACTTGGCTGGGAAAGTGTATGCTGGCATAAAGAAAATGATATGCCGTCTCCCATTTGAAAGAGACGGCATTTCGGTTCTCTATGAGAACCCTTCGACTAGAAGCTTCCTACCGCTGTGACGGGATCGTCGAAGGTTTTGAAGAGTTCGGTGAAGCCAGCCAATTCAAGCGCTTCGCGGATGCGATCGGGAACTCGGACGAGAACCACTTCGCCGCGGTTGTAGCGTTTGCAATTGCGTTGGGCGGCAAGCAAGGCGCGGAAACCAGCGCTGGACATGTACTCCAATTCGCTCATGTCGAGTGCGAGTTTGAAACGTCCATTATCGTTGGCAGTTTCAAGAGCCTTGGCAAATTGGGGAGCTGTTGCGCTGTCAACCCGTCCTTTTACTGCAATAAGGTCACAGTGCTTGAATTCCTGGGTCGTGATTTCCATAATTTCTCCTCCGAACAAGGTATTGAGTAATGAATTAGCGAGATTATATCACGGTCAATAATGGGTACGACTAGGAATAGTTATTAAGTAGGGTGTCTATGGTTGTTGAGAAGTCATACGTCACAAAGATCATAGAAAAAAAAGCTCTACGATCTAATTCTTTGGAATATTCGGGGAACTTGCCCTTCTATTCTTTAGGATAACCCACCAAAACCGATTCCTGTGGTAAACTTCCGCCGCTGTAAAACTAGGTACGTTACATTTCTATACGTGCCTTTCCGTTCCTGGCAAGCCCACGGCTTGAACAGGAACAAACCCATGGAAAGGAGGTTTTCCCAATGCGTAATTACGAACTGATGTGTATCATCCAGCCTGACCTGGACGAAACCGCTATGAATGGCGTTCTCGACAAGGTGAAGGGTTGGATCACCGAGTCTGGTGGAAGCGTGGACAAGGCTGAGGTTTGGGGTCGCCGCCGTATGGCATACTCCATCAATAAGCACCGCGAAGGTCAATACGTTCTCCTGAACGTGACCTTGAATCCCACCGCAACATCGGACCTTGAACGCAACCTGCGCTATCAAGAGTCCATTATGCGACACATGCTTTCTGCAGTTGGATAATCAATTTACCCGGCATTCTATTAGGAGTGAGTTATGAGCCGAGGACTTAATAAAGTACAGATCATTGGACATTTAGGGAAAGACCCTGAAATGCGCTACACCCCCAGCGGAAAACCCGTAACCACCTTCACGGTGGCGGTCAGCCGCACCTGGAACAGCGCAGACGGCGAGCGCCACAACGAAACTGAATGGTTCAATGTGGTGGCATGGGGTACGCTTGCGGAGATCTGCAAGCAATATCTCGTAAAAGGTCAGCAGGTATATGTAGAAGGACGCCTGCAAACCCGCCGCTGGGACGACAAGGAAGGTGTCAAACATACCAGCGTGGAGATCGTTGCCAATGAAATGATGATGCTCGGCGACCGGCGTGAAGCGAACAACCAGCCAGATGCCTCCCCTGCTGAGTCGAATGGCACAGCAGACGAGGAATTTCCGTTTTAGTTCTTGTCATCCTGAGCAAAGAAAAGAAACCCTGCACAGAGTGACATCAATTGGAGTGACCCATGAGTGACGAACGACCCGAACGACCTGAACGTTCAGGCGGCGAAGGCGGCGGTGAGCGCGGCGATCGCAAATTCTTTGCGAAACCCAAGTTCTGCCAATTCTGCGCCGACAAAACCCTGACCATCGACTACAAAAAAGTCGACCTTCTCCGCAAGTACGTGACCGAAGAAGGCAGCCTGCGCCCGCGCCGCCAAACCGGCGCCTGCGCCAAACACCAACGTCTCGTTGCGGCAGCGGTGAAGCAAGCACGCCACGTCGCGTTGCTGCCCTTCGCCAATCGCGGCGTCGACTAAACATCGAACCAACGCATCGGGGCATGGGCACAATCCATGCCCCGAATTTTTATCTAAAAACAAACCAACCGCGAAACTCATACGAAGGCAATCCCCCCTTCATCACATTTCACGGTAAAAGGGAGTAACACCCATGTCCAACGAATCGGGCAAAAAGCCCGTTACGCACAAAAAGCACGTCGCCCGCCTCGAACGCGAGCTCAAACAGACCCGCCTCATCCTTTATACATTCTTTGGCATTCTCGGCGTGGTCGTGGTTCTGCTCCTCTACGGCTGGCTCGATGTCAACTACTTTCAACTCAACCGCGCCGTAGCCACCGTAGACGACAACAAGATCGTGCTCAAGAACTTCGAACCGCGCGTCAGACTTTACAGACAGCAGTTGATCGACAACTACTATCAATATCAGCAATATCAACAATACTTCGGCATGGACCTAAGCGCTCAGATCAACAGCATCGACACGCAGTTGAACACCCCTGAGTTGGTCGGCGAAACCGTCTTGAACGCCATGATTGCCGATGAGATCGTCCGCCTCGAAGCGGAAAAGCGCGGCATCACCGCCAGTGAAGAAGAGATCGACGCCAAAGTTCAGGAAAGCTTCAACTACTTCCCGAATGGCACCCCCACTCCTTCTCTGACACCAACCCTTGCAGAACTTCCCACCGACCCCGCGGAACTTCTGCAATTCATTACCCCCACCCCCGATGTGACCTCAACGCCTCTTCCCTCGGCGACAGCTGAATCCACAGCCGTAGTGGAATCCCAGCCGACGGCGGAGGGTGACGCGACCGCAACACTCGCCCCCACCAACACCGCCGAACCGACCGCCACCGCCACCGCAACGCTTGGTCCCACATCCACACCACTGCCCACTGCCACCCCCTTCACTGAAGAAGGTTATCAAGAGTTGTTCACCAAGACTCAAGAAAACCTCGCCAAATATGGTTTCACTGAAGACTACATTCGTGAGTACTTCCGAAATCTGATCTTGCGCGAAAAACTGCAGGAAGAGATCACCGCAGACGTAAAGCCTGTTGAAGAACAGGTCCGCGCCCGCCACATCCTCGTCGCCGACGAACAGACCGCTCTCGACCTGATCGCCCGTCTTGAAGCCGGTGAAGACTTCGCTGAACTCGCTCGCGAATTCTCCAGCGATAGCTCCTCCGAAATCGGTGGTGACCTCGGCTGGTTCGGCAAGGGACAGATGGTTGCCGAATTTGAAACCGCAGCCTTCGGGCTCGCCAACCCCGGTGACTTCACCACCACCCCGGTCGTTTCGCAATTCGGTTATCACATCATTCAGTTGATGGCTCGCCAGGAACGCCCGCTCTCTGGAAGCGAATACCAGACCGCCAAAGACACCGCCTTCCAGGATTGGTTGACCAAGGCACGCGAAGAAGAATACACCGTTGAAACCTTCGACTTCTGGCGCCAGCGCGTTCCTAACACCCCAACCTTCATCACAGCTGCCACCGAAGCTGCCGCAGCACAAAAGACCGCACAGGCAGAATCCGTTTCCACGCTCGAAGCCAAAAACGCAACCCCAACCCCGTAATTCGAGTCACTAGAAACATTGATACAAAAACCCGCTCCAGAGTTCTGGAGCGGGTTTTTGTATTTTGGTGAAGCGTTTGTTTATTCCATTACATTCCCAACTTCAAACCTGCAATGCTTATCCCCTTTGGCGGTGCAGTGAGTTTCAATAACTTCATAATTTTTCCCAGTTGCCCATTTCACAGCTTCTGAAACCGAACCAATATAAAGATAGCAAATGGGATGGTCACTATGGCGTGAATTACAAATGCCGCAAGTAGCATCGACATAAGCCAGTCGTTCGCCGCTTTCATCCACCCACGCATTGACTTGCGGATTGCTTTTCTTCAATGCATCCGCCATGCCATTCAGAATAAACTTGATGCGCTGTTTTTCGGGCATTAACTTGAGCGCCACACCGGCAACACCCAACAATGCCGCCTGTTCACGCACTCCATACTGAAAAGACGCCCTGCCAATACGTTGCAACATCCCTTTACCGCCGCGTCCATAAAAATCTTCGATGGCTTGATTCAATTGAGCATATTGTGAGGTTTTGATGGCTGGCTCAAGATTGTTTGGCGGGAAATTGCCCACAAAACGTTCCAATCCGCATGATTTCAAGACGGCGTTCAATCCATTATCCCCCATCACTTCCTGCATAGACGTCAATGCCTGACGTACCAACGAGTTGATGATGACTGCTTCTTCCGGGTTTGTCATATGGACTCCTATCGTTATGAACGGAACAACATTTTGTATAGGGTATCTTAAGTCCATACGGCAGGACATCCCCCAAAGATAGGGGTATAGCCCGCACTACTTCACATAATCTTTTCGATACACCAAGACGTCTTGAATGACTTCAAAGCCAATGGACTGATAGAGATTGAACGCCTCATTGCGATAATTATCGGTTTCGACAAAAATATCTTTCGCCCCCATCGAGCGGAGTCGACTCACGCCATGAGACAATGCCACTCTTCCCAGCCCGAGTTGACGATAATCCGCATGCACACCCAACGGCTCGACCTGCCCCGCGGACAGTTTCTCGTTGAACCAGCAAATGCAAAACGCCGCCAACTCCCCCGTCGGTGACTCGACCACGAGATCCAATTCCGGTCTATAAAGCGGACTTTGCAACGTGCGCCCACGCCATTCGATCGTCATGTTCTTACTCTCAAACACAGCCTGATGCAACGCCACATACTTCTCTACGTCTCCACCCAGCGGGCGGACAGTAAACCCGGCAGGCGGCTCGTATAGCTTCGGCTCAGGTGAAAGCTTCATAAACACCTTCGACCATGAATCTTCACCCACATCGGATTGACAAGCGAAGCCCATCGCTTCCAAATCCTTTTTGCGAGACTCTTGCCCCGAGAACACGTTGACGAACCAAGCCGAACGTTCATATGTCGTACCCATCACGGCTCGAGCGCGCTCATCCGCCCATGCAAGGATTTCCTTGAACAAGGCTGGATAGTCCGCATGGCAAGCATAATCGATCCCCCAAAACGGACTTTGCAACACCGCCCAAGCGACCAGCTTCTCCCCATCAAACCACAAGCGGACGTTTTCCTTATCGTCCAATCCCCACGAACTGAGCCGATACGGCAGGTCCACCACATGCAGGTGGTCTGTTTGGAATTGCCTAGCGAGGTCGATCATTAATTGTTTATCTTGGTCATGCAGGAAAGGAGATTGGGTAATTATCATAGATAATCTCATCAAAACTACGAAGCTATTTAAGAGATAAAATGCATTAAATTCATAAGTCTA
>Ga0209066_10004285_pt1 | contig 15681 bp, 13 predicted proteins | sample All_14_2_FD_187198 | JGI IMG/M metagenome (GOLD analysis project Ga0209066, IMG submission 187198) | Freshwater microbial communities in response to fracking from Pennsylvania, USA - Allegheny Zone_MetaG_DW_15 (SPAdes) (version 2) ...
TCGATCTCTTGTTGTTTGATGCGGCAGAAATGGTGCACGACATCGGCGCCCAGCCCGGCGATGAGCGCGGTGTCTGCGCGCAGGCATCCCAGTGCGTTGCCGAGGGTGTCGGGGATTCTGGGGTGATCGGCGGCGTAGGGTGTCTCGCAGGCGGGTGGTGGTTCGAGGCCGCGGGTCAGTCCGTCGAGCCCGGCGTGGATCTGCGCCGCCATGTACAGGTAGGGGTTGGCTGCGGGCTCGCCGATGCGGTTCTCGATGCGGGTGGCGTGGTCGCCCGGCCCGCCGACCACGCGCAACATGGCGCCGCGGTTGTCCTGCCCCCAGATCACGCTCTGGGGGGCCAGCGCGTTCGGGCGGAAGCGGCCGAAGCCGTTGACGGTGGGTGTGCACAGCGCGGTCATGCCTTCGGCGTGCGCCAGCAGGCCGGCGAGCCAGTGGGCGCCGGCGTCCGACAGCGTGTGGCGCGCGTCGGCGCGGCCGCTGCCGGGCGCGGGCGATTCGCGCACGCAGGCGTTGCGGCCGGTGGCCAGATCCACCAGCGACTGGTGCAGGTGCCAGCCGCTGGACATGATGTGGGGAAACGGCGGTCGGCACATGAAGGTGGCGTGGTAACCGGCGCGGCGCAGCGCCTGGCGCACGCCGTTGCGGAACAGCACCATCTGGTCGGCCGCGGTGAGCGCGTCGGTGGCGTCGAACACGGCTTCCACCTGGCTGGGGCCGAGTTCGATTTCCAGCGACTGCAGCGGCAGGCCCAGCGCCTGCGCCGTGTGCATCACGATGGCCAGCGGCTCGTCGGCCATGTCGATCATGGCTTCGGACTGCAGGTTGTAGCCGGGGTGGATCATTTCCACGTTCGGCGGCAGACCGGGCCAGTCGGCGCGTTCGGGGTCGAGTTGCGGCGCGGTGTCGGTGATGCGGTAGATGTGGAATTCCACTTCCAGACCGGTCTTGAGGCCGTAGCCCGCCTGGGCCAGCCGCGCCAGCGCCTGCTGCAGCACGCGGCGGCTGTCCAGCGCCACCGGGGTGGCGTCCTGGAACCATGGCTGGCAGCGCAGCCAGCCGGTGCCTTTGCTCCAGGGCAACTCAATGAAGCTCGACGGATCGGGCAGCAACATCAGGTTGGCCGCGCCGGCAAAGCCGGGCAGGTCGCTGGTGCCGCCGGGTTCGAACACCTTCCAGGCCGTGCGGTCGGCCGTGTCCTTGAGCATGAGCGTGCCGACCATGCCCACGCCGTCGCGCAGCGCCTTGATGGCGGCGTGTGCCATCAGCGTCTTGCCGCGCAGCATGCCGTGGACGTCGCACCAGCCCAGGCGCACGCGCTGGATGCCACTGGCTTCGATGAGCCGGGCGGTTTGTTGGCAAGCCGCTTCCCGGGCCGCGTCGTGCAGGCCACAGCGTTGGGCGAAATGGCTCATTTCGCGCCGGCCGTTTCGGTCGCGGCTTGCACGGCGCTGTTCTGCCAGGGCGCGCTTTCGCGCTTGGCGCGCACCGCGTCTTGCCACCAGGTTGGCCAGCCTTCGGTGGGCGCGATGCCGTCCACCGTGTCGGGGCCGGTGATGCTGGCGTGTTGTGCCGGGTCGGCGATGCCGGGTGGCGTGCCGCCTTGTTCCACGGTGTCCATGGCCTGCAACAGCATCCGCCGGTTCGCCATGATCACCTTGTCGGTGGTGCCCAGGTGTTCGCGCGTGCGGTCCTGAATGGCGCCCATGCTCTCGCAGGCCCACTGGTCGTGCACGTTGATGTCGTCCTCTCCCATGCCGAGGTAGGTGCGGCTCTGCTGCTCCTCTGCGTTGAAGCCCCAGTTGTTGTGGCGGCCGGACTTCGGGATGTAGTCGGGCAGGGTGACGGCATCCAGGCGCTGGTTGCGCATGGTGTCCTTGTCCACCGGTTTGTCGAAACTGGTGAAGAAGGCGAACCAGTAGTTGCGCGTGTCGTCCACCGGCACGTGCATCTGCGTGATCGTCATGGTCTCGGAGAGCGGGATCACGAAGGTCTGCGGGAACACCGCGTTGGTGATGCGCACGTGGGTGAGCGCGTCGGTCATGGGGCGCAGCGCGGTCAGCTGCAGGCCATAGGGCTGCTGGGTGAAGCTGATCTGGGGCTGGCCGAATTCGCGCATCACCTTGGTCATGGGCCAGCGCTCGCCGCCCACCTCGCCCACGCTGGCGCCGCGGAACTGCTTGCCGTAGCTGCCCTCGAGCGAGGCGTCGTTGAAGAAGCGGTGCAGGTACGAAGCGTGCGCCGGGTCGATGCCGACCTCGAAGGCCTGCAGCCAGTTGCAGTGCCACAGGCCCTTGAACACGAAACTGTGCGTGGCCGGCGCTTCAAAGCAGTCCAGCGCGGGGAAGGGCGGTGGCGTGCTGCCCTCGGGGCCAAACCAGCCGAACAGCGCACCGGCTTTTTCGATCAGCGGGTAGCTGCGCTGCCGGATGCGGGTGCACAAGGTGCTGCCGGTGGGCTCGGCCGGGGTTTCGGTGCACTGGCCGCTGACGTCGAACTTCCAGCCGTGAAAGGGGCAACGCAGGCCGTCGCCCTCGTTGCGGCCAAAGGCCAGGTCGGCGCCGCGGTGCGGGCAGTCGCGGTCGAGCAGACCGAACGCACCCTGCGCGTTCTTGAACAAGACAAAGTCCTGCCCCAGCACACGCACCGCCTTCACCGGGCGAACACCCATGGCCGGGTCCAGCGCCGGGTTGAACTCGTCGAGCAGGGCCACCGGTTGCCAGTAGTGGCGCAGCAGCTCACCGCCCGGTGTGCCTGGCCCGACCTGGGTGATGCGCTGGTTCTGTTCGGCTTTCATGCGGGGTCTCCTGTGGGCTGTTCGGCGGGTGATGGTCAAACGGTATCCCGTTTTGCGGATTCAGTGTACAGTTTGCGGCATGAGCTTGCAAGAAACCGTTTTGATGCAACTGCGTGACCTGATCCTGAGCGGCGAGTTCGCGCCCGGCCAGCGACTGGCTGAGCAACAACTGGCCGAGCGCCTGGGGGCATCGCGCACGCCGGTGCGCGCCGCGCTGGTCACGCTGGAGCAGGAAGGGCTGGTCGAGGCCAACGACACCGGCAAGTACCTGGTGCGCCAGTTCACCGCCCGGGAAGTCACCGACGCGATCGCCGTGCGGGGCCACCTGGAAGGCATGGCGGCGCGCCTGGTCGCTGAGCACGGCGTGTCGCGCCAGCTGCAGGGTGACCTGCAGGCCTGTCTGGACGAGGGCGACCGGCTGCTCGCCGACAGCCCGCTCACGATAGAAAGCTACGTTGCCTACGCGGCCATGAACGACCGTTTCCACGCGCTGATCCTGGCCGCCTGCGGCAACCGGGCGCTGCAACGCGCCGTGGCGCTCAACGACAAACTGCCGTTCGCTCCCGCCTCTGCCATGTTGCCCATGCAGGGCACGGTGGCGCTGGATCGCGACTGGATGCTCTACGCCCACCGGCAGCACCACATGTTGTGTGACGCGCTGCGCCGGGGCGAGGGCGCGCGCGCACAGGCGCTCGGTGTGGAGCACACCGAGGTGGCGCAGATGAACATGCGCCTGGCGCTGGAGCGTCGTGTCGAGTCCGAGCGCTTCATGCCCGGGATGCGGCTGGTGGTGGGCTGAGGATGGGCTCCCCCCGCGCCGGCCCTGCGGGCCGTCACCCCCCAGGGGGCGATGCGAGTGGCCCGGCGAAGCCGGTTCCACCGCATCCTTGAAGAAGGCATTTCGCGCCGGAGGGGAAGTGGGTCCCAGGGCGCCGTTTCATGCCTCGGGGTGGCACTCTGGAGCCATGGAAAACGGAAGTGGGATCGCTGTACGCTATCGCACCGGGCTTTCGCCGGTGTATCGTGCCGGGCATGAGCGCCCAACCCGAACAAGAGACACCCGGCCGCGGCAGCCTGATGCTGCGCCGCGTGGCCATCGACACTTACCGCGAGAACGTCGCCTACCTGCACCGCGACTGCGCGGTCTACCGGGCCGAGGGTTTTCAGGCCCTGTCCAAGGTGGAGGTGCGCGCCAACGGCCAGCGCATCCTGGCCACGCTCAACGTGGTGGACGACGCGTCCATCGTCGGTTGCAATCAGCTCGGCGTGTCGGAAGATGCCTTCGCCCAGCTGGATGTGCCCGATGGCCACCCGGCCTCGGTGTCGCAGGCCGAGCCGGCGGAATCGATCCCTGCGCTGTTCCGCAAGATCAACGGCGAGCGCCTCACGCGCGCCGATTTCCACGCCATCGTGGGCGATATCGCCCAGCACCGCTATTCCAAGATCGAGCTGACCGCTTTCGTGGTCGCGAGCAACCGCAGCGAGCTGGACCGCGAAGAGGTGTTTTTCCTGACCGAAGCCATGGTGGCCAGCGGCCGCAAGTTGGACTGGCACGAACCGCTGGTGGTGGACAAACACTGCATCGGCGGCATCCCGGGCAACCGCACCTCCATGCTGGTGGTGCCCATCGTCGCTGCCTACGGGCTGGTGTTTCCCAAGACCTCGTCGCGCGCCATCACCTCGCCCGCTGGCACGGCCGACACCATGGAGGTGCTGGCCAACGTGGAACTGCCGTTCGACCGGTTGACGGAGATTGTGCGCACCCACAAGGGCTGTCTGGCCTGGGGCGGCACGGCCAACCTGTCACCGGCTGACGACGTGCTGATTTCTGTGGAGCGGCCGCTGGCGCTCGATTCGCCGGGGCAGATGGTGGCGTCCATCCTGTCCAAGAAGATCGCGGCCGGCGCCACCCACCTGGTGCTGGACATTCCCATCGGCCCCACGGCCAAGGTGCGCTCCATGCCCGAGGCGCAGCGCCTGCGCCGGTTGTTCGAGTACGTGGCGCAGCGCCTGCACCTGTCGCTGGACGTGGTGATCACCGATGGCCGACAGCCCGTGGGGCAGGGGGTGGGGCCGGTGCTGGAGGCGCGCGACGTGATGCGGGTGCTGGAGAACCACCCCGATGCGCCCAACGACCTGCGGCAGAAATCGCTGCGCCTGGCTGGGCGCCTGATCGAATGCAGCCCCGACGTGCGCGGTGGCGATGGCTTCGGTATCGCGCGCGACATCCTCGACTCGGGTCGCGCGCTGGCGCAGATGCAGGCCATCATCGAGGCCCAGGGTTCGCACGACTTTGATCACCACCACCCGGCGCTGGGCGCGCTCACGCTCGAAGTGACCGCAGCGCAGGCCGGCGTGGTGACCGGCATCGACAACCTCCAGATCGCGCAGATCGCGCGCCTGGCCGGCGCTCCCAAGGTGCAGGGCGCGGGTGTGGACCTGCTGCACAAGCTGGGTGACGAAGTGCGTGCGGGCGATGCGCTCTACCGCGTGCACGCCAGCTACCCGGCCGACCTCGAATTCGCCCGCCAGGCCTGTTTGCGCTTCAACGGTTTCAGCCTCGGGCACGCCGACCAGGTGCCCCATGTGTTTGTGGAGTTCTGATGCACCCCGACCTTTCTGCTGGCTGCCTGCTGTGTTTTGACGACGAGCAGACCATCGCCCACGCGGTGGCCGCTGCGGCAGGTCTGACGCTGGCCGTCATTCAGCGCCACCGCTTTCCGGACGGCGAGTTGCGCCTGCGACTGCCCGAGAGCCTTCCACCGCGCGTGGTGTTCTGGCGTGGCCTGCACCAGCCGAACGAGAAGCTGGTCGAGATCCTGCTGGTCGCGCGCACCGCGCACCAGCTCGGCGCAGTCCACCTCACGCTGGTGGCGCCCTACCTGGCCTACATGCGGCAGGACATCGCGTTCAACCCCGGCGAAGCGGTGAGCCAGCGCGTGATCGGCCGCTTCCTGGCCGGTCTGTTTGACGCCGTGATCACGGTGGACCCGCACCTGCACCGCGTGGCGACGCTGGAAGAGGCCATACCCGTGAAAGATGCCATCGTGCTCAGCGGCGCGCCGCTGCTGGCCGACCACATTGCGACGCAGCGCCCCGACGTGCTGCTGATCGGCCCGGACGAGGAATCGCTGCAATGGGTGGCGCAGGCTGCTGCGCGCCACGGCTGGGCGCACGGCGTTTGCCGCAAGCTGCGGCATGGAGACCGGCAGGTGGACATCGAGCTGCCCGACCTGCCGTTCACCGGACGCGCCGTGGTGCTGATGGACGACGTGGCCAGTTCCGGCCATACCCTCGCCCAGGCCGCGCGTTTGCTGAAAGCGGCGGGCGCGGCTTCGGTGGATGTGGCGGTCACGCACGCGCTGTTTGCGGACGGCGCGGTCCGGCTGATCCGCGAAGCCGGTGCTGGTCAGATCTGGAGCACCGACAGCATTCCCCACGCCAGCAACGCGGTCAGCATCGTGCCTGCGGTGGCGGAGGCTTTGCAGCACCTCGCCGACCGCACACACTGATCGGCTCTTGCTATTGCGGCGGTCTTCGCTCACATTGATTGCGCTCAATCGGGCCGTGCTCCCGATGGGGCAAGATGTTTCATATGGGAGCGTAGTCTCCCGCCACACCACAGGCAGGGCAGGTTTTCCGGTTCGCTGACGGTCTTTCGTTTTGGCGTCTTGCGACGGGCTGCTGTGCATCCAGGAGACCACGGTGAGCGCGACCATTCACAAGCAACCCGCGGCGCGGGGACCGGTGCCGAACCTGATGGACCACGCGGTCACTGCCGCGCAGTTCAGCTGGAATGACGCCCGCCGCTGGCTGGACGGCCTGCCCGGCGGTGCTGGGCTGAACATCGCTTACGAAGCCGTGGACCGGCACCTGCTGCACGGCCGCGGCGACAAGGTCGCGATCCGCTGGATCGGCAAGAGCGGTGAACGCCAGGAATTCACCTACGCCGACCTGGCGCAGGCCACCAACCAGTTCGCCAACGCGCTGCACGACCTGGGCGTGATGCCCGGCGAGCGGGTGTTTGTGTTGATGGGGCGCCTGCCCGAGCTGTATGTGGCGGTGTTGGGAGCGCTCAAGGCGCGCTGCGTGGTGACGCCGCTGTTCTCGGCCTTTGGTCCCGAGCCCATCGTCACCCGGGCCGAGATGGGTGACGCGCGCGTGCTGGTGACGACGCCCGAGCTCTACCAGCGCAAGATCCGGGATGTGCGGGAGCGCCTGCCGGGCCTGAAACATGTGATCGTGGTCGGTGCGGCCCCGTCTGACGAACCCGGCGTGCACCCGTGGGGTGTTCTCGTATCGCCTGCGTCCACGCGGTACACGATCGGGCACACCGATCCCGAGTCCATGGCCCTGCTGCACTTCACCAGCGGCACCACCGGCCGCCCCAAGGGTGCGGTGCACGTGCATGAAGCCGTGCTCGCGCACGTGGTGACAGGCCGCTACGCGCTGGACCTGCACGATGACGATGTGTTCTGGTGCACGGCCGACCCGGGCTGGGTCACCGGCACCAGCTACGGCATCATCGCGCCGCTGGTGTGTGGCGTGACCAACGTGGTGGTCGAGGCCGAGTTCGATCCGCAGACCTGGTACGGCGTGCTGGAGCGCGAGCGCATCACGGTCTGGTACACCGCGCCCACCGCCATCCGCATGATGATGAAGCTCGGCGCCGAGGCCCTGCAGGGTGTCGACCTCTCGGCGTTGCGCTTCATGGCCAGCGTGGGCGAGCCGCTCAACCCCGAGGCCGTGGTCTGGGGGCTCAAGGCGTTTGGCCGACCCTTCCACGACAACTGGTGGCAGACTGAAACCGGCGGCATCATGGTCTCCAACTACGCGGCCATGGACATCAAGCCGGGCTCCATGGGCAAGCCCTTGCCCGGCATCACCGCCGCGGTGGTGCGCCGCCTGGCCGACGGGCATGTGGAGCCCATCGAAGCACCCGATGTGGATGGCGAGCTGGCGCTCAAGACGCCGTGGCCGTCGATGATGCGCGGCTACCTGCACGAGGACGAGCGTTACCGCAAGTGTTTCGCCGACGGCTGGTACCTCACCGGCGACCTGGCGCACCGCGACGCCGACGGCTACTACTGGTTCGTCGGCCGGGCCGACGACGTCATCAAGTCGGCCGGGCATCTGATCGGGCCGTTCGAGGTCGAGAGCGCGCTGATGGAGCACCCGGCGGTCGCCGAGGCGGGCGTGATCGGCATTCCCGACCCGATGGCGGGCGAGGTGGTGAAGGCCTTCGTGGCGCTCAAGCCCGGCTTCGAGGCCGGCGAGGCCCTGCGCCGCGAGCTGCTGGGCCATGCGCGCAAACGGCTGGGCGCGGCGGTGGCGCCCAAACAGATCGAGTTCCGCGACAACCTGCCCAAGACCCGCAGCGGCAAGATCATGCGCCGCCTGCTCAAGGCGCGCGAGCTCGGCTTGCCGGAAGGCGATCTGTCCACGCTGGAGAGCGATGAAAAGAAGGGTGCGCCATGACCGACAAGATCCACCTCGACCGCGGCCACCTGCACCACCTGTACCGCGAGATGTTGCGCATCCGGCGTTTCGAATCGCGCTGTGTCGAGCTCTACCAGGCGCAGAAGATCCGAGGCTTCCTGCACCTGTACGACGGCGAGGAGGCTGTGGCCGTGGGGGTGATGGATGCGCTGGAGCCGCGTGACGCGGTGCTGGCCACCTACCGCGAGCACGGCCATGCGCTGGCGCGCGGCGTGCCGATGGCGCCCCTCATGGCCGAGATGCTGGGCAAGGTCGAAGGCTGTTGCCGCGGGCGCGGCGGTTCCATGCACCTGTTTCACCGTGAGCACCGCTTCTTCGGCGGCAACGCCATCGTCGGCGGTGGCCTGCCGCTGGCCGTGGGCATTGCCATGGCCGACAAACAGCTGCGACCGGGCGCGGTGACGGCCTGTTTCTTTGGCGAGGGCGCGGTGGCCGAAGGGGCCTTTCACGAGAGCATGAACCTGGCGGCCATCTGGAAGCTGCCGGTGCTGTTCGTGTGTGAAAACAACCTCTACGCCATGGGTGTTCCGCTGGCCGATTCGGAGTCGCAGACCGAGGTGTACCGCAAGGCCGACGCCTACCGCATGGCATCGGCGCAGGTCGATGCGATGGACCCGGTCCAGATGGCCGCCGCCGCGCGGCGCGCCGTGGAGCATGTGCGCACCGGCCTCGGCCCGTATTTCCTGGAGTGCCGCACCTACCGCTTCCGCGCGCATTCGATGTTCGACACCCAGGCCTACCGCACACGGGGCGAGATCGAAGACTGGCGCCAGCGCGATCCGATCGAGCGCCTGCGCCACTGGATGGAAGGCAACCACCTGCTGACCGCGGACGAAGCGGCGGCGATCGACGCCGCGGTGGCCGCGGAGCTCCAGGCGGCGGTGGCGTTTGCCGAGGCCGGCACGTTGGAGCCGGTGGACCAGCTGGAGCGCTTCGTGCTGATGGACAGCGTGGTGCAGGAGGCGGCGCCATGAGCAGCTTCACACCCCTCCGGATGACTTACCGCGAAGCCTGCAAGCAGGCGATCCGCGACGCGCTGCTGGCCGACCCACGCTGCTTCGTGATGGGCGAGGACGTGGGCAAATACGGCGGCTGTTACGCCGTGACCAAGGGGCTGCTGGAAGAGTTCGGCCCCGCCCGCATCGTGGACACGCCTCTGGCCGAGGTGGGCTTTGTCGGCGCGGGCGTGGGCGCAGCGCTGGCCGGTCTGCGCCCCATCGTCGAGATCATGACCTGCAACTTCAGCCTGCTCGCTCTGGACCAGATCATGAACAACGCCGCCACCATCCCGCACATGTCGGGCGGGCAGTTCGCCGTGCCGCTGGTGATCCGCATGGCCACCGGCGCCGGCCGGCAGCTGGCGGCGCAGCACTCGCACAGCCTGGAGGGCTGGTTCGCCCACATCCCCGGACTCAAGGTGCTGGTGCCCGGCACGGTGGAAGACGCGCGCCACATGCTCGCCGCCGCACTGGCCGACCCCAACCCCGTGCTGATCTTCGAACACATCGTGCTCTACAACGCCGAGGACGAACTGGACCCGGCCGTCACCACGGTGGATATCGAGCACGCGCGCGTGCGCCGCCAGGGCAAGGATGTCAGTCTGGTGACCTATGGCAACAGCCTGCCCAAGTGCCTGGCTGCGGCGCAGCAACTGGCCAGCGAGGGCATCGAGGCCGAGGTGATCGACCTGCGTGTCCTGCGCCCGCTGGACACCGCCACCGTGATCGAATCACTTACCCGAACGCACCGCTGCGTGATCGTGGACGAGGGCTGGAAGAGCGGCTCGATCTCGGCCGAGATCGCAGCCCGACTGGCCGAAGACGCGCTCTACGAGCTCGATGCCCCGGTGCGCCGCGTGTGCGCCCGCGAGGTGCCGGTGCCCTACGCCGAACACATGGAAACGGCCAGCCTGCCGCAGGTGCCCGACATCGTGGCCGCCGTGCGCAGCGTGGTGAAAGCGGGGTAGGGCGCATGGCCGACTTTCTGATGCCCGCGCTGGGTGCCGACATGGAAACCGGCACGGTGGTGCAGTGGCTCGTCGAGCCGGGTGCCCGCGTGAAGCCTGGCGATGTGGTCGCCGTGGTGGAAACGCACAAAGGCGCGATCGATGTGGAGTGTTTTCTCGACGGCGTGATCGGCGATCTGGTGCCCGTGGGTGAACGCTTGCCGGTGGGTGCGGTGCTGGCGCGGGTGATGGAGACGGGCGGGAAGCCTGCAGTTTCGGTCAAGGCTTCGAAGTCCGCGGTCTCAGCCGTTGCGCAGCCCGCATCTCCGCCGCTGGGGCGCGAAGCCGCAGCCCCCCGGACCGGGCAGTCCACACCGGTCAATCCGCGCCGCAAGGTCAGCCCGGCAGCCCGTCAGCGGGCGCTGCAGATTGGCCTGGACCCCGATGCGCTGTCGGGTACGGGGGTCGATGGCGCGGTGGTGCTGGGCGATGTGGAGCGTGCTGGGCGGCGGCCCCGGTCGGTTGCGGCCCCCGCAGCAGCGGCATCGGCCGCGCACAGGGGAAGCTTCGACCCGGTGCAGATGCGCCAGGCCATCGCGTCGGCCATGGCGCGATCCAAGCGCGAGATCCCGCACTACTACCTGAGCAGCACGGTCGATTTCGATGCGGCACAAGCCTGGCTGCAGGCCTGGAACCGCGACCGCGACCCGGTGCACCGCCTGCTGCCGGCGGTGTTGCTGCTCAAGGCCACGGCACTCGCGCTGCGCGAGGTGCCGCAGTTCAACGGATTCTGTGAAGGCGGTGTCTTTCGGCCCGGCGTCGGGATTCACGTGGGATGGGCCACCGCTCTGCGTGGCGGCGGCCTGGTGGCGCCCGCCATCCACGGCGCCGATGGCCGATCGCCCACCGAGCTGATGGAAGCCATGCGCGATCTGGTGCAGCGTGCCCGAGCTGGCGGTCTGCGCAGTTCGGAACTGACCGATCCCACCGTCACAGTGACCAGCCTGGGTGACCGCGGTGCTGAAAGTGTGCTGGGCGTGATCTACCCACCGCAGGTCGCCATCATCGGGTTTGGCCGGGTGGTGGAACGGCCCTGGGTGGTGGACGGGCAGATCGTCGCCCGCCGGCTCGTGAACCTGAGCCTGGCTGCCGATCACCGCACCAGCGATGGCCATCTCGGCGGCCAGTTGCTGGCGGCCATCCAGCAACACCTGCAATCGCCCGAAACGCTGTGAGGAACCCACCGTGAAGAACCCGATCGACATCCGACAACTCGCGACCGATGTGCTGGCCGGCATCGCCCCCGAGGCCGACCTGAGTACCGTTGGCGACCACGAGGACCTGCGCGAGGCGCTGGACCTCGACTCGATGGACTTCCTCAACTTCATCATCGGCCTGAGCCAGGGCAGTGGCGTGCCGATTCCCGAAAGCGATTACCCCCGCCTGTTCACGCTGCAGGGGCTGGTGGCGTACCTGACCCGGTAGGTCGCCGCCGCCGCGGGATGCCGGACCGGCGCACCCCCTGGCTTCAAGGGCGCGGTGCACCGCCAGCGGTGACATCCTCGTCTCCACCATGGGTGTATCGCTGGCCATTTGCGTGCGGACCGCCGAGAGGCATACAGTGAATCCGGTATCTCTGCGGAGGTGCGATGAACACAGCTCGTGCCATGGATCCCCGGGCCGTCGGGGGTGACCGCATCAGCCGCATCCGGGGCTGGTGGGTGTGGGCTGCGTTGTTGTGGGCCTTCGCAGTGACCGGTGTGCGGGCCGAGCCGGTGATGGTCCTGACGGTGCAGGGTGCCATCGGCCCCGCCAGCGCAGACTACGTGATCCGTGGTCTGCAGCGTGCCCAGCAGCAGGGCGCGCCGCTGGTGGTGCTGGAACTGGACACACCCGGCGGGCTCGACACCTCCATGCGCCAGATCATCCAGGCCATCCTGGCCTCACCCGTACCGGTCGCCACCTACGTGACGCCACAGGGCGCACGGGCCGCGAGCGCCGGCACCTACATCCTCTACGCCAGCCACATCGCCGCCATGGCCCCGGCCACCACGCTGGGGGCCGCCACGCCCGTGGCCATCGGCATGCCGGGCGCACCGCAGGCACCCCGGAAACGGCCCGATCCTTCGCCAGCGCCCCCGGGAGCACCGGGCACGCCAGCGCCCGCATCGCCCGTCGACGCCATGACCGCCAAGCAGGTCAACGATGCGGCCGCCTTCATCCGCGGCCTGGCGCTGCAACACGGACGCAACGCGCAGTGGGCCGAGCGTGCGGTGCGCGAGGCGGCGAGCCTGGCCGCAGCCGAAGCCCTGCGCGAGAAAGTGATCGACGTGGTGGCCAGCGACATTCCGGACCTGCTCGCGCAGATTCACGGGCGCACCGTGCGCATGGCCAGCGGCGAGCTGCGCCTGCAGACGCGCGGTCTGACCACCGAGGCGCAGCCACCCGACTGGCGCCACCGCCTGCTGGGCGTGATCGCCAACCCGAGCCTGGCGCTGATCCTGCTGATGATCGGGGTCTACGGCCTGATGTTCGAGTTTTCTTCCCCCGGCTTCGGCCTGCCCGGTACCGTGGGCGCGCTCTGTCTGCTGCTGGCGATGTTTGCATTGCAGCTGCTGCCGGTGAACTACGCGGCGCTCGCGCTGATTCTGCTGGGCTTTGCACTGCTGGCTGCCGAACTGCTTTCGCCCTCGTTTGGCGTGCTCGGTGTGGGTGGTGTCGTGGCGTTCATCGCTGGCGGACTGCTGCTGTTTGACCGCGATGTACCCGGCCTGGGTGTGCCGCTGCCGTTGATTTTCGGCATCGCCGTCACGGCCGCGGCCGCTGTGCTGATGGGTGGTGGCATGGCGTTACGGGCACGCCGCGCGCCGGTGGTCAGTGGTGGCGAGGGCCTGGTCGGAGCGCTCGGCGAGGTGCTTCTGGTCCAGGGTGATGAGGTCTGGGCCGAGGTGCGTGGCGAGCGTTGGCAGGTGCGCTCGGAATCGCCCCTGTTGCCCGGGCAGCACGTGCGGGTGCTGGGCATGAGCGACCTGGTACTGCAGGTGCGGCCCGACACCGAAAACTCTTCTGCGTCCCAACCATCCCCCTGAAGGAGGCACCCACGATGTTCGATTTCAACCTGGGACTGGGCGCGATCCTCGTCCCCATTGTGCTGATCCTGCTGGCCTCGTCGTTCCGCATCCTGCGCGAGTACGAGCGTGGCGTGGTGTTCCAGCTCGGCCGTTTCTGGAAGGTCAAGGGGCCGGGTCTGGTGATCGTGGTGCCGGGCCTGCAGCAGATGGTGCGGGTCGATTTGCGCGTGGTGACGATGGACGTGCCGCCGCAGGATGTGATCTCGCGCGACAACGTGTCGGTCAAGGTCAATGCGGTGGTGTTCTTCCGCGTGGTGGCGCCCGACAAGGCCATCATCCAGGTGGAAAACTTCCTCGTGGCCACCAGCCAGCTCGCGCAGACCACGTTGCGCGTGGTGCTGGGCAAACACGAGCTCGACGAAATGCTGGCCGAGCGCGAGCGGTTGAACCTCGATGTACAGCAGATCCTGGACGCGCAGACGGGTGCCTGGGGCATCAAGGTGACCAACGTCGAGATCAAGCACATCGACCTGAACGAGTCCATGGTGCGAGCCATCGCGCGCCAGGCCGAAGCCGAACGCGAGCGGCGTGCCAAGGTGATCCACGCCGAAGGCGAGAAGCAGGCCGCCGTGTCCTTGCTCGAAGCCGCACAGATGCTGTCGCAGCAGCCCGAGGCCATGCAGCTGCGCTACCTGCAGACCATGACCCAGGTGGCCGGTGACCGCGCGTCGACCATCGTATTCCCGCTGCCGATGGACCTGCTCGGCCGCATGCTGGACACCCCCCGGAAGCCTGATTCACGGAGTTGACCCAGGGCAGGGAGCCAGGGTCCCAAGCAGTCGCGGGGGTGGCGCTTCTGTGAACACACCCTAAGCGCGCCAGCGCACCGACTGGCGCGAATGGCCTGTCTAAGCTGCAACGGGACGGAAGCTTCAGGCCACCAGGCCGAATTTCCGCTCAAACGTGGCGATGGCCTGATCTGCCGACGCTCAAAGTCTGTGTCAGAGGGCTGATCAACTCTGCAGGGCTGCTCTTCAAGTGAGGGTGGTCCTCGTAAGCCACCAAGGAACCATCATGCATTCAATCAAAATCATCGCCGTCGCCGCGACCACACTGGCGCTCACCGCCTGCTTCTCGCTGCCTGCAGGCCCGACCGGTGCCACCGGCGCCACGGGCGCGACCGGCGCCACGGGGACCACCGGCTACACCGGCGCCACAGGTGGCACGGGTGCCACAGGGGCCAAGGGCACCACGGGTTACACCGGTGCAACGGGTGGCACGGGTGCCACCGGTGACACGGGAGCGACCGGCTACACCGGGGCCACGGGCGCCACCGGCTACACCGGCGCAACGGGTGGTACCGGGGCCACGGGCGCCACGGGCTATACCGGTGCTACCGGCGCCACCGGCAGCACAGGTGCCCGTGGAACAACGACCCAGGGCGACACGCTGGTCATCGTCCCGGCGCGCTGAACAGCCGGGTGGACACTGCGCTGAGGGCCTGAGAGAAAGCCTCTCAGGCCCTCAGCCGTTGTGAAGCCCGCCTGCCCGATGGGGGCGACTTCGCACGACCGGACAACGCCAGCCGGTCGGTTTATCCTTGGCTTCCATGAAGCTCTACAACTATTTCCGTTCCTCGGCCTCGTTCCGCGTGCGCATCGCACTGGCGATCAAGGGGCTGCCTTACGAATACCTGCCGGTGCACCTCGCCAAGGGTGAACACCGGCAAGCGGCTTACGGTGATATCGCGGCCGATGGTCTGGTGCCACTGCTGGAACTGGACGACGGCACACGCTTGTCGCAGTCCATGGCGATCATCGAGTACCTGGACGACATCCATCCCGAGCCCGCCCTGGTGCCGCGCGACGCGCTGGCGCGTGCCCGTGTGCGGGCGCTCGCGCAGTCGATCGCCTGCGAGATCCACCCCATCAACAACCTGCGCGTGCTCAAGTACCTCTCGGGCACGCTGAAGCTGGACGAAGACACCCGGAACACCTGGTACCGCCACTGGGTGCGCAGTGGACTGGAGGCCTTTGAACGGCAGCTGGCCCAACAGCCGGCTTCGCACTTCTGTTACGGCGACACGCCCACGCTGGCCGACTGTTGTCTGGTGCCGCAGATCTTCAACGGGCAACGTTTCAACACCCCGTTCGACGGCTTGCCACGCACCATGGCCGCTTTCGACGCCTGCATGGCGTTGCCGGCTTTCCAGCAGGCGCAGCCCTCTGCCTGCCCGGACTTCGAAGCCTGATGCCCATACCGGAAGACTGGCTGGTGCCCGACTGGCCGTCGCCGGCCGGGGTGCGCGCGGTGTTCACCACCCGCTCGGGCGGCGTGTCGGCGCTGCCGTTTGACCGCCTCAATCTCGG
>Ga0209066_10004286_pt1 | contig 15680 bp, 14 predicted proteins | sample All_14_2_FD_187198 | JGI IMG/M metagenome (GOLD analysis project Ga0209066, IMG submission 187198) | Freshwater microbial communities in response to fracking from Pennsylvania, USA - Allegheny Zone_MetaG_DW_15 (SPAdes) (version 2) ...
CTTCTGTTCTTCGTGCCGAAGCTCGCCTTCGGCGATGTCGCGGCTGACGACAGCCCGGTTCCGACTCCCGTGCAGCCCTAACTCGCGTCAGTCAGGCTGCACTGCGAGCGGCCGTCGCACGAGCTTGTGTTGCGCCGCCTGAGCGGTCGGTCGCATCGTGATCTCATCGAGATTCACGTGACCGGGCAATTCGAGAGCGTGCACGATGACTTCCGCGACATCGTCGGCAAGCAAGGGATGCTCGACGCCCTCGTAGAGCGCGTCGTACTTGCTCGTGTCGCCGCCCATGCGCTTGAGCGTGAACTCTTCAGTCTTGACCATGCCTGGGGCCACTTGCATGACGCGCAAGGGTTCTCCGGCGAGCTCGAGCCGCAAGGCGCCCATCATGCCCCGCAGCGCGAACTTCGCGGCGTTGTAGCCGCCGCCACCCTCATACGAGACCTGGCCGGCTGTCGACGTGACGGCCAGAATGTCAGCGTGACCCCGCTCTCGGGCTCCCGCGCGCAGCCCGGGTAGCAGTGCCCGCACGACGCGTTGCGCAGCGAGAACGTTGACGTCGAGCATTCGCGCCCAGTCGTCGGCGTCGGCGAGTGCCACGGGGTCGGCGCCGATCGCACCGCCGGCATTGCTCACGAGGGCGTGCACGGGGCCCATGCCGTCGAGGTGCTTGCGGAGAGCATCCACCGCGCTCTGCGACGTCAGGTCGGCGACAAAGGTCGCTGTTCCCGTCTCGTCGGCGAGTTGCGCCAGTCGGTCGGCGCGACGTGCGACCCCGACTGTTTCCCAGCCGTGCGACCTCAGCAGTCGCACTGTCGCGGCACCGATACCCGAACTCGCGCCGGTCACCACCGCGCGTCGAGGGGCGGACGACTGGGCCTGCGGAAGGGGCTGCTGGTCACTCATGCCGTCACGCTACCCGGCGCTAGCCTGGAGCCGTGACGACTCCACTTCCCGCCGACACGACGACCGGCGCCGCGGCGGGCTCCGGCACTCGCTCGGGCGAGGCACGCGCTCGCGTCGCCTATTGGGACAACGCCCGTTTCATCGCGATCGCGCTCGTCGTCGTCGGCCACGCGATTCAGCGCCTGACAGCCGACAGCGACGCGGCGATGTCGCTGTACCTCATCATCTACTCGTTCCACATGCCGCTCTTCGCGATCGCCAGCGGCTGGTTCTCAAAGGCCGCACCGCCCGACGCGGTCGCCCTGCAGAAGCTCATCGCCGCGATTGCCGTGCCCTATCTCATCTTCGAGACGATCTGGACGGCCGTGCGCTGGCTCGTCGAAGGCTCAGCCACTCTGAATCCGACGACAGCGTCGTGGACCCTCTGGTTCTTGCTCGCGCTCGGCGTCTTCCGATTGCTGCTGCCCTACCTCGCGCGCTTGCGGGAGCCAGTGCTCTGGATCGTCGTGCTCACGACGGCGATCGGCGTGGGTTACTGGCCGAATGTCGACGAGACCTTCTCGCTCGCGCGTGCGCTGGGATTGCTGCCTTTCTTCGTGCTCGGCTGGCGAGCGAAAGAGTGGGGGCTCGGCGAACTCTGGTTGGGCGAACGTCTCAATGGCACGCCCCGCCTCGCGCTGCGCCTTGCCGCAGCCGGCGTGCTGCTGGCGTGGTCGACGGTGATCGTCGTCGGTCTCGACCACTGGCGCGCGGTCGACTTGAGGCTGTGGCTGTTCTACACCGAGGGCTACGGGGCATTGGATGCTCCCGAATGGTGGGCCGGAGCGATCAGGTTCGGCCTGCTCGTGCTCACGACCGTGCTCTGCGCAGCTGTTCTCATGCTCGTGCCACGTCGCTCGACGCCCTTTACCTCGCTTGGTTCGGCGACCCTGTATGTGTACCTGTTGCACACCTTCGCGCTGTATCCCGTGCGCGAGTCAGGGTTGCTCGGCGGCGAGAACTCCGGCTGGCCGTGGCTCGTTGCCATGGTCATCGCGGGGCTCGTCATTGCCGTCGTGCTGGCACTGCCGATCGTGCGGCGCCTTGCCCGACCGCTCGTCGAGCCTCGGGTTGAGTGGCTCTTTCGGCGCGAGCGCTGAGCGAGCATCCCTCGCCGCGGGTGTCGTCATCGCGCTGCTGAACTCCCGCATTACGGCGCATGACACAGCCCGTTGACCGCGGCGTGACGCCCACGTAGCGTTCAGGGGTCCCACGACTGCTGCGAGGAGCACCATGACCACCGACTGGAAATTCGAGACCCTGCAGGTGCACGCCGGCGCCGCGCCTGACCCGACGACGAATGCGCGCGCGACACCGATCTTCCGTACGACTGCGTACACCTTCGACAGCGCGCAGCACGCCAAGAACCTGTTCGCGCTCGCAGAATTCGGCAACATCTACACGCGCATCCAGAACCCCACGCAAGATGTGGTTGAGCAACGCGTCGCCGCGCTTGAGGGCGGCACGGCGGCCCTGCTGCTTGCGTCGGGGCAGGCCGCGACCACCTATGCGGTGCTCAACATTGCCCAAGCGGGCGACCACATCGTCTCGTCGTCGTCGATCTACGGTGGCACCTACAACCTCTTCACCTACTCGCTCGCGAAGCTCGGCATTGAGGTAACCTTCGTCGAGAATCAAGACGACGCCGAAGCCTGGCGCGCCGCGGTGCGCCCCAACACGAAGCTGTTCTTCGCAGAGACGATCGGCAACCCGAAGATCAACGTTCTCGACATCGAGTCGGTCGCCGCCGTCGCGCACGAGTCTGGTGTGCCGCTCATCGTCGACAACACGATCGCGACGCCGTACCTCATTCGCCCTCTCGAGCACGGGGCAGACATCGTCGTGCACTCGGCGACGAAGTTCCTCGGCGGGCACGGCACCGTCATGGGCGGCATCATCGTCGACGGCGGTCGTTTCGCGTGGTCGCAACACGTCGATCGTTTCCCCGGCCTCACCGAGCCCGACCCCTCGTACCACGGTGCGAGCTACACCGGAGTGCTCGGCGACAGCATCGCCTACATCATCAAGGCCCGTGTGCAGCTGTTGCGCGACCTCGGTGCTGCGGTGTCCCCCGACAACGCCTTCCAACTCATCCAGGGCATCGAGACGCTGAGCCTGCGCATTGAGCGACACGTGCAAAACGCCCAAGCGGTTGCCGCATGGCTCGAGTCGCACCCCGACGTCGCCTCGGTCAGCTACTCGAGTCTGGAGTCGAGCCCGTGGCACGATGCGGCGCAGAAGTACGCACCGAAGGGTGTCGGCGCTGTGCTCTCGTTCGAGCTCAAGGGCGGGGTCGACGCTGGCCGCGCGCTCGTCGACTCGGTGAAGCTCTTCAGCCACGTGGCCAACATCGGTGATGTGCGCAGCCTCATCATCCACCCGGCATCGACGACGCACTCGCAGCTGACTCCCGAGCAGCAGCTCACGACTGGTGTCACGCCGGGTCTCGTGCGTCTCTCGGTCGGGCTCGAGAACATCGACGACATCGTCGCCGACCTCGAAGAGGGCTTTGCCGCCGCACGCGCCGTCGTGGCGGCCAACGCCCGCTAGCCACGCCACCTCCGCGACGACCCCCGCTGTGGTGAAGCGGGGGTCGTCGCGTCATCTGCAGTGTCCGTGCACCAGAATGGTTCTCGATGGATTGGCAGACGAGCGAAGACACGGTGCCCTCGGCCTTCATCACCGAGGCGAACCGGCGATCGCTCCTGGGCACGCCGCCCACGAGCGGGGCGTGGCGCGAAGGTGACGACCCCGGCGACCGGCGCTTTGCTGCCCTCGGAGCCCTGACTCTGGAATCGGGGCAGTCTTTGCCTCATGTGCGGCTCGCCTATGAAACCTGGGGCGAGCTGAGCTCTGAGCGCGATAACGCCGTTCTCATCGTGCACGCCCTCACCGGAGACAGCCACGTGAGCGGTCGGGCCGGTCGCGGGCATCCTACTTCGGGGTGGTGGGGCGGCATCGTCGGCCCGGGGCTCGCCATCGATACCGATCGCTGGTTTGTCATCGCGCCGAACATGCTCGGTGGCTGCCAGGGCTCGACGGGTCCATCCTCTGTCTCTCCAGACGGCGCGGAGTGGGGCTCTCGATTCCCCTTCCTCACCATCCGTGACCAAGTCGCGGCACAGGCTGCACTCGCTGATCACCTCGGCATCGAGCGGTTCGCTGCCGTCATCGGCGGTTCGATGGGCGGCATGCACGCGCTCGAATGGGCGATCACGCACCCCGAGCGAGTCGAACGCCTCGCGGTTCTCGCTGCACCCGCCGTCTCGACGGCCGACCAGATCGCCCTCAACTCAGTGCAACTCGAGGCCATTCGCATGGACCCGCTCTACCGCGACGGTGACTACTTTGACGAACCGGAGGGGCCCTATCGCGGCCTTGCCCTCGCTCGCCGCATGGCGTTGCTCAACTACCGCTCGCCGAGCGAACTCAACGAGCGTTTCGAGCGCTCGTGGCAAGGCACGCTCGACCCCCTCGGCCACGGCGGCCGCTTCGCCGTTGAGAGCTATCTCGACTTCCACGGCAACAAGTTCACGCGCCGCTTCGACGCTGGCAGCTACATCACGCTCGTCGAGGCGATGAATTCGCACGATGTCTCGCGCGGCCGCGGCTCGATCGACGAAGCACTTGCTCGTGTCACAGCGCGCAGTCTTGTGCTCGGCATCGACAGCGATCGGCTCTTCCCGGTGGCGCAGCAGCAGCAGATCGCGCGCGGCGTGCGGAACAGCATCCACGGTGCGGAGGCCATCGTCATCTCATCGCCGTTCGGTCACGACGCCTTCCTCATCGAGAACGACCTCGTCGGCCCTCATCTCGCCGCGCTTCTGCAGAGTTGAGAAGCGGGAAGCGCCATGCGTCACGGTCGGCCGCGGTCTTCACTCTCGGCCGCTGCCGCGATCGTCATGGCGGCCGTCGTCACCGTGGGATGCTCTCCGCTCGTAGACCCCTCGACTGAGCTCGACGCGAGCACCGCCGCCACGCCTGTCGCCGCGAGTGCGAGCGATGCGCCCGCCCCTACCGCGCTCGACGAGGTTCAGGTGAGCGCCGAGGTGTACCGCACGCGCAGCGACCCGGCACGAGGTGGCATCCAGTTGACCGTGCACAACCAGGGAAGCACGACACTCACGATCGTGTCGGCGCGACTGGCGTCGCCAGTACTCGCGAGCCCCGTCGTTCGTGATCGACGCACGGTTGTCGCCCCGGGCCAGTCGCGAGACCTCGCCATGACCCTCGGCTCTGCATCGTGCCCAGCTGAACCGGTGTCGCCGCATGGCGTGCTCGAGGTCGTTCTCGTCGACGGCACCGTGGTCGAACTCAAGCTGCCGACCACCGACCGTCTCGGGCAGTGGGCTGCGTGGGTGCGCCAGGAATGCTTCTCTGCCGCGGTGCGTGAACGGCTCGAACTCAGCATCGCGCGCGAACCCTCCCTCGACGGGAACGGCACGATCGGCCTTGTGCTCAACGTCGAAGGTCGCACCGGCGCCGAGCACGTCACCATCACCGGGGTGCGAGGCACGGTGTTGCTCTCGCTCGTCGCCGACGAAAGAGACGCATCGCGAGTCGACGGTGTGGCGGCCGGAGACCCGATCGCTCGGCGGTCGCTCGATGTCGTGCTCGATGAAGGTCTCAGTGCCAGCATCCCAATCACTGTCGCGCCCACTCGCTGTGACCCGCACGCTCTCGCCGACGACAAGCAGGGAACACTCATACCCGTCGACGTCGTGCTCGCCAGTGAAGGCGACGCCTCATTGCCATCGGCGGAGAGCACGACGAGCGGAATTGTCATCGTGGCTGCCGACCCCTCAACGAAAGCCGCACTCTACGAGGCGATCGCCACCGCGTGTGAGCTCTCCTGACCCCCGTTACGGGGCTGACCAGGTCGACCGCCGTGCGCGCGGCATCCGCGGCCGCGCACTGACGCGGTGCCAAACTGTGGCTCATGGAGCTCATTGAGAAGGAGCGACGCCGACTGCTGCAATCGGCGGCTCGCGCCTTCGGGCTCAGCGGTGTGCTCATCGCGGGAATCTGTCTGTCACTGCCCGGAGTCGTCGATCCCGACATTCTGCCGTCGGTCATCATTGTGCTTGCCGGCCAGGCGGGTGCCCTCGTGATGGTCGGACGCAGCGGCCACATCGCCTGGGTCGTGCTCACCGTCGTGCTCGGCTGCGGTGCGCTGGCGCTCGCTCAACTGCCCTGGGGCCTTGCGAGCTCGCTTGCGCTGCCCACGGCTCTCGCTCCTCTCGGAGCGGCGGGCATCGGCGCGGTGGGATTCGTGTTGAGCGACAACTCGGGGCGCTGGTTGCTGTGGGGCGCGGGAACGCTGGCGAGCTGCTTGCTCGTCGCCAGCGCAGGGCCCGCCGGTGCGGCGTTCTCGACCCCCGCGATCGGCACACTCGCGGGCTGGGTCATCACTCTCATCATCGGCCTCTGGGTGACTGTCGGCGTGCAGCGCGCCCTGCGACGTATTGAGGCAATCGGCAGGGCGCATCACCTCGAGCGCCAAGCGAGTGAGACCGAGGCGCAGCGGCGCCAGGGCGCCCGGCTGCTCCATGACACGGTTCTCGCCACGCTCACCCTGCTCGCACACTCGGGGGTCGGCGTCAACGAGGAGGCCTTGCGCGAACAAGCGGGAGAAGACGCCCGTTTGCTCCGCCAATTGAGGCTCGGTTCAACGCCCATGCCGCGATTCTCGGGTGTCTACAGCCTCGAGCCGGTGGCAGAGACACCGCTGGGCACCACACTCGAATCGGTCAAGCAACGCTTCTTGCGCATGGGACTCACTGTGCGGTGGCACGGCACGGGTCAAGTGCTCTTGCCGAGCGATGTGCTCGACGCCTTCTTGCTCGCCCTCGCGGAGTGTCTCGAGAACGTGCGGCGTCACGCGGGCGTCGACGAAGCGGATGTCACGATCACTCAGAGCGACGAAGCCTTGCGCGCCGTGGTGACCGACGCGGGAGTCGGCTTCGACCCGACAGACGTCGACCCCGAGAGGCTGGGGTTCACTGAGTCTGTCGTCGCCCGACTGCGCGACGTTGGCGGGAGTGCTCGAGTCTTCTCGACGCCCGGCGCTGGCACGACGGTTGTCTTGGAGGTGCCGCGATGAGCCCTCGCTACTCGCCGCCCGAAGAGTCGACACTCGGGGGGCTGGTACGGCCAGCAGGCGCGCGGTCATCCGTGCGACGGGGCTCGCCCACGTCGACCCACGCTTCGGCTCTCGGCTCAGGGTTCCTTGGCATTGGCATCGCCATCGTCGCAGCGCTGCAGTCGATGCTCGGTATCGCGCTCTTCCTCCTGCGGGCTGATGACTATCCTTCGCTGCTGCCCGCGCTCGCCGCCTGGCTGCTGCTCATGGTCACGTTCCTAGGCCTCACGATTACGATCTCCGCAACGGGCGAGCGGCTTCCTGACTGGCTCTACGGACTCTTTCTGTCCTCCCTCGGGGCAGTCGTCTGGCTCGACTTCGTCGCGATCGCGCCGCTCGGTGACATCGGCCGCTACGCGACGTCGTCGGTCTCGGCAGGCTTCGTCTTGCTCGTGGTCGTGACCTTGCGATCACGCTGGGAGGTGCTGCTGGCAAGTTGCCTCCTCGGCACGGCATTCATCGTCGCGATTCTGCTCACGACGCCTCTGACGCCGGTCACGATTCCCGCGCAGATCGTCACCGTCGCGCTCGCTGTCGGTCCAGGCATCACGGGCGTACTACTGGTCAGTGGCTTCGAACGGATGCTCAAGCGCGAGCTCGATCGCGTGCTCATTCAGTCGACCGTCACGGCGCCTCGACTCGCCGTCGGCATGTTGGCGAGCGAAGAGCTCGCTCAACTCGACCTCGCGGCCGAAGAGTTGCTCGAGGCGGTCGCGAGCGGTGATGCCGCGTTGCCGCTCCCGCCGCGACTAGCGTCTCGAGCGTCCGGTCTGGCAACAGACCTTCGGCTACACCTCATCGAAGGGCGGCGCGAGACGTGGCTCGTGCACGCCGTGACTGAGTCAGAGCACCTCGGCCGCCGCGTGACCGTCACCGACCCCGCGACCCTCGCGGGCCTACTTGACGACGTGCAACGTGATGCTCTCCTCGCCGCCCTCTGGTTGCTCGCGACTGACCCGACGGGTGTGTCACCGACACGCGCGATCGCCGTCGAGCTCGGGCCGCTTGATCCATCGCGCGGTTCAGGAGTCGCAGAACAGCTCATCGTGCCCATCACGATGAGGGTCACGGGTTTGCGACGGAATCGCGTCGACCCCGGTGTGTGGGAGGCCCTCGACCAAGTCGGGCGATACAGTGACAGCACGACCGGCGGCGGTGTGCTCATCGAGCTCGACTGCCTGGTCGAGAACCCGGTCGACGCACCGCGACCGAGCTGAGCGACGAAGGAGGACACGCCATGGCGGCAGCATCCCCCATCCGACTGGCCCTGGTCGACGACCACCGCATGCTCTTGGGAGCGCTGACGGAGTGGATCAGGCAGGCCGCCGACGATATCGAGATGGTGGCAGCAGTCGCCTCATGGCCCGACCTTCTCTCGAACCCGGCCTTTCCGGTTGACGTCGTTCTGCTCGACCTCGACCTCAAAGACAACATCCCCGTCTCGCTCAAGATTCAGACGCTGAAGTCGATGAACGTGCGTGTTGTGCTCATGAGCACGTACAGCGAACCCAATGTCGTGCGCGAGGCTCTCAACGCTGGTGCACTCGGTTACCTCGTCAAGAGCGAAGACGCCGGCATGATCGTCGAGGCCATCCGTGCCGCGCGTGCGGGTGAATCGTTCATCTCGGCCGAACTCGACCTCGCGCTCAACGCCGCTGACGTCGGCGGCTCGCCCCGCTTGAGCGCACAAGAGCGGCGTGTCATGGCTCTCTACGGTGCTGGCGAGCCGGTCAAGACAGTCGCCTATCAGCTCGGCATCTCAGAAGAAACCGCGAAGAGCTATCTCAAGCGCATCCGAGAGAAGTACCGCATCGCTGGCATCGACGTGGGCACAAAAGTCGCACTGCGCAAGCAGGCCATCTCCGACGGCATCCTCGTCGACGCCCCTGGCGGGGGCGGCGGGCTGTAGAACCATCCTGGGTTCTAGCTCGGTAGACCTCGTCGGCGCTCGAGCCGCACGCTCACGATCGCGAGAACGACGCCGCCGAGAGCGAGCGCGAGGCCGACCCACGCTGGCGTGTGGTACCCCCACCCCGCCGCGATCACGAGTCCGCCGAGGAACGCTCCGAGAGCGTTACCAATGTTGAGGGCCGCATGATTGAGGGCGGCAGCCAGAGTCTGGGCCTTGCCGGCAACATCCATGAGGCGGGTCTGGATGATCGGACTCACGGCCGCAGCGGTGAAGCCCACGAGCACGGCCCCAGCGATCATTCCCACCGGTGTCGCGCCGAATGTTCCCACCAGGGTGAGCGACACGATGAGACCGGTGAACCCGAGGAAGATTGCGCGCACGGCTCCTGAGTCGGCGAGTCTGCCGCCGATGATGTTGCCGACGGTCATGCCGACGCCGGTCGCCGCCAGAATCCACGGCACAGCGCCACCGGGAAGCCCCGCTTCTTCGGTCGCCATGGGGGCGATGTAGCTGTAGACGGCGAAGAAGCCGCCGAAGCCGATCGAGCCGATCGCGAGAGCGATCCACACTTGCAGTTGCCCGAAGGCCTCGAGTTCGGTGCGCACGGTCGATCGCGGGTCGCCCGGCTGCCAAGGCACGAGCACACGCACCGCGATGACGGTCGCCGCGAAGAGTGCGGCGACGACGAGGTAGGCGACACGCCAGCCATAGGTCTGCCCCACTGCCGTGATGACGGGCACACCGATGACGGTTGCGATCGTGAGACCACTGAGCACGAGGGCAACTCCTTGCCCTCGCTTGCCGGGACCCATGAGGGTGGCCGCGACAATCGCGGCGATGCCGAAGTACGCTCCGTGCGGTAGTCCCGAGAAGAATCTCGCGACGATGACGAGCTCGAGGGTCGGAGCGAGGGCGGACAGCACGGTGGCGATCATGAAGGCGACCGCGAAGCCGACGAGCAGCCCGCGGCGAGGCACGCGCCCCGCGAGCGCCGCGATGACGGGGGCCCCGACGACGACACCGAGCGCGTAGGCCGTGATGACCCAGCCCGAACTGCCGATCGCGGCTTCTTGGTCGGCGGCGTAGAGCGCAGGCATGAGGTCGCGCGCGATATCGGGCAACAGGCCCATGGCAACGAACTCGGTCGAGCCGATGCCGAAGCCACCGAGTGCAAGGGCGAGCAGTGCCGCGTAGGTGCGCGCGCGGCTCAAAGGCGGCGGCGCGCCGGTACCGTGCTCGGCGGCCTCAGCTCGTTCATGCTCGCGCTGTTGCCGGGCGTAGTTCGCGGCGGTCGCGTCGTCGATGATCGGCACGCTGGCGGTGGAGAGGGTCACGAAGGCTCGGCTTCCGTCACGAGAGGGCGACCCTGCGGCGTTGCAGGCGGGAAGACTCGAGTGTATCGAATCGATTCGACAGGCGCGAGTGACATGCGCGTCGCCTGTGTGCGTCGCCTGTGTGCGTCGACGTGGCGAGAGTGCCCACCCCGCCGTACTGTGAGGTCATGGATGCTCTGCCGACGCCGATCATCCGCCGAGCCGCGCCGGGAGACGTGGAGCAGTTGGCGCACGTGCACACTCGAGCCTGGCAAGAGACGTATGTGGGGCTCGTGCCGCCCATCATGTGGGGCGAGGAAGCGCTCGGTCACCGGTTGAACATGTGGCGCTCCCTTCTCGAAGCCCCAGAGCATCGCCAGACGCCCACCTGGGTTGCCGAGGTCGTCAGCGCCGCGGCACCGAGTGGCCTCATCGTGGGCTTCGCACGCGCTGGGACCCCCACCGCTGAGCCGGTGCCGACCGACCCGCGCGGCGCAGACGGCCGCCCTGCGGCGCCTCGTCCGCTCGAGCTGCACATGATCTACGTGCTCGCCGAGTTCCACGGCACCGGAGTCGGGACTGCGCTGCTGAGGCAGGCACTCGGAGACGCACCGGCGTATCTCTGGGTTGCGCGCGACAACCCGCGGGCCAGGCGGTTCTACGAGCGCGAAGGTTTCCGTCCTGACGGCGCAGAGAAAATCGACGAGCGCTTCGCCAACCTGGCCGAAGTCAGGCTCGTGCGTTAGGCACCGCGCGAGTGCTGCTAGATTCCACGCTGCTCCTGCTCGGCGATCGCCTGCTCGAGCCGCTGCACCTTGCCGTCGAGTTCGCCGACATGACCCGGTCGAAAGTCAGCTTTGAGCACGAGCGAGACGCGAGTGCCGTACTCCGCCACGGCGAGGGTCGCGGCTTTCACGACTGCCATCACGTCGTCCCACTCCCCCTCGATCTCGGTGAACATCGATGTCGTGCGGTGCGGCAGCCCTGATGCGCGCACCACCCGCACGGCGGCCGCAACCGCGTCGTGTACCGAATCCGTCGCTGAGGTGTCAGCGCCGGGTCGCGCGCCAGAGGGTGCAACCGAAAATGCCACGATCATGCTGGCTCTCCTTCCCGCGACACGACTCCACGGGTCGTGGCGCTACGCCTCTGAGGGTTCCAGCACAAGCTGACGAGCCGCCCCACAGCCCAGACGAGCAGTACGACATACAGCGCGTTGCGCGCCGTGAGCGCCGCGAGCATCCACGGCTCGAGTGAGAGCACATAGCCATAGAGCACGGGGTACACCACTTGTGTCAGCGCTGCGGTCACGAGAGCGAGTACCGCCGGTGGCGCGAACGAGACACCTCCGCGCGACCGCCACACGAGACCCAGCACGATCGGCACAGCGATCCACGAGGCGAACTGGGGCGAGCCGACCTTGTTCACGGCAATGAGCGCCATGACGAGCGAGAGGCTGAGCACGGGAAACAGCGCAGCTTCCTCGGCTCCCCGCAGGGCGGCAAGAACTCCGAGGCCCACGATCACGATCACCACGAGAGCGAGCAGCGGCGTCATGACGTCGGCCGCGAGAGAGGTTCCTTCGCCGAGCACTTGCCACGTGAGGATGCCCTGGTCGTAGTACACGCGAGAGCTCCACTCACCCGCCGCAGCGGCCCACAACCACACCGTCGAGATAGGCGACTCGACCTGCAGCCCCCTCCCCGACTGCTCAGTGATGGCACTGAAGAGCGAGAGCCCACCGCCGGCGAGCAGCCCGAGCGCGATCACGGCCATCGAAACACCTACCCCCGAGCGCAGCACGGCTCCGCGCGACCTCACGGCGACGATGGCTGCCAGCAGCACTGCTGCTGGCCAGACTTTGATCCACGCTCCGACGGCGAGCAGGGCGCCGCCCCAGCGCGGGTGGTCGGCGATGAGCATGACGGCGACGAGCGCGACGGGCACCGTCACGGCATCGATGCGGCCGAGCGCGATCGGGCCGAGCACCACGAGGAAGAGCATCCACCACCAGGCAATGCCCGCACGCCGCGCGCGTGACTCCACGCCGATGATGGCGATGAGGGCGACCGCGTTGAGAGCCATCATGAGCGTCAACCACGTGGTGGCGTAGAGGTCGGGGCCAAAGGCGTAGGCGATCACCATGGGCACGAGCGCCAACACCGGGTACACCCACGAGGTGTCGATGCCCACCCACTGGTCAGCACCGAAACCGCGCTCGACCCAGAACAGGTAGACGTAGGTCACATCACCCAGAGGCAAACCGGGGCCGTAGAGGTTGACAAAACCCAACCAGCCGTGCACGATCGCGAAAGCCGCCCAGATCGTCCACGAACTGCCCGCGAGCCGACGCGACCTCTCCAGCAGGGTCATGGGCGCAGGCATGAGCACGAGCGTAGCCGCGGTGAGCGAGTGCTCTGCTCAGCGGCGCTCAGCGAGCAAGGTCGCAATCGTGGGGGCGACGCTCTCGGCGACCTCGAGTACTACGAGCGGACCGCCCCCCGAAGCATGCTGGGCGGCAAGGCCGTGGATGACCGCCGCGGCCGCAGCGAGCCGCCCGAGCCAGCCCGGCTCACGCGACGGTTGCTCGGCGTGGGTCGCGACGAGTGCTCCGAGCACTCCGCCGAGCGCGTCGCCCGCCCCTGCGGTCGCCAGCCAGGTCGGGGCAGAGGCACAGCGCAAGGTAGTCGCGGAGTCTGCGCCCGGCGTCGCGTCGACGACGAGGGTCTCGAAGCCCTTCGACAACACGACGATGCCCCAGCGTTGCGCGCCCTCGCGAGCGGCGCTTTCGCGATCGTCGCGCACCCGCTCAGGCTCGACACCGAGCAGTCGGGCGAGTTCGCGCGAATGCGGCGTCGCGACGACGGGGCCGCTCGCCCGCTCGACGAGTGCGAGCGCGCCGGCGTCAAGCACGATCGGCAGCCCGCTCGACAGCGCCTCGTCGACGACGTCGTGGGCTGCGCTGTCGTCGCTCCAGCCTGACCCCAACAGCCATGCCTGCACGCGACCCGGTGCGGTGATCGCCTCAGGCCGACGACGGAGCACGTGGTCAGCCGCCTCGGCCGGTCCGAGGTAGCGCAACGAGCCGAGGCCCGTGCGCAGCGCCGCCTCGACGCTGAGCACCGCGGCACCCGGATACTGCGCCGAACCGGTCACCACGCCGAGAACGCCGCGCGCGTACTTGTCGTCATCTCGCCCCGGCACACGAATGAGCGCGGCCGCATCAGCAGACGAGAATGAGATCGACGTCACGCCGACACCTTAGCCCCGGTGCGTGCACGGGGCCTCGGGGAATCGACGGGACACCCGTGCGGTTGACTGACACCGTGACCTCTCAACTCTTCAGCCCCCTCACTCTCCGCTCCGTCACCACGCGCAACCGCCTGTGGGTGTCACCCCTGTGCCAGTACTCGGTGACCGCCGCAGACGGCGTGCCCACCGATTGGCATCTCGTGCACCTCGGCTCATTCGCGCGAGGTGGGGCTGGCATGGTCATGGCCGAGGCGACCGCCGTCGTCCCCGAGGGGCGGATCAGTCCGCACGACACGGGCATCTGGAACGACGAGCAGGCCGCAGCGTGGTCGCGCATCGTGTCGTTCATCCATTCGCAGGGCGCCGCTGCGGGCATTCAGCTCGCGCACGCGGGCCGCAAGGCTTCCGTGTATCCCGAATGGGGTGCCACTGCCGCCGGCTACTCGGGCCAGGGAACCATGCCCGAGAGCGAAGGCGGCTGGACCCCTCTCGCTCCGAGCGCGATCGCCTTCGAGGGCTACGCAACTCCTCACGCGCTCGATGCTGCGGGCATTGCGGCGGTCGTGGAAGCCTTCCGCGCCGGAGCACGGCGAGCAGTCGATGCCGGGTTCGACCTCGTCGAAGTGCACGCCGCGCACGGCTACCTGCTCCACGAGTTCCTGTCTCCGCTATCGAACACGCGCACTGATGAATGGGGTGGCAGCCTCGAGAACCGCGCTCGCCTGATGCTTGACATCGTTCGCGCGGTGCGGGCAGAGGTCGGCGACGATGTGCCGGTGCTCGTGCGGTTCTCCGCCAGCGACTGGGTCGACGACGAGTGGCTCGCCGAGCACGGCCACGTCGATGACGGAGTAGCCGGCTGGGACGAACAACAGACCGCCACTGTTGCCGCGTGGGCGCTCGAGGCGGGAGCTGACCTGTTCGATATCTCGTCGGGGGGTCTCGTGCGCGCCCGCATCGCAACCGGCCCCGGCTACCAGGTGCCCTTTGCCGAGCACGTGCGTCGCGAGGGCAAGGTGCCGGTGAGCGCCGTGGGGCTCATCACGCAGGCACAGCAGGCCGAAGACATTCTCGCCGCCGGCCAGGCTGACGCGATCATGATGGGCCGCGAATTCATGCGCGACCCGCACACCCCGCTGCGCTTCGCGCGTGAACTCGGCGTCGAGGCCGACGGCGTGCCCGTCAGCACTCCTCCGCAGTACCTCCGTGCCTATCGATAAGGCCTGACCGGTAGTGCCCAACCGGTAGTTCGACGCCGCAACGCCGCTCATGCCCGACGAGGGCGTCAGCGGCGTTGGGTCGCGTCTTGAACCTCGCCGACGAGCTCTTCGATGATGTCTTCGAGAAAGAGCACTCCTGTCGTGCGCCCCTCTGCGTCGACCGAACGCGCCAAGTGCGCACCCGAGCGACGCATGATCGCCATCGCCACCTCAAGGTCTGCGCTCGCGGGAATCGACACGAGCCGACGAATGCGCTTGGGCGGCACCGGGTCGTCACGCTCGTCGTCGGGCAGATCGATGACATCTTTCAAGTGCAAGTAGCCCGTCGGCTCACCCGCCTCGTCGACGAGCACGTAGCGGCTGAAGCCGCGCTGGGCAACTGCGCGCTCGAGGTCGAGTGCACTGGCGTCTTCGGGCAACGCGGTGAGGGCATCCATCGGCAACGCGACATCGCTGACGATCTTCGTCGTGAACTCGAACGCGGCGGTGAGTGCACCCGTGGCATCGGTCAACAAGCCTTCGCGCGTCGACTGCCGCACAATCGTCTCGACCTCTTCGAGCGTGAACGCGCTCGCGGCCTCGTCTTTCGGCTCGACGCGGAACAAGCGCAGCACGCCGTTCGCAATCGCATTGAGGCCGCGGATGATCGGAGAGAAGATGCGCGACACCACGACGAGGGGCGGCGCAAGCAACAGCACAGCGCGAGTGGGCAACGAGAACGACAGGTTCTTCGGCACCATCTCGCCGAACACCACGTGAAGGTACGTGACGAGCAGCAGCGCGATGGTGAAGGCGATGCCCGCAATCCACTCCGGCGTCAGGCCGGTGAGTCCGAGCGGAATCTCGAGCAAGTGCTTGATCGCGGGCTCGGAGACGTTGAGGATGAGCAGCGAACACAC
>Ga0209066_10004287_pt1 | contig 15670 bp, 16 predicted proteins | sample All_14_2_FD_187198 | JGI IMG/M metagenome (GOLD analysis project Ga0209066, IMG submission 187198) | Freshwater microbial communities in response to fracking from Pennsylvania, USA - Allegheny Zone_MetaG_DW_15 (SPAdes) (version 2) ...
ACCACATAGCCGGCGGGGGAGGTGCTGTTGACCGGTTGCGGATCGTCGGCGACCTGGAATCCGGCCTCCCGCAGGCGCTGGCGGGCCAGATCGAGGCCCATGCCGGCGACACTGGGCACCCGGGACCCCGGGCCGCCCTCGACGTAGCGGGGATCGGTCGGCGGCAGCACGACGGTGTCCGGGGTGATCGGTTTCATCGCCGCGAACCAGGTCCTGGCCGGCTCGTTACCGCCGAACAGGTTTCCCGAACCGCACTGGCGCAGCGGGAACGAGCAGAGTTCGCTCGGGTTGGTGGAGTCGTCATAGATGTAGTTGGCCGCGGCGAACTCACTGGTGAAACCGAGGAAGGCCGAGGACCGGTTCGACTCGGTGGTGCCCGTCTTACCGGACATCGGCAGGCTCCAGCCCACCGAGCCGGCCGCCCCGGCCGCGGTGCCCGCGCCGGTGTCGTCCTTGCTCAGCGCATTGGCCAGGGTGTTGGCCAGGCCCTCGGGCACGACCTGCTCGCAGGTCTCGGTGGTCACCGCGACCTCGGTGCCGTTGCGGTCGAACACCTGAGAGATCGGGTTCGGTGGGCACCAGGTGCCGCCCGAGGCGATCGTGGCGGCGACGTTGGACAGCTCGAGGCCGTTGACCTCGATCGGGCCCAGGGTGAACGAGCCGATGTTCTGCCGCTTCACGAAGTCGGCCAGACTCTCGTTGCTGTCCGGGTCGTAGTCGCGGGCGGTGCCGGGCAGCGCGTAGGACCGCAGTCCCAGGCGCACCGACATGTCGACGGCTTTCTGCACACCCACCTGCGAGATCAGCTTCGCGAAGGCGGTGTTCGGCGAGGTGGCCAGCGCATCGGTGACGTTCATCGAGCCCTGGTAGTTGCCGGCGTTGCGCACACACCAGGTGGCCGGCGGGCAACCCGGCGAGTTACTGCTGCCCAGTCCCTTGGCCTGGAACGCGGGCGGCACCGGAAGTTGGGTGTTGATCCCCATCCCCATCTCCATGGCGGCGGCCACGGTGAAGATCTTGAAGACCGAACCCGCACCGTTTCCGGCCAGCGAGAACGGCTGCGGCTGCATGGTCTCGCCGGCCTCGGTGTTCAGGCCGTAGGTGCGGTTACTGGCCATCGCCACCACCGGGTGGGCGTCCTTGCCCGGCCGGACCACGCTCATCACGCTGGCCACACCCTCGATATCCGCTGGCGCGTACTGGTTCACGGCCGATTTGATGTTCGCCTGCACGTCCGGGTCCAGCGTGGTCTTGATCAGATAGCCGCCCTTGGCGATCTGTTCCTTGCTGATCCCGGCGCGGGCCAGGTAGTCCAGTGCGTAATCGCAGAAGAACGCGCGATCACCGGCCGCGATGCAGCCGCGGGGCAACTCATTCGGGGTCGGCAGCACGCCGAGTGGTTCCTGTTTGGCCGCCCGCAGTGCCTCGGCTTCTTGCGGAACGTTCTCGATCATGGTGTCCAGCACGACGTTCCGGCGGGCCAGCGCACCCTCGGGGTTGGTGTAGGGATTCAGCACGCTGGTGGACTGGACCATGCCGGCCAGCAGCGCGGCCTGCTGCCAGTTCAGCTCGGAGGCGTTGATGCCGAAGTAGGTCTGCGCAGCGTCCTGGACCCCGAAGGCGCCGTTGCCGAACGAGACCAGGTTGAGGTACCGGGTCAGGATCTCCGGCTTGGTCAATGTCTTGTCCAGCGTCAGCGCCATCCGGATCTCACGCAGCTTGCGCGCCGGGGTGGTCTCGATGGCCGCGCGCTTCTCCGCATCGGTCTGCGCGACCACCAACAACTGGTAGTTCTTCACGTACTGCTGCTCGATGGTGGAACCGCCGCGGGTGTCCAGGTTCCCGGACAGGTAGCCGGACAGACCGGTCAGGGTGCCCTGCCAGTCCACGCCGTTGTGCTCGGCGAACCGCTTGTCCTCGATGGAGACGATCGCCAGCTTCATGGTGTTGGCGATCTGTTCGGTCGGCACCTCGAAGCGCCGCTGGGTGTACAGCCAGGCGATCGGGTTGCCGCGCGCGTCGGTCATCGTGGACACCGCGGGGATGTCGCCCTCGACGAGCTGGGCCGACCCGTTGGCCACCACATCGGAGGCCCGGTTGGACATCAGGCCGATGCCGCCGACGACCGGGAACATCAAACCGGCGGCGATGACCGCGGCCAGCAGGCAGCACCACATCAGTTTGATGACCGTCACCGCCACCGGGGGACGTGGCGAGGGCTGCTCAGGCATGAGTTACAGAGTAGCCAGCGGGTCCAATCGGGGCCCGGGAGCCGGGCGAATGTCGATTTCGGCGCTCTGACGGCACGGTCGTCCCAAAAAAGCGTGATCTGACTGTTGCGTAAAAGGCCACTGACCACCTAGCTTGGACACACAATGCGATTCAGGTAACACTCTGGACGCAATGTGGCGCAGATTACATCGACGTGTTATGTGGTCCGGACGAAGGGAACGCTGGTGTCAGTTACATCATCCGCCATGCACAGGACTGGCGTGAACCCCCAACTCCACGCCGCCGCCCCCGGAGCCGAGGCCGAAGCCAGAATCGCGTGGGTTTCCCAGGCGCGCTGCCGGCAGGCCGACCCCGATGAGCTCTTCGTGCGCGGCGCCGCTCAGCGCAAGGCGGCAGTCATCTGCCGGCATTGCCCCGTGATCGCCGAATGCGGCGCCGACGCCCTGGACAACAAGGTCGAGTTCGGTGTCTGGGGCGGGATGACCGAACGTCAGCGTCGCGCGTTGCTCAAGCAGCATCCCGAGGTGGTGTCCTGGGCGGACTTCTTCGCCGCCCAGCGCAAGCACCGCAGCGCCGTCTAGTCAGACACCCGTGAGCTGATCGCCGATGGCGCGCAGCGCTTCCAGATCAGATACGTCGAATGGAAGTGACGGCACCCCGACGATCGCCACATGCGGATTGGCCCCGGTGAACCGGGACAGCAGTCGAACCTCCCGCTTGGCGGTGGCCGCCCGCGCTGCGTGCACCCGCAGCACCGCCGCCGTCAGTCCGCCCGGCCCCTGCGTGGCGTCGAGCTGATCGGCCGCCTCGGCGGCGTGCTCGCCCGGCAGATTGCACAACGTCGGGTGGGTGCGGTTGAGGATCAGGCCGGCCAGCGGCATCTTCTCCTGCGAGAGCCGGTCGACGAAGAACGAGGCCTCGCGCAGTGCATCCGGTTCGGCCGCCGACACCACCACGAACTGGGTGCCCCGACGCTTGAGCAACTCGTAGGTGCGGTCCGCCTTCTGCCGGAACCCGTCGAAGGTGGCGTCCAGCGCCTGTACGAAACCTGCTGCGTCAGCCAACATCTGGGATCCGAGCACCGTGGAGAGCGCCTTCATCGCCAACCCGACCGCACCGGTCACCAGCTTGCCGATGCCCCGACCGGGTGCCAGCAGCAGTCGCCACAGCCGACTGTCCATGAAGCTGCCCAGCCGCTTCGGCGCGTCGAGGAAATCCAGCGCGTTGCGCGAGGGTGGGGTGTCCACCACGATCAGGTCCCACTTGTCCTCGGCCAGCAGCTGGCCGAGCTTCTCCATGGCCATGTACTCCTGCGTGCCGGCCAGCGAGGTCGCCACCGTCTGATAGAACTGGTTGTCTAGAATCGCTTCTGCGCGTTCGGAATCCGACGAGTACTGCAGCACCATTTCGTCGAAGGTGCGGCGCATGTCGAGCATCATGGCGTGCAGCTCGCCGGTGGCCTCGGGTGCCAGCGGAACCCGCTGCGGGGTGTTGCCCAGACTTTCGATGCCCAGCGCCTGGGCCAACCGCTTGGCCGGGTCGATGGTCAGAACCACCACGGTGCGGCCGCGTTCGGCGGCCCGCAGCGCCATCGCGGCGGCGGTGGTGGTCTTGCCCACGCCGCCGGCGCCGCAACACACCACGACCCGGTTGGTGGTGTCGGCCAGGATGGCGCCCAGGTCCAGGGTCGTCGGAGTAGTGCTCACGGGTTACCTCACTCCTTGGGCGGCAAGTGCTTCGGCGAGTTCGTACAGACTTCCCAGGTCGACACCGTCGGCGATGGCGGGCAGTTGCAGCCGGGCCACGTCGAGGTCTTCGAGCAGTTCGGCGCTCTCGGTGCGCGCGGCGATCCGGGTGGCGTGCTGGATGGACTCGGTGAGCAGACCCGCGAAATCGTTGTCCGACAACGTGATACCCGCAGCACTCAGCCCGGCGCGCACGGCGTCGGCGTCGATGTCGCCTTCGGCGGCCTTGCTCAGGTCCTCGGCGGACAGATATCGGGGAATATTGCGGTTGACGATCACGCTGCCGATCGGCAGGTCGAGTTCGCGCAGCTCGCTGATCGCCTCGATGGTCTCCTGCACGGGCAGGGCCTCCAGCAGGGTCACCAGGTGGATGGCGGTCAGGTCCGAATGCAGGATCTTGACCACGCCCTCGGCCTGCGAGTGCACCGGTCCGCCCTTGGCCAACTCGGACACGGCCTTGGTGACATCGAGGAAGCGCGAGATGCGCCCCGTCGGGGGTGAATCGACGACGATGGCGTCATAGGTGGTCTGGCCGGGTTTGGCCGATTTGTCCGCGCGGACCACGATTTCCTTGATCTTGCCGGTGAGCAGCACATCGCGCAGCCCCGGTGCGATCGTGGTGGCGAACTCGACGGCGCCGATGCGGCGCATGGCCCGGCCGGCGATACCCAGGTTGTAGAACATGTCCAGGTACTCCAGGAACGCCGCCTCGGTGTCGATGGCGAGCGCATTGACCTGCCCGCCGCCGTCGGCGGTCGCGATCTTCACTTCCTGGTAGGGAAGCGGCGGTACGTCGAACAGTTGCGCGATGCCTTGGCGCCCTTCGACCTCCACCAGCAGCACCTTGCGGCCGCCGGCGGCCAGTGCCAATGCCAGCGCCGCCGCGATCGTCGACTTGCCGGTGCCACCCTTGCCGGTGACGAAGTGCAGCCGCGCCTTGGTCAGCCGCGACGGCCAGCCGACCGGTTTGCGGTCGTCGGATTCGTGTTCCACGCCTGCATGCTATCCATGCGTGACGCGTGGCCGGATAAGCTCGCCCACATGAGCGAGTTAACCCGTTGGGAATACGCCACAGTTCCGTTGCTGACGCATGCGACCAAGCAGATCCTCGATACCTGGGGCGTCGACGGCTGGGAACTGGTGTCGGTGCTGCCCGGTCCCACCGGCGAGCAGCACGTCGCCTATCTGAAGCGGCCGAAGTGACCGTCGCGTCGAAGCTCGCCGAGCTGGGTATCGAACTGCCCGCCGTCGTCGCGCCGTTGGCGGCCTACGTCCCCGCGGTGCGCACCGGCAACCTGGTCTACACCGCCGGGCAGCTGCCGATCGCCGATGGTGAACTGCTGGCCACCGGCAAGGTCGGCGCCGAGGTGACCGCCGAGCAGGCCAGGGACCTGGCCCGCCAATGCGGGTTGAACGCGTTGGCCGCGGTGCACGCGCTGGTGGGGATCGATTCGGTGGTCAAGGTGGTCAAGGTGGTCGGCTTCGTGGCCTCGGCGCCCGGCTTCGACGGACAGCCCGGCGTCATCAACGGTGCGTCCGAGCTGCTCGGGGAGATCTTCGGTGACGCGGGAGCGCACGCGCGATCCGCGGTCGGGGTGTCCGAGCTGCCGCGCAATGCACCGGTGGAAGTGGAAGTGATCGTCGAGGTCGCGTAAGCGGCCGAGCATGAGATGGAGGTCGCGTAAGCGGCCGAGCATGAGATGGAGGTCGCGTGACGACCCACCCCGCGTACGGCGTGCTGCGACCGGTGACTGAATCGGCCTCGGTCCTGCTGTGCGACAACCCGGGCGTCATGACGCTGGACGGCACCAACACCTGGGTGCTGCGCGGTCCGCGCAGCGACGAGATGGTGATCGTCGATCCCGGGCCCGACGACGTCGCACACATCGAGCGGATTGCGGCGCTGGGGAAGATCGCGCTGGTGTTGGTCAGTCACAAGCACGGTGACCACACCGACGGTATCGACATGCTGGTCGAGCGCACCGGTGCGGTGGTCCGTTCGGTCGGCAGTGGCTTCCTGCGGGGGATGGGCGGTCCGCTGACCGACGGTGAGGTGATCGACGCCGCCGGCCTGCGCATCACGGTGATGGCCACCCCGGGACACACCGCGGACTCGTTGTCATTCCTGGTCGACGACGCGGTCCTGACCGCCGATACCGTGCTGGGCCGCGGCACCACCGTCATCGACGACGAGGACGGCAGCCTGGCGGCCTACCTGGAATCGCTGCGCCGCCTGAAGGGACTGGGCCGGCGCACCGTGCTGCCCGGGCATGGGCCCGATCTCGCCGACCTGGCGCAGATCACCGCCGGCTACCTGGCGCACCGCGAGGAACGCCTCGAACAGGTCCGCGGAGCCCTGCGGCTGCTCGGCGAGGACGCCACCGCAAAGCAGGTCGTCGCGCACGTCTATACCGATGTCGACGAGAAGCTGTGGCCCGCCGCCGAGAAGTCGACCCAGGCCCAGCTCGACTACCTACGCGGCTGAGGGCCGAAACAGCATTCCAGAAGGCCCGTACTCGGACTTTTACCTCTGGAATGCAATTTCGGTGGGAACGCTAGCGAGCGCGGCGGGCCAGCCGCTCGCTGTCGCTGATCAGCACGCTCTTGCCCTCCAGCCGGATCCAGCCGCGGTGGGCGAAATCGGCGAGCGCCTTGTTCACCGTCTCGCGGGAGGCGCCGACGAGCTGGGCGATCTCTTCCTGGGTCAGGTCGTGGGTGACGCGCAGTGCGCCACCCTCCTGGGTGCCGAAACGCTGGGCCAGCTGCAGCAGCTGCTTGGCGACGCGGCCGGGCACATCGGTGAAGATGAGGTCGGCCAGGTTGTTGTTGGTGCGCCGCAGGCGGCGGGCCAGCACGCGTAGCAGCTGCTCGGCGATCTCGGGGCGGTCGGCGATCCACGCGCGCAGCGCCTCGCGGTCCATCGAGACGGCACGCACTTCGGTGATGGTGGTGGCGCTGGAGGTCCGCGGACCGGGGTCGAAGATCGAGAGTTCACCGAACATGTCCGACGGGCCCATGATGGTGAGCAGGTTCTCCCGGCCGTCAGGGGAACGCCGGCCGATCTTCACCTTGCCGGACGTGATGATGTAGAGCCGGTCACCGGGCTCGCCTTCGGCGAACACCGTGTGTCCGCGCGGAAAGTCGACAGGCTGCAGCTGTTTGGTCAGTGCAGCGACCGCAGTGGGTTCTACCCCTTGGAAGATTCCGGCCCTGGCCAGGATCTCGTCCACGTTGCCCCTCTTAGCTCTTCGGGTGATATGTCATGCGCAATCAAACACACGGTTGGCCGACCGCCCAGCTTGTCAGCGAAATCAGTCTAGAGGTTGCGCGGTCAACGACGAGCCAACGCTACACACGATTGGGCTGGCGAGTCGCGGGAAACTGCGGATTGGCCCCGCTCGGCGTCGCCAGCCGGGTGGGCAGACCGGTGAACGCCTGCGGCTCGCGGGCCGCCGGACGGGTGCGCTCCAGCAAATCGGTACCGACGTTTCCGTCCAGGGTGGCGCGGTCGTCGGTATCCAGGCTGGCTTCCAGGCGCCCGAGCCCGAAGGTCGCCAACATCAGCAACCCGGGGATGAAGGCGACCAGCAACCACGACACACAGGAGAGTAAACACGGCGAAGGTCTCAACAGGATCACGGTTTGTCACCGGTCGGCGCAGTGCCGGCCGTCGTTCCTCCCGCCCGACATCCCGGCCCTTCGCTCACCATGTCCGCAAGTCAGTACGCTGATTCGGGTGAGTGTGAGCACCGTCCGCCGCAAGTCGGCCGCGGAATGGGACCGTGAGACCCCTCTCGGTCTGGTCCGGCGGGCCCGGCGGATGAACCGCGCCCTCGCGGTGGCGTTCCCGCATGTCTACTGCGAGCTGGATTTCACCAACCCGCTGGAGCTCACGGTGGCCACCATCCTGTCGGCCCAGTGCACCGACAAAAGGGTCAATCTGACCACCCCGGCGCTGTTCGCGCGGTACCGCACCGCGCTGGACTACGCCCAGGCCGACCGCGCCGAACTCGAAGAGCTGATCCGGCCCACCGGTTTCTACCGCAACAAGGCCAACGCGCTGATCAACCTGGGTCAGGCGCTGGTGGCGCGGTTCGACGGGGAGGTACCCGACACCCTCGCCGATTTGGTCACGCTGCCCGGTATCGGGCGCAAGACCGCCAACGTGGTGTTGGGCAACGCCTTCGACATTCCCGGTATCACCGTCGACACCCATTTCGGCCGGCTGGTCCGACGCTGGCGGTGGACCGCCGAGGAGGACCCGGTGAAGGTCGAGCACATCGTCGGTGAGCTCATCGAACGCCGCGAATGGACGCTGCTGAGTCACCGGGTGATCTTTCACGGCCGCCGCGTCTGTCATGCGCGCCGCCCGGCCTGCGGGGTGTGCGTGCTGGCCAAGGACTGCCCGTCCTTCGGGGCGGGACCTACCGACCCGGTCACCGCGGCGGCACTGGTGAAGGGCCCCGAGACCGAGCATCTGCTGGCGTTGGCCGGGCTGTGAGTCGCTCCGCCCGCTGGACCGCCGCAGTACTGATCATCCTGGTGGCACTCGGCTACGCGCTCTGGCGCGAACTCGGCGCCGCGCCCGGCGGGAGCGTCGACGCGGGTAGCCCCGCCGCCCGCGATCACCGCGATGCCGACACTCCCGCGGCGCTCGCCGAACCGCGGGCCCGGGCCGACCTGTCGCCCTGCCCGGCACCCGGTGCCGGCGCCGGGCCGGCGGCGCTGCGCGGCATCAGCCTGGAGTGCGCGGGTGACGGCACCATGATGGATCTGGCACCGGCACTGGCGGACCGACCGGTGCTGCTCAATCTGTGGGCGTATTGGTGCGGGCCGTGCGCCGATGAGCTGCCCGCCCTGGCCGAGTACCAACGCCGGATGGGTGATCGGGTGCTCGTGTTGACGGTGCACCAGGACGAGAACGAGACCGCGGGCCTGCTGCGGCTCGCTGAGCTGGGCGTCCGGTTGCCGACGGTGCAGGACGGACGGCGTCTTGTCGCCGCGGCGCTGAAGGTACCCAACGTGATGCCTGCGTCCGTGGTGCTGCGGGCGGACGGTAGCGTGGCCGAAATCCTGCCGCGACCGTTCACCGACGCCGACGAGATCGCCGCGGCGGTGAATCCGTCGATAGGAGTTCCGGTTGAGTAGCACCGTCTCGCCGGGCGCCGCGCCCGCCTGGCTGCGGCCGCTGGTCGACAACGTGGCCGCGGTGCCCGACGCCTACCGCAGCCGGGTGCCCGCCGACGTGCTGGCCGCCATCACCGCCGCCAACGAATCCGCCACCCGCGCGGGCACCAAACGCGACGCCGCGGTGCTGGTGCTGTTCTCCGGCCCCGCCGAGGCACCCGTCGGCGGCCCGCCGCCGGACACCGACCTCCTGGTCACGGTCCGGGCCTCGACGCTGCGAAACCACTCCGGGCAGGCCGCATTCCCCGGTGGGGTGTCCGACCCGGAGGACGACGGACCGGTGTTCACCGCGCTGCGCGAGGCGCGCGAGGAGACCGGCGTCGACACCGATCGACTGACTCCGCTGGCCGTGCTGGACCGGATGTTCATCCCGCCCACGGGCTTCCATGTGGTCCCGGTGCTGGCCTACTCACCCGACCCGGGCCCGGTCCGGGTGGTCGACCCGCAGGAGGCTGCCATCGTCGCGCGGGTTCCGCTGCGCGCGTTCATCAATCCGGAGAACCGGCTGATGGTTTACCGGGACGCCAACACCAGCCGGTTCGCCGGCCCGGCCTTCCTGCTCAACCAGATGCTGGTGTGGGGTTTCACCGGCCAGGTGATCTCGGCGATCCTGGATGTCGCCGGATGGGCGCAGCCCTGGGACACCGACCACGTGCGGGAGTTGAGTGAGGCAATGGCGCTCGTCGGACACCCCAGCCAGTACGGTGAGGCCCAACAATGACACCGTCACAGTGGCTCGACCTCGCCATCCTCGCCGTCGCCTTTGTGGCCGCGGTCTCCGGGTGGCGCTCGGGTGCGCTCGGCTCGCTGCTGTCCTTCGTCGGAGTGGTGCTGGGCGCCGTGGCCGGTGTGCTGCTGGCCCCACATCTCGTCGGCAACATCGACGGGCCGCGCACGAAACTGTTCGCGACGCTGTTCCTCATCCTGGCCCTGGTGGTCATCGGCGAGATCGCCGGTGTGGTGCTGGGCCGCGCGGTGCGCGGCGCCATGCGCAACCGCGGTCTGCGCACCGTCGACTCCGTCATCGGCGCGGTGCTGCAACTGGTCACCGTGCTGGTGGCGGCCTGGCTGCTGGCCACCCCGCTGACCAGCCAGCCGACCCTGGCCGGCGCCGTGCGCGGCTCCAAGGTGCTCAGCGAGGTCGACGCGCTGGCGCCGGAATGGCTGAAAAAGGTGCCCACCCGGCTGGCCGGGCTGCTCGACACGTCGGGACTGCCTGCCGTGCTGGAGCCGTTCAGTCGCACGCCGATCGTGGCCGTCGACGCACCCGATGCCGCGCTGTCGGTCTCACCGGCCGTCGAGGCCACCCGCAACAGCGTCGTGAAGATCCGCGGTGTCGCACCCAGTTGCCAGAAGGTGTTGGAGGGCAGCGGTTTCGTCATCGCGCCGAACCGGGTGATGTCCAATGCGCACGTCGTCGCCGGCGCCGAGACCGTCACCGTCGAAGTGGGCGGGCAGTCCTATGACGCCAGCGTCGTCGCCTACGACCCGAACATGGACATCTCCATCCTGGCCGTTCCCGAACTGCCGTCGGTTCCGCTGATCTTCGACGACTCCGAGGCCGAGCCGACCACCGACGCCATCGTGATGGGTTACCCCGGCGGCGGGGACTTCACCGCGACACCGGCCCGGGTGCGGGAGACGATCGAACTCAACGGTCCGGACATCTACAACTCGACCACTGTGAACCGCACCGTCTACACCATCAGGGGCACTGTCCGGCAAGGCAATTCCGGTGGCCCGATGATCGACAAGGACGGCAGGGTGCTCGGTGTGGTGTTCGGGGCGGCCGTCGATGACGCCGACACCGGATTCGTGCTCACCGCCCAGGAGGTCCTTCCGCAGCGGCTGAAGGTCGGCAACACCGCGGCGGTGCCCACCGGCACCTGCATCGGTCAGCCGGGATAGACCTCACCGAGAAAGCGGGTCAGCTCGGCGTTGACCTGCCCGGGTGTCTCCTCGTGCGCGAAATGCCCGGTACCGGGGATGGACACGAACTGGCCACGGGACACGAAGGGTGCCGTGCGGCGCACCGAATCGGCCAGCACATACGGATCGGCGGCCCCGCGCAGATGGAGCATCGGTATGTCCAGCGGGCGCTTCATCGCCTGCATGAAGCGTCGTCCTTCGGCGCGCAGCTGGCTACGCACCGCCCAGCGCTGGTACTCCAGCGTCGAATGTGCCGCGCCGGGAATCTGAATCGCCTGGCGGAGGTGGCGGACGGTCTCGGCGAAGTCCTCGGTGGCCAGCCAGCTGTCTCCGGCTCGGGCGCGGACCACCCGCTCGACCTCTATTGCGTTGTGGCGCATCAACTTGCGTTCCGGCCAGATCGGCACCTGATACCGCAACAACCACGGCAGCACCGCCCGGCGCTGCGCCGAGTCGCCGAGCACCGACGCGCGCAGGGCGGCCGGGTGCGGTGAGCTGACCAGCGCGACGGCATCGACGGCGCGCGGATGCAGGATCGCGGTGGCCCAGCAGACCAGCCCGCCGTCGGCGTGGCCGACCAGGGTCGCCGAGCTGTGACCGAGCGCGCGGATCAGTCCTGCGGTGTCACCGGCCAGTGTCCAGCCGTCATACCCGCGGGGCGGTTTGTCGCTGCCGCCGTAACCGCGCAGGTCGACGGCGACGACCCTGGCATTGGTTCTCCCCGTCGCTTCGCTCGCCCGCGCCTCGCCCAGGCCGCGCAGCTGATGGCGCCAGGACCACCAGAACGAACCGAAGCCGTGCAGCAGGATGACCAGGGGACCGTCGGCGGGCCCACCGTTCGCCTCCACGACGTGAAAACGGATGCCGTTGGCATGGACCTGCAGGTGTCGCCACGGTCCGTCGATGCGCACAACCGACGGATCCGGCCGGGGTGCCATGAGGCGGTCGGCTACCAGCCCGACGGATCGGTGGTGAGTGCGGGACGCGGCGCCTCGGGCTTGTCGTGGCCCGGCGTCAGCGCCTCCTTGGTTTCCTTCACCGACTCGATGGTCTCGCGGGGCCCCCGGATGCGGCGCACCTTCAGATAGCCGAACAGCGCCAGCGCGATGGTGACCAGCACCATGATCCCGAACACGATCAGGAACGCCGCCCATCGCCACAGCCAGGTGTCGAGCAGTTCGGCGATGAAGAAGAACAGGAAGAACGTCGAATAGAACAGCACGACCAGCGCCGCGATGAAGAAGACGCTGCCGGTGAGGCCCTTCTTCACATCGCGGGTGATCTCGGCCTTGGCCAGTTCGACCTCGGCGCGCACCAGCGTGGAGACCTGAGCGGTCGCGTCCTTGACCAGGTCACCGATCGACGGATCGGCCTTCGGAGCGTGCGGGTCGACGAGCGGAATCGATGTGATGGTGGCAGGCACGCCGTTCTTGCGGTCCCCGGTGCTCGAGCTCATGGGGGCTATGTTGCCATGGTCCGGGGGCGGGCGAAGCGACGGGCAAGGTTCCGGCAGCCGAGGTTTTTCCTCGTGGCCGACATAGAATGGCGATCACCGACCGAACGGGGAGACCTTGAGACACCGCTGGTGCAACCTGGCGCGTTTCGCTTCGCTGGCGGTGCTGGCCCCGATGGCGCTGCTGATGAGTCCCACAGCACACGCCGACGGACCGGTGGATCTCGGCGGCGGATCCGGCATCGTCATCGACGGGCACGCGTTCTGCACCCTCACCTCGATCGGGCACGATGCGGCAGGGAAGCTCATCGGCTTCACCTCGGCGCACTGCGGCGGTCCGGGTGCGGTCGTCGCGTCCGAAGCGGCGCCGAAGGCCGGCACGCTCGGTGTCATGGTCGCCGGCAACGACGGCCTCGACTACGCCGTCATCGAATTCGATCCGCAACGGGTGCGCCCGGTGAACACGGTGAACGGATTCTCCATTTTCGGGCTCGGGCCCGATCCGTCGTTCGGGGAGGTGGCCTGCAAGCTCGGGCGCACCACCGGCTACTCGTGCGGTGTCACGTGGGGGCCCGGACAGGACCCGGGCACCATCCTCAATCAGGTGTGCGGGCAGCCCGGGGACTCCGGTGCGCCGGTGACGGTGAACAACCGGCTCGTCGGCATGATCCACGGCGCGTTCACCGAGGAACTGCCGACGTGCGTGGTGAAGTTCGTGCCACTGCACACGCCCGCCGTCACCATGTCGATCAACACGGTGCTGGCGGACATCACCACCAAGAACCGGCCCGGCACGGGGTTCGTGCCGGTCTCGTAGCCGGAACTACTTGCTGGCGCGGATCGCTTCGAAGACGCTCGGGTCGAGCAGTGTCGAGGTGTCACCGAGTTCGCGGCCCTCGGCGACATCGCGCAGCAGTCGCCGCATGATCTTGCCGCTGCGGGTCTTGGGCAGCTCCGGAACCACGTGGATCTCCCGGGGTTTGGCGATCGGGGAGATCTCCTTGGACACCTCGGCGCGCAACTCGTCGACCATCTGCTCGTGCGACAGCTCGGCGGCGTGGCTCTTGAGGATGACGAAGGCGCAGATGCCTTGGCCGGTGTGCTCGTCGGTGGCGCCGACCACGGCGGCCTCGGCGACTCCGGCGTGTCCGACCAGGGCGGACTCGACCTCGGCGGTGGAGATCCGGTGCCCGGACACGTTCATCACATCGTCGATGCGGCCCAGCACCCAGATCTCGCCGTCGGTGCCGTAGCGCGCGCCGTCCCCGGCGAAGTACCAGCCCTGTTCGGCGAACCGTGACCAGTAGGTTTCCTTGAAACGTTCTTCGTCGCCCCAGATGCCGCGCAGCATGGACGGCCACGGCTTGTCGAGCACCAGATACCCGGTGGTCTGTTCGGTGCCCTCGACGGCACGCGCGAGGTCGTTGCCGTCGTCGTCGACGATCTTGGCCGAGATGCCCGGCAGCGGGGTCATCGCCGATCCCGGCTTGCATTCGGTCACACCCGGCAGCGGCGAGATCATGATCGCGCCCGTCTCGGTCTGCCACCAGGTGTCCACGATCGGGGTCTTGTCGGCGCCGAAGACCAGCCGGTACCAGCGCCAGGCCTCGGGGTTGATCGGCTCACCGACCGAGCCCAGCAGCCGGATGCTGGACAGATCGTGTTCGAACGCGAGTTCGCGGCCCCACTTCATGAACGTGCGGACCACCGTGGGCGCGGTGTAATAGATGGTCACACCGTACTTTTCGATGACCTGAAAATGCCGGTGCTCATCCGGCGATGCCGGGGTGCCCTCGTAGACGACCTGGGTGGCGCCATTGGCCAACGGTCCGTACGTGATATAAGTGTGCCCGGTCACCCAGCCGATATCGGCTGTGCACCAATACACATCGGTCTCGGGCTTGAGGTCGAAGACGTTGTAATGGGTGTAGGCGGCCTGCGTCAGGTAGCCGCCCGAGGTGTGCACGATGCCCTTGGGCTTACCGGTGGTCCCCGAGGTGTACAGCAGGAACAGCGGTTGCTCGGAATCGAAGGCCGCCCACGCGTGCTCGGTGGAGGCCGTGGGCACGGTCTGGTCCCACCACAGGTCACGCCCTTCGGTCCAGGGCACGTCAATTCCGGTGCGTCGCACCACCAGAACGTGCTCCACCGGACTGTCATCGCCGAGAGCGTCGAGTGCCTCGTCGACACCGGCCTTCAGCGGCGCGGCATTGCCCCGACGGAACTGTCCATCGGTGGTGATGACGATCTTGGCCGCGGCGTCCTCGATGCGGGCCCGCAGCGCCGCGGCGGAGAAGCCGGCGAAGACCACCGAGTGCATCGCGCCCAGACGGGCGCACGCCAGCATCGCGATGATGGCCTCGGGCACCATCGGCATGTAGATCGCCACCCGGTCACCGGCCTGCAGACCCAGCCCGGCCAGCGTGTTGGCCGCCTGGTTCACCTCGTCCTGCAACTGGGCATAGGTGATGGTGCGGGCATCGCCCACCGGTTCACCCTCCCAGTGAATGGCCACCCGGTCACCGTTGCCGGCCTCGACATGGCGGTCCACGCAGTTGTAGGCGACGTTGAGTTTGCCGCCGACGAACCACTTCGCGAACGGCGCGTTCGACCAGTCCAGCACCTCTTCGAAGGGGGTTTGCCAGCTCAGCCGGTTGGCCTGCTCGGCCCAGAAGGCAAGCCGGTCAGCCTCGGCCGCGTCATAGAGGTCACTGGTGGCATTGGCCTTTGCGGCGAAGTCGGCCGGCGGCGGGTACGCGGTTGTGCTCATGGGTGTGAGCCTAGTCACCAAACGTTGCACCGACGTTGGCGCCTCACAACATCCGCTGCGGGCGGTCCGCCCGTTGCGCCGAGCGTCAAAGATTGCGAGCCCAGCGGTCGGCTAGCGTAACCGCAATGACCGATCCACTCGCCCCGCTCGTCGCACTCGAAGGGGTGCTCGCTGCGGGAGAAGAGGCCCGCGAGGAGCTGGGCCGAGCCCACCGCCACCGCACCAACCTCCGCGGCTGGCCGGCCACGGCGGCCGAGGCGGCATTGCGGGCGGCACGGGCGTCGTCGGTGCTCGACGGCGGTTCACTGAGCCTATCCGAGAACGGGGAACCGGATGCGGTGCTGGCTGGTGCGC
>Ga0209066_10004288_pt1 | contig 15664 bp, 9 predicted proteins | sample All_14_2_FD_187198 | JGI IMG/M metagenome (GOLD analysis project Ga0209066, IMG submission 187198) | Freshwater microbial communities in response to fracking from Pennsylvania, USA - Allegheny Zone_MetaG_DW_15 (SPAdes) (version 2) ...
CGTTCATGCTGGCGGCCAGGCTGCGCGGCATGTCCGGCCGAAGGATCAGCAGTTCGGCCACGCGCTCGGGCGTGATGACGTCGCGGTAGACCTTGCGGTAGACCTCGAAGCCGGAGACCGAGCGCAGTATGGCGCTCCAGTGGTAGAAGTCGTACTCTTGGTCTTCTGCACTGGCGGCACCGAAGAAGTCGCTTTGCACGGCGTGGAACTTCACGTCCAGCAGGCGCGCGGTGTTGTCGGCGCGCTCCAGGAAGGACCCCATGCGGTAGAAGTGGAAGGCCTCGTCCTGCAGCATGGTGCCCACGGCCACACCGCGCGAGAGGTGCGAACGGTGCTTGACCCACTCGAAGAAGGCCCCGGGGTCGCGCTCGAAGTCCCTGGTCTTGAGGTAGCTCGATAGCTTGAGCCAGGTGGCGTTCTGGGTTTCCCAGAGTTCGGTGGTCAGCGCGCCACGCACCGCGCGGGCGTTCTCGCGCGCGGCGCGCAGGCAGGAGACGATGCTCGACGGGTTGGACTCGTCGCGCACCATGAAGTCCATGACGTTGCGCGGCGTGATGTCCTGCCCGTACTTGGCGGCGTAGCTGGCCAGCAGCTCGCTGATGGACAGCAGGCCCTGCCACCCGACCTGCGCCACCGCCGCGGACTGCGGCAGCAGCGAGGTCTGGTAGTTCACGTCGAGCATGCGGGCGGTGTTCTCGGCCCGCTCGGTGTAGCGGGACATCCAGAAAAGGTGGTCGGCGGTTCGCGAAAGCATGCTCAGTTCTCCAGAATCCAGGTGTCTTTTGTTCCCCCGCCTTGCGAGGAATTGACGACGAGCGAGCCTTCCTTGAGCGCCACGCGGGTCAGGCCGCCAGGCACCATCTGCACTTCCTTGCCCGAGAGCACGAAGGGGCGCAGGTCAATGTGGCGCGGCGCGATGCCGCTTTGCACATAGGTGGGGCAGGTCGAGAGGCTGAGCGTGGGCTGTGCGATGTAGCCGTCGGGCTTGGCGATGACAGCCTTGCGGAACTCCTCGATCTCGTCCTTGGTCGAGGCCGGGCCGACCAGCATGCCGTAGCCGCCGGCACCGTGCACCTCCTTGACCACCAGGTCCTTGAGGTTGGCCAGGATGTACTTGAGGTCCTCTGGATCGCGTCCCATGAAGGTGGGCACGTTGTTGAGGATGGGTTTCTGACCGAGGTAGAACTCGATCATCTTGGGCACATACGGGTAGATGGACTTGTCGTCCGCCACGCCGGTGCCGACCGCGTTGCAGATGGTCACGTTGCCGCTGCGGTAGACGCCCAGCAGGCCGGCGCAGCCCAGGGTGGATGTGGGGCGGAACACCAGCGGATCCAGGAAATCGTCATCCACCCGGCGGTAGATCACGTCCACCCGCTTGGGACCGCGCGTGGTGCGCATGTAGACGAAGTTGTCCTTGACGAACAGGTCCTGGCCCTCGACCAGTTCGACGCCCATCTGCTGCGCCAGGAAGGCGTGCTCGAAGTAGGCGCTGTTGTACATGCCGGGCGTGAGCACCACCACCGTGGGCTCGGCGGTGGTGGCCGGGCTGACGGCACGCAGGGTTTCCAGCAGCAGGTCCGGGTAGTGGGCCACGGGCGCCACGCGGTTCTGGGTGAACAGCTCGGGGAACTGCCGCATCATCATCTTGCGGTCTTCCAGCATGTAGCTCACGCCGCTGGGCACGCGCAGGTTGTCCTCCAGCACGTAGTACTCGCCCTCGCCCTGGGCGTTGGGGGCGCGCACGATGTCGATGCCGGCGATGTGCGAGTAGATCTGGCTGGGCACGTCCACGCCCATCATCTCGGGGCGGAACTGGGCGTTCTGGAAGATCTGGTCGGCCGGAATGAGACCGGCCTTGATGATCTCCTGGTCGTGGTAGACGTCGTGGATGAAACGGTTCAGCGCCGTCACCCGCTGCACCAGCCCGGCCTGCATGCTCTTCCACTCGTTGGCCGGGATGATGCGGGGGATCAGGTCAAAGGGAATGAGTCGCTCGGTGCCGGCGCCATCCTCGTCCTTGGCGCCGTACACCGCAAAGGTGATGCCGACGCGCCGGAAGATCATTTCCGCCTCTTCGCGGCGGGAAGCCATGACATCCTCGGGCTGCTGTGCCAGCCAGCGCGCATAGTTCTGGTAGTGGGCCCGCACCTCGGAGGGCGAGGCGTTCATTTCGTCGAACATCGGTCTGCTCATGGGCTTTTTCTCCTGCCCAAAGCATAGCAAGGAGCGGGCCAGGCAAGCGCCATCGGTTACCAACTGTCGGTTGGGCGTCATTCCTGCGTCAGGCTTTCGGGCAGGGCGTCCCCGTCGTCCGGCCAGAGTGCCTGATCGGCCACCCGGGCCGGACCCCGGTGGTGCCAGTAACGCCGCCGCGCCGCGCGTTCGCAGTGCAGGTCCGCGGGGGCCTGACTGCGCCAGGTGATGGCACCGCAGTCGGGCGTGGCGGCCCAGCGCAGGCCGCGCGCCCGGTAGCGGTCAAGCACCTCCGGCGCCGGATGCCCGAACGCGTTGCGGTGGCCGGCCTGCACCAGCACCGTCTGTGGCCGCAGGGTGTTGAGCAGCACCGGGCTGCTGGAACTGCGGCTGCCGTGGTGGGGCGCCAGCAGCACGCTGGCACGCAGCCCCGGCCGCGCCAGCGCCAGGCGGGTCTCGCGTTCGGCGTCCAGGTCGCCGCTGAGCCAGGCGCTCTGGCGCCCGTTGTCCACCCGCAGCACGCAGGACATCGCGTTGGATGGCAGACGCCCCTGCCCGTCCGGCCCGTAGTGTTCGGGCAAGGGGTGCAGCACCTCGAAATCCACCCCGTCCCAGGTCCAGCGCTGGCCGGCCACGCAACGCTCGGCCACCGGCCCTGGCACGGACGACAGCCAGCGCGCGCCTGCGAAGGCCGCCCGCACCGCCGTCGCGCCACCAGCATGGTCGCTGTCGCGGTGGCTGACGATCACCGCATCCGGTGACTCGCCCAGCGCCCGCAGCAGGGGCACCACCACCAGATCGCCGGCATCGCTCTGCGGCGAGTAGCGCGGCCCGGTGTCATAGAGCAGGGTGTGACCCGCGGTGCGCAACAGCACCGCACTGCCCTGCCCGACGTCCATGGCCAGCAGCTCGAACTCGCCCACCGCCGGCCGGGATGGCGACCAGGCCAACACCGGCCAGAGCAAGGCCAACCCGGCCAGCCTGGCCACCCAGGGCAGCCGCAGCACCAGCAGGCTGGCGCCAGCCAGGCCGGCCAGCGCCAGCGGCAGTGGCGGAATGGCGCGGTAGACGGTGGCGAAGGGCCAGACGGCCAGTGCCTCAAGCACCTGCACCAGGACCTGGACCGCCCCGGCCCCCAGATCCCAGGCCACTGGCACCAGCACGCCGGCCAGGGACAGCGGCGTCACCACCAGGGTCACCCAGGGCACGGCCAGCAGGTTGGCCAGCAGGCCCACCAGCGACACCTGTCCGAACAGCAGCAGGGACAGCGGCGCCAGCGCCAGGGTCAGCCGGAGCTGCACCCGCAGCAGGTCCGACGCCGCCGCCCAGCCCCTGCTCGGCACCGACTGGATGTTGTCGCCGCGGCGTGCCGGCTTCCCGGCGTCGCCCGCAAACAGCAAGGCCACCGCGACAAAGCTGAGCCAGAAGCCCGGCTGCCGCAACGACCACGGGTCGGCCAGCAACACCAGCACCATGGCGGCCAGCCAGACCGCCGGCCAGGGCCAGCGCCGGCCCGCCAGCCGCAACCCCACCACGAGCGCCAGCATCGCCACCGTGCGCTGTGCCGGCACCCCCCATCCCGCCAGCAGGGCATAGGCCGCGGCCAGCGCCACGCCGCCCAGGCCCGCGGCCACCGGTGCAGGCACCGCCAGCAGCATCCCGGGCCAGGCACCCCCCAGCCGGCGCCACCATGCGCCGACCAGTTGCGCCGCCAGCCAGGCAAACAGCGTGACATGCAGCCCCGAAATGCTGACAAGGTGGGCAATGCCGGTGGCGCGGAACAGGGCCCAGTCGCTGCGCTCGATGGCGCCCTGGTCACCCACCGCCAGCGCGGCGAGCACACCGGCGCTGCGCGGGTCGCCCACCTGCCGCGCGATGCGTTCGCCCACCCGCTGCCGCAGCCACTCGACCGGGTGCCACCCGCTGGCGCCGAGGTGGCGCGGCGGGACCTCCGCGCGGCTGTTGCGCACATGGCCGGTGGCGCCGATGCCCTGCTCCCACAGCCAGGCCTCGCGGTCGAATCCGTGCGGATTGGCCAGCCCGTGCGGTTGCGCAAGCCGCACCACGAACTGCCAGCGATCCCCCACCCGCAGCGGCGGCACCGGCGCCTGGCCGGGGTAGGCGCGCCAGCCCAGCTGGACCCGGTCCGGCAGCCGCACCGGTCCGGCATCTGCGCCGTCGGCGCGTTCGGCCTGCTCGATCCGGAACTCGAAACGCTGGCCCTGGGCCACCGCCTGGGGCAGGCTGGACAGGCGGCCCGTCACGAGCAGGCTCTGCCCCTCCAGGTCCGGCGCCAGCACCTGGGCGGCCTGCCGGAGCGAGCGCGCACCGGTCAGGCCGGCGCCCGCGCAGAACCCGGCCAGCAGGGCCAGTGCGAGCGCGGCCTTCGGCCAGCGACGCAGCGCGGCCAACCCCAGCAACGCGAGCAGCCCCAACCCGGCACAGACCCCGGCAGACCAGAGCCGCTCCTGCTGCAACTGCAGCGCCACACCCAGCACCAGACCGAGGGCGGCCACAATCCCTGCCTGGACCGGCGCGCAGCCGGCACCCGCCTGGTCAACCGGGTCCACGGCGGCCGGAAACAGACACTGACGCCTTGTCATCAGAATGTGGCGTGAGTCTTGCTAGCCTTGAGGCGAGCGATGTCCGGCATTCCGCCGTCCGCGGTTCCATCGTTGTAGTCCCCCTGTTGAAAGCCCCGAGCATGGCCATCCACGTTGCCCTGAGCCACATCACCCATTATCGGTACGACCGTCTCGTCAAACTGGGCCCGCAGGTCGTGCGCCTGCGCCCTGCGCCGCACAGCCGCACCAAGGTGCTCTCCTATTCGCAGAAGATTGAACCGGCCGGCCATTTCATCAACTGGCAGCAGGACCCGTTCGCCAACTACCAGGCACGGCTGGTGTTCCCCGAACCGACGATGGAATTCAAGGTCACCATCGACCTGGTGGTCGAGATGGCGGTCTACAACCCCTTCGACTTCTTCCTGGAGCCGCGCGCCGAGGAGTTCCCGTTCAGCTACGACCCTGCCCAGCAGCAGGAACTGGCGCCCTACCTGGCCACCGCACCGCTCACGCCCACCCTGAAGGCCTACCTGGCCCAGGTGGACACGACCCGGCGCCGCACCATCGACTTCCTGGTGGACATCAACCAGATGCTCCAGCGCGACATCGCCTACACCATCCGCATGGAGCCGGGCGTGCAGACGCCCGAAGAGACGCTCACGCTCAAGAGCGGCTCCTGCCGCGACAGCGGCTGGCTGCTGGTCCAGATGCTGCGCCACCTGGGCCTGGCGGCCCGCTTCGTCTCCGGCTACCTGATTCAGCTGACGCCCGACGTCAAGTCGGTGGATGGCCCCAGCGGCCCCGAGAAGGACTTCACCGACCTGCACGCCTGGTGCGAGGTCTTCCTGCCCGGTGCCGGCTGGATTGGCCTGGACCCGACCTCCGGCCTGCTGGCCGGCGAAGGCCACATTCCGCTGGCCTGCACGCCGCAGCCGTCCAGCGCAGCGCCAGTCGAGGGCGCGGTGGACAAGTGCGAGGTGACATTCAGCCACCACATGAGCGTGACGCGGGTCTACGAATCGCCGCGCGTGACCAAGCCTTACACCGAAGACCAGTGGGCCGGCGTGCTGGCCCTGGGCGAGCAGGTCGACGCCGATCTGGTCCGAAACGACGTGCGCCTGACCATGGGCGGCGAGCCCACCTACGTGGCCACCAGCGACCGCGACGCCGCCGAATGGAACACCGACGCGCTCGGGCCGACCAAGCGTGGCTACGCCACCGAGCTGCTGGGCCGCCTGCGCGAACACTACGGTGCCGGCGGTTTCGTGCACATGGGCCAGGGCAAGTGGTACCCGGGTGAGCAGTTGCCGCGCTGGGCGCTGTCGGTGTTCTGGCGCGCCGACGGCGAGCCCTGCTGGAACAACCCGGCCCTGCTGGCCGACGAGCGCGACGACGCCCACTACACCGCCGACGATGCGCGGCGCTTCACCCAGGCGCTGGCGCGCAAGCTCGGTCTGACGACCCAGTACATCACGCCCGGCTACGAAGACACCTGGTACTTCCTCTGGCGCGAGCGCCGCCTGCCGGTCAACGTCGACCCCTTCGACAGCAAGCTTGATGACGAAATGGAGCGCGCCCGCCTGCGCCGCGTGTTCGGCCAGGGGCTGGACGCGACCGTCGGCTATGTGCTGCCGCTGCAGGCCTCGGGCCACGGCGCCCTTTCGAGCAACGGCAAGAGCGCCTACCACCGCGTCTCGGGCACGGTGTGGTCCACCGGCCCCTGGTTCTTCCGCGACGAGCGGATGTACCTGATTCCCGGCGATTCGCCCATGGGCTACCGCCTGCCGCTGGACTCCCTGCCCTGGGTCTCCGCCGGCGACTACCCCTACCACATCGAGCAGGACCCCCACACCGCACGCGACCCGCTGCCCACCGGGGTCACGCTGCGGCACCAGGTCTCGCCGCACACCATCGGCGGCGGCTTCGCCGAAGGCGGCACGGTCTCGCTGCAAGGCACCGACTACGACGCCGAGGGCGCGGAGTTCGAGGGCACGCGCCCCGGCCAGCCCGGCCCCGGTGCGGCGCCGGCACAGGCGCTGGCGGCCCGCTTCCCGCAGCGGGGCGAGTCGGCCGCCTGGCTCACCCGCACCGCCCTGTGCGTGGAGGCGCGCGACCCGCAGCGCGCCAACGGCCCGAAGGCCGAGAAGGACAGCGGCGGCAAGAGCCAGCACCTCTACGTGTTCATGCCACCCATGCAGCGTCTGGAGGACTACCTGGACCTGCTCTCGGCGGTTGAGGCCACGGCCGAACGGCTGGAGGTGAAGATCGTGCTGGAGGGCTACCCGCCGCCGCGCGATCCGCGCCTGAAGATGCTGCAGGTCACACCCGACCCGGGCGTCATTGAAGTGAACATCCATCCCAGCGCCAGTTGGGGCGAACTGGTCGAACGCACCGAGTTCCTCTACGACGCGGCCCACCACACCCGCCTGTGCGCCGAAAAGTTCATGACCGACGGCCGCCACACCGGCACCGGCGGCGGCAACCACTTCGTGCTCGGCGGAGCCACGCCGTCCGACTCGCCCTTCCTGCGCAAACCCGAGCTGCTGGGCAGCCTGGTGGCCTACTGGCACAACCACCCCGCGCTGTCCTACCTGTTCAGCGGCCTGTTCATCGGCCCCACCAGCCAGGCCCCGCGGGTGGACGAAGCGCGCAACGACCAGCTCTACGAACTGGAAATCGCGCTGGCGCAGATCGAAAAGAACCGCCAGACCTTTGGCCAGGACATGCCGCCCTGGCTGGTCGACCGCACGCTGCGCAACATCCTGATCGACGTCACCGGCAACACCCACCGCAGCGAGTTCTGCATCGACAAGCTCTACTCGCCCGACTCGCCGACGGGTCGCCTGGGCCTGCTGGAGCTGCGCGCCTTTGAAATGCCGCCGCACGCCCGCATGAGCATCGCGCAGCAACTGCTGCTGCGTGCGCTGGTGGCGCGCTTCTGGCAGCAACCCTTCACCGGCCGCCTGACGCGCTGGGGCACCGAGCTGCACGACCGGTTCCTGCTGCCGACCTTCATCCGCATGGACTTCGAGGACGTGCTGGCCGACCTGGCCGACTTCGGCTACCGCTTCGACATGGCCTGGTTCGAGCCGCACTTCGAGTTCCGCTTCCCGCTGGTGGGGCAGGTGGCCGCGCGCGGCATCGAACTGACCCTGCGCAACGCGCTGGAACCCTGGCACGTGATGGGTGAAGAAGGCGCCCCGGGCGGCACCGTCCGCTACGTGGACTCCTCGCTGGAGCGCATCGAGGTGCGCGTGAGTGGCTGGAACGACAGCCGCCACGTCATCACCTGCAACGGCCGGGCCATTCCATTGCAGAACACCGGCACTGTGGGCGACTACGTGGCCGGCGTGCGCTACAAGGCCTGGAGCCCGCCGTCCGCGCTGCACCCGTCCATTCCGGCCCATGCGCCGCTGACCTTCGACATCGTCGACACCTGGATGCAGCGTTCGCTGGGTGGCTGCCAGTACCACGTCGCGCACCCCGGCGGCCGCAACTACGACAGCTTCCCGGTCAACGCCTACGAGGCCGAAAGCCGGCGCCTCTCGCGCTTCTTCCAGATGGGGCACACCGCGGGGCGCATGGCGGTGGCACCGGCCACACCCAGCCGCGAATTCCCGTTCACGCTGGACCTGCGGCAGTAAGCTGGCGCGCCGCCCGCGGCCGCGGGCCGGTCCGCAGGCGTGACGCATGCAACAGGGGAATCCACCGGGGAAACCGCCGCCTGCGCCGCAGGCGGCATACTCGCCTTCCGTGACACCCGAATTAAGCGACTCCCTTTTCGACGAACTTGGCCCCGGCAGCCCCTGTGACTGGGCGCTGTCGCTGGCGCTGCGCGCCGATGCCGGCCATCGCGATGAACTGCGCAGCGGTCCGGGGGATCTGTCACCGGCCTGGGCCTCGTTTTTCGACCACATCGGTGCCGACGGCTTTGCCGACCTGAACCGGCGCGCGGACAACCTGCAGCGCCAGATCCGCGACAACGGCGTCACCTACAACGTGTACGCCGATGCCGCCGCCGGCCTGCAACGGCCCTGGGCGCTCGACCTCTTCCCCATGATCGTGAGCCCGCAGGACTGGGCCCACATCGAAGCCGGCGTGCTGCAGCGCGCGCGCCTGCTCAATGGCATCCTGTCCGACCTGTACGGCCCCCAGCAGCTGCTGCGCCAGGCCCTGCTGCCGGCGGCGCTGGTGCAGGGGCACCCGGGCTACCTGCGCGCCATGCAGGGGGTGCGCCCGCCAGGCGACACCTGGCTGCACATCGCCGCCTTCGACCTGGCCCATGGGCCGGACGGGCGCTGGTGGGTCGTCAGCCAGCGCACCCAGGCACCGTCGGGCCTGGGCTACCTGCTGGAGAACCGCATCGCCATCGCCCGCCAGTTCCCCAAGGCCTTCGCCGGCCTCAAGGTGCAGCGCCTGGCGGCCAGCTACCGGGCGCTGATGGACGGCATCAAGGCCCTGGCGCCCGAGGGCGAGAACGCACGCATCGCCCTGCTCACGCCCGGCCCTTACAACGAAACCTATTTCGAGCACGCCTACCTGGCGCGCTACCTCGGACTGACCCTGGTCGAGGGCAACGACCTCACGGTGCGTGACCAGCGCCTGTACCTCAAGACCCTCAAGGGCCTGGAGCCGGTGCACGCCCTCATCAAACGGCTGGACGACGAGTGGCTGGATCCGCTGGAACTCCGGCCCGACTCCACCCTGGGCGTGCCCGGCCTGCTGCAGGTGCTGCGCGCCGGCAACCTGCTGCTGGCCAACGCACCGGGCTCGGCCCCGCTGGAATCGAGCGCCATGCTGGGTTTCCTGCCCGCCATCAGCCGCCACCTGCTGGGCGAGGAGTTGCGCCTGCCGTCGCTGGCCACCTGGTGGTGCGGCGAGGACGCCGCCCTGCGCGAGGTGCTGCCGCTGCTCAAGGACAGCGTGATCAGACCAACCTACCCCGGATCGGGTCTGGACACGGCCATCGGCCAGAGCCTGAACGCCAGGGAACTGGACGAATGGGCCGGCCGGATGGCGCGCCACCCCGAGGACTACACCGTGCAGTCCTGGCTTCCACTGTCGCAGACACCGACCTGGACCGGTGAACGCCTGGTGCCGCGCGCCGCCATGCTGCGCGTGTTCGCCCTGGCCGACGGCCCGCAGAGCTGGCGCGTGCTGCCCGGCGGCCTGGTGCGCCTGGCACCCCGTGGCCAGCTGATCGCGGCCATGCAGCGCGGCGGCAGCAGCGCCGACTGCTGGGTGCAGACTGAAGGGGCGGTGGACACCACCAGCCTGCTGCAGTCGGCCCCCAGCACTTTGGCCATGGCGCACCAGAAGCGCCCGGTCACCAGCCGGGCCGCCGAGAACCTGTTCTGGCTTGGCCGCTATACCGAGCGGGCCGAGAACGCCATCCGCCTGGCGCAAATCGTGCTCAACCACCTCGGCGGCGAAGAGCCCAGTTCCCGCCCGCTGCTGGCCTGGCTTTCGGCCGCTGCGCGCGAGAATGCCCTGGTGCTGCCCGATGTGCCAGGCGCCGACCAGTCGGCGCGGGTGTTCGCCCGCTCGCTCATGGCCGGCCTTTCGCCCGCACCCGGCAGCAGCCTGGCCGGCAAGAGCTTCAGCGTCGGCTTCAACCTGCGTGCGATCAAGAGCGCTGCCGCCCAGGTGCGCGAACGCCTCTCGCCCGAGCACTGGAACCTGATCGAGCGTGCCGAGAGCGAATTCGCCCGGGACTGCGCCGCCATGGCGGCCGACGCCGAATACGGCACCGCCGAGGCGCTGGTGGCGCTGCAGAACGCCAGCGAACTGCTGGCGGCCATCACCGGCGCCCAGACCGACCGCATGGTGCGCGACAGCGGCTGGCGCCTGCTCTCGGTGGGCCGCCACATCGAACGACTGATCACACTGTCGCGGGCGCTCATGCTCGGACTGGAACACCACTGCCTGGACGACCAGGCCGGCTTCGAGGCCATGGTGGCGCTGTTCGACAGCACCATCACCTTCCACGCCCAGTACCAGCAGCGGCGCGACATGGTCGCCCTGATCGACCTGCTGGTGATGGACCGCGACAACCCGCGCTCGCTGGCCTGGGTGGTGCAGACCATGCGCTCGCGCCTGGCCAAGCTCTCGCAGAGCGCCACGCCACAGGATGCGGTGCTCGCCCAGGGCCTGCCCGACCCGGACACCTGGGTGCTGACCGACCTCAGCGGCTGGCAGCGCCATGCCGACGGCCAGCGCAGCCACGAAGCCCTGGAGGCCCTGCTGGACGACTGCGAAGCCGCCGCGGCCGGCCTGTCCGAAGAGATCACGCGCCTGCACTTCAGCCACGCCGACCAGCGCCGCCAGAGCATCTGATCATGGATCTGCGCATCCTGCACCGCACCACCTACCACTACCAGGGCAGTGTGGACATGGCACAGCACATGGCCCACCTTTCGCCGGTGGACACCGCCACCCAGGACGTGCTCTCGCACAGCCTGCACATCGAACCCGAACCCGCCACCAGCAGCCAGACCCACGACGCCTTCGGCAACCTGCGCAGCTTCTTCTCGCAGCAGGCTCCGCACGACACGCTGGAGGTGCTGGCCGACAGCCTGGTGCGCACCCGCGCCCCGGCGCCGCTGCCCGACGACCCGGTCTGGCGCGCCCAGACCTGGGAGCGGGTGCGCGAGCATTTCCACTACCGGGCCGGTGCACCGTGGGACGCCGCCAGCGAATTCCTGTTCGCCTCGCCGCACGTGCCCTGCGACGACGCCTTCGCCGCCTTCGCCCGCCCGGTCTTTCCGGCCGGTCGCCCCATGCTGGCCGCCGCCAGGGCGCTCATGGAGCGCATCCACACCGAACTGAAGTACCAGCCTGCCAGCACCGAGGTCAACACGCCCGCACTCAAGGCGCTGGCGCAGGGCAGGGGCGTGTGCCAGGACTTCGCCCACATCATGATCGGCTGCCTGCGCAGCCTGGGTCTGCCGGCGCGCTACGTCAGTGGCTACCTGCTGACCCGGCCACCTCCGGGCCAGCCGCGGCTGATCGGCGCCGACGCCTCGCACGCCTGGGTGTCGGTCTACGTGCCCCTGCCCCCGGGCACCGGGGCGCAGACGCCGGAGGAGGACGCCGGCGGACACGCCGTCACCGGTGCCTGGTTCGATTTCGACCCCACCAACAACCGCTGCGGCTGGGGCAGCCCCGGCGAAGACTACGTGACCCTGGCCACCGGGCGCGACTTCGCCGACGTCTCGCCCATGCGCGGGGTCATCCAGGGTGGCGCCCGCCACGCCCTGGAGGTCGCCGTCACCGTCGCACCGCCCGGCGAGCTGCAGCGCCTGCAGGCGGCACCGGCCTGAGTCCCTGCGTCGATAGAATGGCCCGAAGCCATTCCATCCCGACACCGGAGCCCCCATGAGCGTCTACGACAAGCTGAACCAACTCGCCATCACCCTGCCCCCCGTCGCCGTGCCCGCCGCGGCCTACGTGCCTTTCGTGCAGACCGGCAAGCTCGTCTTCATCAGCGGCCACATCGCCAAGAAGGATGGCAAGCCCTGGGTCGGCCAGCTGGGCCTGACCATGAACACCGACGAAGGCAAGCTGGCCGCTCGCGCCATCGCCATCGACCTCATGGGCACGCTGGACGCCGCCTGCAAGGCCGCCGGCAAGACGCTGGACGACGTCCAGCGCATCGTGAAAGTGATGAGCCTGGTCAACAGCACCCCCACCTTCACCGAACAGCACCTGGTCACCAACGGCTGCAGCGAACTGCTGGGCGAGGTGTTCGGCCCCCAGGCCGGCGCCCATGCCCGCAGCGCATTCGGTGTGGCCCAGATCCCGCTGGGCGCCTGTGTGGAAATCGAACTGATCGCCGAGCTGGCGTAATCGCCGGCGCCGTTCCTTTCAGGAGGGAGCGAGGACATGCCCATGCAACCCGTCCCGCTCGACAAAGCCAGCCGGCTGCTCAACCACGGGCCCACCGTGCTGGTGGGCAGCGCCCATGGCGGGCGCGCCAACGTCATGGCCGCGGCCTGGGCCATGCCGCTGGATTTCGATCCGCCGAAGGTGGCTGTCGTCATCGACAAGGCCACCCTCACCCGCGAACTGATCGACGCCAGCGGCGTGCTCAGCGTGTGCGTGCCCTGCGTGGCCCAGGTCGACCTGACCCGCGCCGTGGGCAATGAGACCGGCAGGGACCATCCCGACAAGCTGCAGCGCTGCGGCGTCGCGCACGAACCTGGCCCCCTGACCGGCTGCCCGCTGGTGCAGGGCGCCATCGCCTGGATGGAATGCCGCGTGCTGCCCGCCACCGCGTACGTGGCCGGCCCGCACGACCTGATCCTGGCGGAAGTGGTCAGCGCGTGGGCGGACAAGCGTGTATTCGCCAGGGGGCGCTGGCAGTTTGAGAACGCGCCCGATGAAATGCGCAGCCTGCACCACGTGGCGGGTGGCTTTTTTTACGCAACGGGTGAGCCCCTTGCACCGCGTGGAGAGGCATCGTCATGACCACCGTCATCGAACACCGCACCACCGTCGCCACCCCGCCCGCCGTCCTCTACCGCATCTATGCGGATGTGGCGAACTGGCACCGCTGGGACCCGGACACGCGAACGGCCACGCTGCACGGCCCGTTCGAGGTCGGATCTCGCGGCAAACTGACACCCGCCAAGGGCAACACGGTGCCCATGGTGGTGACCCTGGCGGAGCCCTTGCGCGGCTTCACGGTTGAGTCGCGCATCCCGCTGCTGCTGCGCATGGTGTTCGAGCACGAGCTGATCGCACGGGATGACACGGTGACGGAGGTCGTGCACCGCGTGACGCTGTCAGGTCCGCTGAGCTGGCTGATCGGTCCTGGACTGAAACGTCAGCTGGACGCAGGCCTGCCGGTGACGCTGGCCCGTCTCAAGCGGCTGGCGGAGACCGGGTCACCCGACTGACCCCCTCCAGTGCACAACAACAAAGAGGCTCCCGAAGGAGCCTCTTTGTTGTTGCGAACAGCCCGCAGGCCGTCCGCACGGGGATCAAGGTCGGGTGATCAGACCTTGGCGGCCTTCTTGGCCAGGTCGGTGGCCTGCTTGGTGGCGGTGGCGAAGTTGGCCTGGGCCGCGGCCGAGGCCTTCTTGATGGTGGCCTGGGCGGTTTCCACGGCCTTCTGGCCCTGGCTCAGCGCGTTCTGGAAAGCGGCCACGGCGGCTTCGGTGCCGGCCGGGGCGTTCTTCACCAGCTGGTCCATGGAGGCGCCAAAGACCTTCTGGGCGTCGGCCATCTGGGCTTCGATCTGCTGGGTGAACTCGGCGCTGCCTTCGGTGGCGATGCCCTGCACGTGCTGGAAGTAGGCCACCGACTTCTCGGCCATGGGTTGCAGGAAGGCGGTCTGCAGGCTCATGAATTCCTGAGGCGTCTTGGCGGCCATCACGGCCTGGGCGTGGCTGAAGGACTCGCCCAGGGCGGCCTTGGAGGCGGCCATGTTGAGCTCGACCAGCTTTTCCACGCCGGCAAAGGTCTTGGTGAGGGCGCTTTCGAAGGCTTCCATGTTGGCCTTGTTGGCAGCAACGAATTGTTCGGCGGGGTTGTTCATGGCGGTTTCCTTGAGGTAAGGGGTTGAAGGAGCCGCCCCTTGAACACAGCCCGGATCAGCGAGTCATGTTGCAGTGCAGCATGAACGCGATTCTACGGGTAATCCCGGACATGGCAAGCATTTTTTGCTGCAGTGCAACAAGAATAGGGAGGTACCTCAAAAACCCGCGGCCATGCCAGCCGCGGCCGGGGTGCTGGTGTCGCGGCGCTCAGAACCAGGTGGTGACCGCGTCCACCACGCGATAGTCCCCGTCCACCACCGGCAGCCAGCGCCACTTGTCAAAGGTGGTGCAGGGGTGAGAGATGCCACTGGCCACGGTCTCGCCCAGCCGCGGCCATTCGGCCTGCGGGGCCGAGGCGTCGAAACGCAGGTAGGCGTGCTGATCGTTCAGGGCGTCGATGCGCCAGTGGCCGGGCACCGGCTGCGGCGCCCCGCCCTGCCCCGGGTGCAGCGGATCCGACCGCCACAGCGGCTGCGGCAGGTCCAGGTCGTGGGCCACGTCGCGCTTGCCCATGCTCAGCAGGGCCAGACCGGGTTCGGGCTGGCTTTGCACGCAGGCCAGCACCTCCAGCGCGGGCCTGAGGGTTTCCTTCAGATTCAGGCGTTCCCCCACGCAGCACAGGTAGCGTGTGTAGCGCTGGTGGTCGTGCGTGAGGTAGCAGCCCGAGCGCAGCACACCGCGCACCGGGCGGCCCAGGTCGGGCGTCAGGCGTTCGGCCACCAGGTCGAAGATGGCCGAGCCACCGGCGGTGAGGATGATTTCGTCCTGGGCGAACCAGCCCTGCGCGATCGCTTCGCGCGCGATGGCGTCGACCCGGTCCATCAGGCCCTGCACCGTGGCGCGGTCTTTTGCGTGGTCGCAGTGCGCGGTGGTGCCCTCATAGCACTCGATGCCGGCCAGCCGCAGCACCGGGCTGGCGGCGATGCGGGCCGCCGTCTGCCGGGCCTGGTCGTCCGTGCGGGTGCCGGTGCGCTGGCCGGCGATGCCCAGTTCCAGCAGCACCTCGAAACAGCCTGCAAAACCGCGCGCCGTCGCCCAGGCCTCAATGGCATCGACCTGCCCGGTGGAATCGACCAGGAACATCGAGCGCAGGCCCGGGTGTTCGGCGTGCAGCCCGGCCAGCGCGTCCAGCTCGGCGCGCTGGATCACCTGGTTGGCGATCAGCAGCACCGGTACGCCGTGGCGCGCACCGACGGACGCCTGGAACACGGTGGCGAAGCTGATGCCCCAGGCACCCGCGTCCAGCTGCATCTGCCACAGCTCGGGCGACATGCTGGTCTTGCCATGCGGCGCCAGGTGCAGGCCGCGCTGCGCGCAGAAGTCGCGCATCCAGTGCAGGTTGTGCCGCAGCGCGGCCTGCAC
>Ga0209066_10004289_pt1 | contig 15662 bp, 17 predicted proteins | sample All_14_2_FD_187198 | JGI IMG/M metagenome (GOLD analysis project Ga0209066, IMG submission 187198) | Freshwater microbial communities in response to fracking from Pennsylvania, USA - Allegheny Zone_MetaG_DW_15 (SPAdes) (version 2) ...
CCGATGAGTCGGTTATCCGTAAACACATCAACGATCTCAGTCGTGAATTGCGTCGCTATAAGAACCGTGAGAAGCTCCATGAGATCGTGAAGAAAGCATCCTATACATTGGCCTTCCGTGAAGCGGAGATCGAGGACTGGGATAGCTTCATCCTGAACACTGCTCAGGATCTTCTCTCGGTCGACATGGAGACAGAAGAACGTGCCGACCCTGCCTTTATTACGTCTGTCAACTTCAATGACAAGTCGTCGGTGACAGCGGCCTTCGAGGACATGCATAAATCGATCAGCCTCGAGGGGATCATCAAATTCCCATTCAAGGCATTGAACCGTATGTTGGGGGTTCAGGGTGGTGGTCGTCGTGGAGAGTTTGGGTTGGTCAATGCCCTGCCTCACAACAACAAGTCCGGTACATTGTTGGATCTGTTCATCGGAACCTGTATCTTCAATGACCCTTTCTTGTTCGACCCGAGTAAGAAGCCGCTGGTGCTGCTTTACAGTACCGAGGACGATGTCCCAATTATCATTCAGAAGATCTACGTGATCCTCAAACAGCTGGAGCTTGGCACTGCCATCTCCGTTAAAGGAGTGAGTTCTGACGAAGCCGCTGAATATGTCATGAGTAAACTTCAGGCCCGTGGCTGGTTTGTTGAGATCCACCGGATCAAAGGCTCGGCGTTCAGCTATGCTAAGTACATCAAACATCTGGAGCAGTACAAAGCCAAGGGATATGAAGTCTGTGCTTCATACATCGACTACTTGGCCATGTACAGCAAGGATGGTTGCATCCAGGGCGCGACTGGCGATGATCTCCAAGATCTGTACAAACGTGTGCGTGAATATACTGCAGCTGAGAAAATCCTGAACGTTACAGCTCACCAGCTCTCGACACAAGCGAAGGAAGAGAAGCGGATGAACCCAGGCAAGTTCATCCGCGATATGCCAGGTGGCGGTTACTACCAGGGCTGTAAGAAACTCGACACCGAAGTAGATTGGGAGTTCTACGTTAACAAACAAGTGGTCAACGATGGTGCTTACTTGGAGTATGTTTGGGGTAAACACCGTGGTGTGGTTGAACCGACGCCTGAGTCGCATAAGTACTTTGTGATGAAGTTCTCGCCGCACCCCATGTACGGTATACGTTATGATTTTGATCTCGAAGAAGATCTCAGTTACAAAGTGGTTGGTGGCAGACCTACATCCGAAGGGGGTGGTCGCACTTGGGATGATCTTGATCAAGTGGCATAACGACATAGAGAGGAGGCCTTGGCCTCCTCTCTATGCTGTCTTAATAGTGCTCCGTTAGTTCTGAGCTTCGACTAGCGTTTGAATGATCAAGTCCTGTTCAGCAATGGTGGCGTCACGAGCAGCCAATTCATCACTGAGTCTGATAATCTTGGCTGTGTCCGTTTCATTCTCAATCACTGCATTCTCACGGGCTGCCGTCAATTGGGCATGCTGTGCTTCACTGACTGCGTCGGTAGCAACAGAGCGAGTGATAACGACTTCGGCATCAACGCCGATCTTTGAACGTACCGCCTCTTTAATGGCCTGGATGACATCCGTCAGATCACGATACTCTGGCCACATCCCCATCGAAACACCGAGTACCAATCGAGAATAGGTAACACTCCCCATGTTTGGATAGGAGTCGATCCACGTATCCGGGACATAGATGAGATTACCGGTGTTATCCTTAAGACAGACTACCAGCGCACCTTCCGCTTTATCGCTGTTGTAAGCACTTTGAGTAAGTGTCACTGGGGTGTAAATAAGAGCGAGTGGGTCTTGCCCTCGTGCTACCAGTTCTTGAAAGGTACGAAGGGCGACAACCGTGTAAGACTTAGAAGGGTTGGCTACGAAAGGATCCCGCAGGATGAACGTGCCAGATACACCCATGGAGGGAGTTTTGCGTGCCATGTTGACCTCGGTCAAGCAAAAAAGAAAAGGGTAAGTCATAGGATAAAGAAAAAAGAAAGGAGGGGCCTGAGCCCCTCTCTTCTTATTTGATGCTGACTGCCCAAGGCATTGCATCGGACAGCGGAACACGCTTCTTATTGCGGAATAGGCGAACACTGTCTGCGCGAGACCGTGCTGCAAGACTGAGAACTTCCATCCTGCGTTCCTCCAGGACGTCCTCAGTACCGATGTAGAACCACTTGGCAGGAACATCTGCCATGCGCCCTACTGCAACACTGTAGTAATGATGTCCGTTTCGTTCACTGTCAACTAACACGACACCTACCATCCCAAGCTTCACCTTCTTGGTGGAATACTCTTCCAAGACAGTGCGGGTATTGTGCTTGAGTAGCTCACCATGGCTGTATAGGTACTCGACCGCCTTCATGTAGGCTTTACCTGGACCACCCAGCAAGCCATCCACAAAGTGGGCCAGCTCGCAGGGATGATCATTGGTCGGGCGTACTTTCCAGCGCCGATGATTAGCATCACGATGGAGTCCTTTCATTCTTGGCACCAGACCTACACCAGGGATGCAGTAACCGGATTTAACAACGATCACGTAATCTTTCTCTTCCATACCGAACCTCATGGTGGTTATTGTCGGGATTGCTTCCTCGACTCACCACTAGAATGTAGGGTTGAAAAGAATTCGAATCAACGTACGCCGATGGGTTTACCCGTGTAGTCATAACAGATCGGAAACTCGCATACACCTCCGTTTGACATGACTTCATCAAAGTCGACCTTAGGGAGTAGGCGCTTCACTTCAGCCATCGAGACTTTCTGGCCATTGACGAAGCACTCATCATCCATTCGAGGATTGCACCAGGCTTCCTTGATTTCAGTGAAGTTAGTTGCTACTGACGGCGTCCCTTTATCTTCGTGACGCTTTTGACTGTCGAGCTTGTACTGCTCGAGTCCTCCATTATAGTGTCCGACAGTCATCTGTAGTGCGCGTGACTCCGTGATATTGGAGCGGATGTAGAAATCATAGAGCAGCTCAGCACTCTCAGGATAGGTGATACGATCACCCCCGAATCCAGGACCGGTATCCCAGAGGTAGGCGACAGGCTGACCTTCAATACTGGTGTCGACGTAGTACCATGTTGAGATCACAAAGCGTTTAGCTTTACCATTATAAAAGCCAAGTTCTTTTCCGTTGCTCTGACATGTACCTCGGACACAATTACCAATGTCACGATTTATAGCCCAGCGTCGTATACCGTTCTCATCGATCCATTCGAGTTTACGATCAGCGAGCATCCATACACAGACCAGAGTGCCATTGTTTTCATAACAAGGGAATGCGGCAGGTAGTCCTTGTTTGGACAGCTCGTTGGGAAACTGTCCGTTCGGGATACCGTACGACGGATCATAGGCAACCGCATGCATGGACAGGAAGAACAGGATTGCAGCAAAGAACTGTTTCATTAGTCAGTCTCCTTGGAAGACATGGTATCGATAAACCGTTTTAGGAAAGTGGCCTCTGCTTCAGTTGGCTCAATTTCAACAAACGACGATTTAGGTCGTTGGGAAAATACATCTCTGTAGTACTCGTCAGCAGTGATCAACATCCCACTGTTGACGTTATAGGTGCCCCCAGTGGATAAGTGTTTAATAGCAGTATCCACTCCTTTTTCATTGATCTGAAATTGATAACGTACCACAACGGCAGCGTCGATGGGATCTGACTTGCTTTTAAGATACATGACCTCGCCGGCGGGAATGGATTTCTGATCAGGGAGAAGGTCCAGATCTGTGACCGACACCATGAAATTAATTGTTTCAATGAAACTCTGTCGGACAAAAGCATCAAATACCCATTGATCCTTCCCTCTGATGGAGAGTCTAGGACCGAATGGGCGTCGTTGCCCGGACATTCCCTTTTCCTCAACTACGAAGTACATCCTAGAATTGTAATCGGCAATTCTTCCGTACAAATCTTCTTCTTCTTTATCCCCACCTAGGACTGCACGAATGCAGTTAGGGGAAAGTCCATAACTAGGTAGATAGCAGAAGCCCGTTATGGGATAATCCCGTTCCACGGAATCAACTTTAGACTGGACAATTATCGGATTTTTGAGTTCAGAATATTGCCGATTCATGATTTCACAAACCATGAAGTTGGAAAAATGTTCATGAATCACAGAGGGACTCATTGCCTGAGAGATATGTAGCACGAACTTATTAAATTCTCCGAAGAAAACCTCTGGACGAATCATTTCGACACCTCTTTAAACGGAATAGAAAGCCTGGGGATTATCCCCAGGCAGTTTATATATCGTGGAGCAGAACGCGGTTAATCCAATTCCATCATTGCTGTTCCCACACCAAAGCATCGGCTTTACCAGTGAACACCATCCAGGCTGTCTTACAGCGATGACGGAACGACGGATAACCGAGCGGACGACATGGGACGTAGTTGAAACGACCTTCGCCCAGATCAATCTTCGCCTGGACGTCGTTATTGACGATACTGTCGACGTGGTGGACACCTGGGTACGGCATGTTGAACAGTTTCTTCAAAGCTTTCATATCAGACTCCGTGTAGTCAGAGCCCACCATACCAACTTGATGCGTTGGATGAGGGTTGGTTTACCGAAAGGGTTTTCAGCGAACAATCGGCGAGGCAGGCCCGTGTCCACCGCAAAAGCGGAAGCGTCAGCATGGCCACCACCACCGAACTTCTCAGAGATCAGCGTGGTATCGCAACCAATGTCCTTATTAGCGCGTAGACTGAAGACAGTCTTGCCGTTACGTTCGGTGTAACACGCCGTGAAATCGTGCATGATGTTCAGGTGATCACAGATACGGTTGCGTAGGTGATGTGGGCCATTGACCAGAGCGAACGTGAACCCATTCCAGACACCCTTGCGAGGATAGGTCTTCGCTACAGACTTCACGATACTGAGATCGTATTCGACCAGTGTCTGACCCTCACCTTCCACGTGACCGAAGAAACCACCATCAGACCCTATGGCTTCATCTAGAGCATCGATGTCCCTGGCACGGTTCAGCACCCAAGCATTGACAGCATCAGACTCAGCAAACTCGAAATGCCATAGGTCGTAATCCTGCACCAACTGAAGAGCTTTGGGTACGTCGCTATCGAAGTTGTCCTTGTAGCGATTATGGAAGAATGCCCAGGTCAACACAGCACCCGAATGAGCCAGGTCTGCCAACATGAACACAGGGGCACTTTCGCGGTGGCGCTGATCCTTGTACGTGTCGTACGAGAAGATCGGTGTGACCAGACCATGGAGCTTATCGATCGCTGTTTTATGGTGATCGATGATCAGGATCGACTTCACTGTCTTCCGGTAGATCTGTTCGATCTGAGCAGGAGTCAGTGAGAGGTCTACCATGATCAAGTGACGTCCCTCGATCTCGCGAGGGAGCTTTTCACCGTACTGATACGGGAGATACAGCGTCTCCATCGGATGGAGTACCTTGGAAGCTGCCCAGGCAGCCGCCAGACCATCAGAGCAAGCACGATGGTAGAGAACAACTTGAGTGATGGAAGACGTCATGTAACCCCCTTAGAAACCGGTTAAATCGAAGGTGATGATTTCACGCTTCATGTTTTTGGTGATGGAACGGATGGAGAACTTCAACGACTGCTCCATGTTTTTCTCGATACGGGCCTTGACACTTTTGGCCATCGGACCGTATGGCTCCACATCAGCTACCACCGACTGACCATCGTCGCTCCGGCGGATGTTAGTCAACTTGGCACAAATACGCTGGTGGTTGATCCGGCTACGTTGCTCAATGACCTCTTGAGGAGAAGCATTTGGAAGAAGCTTGGGGACACCGAACTCAGCTAGGTAGCCGATCGAATTGGATTTCGCAATCAGTTTGTCCAGGGTAGCATCTCCGATGTTCTCACCGGAAATGATAGTGACAGTAGCTTTCTTGGTCATGATAAAAACCTTGATAAAGGCCGCCCCCGAAGGAGCGGCCGGTTGGTGTAATTAAACCTTGGCGAGCGTGAGACCGCGCTGACCCATGTACTTGCCCAGCTTGTCCTTGTACGACTTCATGCACGGCTCGTCACTCTGGAAGAAGACGAACTGAGCAATGCCTTCGTTCAGGTAACAACGCACAGGACTGTTGGTCGTGTTAGCCACCTCGATCATTTCGGAACAAGACTCCAATTTGGAAATTTATCGGATCGACAGCGTTTCTTAACACCGCCGGCAGTCATTCCGACAGCTTTACCTGCGGCAGCTGCATTTTGGTAGGTTTCGCCATCGATAACTACTCGTTCTTTGGTACGTCCTTCGGCCGACGCTGCTTTATGTGCCTCACTTAGCGGTACACCGGCCCTTCGAACAGATAGTTTCTTACGGGTCTCGTCACTGTGCTTGTGTCCAAGCAAGTTCTGGTTACCCTTCATTTCAGCTGCTTTCTTTGCTTTCCACTCGTCCGCATGCCTTACTCCAGAAGCATTTGTGTTGCCTTTTCTTGATTCGGAGAAAGTCGCCCTGACCTCAGGGTTGTCCCACAGTCCTGCCATTGTATTCGCTGTGTTAAATGATCGATTGAGTAATTTATCCTTCGGTGTCTGGTCTATGAGGGATTGCTCTTTCAACAACGCTTCCTTATCGGTTGCAGTGGGGAAAAATCTAAGATCAAGTTCTCCGCCAGAGGTGTATAGCTCTTGAAGACCTTGATTCGCATGATTACCAGACCGCAGATCCTTTTGGTGTTCAATGACTCGTCTGTAAAGATGGACCGTGGAGCCGTGATATACAGCCCCACTTGGCAGATGTTCGATGGTGTACGCACCTACTTTACGTTCGGTCGTGGATATCTCAGTGTCCATCTGAAATATCTTGGGTTTCTGCGGTCTAGCCATGATCGGGTTCCTTATATTCTCGGAGATACCGGCCCTTCTTCCTGGTTCTGGTACTTACCAGAGCGCGAAGCATACGACGTCTTGCATGTCGCCCCTTCGAAGAACAATACTTGACAAGATCCTTCACCCGCATAGAGCATCGCTGGCAATGGGGTAGTATTGGCAAATTCCAGGGTTACGTACCCTTCCCAGCCAGGCTCGAGCGGAGTAGCCAAACATGAGATCCCACAGCGTGCATAGGTCGATTTGCCAAGTACGATGCCGACCAGGTTATCGGGCATTGAGATTCGCTCAGCACTGCTTGCCAAGACAAACGAGTTCGGTGGAATGATGCACACGTCACCTTCAAAATCGACAAATGACTTATCGGAAAAATTCTTAGGGTCGATGATGCTGTTGTTTACATTGGTGAAGATCTTGAATTTCTTACCAACCCGGAGATCGTACCCGAAACTGGAGAGCCCGTAACTCACCAATTTATCTCCCGTTTCGGAGACGCGTACTTGTTCTGAATTGAAAGGATGGATGAGTGGTCGCTCCCCGTTACAGAGCGCTTGGATTTGATGATCGGCCAAAACAGTCATGTTGATCCCCTTAAGGAATGAAATTAAAGGTCAGTGGTAGAAAAGACCAACTTAGCAACACCTTCATCCAGATAAACCCTGAGATGTTTATTGGTCAGATTGGTGATTTGAAGAGTTAATTTCCCTTCGAACTCCGGTTCGATCGGAGTGACGTTGCAAATCAGCGCAGAACGCGCGTAGGTGCTCTTGCCGAGGACAATCACTAGGACATCCCGCGGAATGCGGAAGTACTCGACTGTAGGTCCTTGCAGGTAGCTGTGAGGCGGGATCATCACGTAGCGTGCGCCATCATCGTCGACTTCGACACGAGGAGTGCCAAAGTTGGACGGTTTCATGCGCTTCGGGTCGATTTCAGGTTCTACCACATTGGTGAACACCTTGATCTGGTCGATGTTATCTGCGAGACGAACATCGTATCCGTAGGAAGAAGTCCCGTACGAAATGACCCGACGAAGAAGATCAGTTGGTTCCTCGCCTTCTTCGAGATAATACGGCTCGCCATCGACTTTGCGGACATAGCGAACAGGCTGATCAACAAACCCATCGATCATCGGCAACCATTCAGGAAGGTCTTCTTCCTTAAGTGGCGCCGCGTACGACTTATTGCCGTAAATGTCACGACCATTCTCATTGCACCAGTTATTGATCAGGGCTTTCTCGTCATCACTGTACGGAGGGGTGAGAGTCCCCAACGGCATCCCTATCCGGTCATAGACCAGGTGAGTTGGTTTGGTACAGCGATGGGTGATCCACTTATCACTTTTCAGCATTTAAAGTATTCCTCAATAATGCGCACTGGTGAATGGAGTCTTACCATTCAATGTTGTTTGTACTTCGTCCATCAGACGAGCAAGTTTTGATACGTGGGTCAGACCTACGTGTCCGAACAGGAGAGAGGTGATTAGTCCTTGTTTAGCCAAGGTGTCACCTGCAAACTGTCCACATCGCATGGTGAAATTAATCACATCGTTACGATAAGTGTCCAATGTCTTCAAGGAGGAAGGCGCTGCTGAAATCTCTTCAACCAGTCGATTGCCTTCTTTAACCAACTCCATGTAACGATACGCCATGGTCTTTCGACTATGCTTACGTTCCAGATACCACTTGAACATTCTTATCCCCTCTAACGCGGTGGTCGTTTCTTAGTTTTGTCGACAGGTTAAACCGAGTAGAGCAGACACCTTTCGATGTCTTCAACGCAAAGTTCTTGGCCAGTCGCATGACGTCTTTGATGACCTCATGGAAATCGCCATTGTGACTTTTCTCAAAGTAGTCACCGCTGTAGAACACGTCTACAACTCCAGATTTCTTCCCCTCGCTATCACGAATCACACACGAACCCATCTTCTTAAATCCAGGTAGTCGAGTGATACTCACCACCAGATTCTTATTGAGTTTGTGTACGGTTACCCCTTCCATAAATCCCCCTATGGTCTATAAGCTAGACGCCAATATTTTAATTTAACTGGCTATCTCACCCCGATAATGTATCGTCTTATTTGTCTCGAATTTATAAATTAATCGGACGCCCAGTAAGATATGCGAAAGGGGGAGAGCCCCTACCAGAATTACCTGAGGATCCACCTAGCTAGGGTTGTAATTCATGATCAAAGAATTCATCAAACGTGACGGCCGCATCGTTCCTTTCGATGCCAGTAAAGCCCTGGGCTGGGGCAAGTGGAGCGCTCGTGGCTTCGCTAAACACATCGACTGGCAAAAGATCGTCGTCAGTACCGTAGCTCAGATGCCTGCGAACTGCCACGCCAAGGAGTTCAATGACGGTCTGATCCGCAATGCACTCAATGAAGACACTTGGGCAGGTCAGTTGATGGCTGGTCGTATTTATGCGACCCAGATCCACAAAGAGGTATTTGGCGGTAAGAAGCGCCTTACTCTGAAAGAAGTCCACGATGTCATGGTCGCTGCCAAGGTCATGCTCAAACTCGATTACTCGGATGAAGAATACGAGCAGATCGAGAAATGGATCGACCACGAACGTGACTTCCATTGTGCGCACTATCAGCTGAAACAAGGCCGCGATAAGTACGCCCTGCGTAACCGCATCACTGGCCGTATCTACGAGACTCGTCAGCATGCGTTGGCGCGCGTAGCGATGGTGATGTGTGAACGTGATGACCCGATCATCCGTATGGCTCGTCTGGAATCCATCTATGCCGACCTGTATAGCGAGCGTATGTCGGCTCCGACTCCGAACCACAACAACTTCGGTACTGGCCACAACGGCTTCTTCTCGTGCTGCCTGTTCACCTGTTCGGATAGTAAAGAGTCCATCGCTGCATCGACCCACATCGCTGAGGTCATGACGTACATGTCGGCTGGTCTGGGCGAGAACATGAAGGTTCGTTCTCTGGGCGATCCGATCCGTGGAGGTTCTATTGTCCATTCCGGTAAGATTCCGTACTGGGGCAAACAAACCGGCGTGGTCAAGTCGAACAAGCAGGGTTCTCGTGGCGGTAGCCTGAACGAGTTCTATTCGGCGTACGATCCCGAAGTCCGTGAAATCATGGTACTGAAGAACCCTCGTACTCCGATTGCCAAACGTAACCGCAGCATCGACTACACCATGATGCTGAACCGTTGGCTGTTGGCTAAATCGTCGGCTGGTGAAGATGTCTTCCTCTTCAACTGCTACACGGCCCCTGACCTGTACGAAGCCATGTACGGTAAGGACCACAGCAAGTTCGTGGAACTGTACCAAAAGTACGAAGAAGATCCATCGTTCACCAAGAAGTACATCTCGGCGCGCCAGCTGGTCGTCCATGCTCGCTCTGAGGGTTTCGAGACTGGTCGTTTCTACCTGGCCATGATCGATGAGATCAACTACCACACCCCACATCGTGATCCGATCTACTCCAGTAACCTCTGTGTTGAAATCACTCAGCCGACATGGCATTACGACCACATCTCTGAACTGTATAGCGAGAAGTTCCTGGGCTTCATCAAGTTCGACACCGAGTCCACCAAAGGGGCTTTCCTCGATTCGAACGTCCCGGTTGAAGTCAAGGGCATTCCTGGCTGCGTAGCGGCTCTGGAATTGAAGCCAGGTATGATGTATCGCCGCGCTCCTCAGGATCGTAAAGAAGGTGATGCTAAATGGCAACGTGTGACCAACGTCGTCGAGAAACGTCAGGAACCTGAGGTTTCCCTCTGTGCCCTCGCTGCGATCATCCCAACCAACATCCACAGTGAAGAGCAATACGCCGAAACCGCGTATAACTGCCTCTACATGATCGATTACTGCATCGACCATAACCACTACGCTCTCCCGCACATGAAGCTCACTGCTCAAGCACGCCGGAACGCAGGTGTCGGTCTGATGGACGTCGCTCACTACATGGCCCAACGCAAGATGAGTTACGAGTCTCAGGAAGGTATGATGGAATTGCACCGCGTTGCAGAACGTCATGCATATCACCTGATTCGTGCTTCGATCCGTTTGGGTAAAGAGCGCGGTAATGCAGAATGGATCCACAAGACCGATTGGCCGCGTGGCTGGACTCCTCAAAGCACCTATCAGCGCAACGTCGATGGTCTGGCACCGTTCGTCAACATGTACGACTGGGATCAAGTTTCTGTAGACCTGATTGATGCCGGTGGTGGTCGCTTCAGCTCACTCATTGCTCACATGCCAGGCGAGTCTTCTTCGAAGTACTCAGCGTGTACCAACAGCCTGATGGATCTGCGTGAATTGTCGATCATCAAGACCGATGGCGACAACTCCATGTATTGGGTTGCTCCTGAAGCAGATACGCTGAAGGAATGGTACTCCATTGCATGGAACCGTACCCGCTACTCGCACACCAACACCTACGCTATCTTCCAGAAGTGGGCTGACCAGTCCATCTCGGCAGACGACTACGCGACGTTCAAGGGCGATGAGAAGATCAGTTCCAGTCAGTTGGTGGATGAAACCAACTACATGGCTGACATGGGTCGTAAAACAGTGTACTACACGAACTCTGAGACTTCCGATAAAGAGGCCCTTAAATCGGTCACTGCGCGTGTCCGTCGTGAAGTCGCTGAAGATGACGGCATTGATGCTTCTGGTCCGGTCTGTACTAGCGGTGGCTGTACGATCTAACTACCTAGGATTTGGGGGTGTTCACCACCCACCTGTCTCTTTCCGTTTTAGAGAAACAATCCAATGCTTGAAGCCAAGATTTTCAACACTGAGAAGACTGACTATGAGAAGTCTACCCTATTCCTCGGGCAGCAAAACGGCTTACTCGATACCGTTAATACCCATCACCCTCGCCTGTGGGATCTCTATCGCTCGCTGCGCGGGCTGGATTGGGATACCCACGAGTTCGATTTCAGCCCCTGCCTACTGGAATTCAAAACTAAACCCAAGGGCGTATCTCAAGCCATGATTCAAAACCTGGGTTGGCAGTGGGAAGGTGATTCCATTGCTGCTAACTCAATCATGGCGGTCGGTAACCATTTCGTTACTGACTCGGGCCTCAAGACGGTCTGGGATCAGATCGTGGCCAACGAGAACCTCCATGCCACCACGTACTCTGAGATTGTTCGTTACAGCTTCGATGCACCCAACCAGGTGCTGACTGAAGTACTGAGCATCAAGGAGTCCCTGGATCGGATGGAGACCATCGGCCGGGTTATGGGACATTCCTACAAGACCGGTCTGAAGGTTTCGTTGGGTATGGTGGATCGTGATTCCGACGAAGCCTACGATGCAGCCTTCCTGTTCACCGTGGCACTGTTCTGCCTGGAACGCGTGCACTTCATGGGGTCGTTCGCCGTAACGGGCGCTATCGCGCAAACAGGCGACTTCATGCCGATCTGTAAGGCTGTCCAGCGTATTGCTCAGGACGAAGCCGAGATCCACGTGAACGTCGGTAAGTACGTACTCGAAAACGAGATGGCTACACCTCGTGGCCGTGCCGCTTGGAAACGTCACCGTGACACCATCGACAACATCCTGTTGGAAGTGCGTGCTTCGGAAATGCGCTGGCGTAACTTCCAGAGGGACTCCGGATCGACTGTCCCTGGTGTAGGCTGGGATGAGATCGGTTCGTACATCGCGTTTAACGTAGCAGATGCCCATGATGTTCTGGAGCGTGATGTGGACTTCCGTGCTCCATTGGAAAACCCACTTCCGTATATGAACAAGTGGCTCGACGTGGCTTCTACCCAAGCTTCCCCACAAGAGCAGGACAACGGTCAGTACCGTGTCAACGTGGTGCGTAATGATGATGACGGTAAAGTCTTCGCATTCAACACCAGCCGTTTTGGTCGTCGTGAAAGTGGTGTGCTAATTCCGGCATGATAAACACAGTGACCAGTACTGGTAATCCCAGTACTGGTCACTATGCTGTTAGACATCCTATGTACAGCTGTCGTTTGTTGCTGTATTTCTAAACCATGAGGAAATTACGCATGAGTAATGTCAACGCATCGGGTCGGGCTGTCCTGCTCGCCGCGATCAACCGTGGCATCGCAGCTTCTGGCTATCAGTTCGCTGAAGACAACCTGGTCTTCGGTGCGGTCGAGGCTTCCGAGAACCCGGCTCGTGAAAGTCAAATTGAGATCACCCCCGGCTCCAACACCACCGTCACCGGCCAAGGTGTGGATCCGATCGTGATCTCCGAGTCCCAGACCATCAACTTCACCCGTCTCGATCTGACCGAGATCTTCACTGCTGCGTCCATCGCTGAAGTGCAGATCCATGAAGGTCCGACCACCGTGGCTGAAGTGATGGCTGCTGTAAACGACCGCTACAACCTCGGCTTCACTGCCGAAGACATCGTGGTCGATGGTGCTGTCGAGCCTGGGTCTACTTCGGTAAACCTGGTCGCTGCAGCTGGATCCTACGGTTTTAAAGGGCAGGTCAGCGTTTCGCTGGTAGCGGTGGCTACCCCTTTAGCTAATGTCGTCGCGGACCCCGTCCTCGGCGACTTGGAAGTGACTCCGGTACAACTGCCGCTGTATCTGGTAGCAGCCTCCACCAGTACCGCTGAAATCAACACCAAAGGTCAGACCGCTACCGGCTACATGATCAGTGGCAGTGGCAACCCTGTCGGTGAAATGACCGTGACTTCCAACGGTGAACTGGAACTGGCTCTGGGCGCTCGCGTTTGGAAATCGGGTAACCTGCCACCGGCCCAAGATGGTCACTACGCCATCTCGATCGCCGATAACGGCGACTGGAACTGGCCGTTCTCCATCACTCTGCTGGAAGAATCCCGTCCGGTGACCGACCTGTACGACATCACTCTGTTCGCAGAGAGTGTCGAGACCGGCGTGTCCATCCCGTTCTACCTGTCTCGTGATGCTGAAGGTGTTTACCACTTCGCTAACGAAGACCTGGGTCTGGACATCGTGGACAGCGCTCAGTCCGAGAGTGGTGACGTGGTACAGAACATCCAGCGCATGACGTTCTACAAGGCTCAGCTGGGCGAACCGTCGACCAACACCGGTGGTGCTCCGATTGGCGACTTCGTCGTCCGTCTGACAGCTGACCGTCGTGAAGGCCAGGTCGAAACACTGGTGTGCGAAATCACTGTCAGCGTATCCGTGCCTGGTTCTGAGCCGGTATAATTTGCCGAAGTGAGGAAGCGTCATGGCCGATAACGTCCCACAGGTGGTAACGATCGCCCAACTTCCTCCTCTCGAACCTGATCTGCTCTCAGGTGATGACAGTATTGAGATAACCATCAGCACCCGTGCTGATGGTGGTGCCGGGATGCCCAAACGGACTTACCGCACCACTCTCAATGCTGTCTTGTCGATCTACGCCAAGCGCAGGGATAACCCTAACCAGGTTACCGCTGAGCAAGTCGGCAGCTACACCATCGAACAGATCAAGGCTCTCCTTGAGGAGAAGCTGGGCGTAACAGATATTGCCGTCAATTCTATGAGACTTGACGGTAGAACTCGGCAAGAGATCGTCGAGGAAGCAAGACAAGGCACGGCTTCGAACTCGGAAAACCTGGCGGGGCGTCCGGCAACTGACTACCTTCTGGTCAATGAGTTTGAACATGCGTTGGTGGAAGTAACGAAAAGCATCGATGAGCTCACTGATCTCATCACCATTTAAGACTTACCGTAGAGGTGAAATATGTCGCTCGATCCTACTAAGTTGGCTCTACTGCTGGCTTCTCTTTCCAACTTCAGCACCACCATCAAGGATCGTCTTGATGCCAAGCTGAACGCCATCGACACTGCGGTCAACTCCGCGAAGCTCGAAGGCAAAACCCTGGCTGAGATCCAGTCGCTGATCGGCGACGACATCAATGCCGCTCTGGCCATCCTGGAAGCTGACTTCGCCGCGTTCGTCGCCCGCCGCGACAACCCGCATGAAGTTACCGCCGAACAGGTCGGTCTGGGTCTGGTCGCCAACTACGCACCGGCTACTCTGGTAGAAGCCGCTGCTGGTCTGGCTTCCGACAAGTACATGACTCCGGCTGCCTCCAAGGCACTGCTGGACGCGTTCTGGGCCGAAGTAGCAGGTACTGCTCCTGAAACCCTGAACACCATCAACGAACTGGCAGCCGCGCTGCAGAACAACCCTGACGTCATCGCTGCTCTGCAGACCCTGATCGACGCCAACGCCGCTGCGATCGCCGCCGTCTCCACTCGTGTGGATGCGCTGGACGTTCACGCTGGCAAGACCTACGTCGAAGTCGGTGCCAACGTCGACACCAACACCCTCACCGTCGGTGAAGGCGTTGATGCTCAGCAGGTCACTCTGGCCACCGTTCTGGCCGGTCTGAAGAGCGACATCGCTGCTGGTCAAGCTGCTCAGGAAGCTGAAGTCACTGCTCGTACCGATGCAGATGCTGCCCTGCAGACTGCCCTGGACGCTGAAGTCGTCGCTCGTGGCGACGCCGACACTGCCCTGGACACCAAGTTCACTGCCCTGACCGACGGTCTGGAACTGAACAAGGTCGACAAAGGCGGCAACATCGGCTCCAACACCCTGACCCAGGGTGAAGGCGAACTGGCTACCGAGGTTACCCTCGACACGCTGGTTGCTCAACTGCAAGCTGCCAACGCTGGCGACGCAGCTGCCATCCAGGCCCTGCAGGATTCCTTCAACGCATTCGTAGCCGCCAAGGCCACCAGCGCTGAAGTAATCGAAGGTATCGACGATGCCAAGTACGTCACCTCCCTGGGCGCCAAAGCAGCCATCGACGCTGCCGTAGCTGCTCTGGTTGGTGCCGCCCCTGAGACCCTGGACACCATCAACGAGCTGGCTGCCGCGCTGCAGAACAA
>Ga0209066_10004290_pt1 | contig 15657 bp, 10 predicted proteins | sample All_14_2_FD_187198 | JGI IMG/M metagenome (GOLD analysis project Ga0209066, IMG submission 187198) | Freshwater microbial communities in response to fracking from Pennsylvania, USA - Allegheny Zone_MetaG_DW_15 (SPAdes) (version 2) ...
CCAAGAAGAGAGGGGTCAGGGGAAAACAGAAGAACGCCTCGTGGAACCACGACTACCTGATGAAACTGCTCCGGTCAGACGCCGGCCCCGTCTGCCATCCAAAAAAAAATTAGATGCGTCGGCCCTGCCGTAAGGTAGCGAGGTAAAAATGCGTCGGGAAGTGTTGCCAGAAGGAGTGTGATTGCGTATACTCTAAAAACTTAGTGAATGCAAAAAGGAACCAGCATGAAGAAGTTGTTTTTCCGATATGGTGTAGGGTTACTGATGGCGGCCGGGGTTTGGGGCGTGATGGCACAGGACTATTCGAAATTGTCAGAGACTGAACGCAAGCAGGTGAACGGATGGCTGGCCGAACGTGCCGAGGTTCTGGTGGGCGCGCATAAAATCGAAGCCGAAATCAATCAGGCGTGGGGAAATCCTAAATATACGTCGCCTGAGGTGGAAGCGTTGCGCGACAAATACAGGGAGCTTCAGCACGAGCTTTCGAAGACACAGCTTAAGTTGCAGAAGAAGGTTGAGGAATTGCCGGCGGTGCAGGAGCGGCGGCGTCAACTCGAAGGAGAGAAGAAGCGCGCTCAGGCATTGGCCAAGAAGGTGGAGCAGAAAGTCGGCGGGCAGCAATAGTATCCACCGCATTCAGACGGTTGCTTTTTTTGGGAGGGCTTTATGGCAAAGATCAGAAAACAGTCGGAGAGCGTGAGGAAACCGCGGATTCTGATTGTGACGCCGGAGATCACCTATCTGCCTGCTGGCATGGGGAACATGGCGTGTAAGCTGAACGCGAAAGCGGGCGGTCTGGCGGATGTGTCGGCATCACTCGTGGCGGCTTTATTCGATCTGGGCGCGGACGTGCATGTGGCGCTTCCGCACTATCGCCGCATGTTCCACATCGATGTGGGGCAGCTGATCAGCGACGAGTTGCGCGTGTACAAGAGCCGTCTGCCGGACTCGCGCATTCATCTTGCGGAAGATCGCTGTTTTTACTACCGCGACACGGTTTACAGCAACTCGCAGAACGAGAACCCCAAGCTCGCCTTGGCGTTCTCGCGCGAGGTCATCAACAACATCATTCCCACGGTGCAGCCGGACCTGATCCACTGCAACGACTGGATGACCGGGCTGATCCCGGGAGCCGCGCGCCGAATGGGCATTCCATGTCTGTTCACGGTCCACAACATCCATACGCATCATCTGAGCCTGGCCCAGATCGAGGATTCGGGCATTGACGCGGCAGAGTTCTGGGGAAACCTATTCTATACGCGGGTGCCCTTCAACTACGAGGAGTCGCGCAACAACAACCTGATCGACATGCAGTCGAGCGGCGTGTTCGCTTCGCATTTCATCAATACCGTGAGCCCGACTTTTCTCGAGGAGATCGTAAACGGTTGGCACGATTTCATTCCCCGTGCGCTGCGCGGGGAGATCCGTAACAAATACCAGGCGGGGTGCGCCGCAGGCATTCTGAACGCGCCCGACCCGTCGGACAATCCCGAGACCGACCCTAATCTTGACGTGCGGTACAACGCGGATTCGCACCGCGAGGCCAAACGTGCGAACAAGATCTCTTTTCAGCGCAAAGTGGGCTTGGAGGAGAACGCCGACGCCCCGCTCTTTTTCTGGCCGTCGCGGCTGGACCCTGCCCAGAAGGGGCCGCAGCTGCTGACGGAGATCCTTTACCGTTTCATGTCCCGCCACTGGAAACAGCGCGTGCAGATCGTGCTTGTCGCGAACGGGGTCTACCAGCAGCCGTTTCACGACATCCTGCGTTTCCACGAGCTTTACGGGCGTCTGGCGGTCTGCGATTTCAACCAGTCGCTGTCTCAGCTCGCCTATGCGGCATCGGACTTCACCCTGGTCCCGTCGCTCTTCGAGCCTTGCGGGTTGCCTCAGATGGTGGGACAGCTCTACGGATCGCTGCCGGTGGTTCACGACACGGGCGGGTTGCATGACACGGTCGAGCACCTCGATCCGGCGCGTGAAACGGGGAACGGGTTCGTGTTCAAGATCTACGACAGCCGCGGGTTGGAGTGGGCGATGGACAAGGCGGTGGAGTTCTTCAAGCGTCCGCCGGATGAGCGCGAGCGGCACGTCGCGCGGGTCATGCGAGAGGGGCGGGCGCGGTTTAACCACGAGACCTGTGCCCGGTCCTATATCGACATCTACGAGAAAATGCTGAACCGTCCGTTAGTCCGTTCGTTCGAGTAACGTCGCAGCCTATTCCTTTCAGGAGGTCAGAGAATGCCCGTTTCATCGATCCGATCACACCTGTTGGATGACCCGTACTTGTTGCCGTATGCCGAAAGCATCCGCAGGCGGGCCGAACTTGCCGACCGGCGTGCCGCCGCGCTGTCGCAATCACCGGGGTCGCTGGCCGAGTTCGCCTGCGCGCACGAGTACTACGGACTGCACAAGGTGTCGGACGGCTGGGTGTTCCGGGAATGGGCGCCCAATGCGACGGCGGTATGGCTGGTGGGGGATTTCTCCGGGTGGCAAGTCAACGACGCGTACAAGCTGCAGCGGCTGGCCGGCCGTGACGTTTGGGAGCTGCACGTGGGGCCGGGAATGCTGTGCCACGGACAGTGCTACCGGTTGGAGGTGACATGGAACGGGGGGCGTGGCGAAAGGATACCCGCGTATGCGCGTCGGGTGATCCAAGACCCTTCCACACTGCTTTTCGCGGCACAGGTTTGGGCACCGCCTCCCTATGTGTGGCGTGTGCCGGATTTCAAGGTGCCCCGGCGCGTGCCGCTGATTTATGAGGCGCATGTCGGCATGGCGCAGGACAAAGCGGCAGTCGGCAGCTACACCGAGTTCCGCGAAAAGGTGCTGCCTCGCATCGTCAAGGCCGGCTATAACACCATCCAGCTGATGGCGGTGATGGAGCATCCCTATTACGGCTCGTTCGGTTATCACGTGTCCAGCTTCTTTGCCTGCTCGTCGCGGTTCGGCGCACCCGAGGAGCTGAAGGCGCTGGTGGACGCCGCGCATGAGGCGGGGCTCGCGGTGATCATCGACATTGTCCACTCCCATGCGGTGAAAAACGAGCGCGAAGGGCTTTCGCTTTTCGACGGCACGCCTTACCAGTATTTTCATAACGGGTTGCGTGGCTGGCACGAGGCGTGGGATTCGCGCTGCTTCGATTACGGCAAAACGGACGTGTTGCACTTCCTGCTTTCCAACTGCCGGTTCTGGCTGGACGAGTTCCACGTCGACGGCTACCGGTTCGACGGAATCACCAGCATGCTTTACCTGCATCACGGACTGGGCGTCGATTTTGTGGACTACGGACAATATTTCGACGAGACGGTGGACGACGACGCATGGGTTTACTGCAACCTTGCCAACCGTGTGATCCATCAGCTCCGGCCCGATGCGCTGACGATCGCCGAAGATGTGAGCGGCATGCCGGGAATTGCCGCGCCGACGGAGGACTGCGGAGCGGGGTTCGATTACCGGATGGCGATGGGGGTGCCGGAGTGCTGGTTCAGGCTGGTTCGGGATGTGCGCGATGAGGATTGGAGCATCGGCTACCTGTGGCACGAACTCACGAACCGGCGTGCGGATGAGCAGACCGTCAATTATGTCGAGAGTCACGATCAGGCGCTGGTGGGGGGCAAGACGCTTTTTTTCCAGCTGGTCGAATCGGCGGTTTACGACGCCATGTCCCGCTCCACGCAAAACCTGAAGGCGGAGCGGGGCGTCGCGTTACACAAGTTGGCGCGGCTGGCGACGCTCGCGGCTGCAGGTCACGGGTACCTGAATTTCATGGGAAATGAGTTCGGTCATCCCGAGTGGATCGATTTTCCGAGGGAAGGGAACGGGTTCTCGTATCATTATGCGCGGCGACAGTGGGCGTTGCGCGACAATCCAGATCTTCTGTACGGGTGCCTGGGCGAGTTTGATGAGGCGATCATCAAGTTGATCAAGCAGTATGGCGCATTGGAGGGCACGGTGCCTCGGCGGCTTTTTGTGTCCGACACGAACAAAATCCTCGTTTTCGAGCGCGGGCCTCTGGTTTTCCTCTTCAATTTCCACAGCTCGCTCTCCGTCGCCGATTACACGGTGGTCGTGCCGCCCGGCTCTTACCGGATGGTGCTCGACAGTGATGAGGCGCGGTTCGGCGGCCACGCGCGTATTGCGCCGGGGCAGGTGTTTGAGCTGTTGACGGAGGTCCGTGACGCCGAGAAATGCCATCTCATCAAGGTCTACCTCCCTTGCCGCACGGCGATCGTGCTCGAACGGAAAATTTGAGTGCGCCAAGCAGAGCGTGCGATATGCACTCGTTCCGGGCATGCCCGAAAAGGTGCCCTTTGTCGAAACCGTCAATTGGTGACGGTTTCGATCAAGCAAGTTAAGGAAAGGTGTCACATTATGTCGACTCGGAAACAGGTAGGCATCGGATTGCTGGCGGCGGGATTTGCGGCGGCGAGTTGGGCGGCCGAGCTACGGTTTGATTTCGAAAGCGGCGATCTGCAGGGCTGGCAGGTGGTCGATGGCGGATTCGGCAAAGTGGTCACGGATCGGGAGACGCTCTATGACGGGAAACACCCCTATGGCAAGCAGGGAAAATATTTTCTGTCGACCTTTGAGACGCCGGACGGGAAAGCCCGCCGCGCGTATATGGGCATCATTGAGTCTCCGGTCGTTCTTCTTTCTTCGCCAGACATCACCCTGCGCGTGACCGGCTGCGACTGGCGGAGCAATGTCATGGTCATGGAAGTCGGCAAGAATCCTCGCAAGCATTCGGCACGTTATGGAGATACCGCCTTCCACACGGAAAAATGGCATGTTCCTGAACTGGTCGGCAAGAGAGTGATCTTCCGGATTGCGGACATGACGGACTGGAATAATGGAGGGCATGTCGAACTGGATGATCTGGTTTGCCAGGGAACGGTTGACGGCGAGGCCACGCGGGAGTGGTTCGCCAGCCGCCGCAAGGCGGTGATGCGGGAGAACCAGACTGTGACGCCGGACACGTTGCGGGCGGCGGTCCGGGAATTGGGCGCCCGCTTCGGCGCAGACTATCCCGCGGCGGCTCTGGAGGCAAGACTCGACACCCTTGCCGGTTGGCAAGACGATCCTGCGTCGCTGAAAGCCTTGGCGCAGGAGGCGCTTGTGAGGAGAAACCCGTTGGTGAATGCGGCCCCGATACTCTTTGTTTCTCGGCCACAATATCCGGCAGACCATCACAACACGGAAACAATGTTCCAGAAGTGTGAGGTCAACGAGCGCAGCTATCAGGGACTGTGCGGTCAATTGAAGATCCTTGATCCAAAGACCGGGGCTGTGCGGGTGTTGCTGAGCCCGGGCCCAGAGGCGACGGTGCGTGACCCGGATGTGAGTTATGACGGCAAGCAGGTCCTCTTCTCAATGCGCAAGAGCTTTGACGACGATTACCATATTTATCGGATGAATGTGGACGGGACGGGGCTGACGCAACTGACCGCAGCGCCTGGGGTTACTGACATCGACCCTGTCTGGCTGCCGGACGGGGATATCGTGTTCTCGGCCACGCGCGAGCCGAAATACTGCATGTGTAACCGTCATATCATGTGCAATCTCTACCGGATGCAGTCGGACGGGGCGAACATCCATCAGATCGGCAAATCCACTTTGTTTGAAGGGCACGCTTCGGTCATGCCGGATGGGCGTATTCTGTACGACCGCTGGGAATATGTGGACCGCAATTTCGGTGACGCGCAGGGATTGTGGGTTTGCAATGCGGACGGAACGGGACACGCGATATACTGGGGCAACAACACGACGAGTCCGGGTGCCGTGATTGATGCCCGGACGCTTTCCAAATCACAGTTGGCGCTTGCGGTCATGGCGGCGTGTCACGACCGGCCGTGGGGCGCGTTGGGGCTGATTGACCGGTCCAAGGGCGTTGACGGCGTTGAACCGGTTCTGCGCACCTGGCCCGAATCGTTTACGAACCGGATTAAGACGGCTGGGCAGGACTTCGATTCCTCGGGGGGCATCCGCCGTAAGTACGAGGACCCGTATCCTTTGGACGACAGCCATTTTATCTGCATGCATCAGACCGAAACGTATGCTCCCGGCCTTTACTATCTGGACATGCACGGCAACGAGGTGCTTGTCCACACGGAGGAGCCAGGCTGTTTTGACCCGATGCCGGTGCGGGCGCGCAAACTTCCGCCCGTGCATCCGAGGCGGCGCAACTTTGACGGTCCGAACGCGCCAGGGACATTCTACGTGCAGAACGTTTATATCGGAACACACATGGCGGGCGTGAAACAAGGCACCATCAAGTCCCTGCGCATCGTGGAATCGCCCGAGAAACGTACATGGTCTCAGCAGGGCTGGGGCGGGCAGGGCGAGCAGGCGGCGGCGATGAACTGGCACAATTTCGAAAACAAACGCATTCTGGGAACGGTGCCGGTCGAGGACGACGGCAGCGCCTATTTCGAGGTGCCGGCGAATACGTTCGTTTTTTTCCAAGCGTTGGATGAGAATGGCATGATGGTGCATTCCATGCGTTCCGGCGCGTACGTCCAGCCGGGCGAGACATATGGCTGTGTGGGATGTCACGAAAACAGGGTCGGTGATATTCCCAGCGTGAAAGCCACGCCCAAAGCCATGAAGCGCGCGCCCGACAAAATGCAGGGCTGGTACGGGCCTGCGAGGCTGTTCAGTTTCCAGAAAGAAGTCCAGCCTGTTTTCGACAAGCATTGCGTGTCATGTCACAACTACGGCAAGAAGGCCGGCGACACGTTAAATCTTGCCGGTGACCGCGATCTGGTTTTCTGCACCTCATATATGGATCTCTGGGCGCTGGGTGCGCTGACCTGTGTGGGTGCGGGACCTGCGGAGATCCAGCAAGCGTACTCGTGGGGGAGCCACCCTTCAAAGCTCATAAAGAAGGTGCGAGGCGGGCATGCGGATGTGAAGCTCTCTGCCGAAGAACTGGATCGCCTGATCACCTGGGTGGACATTAACGCGCCCTACTATCCGCGCTACGAATGTGCCTATCCGGAGAACAAGGCCGGCCGTTCGCCGCTGACCGCGGAAGATATGAGGCAACTGATAAAACTGACCGGTGCGACAATCGACTGGGGCCACAACAACAAGCCCCGGGCATGGGTCAGTTTCGCGCGTCCAGAAATGAGTCGTATCCTCGAGCCGGTCAAGACGAATGCGGCTGTTTTCGCTGAGGCGGCGGCTCTGATACGAAAAGGAGCGGAACAACTCAAGGTAAAGCCCCGTGCGGACATGGCCGGGTTTGTCCCCTGCGAAAAAGACCGGGAACGAGAGGCGAGGTATCAGGGACGTCTGGCTCAAGAAAATCGCGTATATCAGGCGATCCGCGACGGCAGAAAGGCGTACGATGATGGCCTGAAGCAATGACCATTTTTACGGCGTTCCTGCTGTTCATCATGGCTCAGTTCCCGAACGGACACTTGAATGGAGGTCGGACTAAGTGACGTCGCGTGCTTTGACAGGTGTACCTTCCCGCAAACCGCGCACGATCCGTCAGCAGACCCTGATGGGTTTGTTGGGGCTGAATCTTCTGATCATGCCACTGTTTACAGGGGTGTTGTACGCTTCAAGAAAACAGTCGCTGCTCGCGGACATCGACAACCGGATGCGGACAATCGCTGTTCTCGCACGTGAATTGTTGCCTTCCGATTACCATGACCGGATCAGTGGCCCTGACTCGATCTCCGATTCCGAGTTCGAAAGGACGGTTGACCGATACAACCGGATATGCGTGGCGCTCGACATCGAGTACATTTGGAGTCTGATGAGTCTCGGCGGCAAAATTGTGTTCACCACCTCGACTTCGCCTGACAAGGTCGTGGGGAACCGGAAACACGCTCGATTTTTTGAGGCGCATTCGAATCCGGAATTCTATACCTCAACGTTCGAGAGAATGAAGCCGGCCTACACGAGCATCCACGACAAATGGGGGCACATCCGCGTCGTCCTGATTCCTGCCTACGATGCGCAGGGCCGCAAATTTCTTTTCGGCGCCGCTTGCCGCATTGCTGAGGTTGATCGCCTCTTGCACGACATCGTTTGGCAGACGCTGTTTGTCGGTGTCGCTTTATTTGTTTTGAGCGTGGCCGTGGGTTCCTGGTTAACGCATCTGCTCACACTCCCCATCAATCGGTTGACGGCGACGATTCAACGGATTGCCGCAGGAGAAAACAGTATCGTGGCGGCAGAACAGGGCTCTTATGAGCAGGTTGTCTTGGCGCATCAGTTCAATCTCATGAACAGCATGTTGAAGGAGAAAATTTCCGAACTTGAGTTGGCGCATGCGAGACTGGTCGAACTGTGCCAAACGGAACGCAAACAGGCGGAAGACGATTTGGTGCTCAGCGCGCGACGTTATCGGGAACTGCTGAATCTTGCGGTCGACGGTATTCTGATTGGTTCACATGAAGGTGTTATTACTGATGTGAACGAGTGTATGTGCGGGTTCTTCGGATTACAGAGGGATGAGGTGGTCGGGAAGCATATTGGGCAGATGCCCTTCGCCCCACAAAGCTTGAAAGAGACGCCATTCAGGTTCGATCTGCTCTATAACGGAGAGACGGTTGTGAGCGAGCGCACCATCGCTCGCCCGGACGGCTCAACCGTTATAGTTGAAATTCGCAGCAAAATGATGCCTGACGGCATTTTGCAATCCATTTATCGTAATATTACGGAGCGTAAGAAGGCCCTCGCGCAGTTGGAGGCGCTGAATGCGACACTCGAGCAACGCGTCGCAGAGAGGACGTCAGAGGTCCAAAAGTATGCGGATCAATTACGGGCGCTCACTGGGAGGTTGATTCAAGTAGAGGAAACTGAGCGCCAGAGGATCGCGCATACCCTGCACGAGGACTTGCAGCAGGTATTGGTGGCGGCTCGGATGACGGTGGGCGTTGCGCTTGGAGGCTCCAGAGGTTCTTCCTCACAGAGTCAACTCGAGCGCGTTGACGGGATGCTGTCACAAGCCATCCAGTTGACGCGGACGCTTGTCCAGGAAATTGCCGTACCCGCAATGAATGAGAGGGATCTACCCTCTTCTGTCAGGTGGCTTGCCCAACAGATGCTGGAAAAGTTCGGGTTGATTGTGGTGGTCCAGACTAGCGATGACGATGTCGGGGAAATGGGGGAGGAGATCTATCTGTGTCTCTACCGTGCGGTGCAGGAGCTGCTTTTCAACATTGTCAAACACGCCAAAGTCAAGCATGCCGAGGTCATTATTGAAAAGGGCAAGGGCCGGTCGCTCCAGGTGACGGTTAGGGATGGGGGCATCGGGTTTTCTGAATATGCTCTGACAGGTTCCGATAAACTTGGGGCAGGGTTCGGTTTATTCGGCATCCGTGAGCGGCTGGAGGGCCTGGGTGGCCGGCTGGATCTTGTCAGCGCAACGGGACAAGGGGTCTCGGTTATTCTGACGGCGCCATTAGGCGATGGAGAAAAGGACAGTAAAGGCCAGTATGAAGACAGCTCTGTTTGATTTGGATGGCACTCTGATCGATTCGCGTGCGGATCTGGCTTTGGCGGTTAACCTGACGCGTCAGGAATTCGGCCTTCCGCCGAGATCCGTGGAGGAAATCGTGGCCTGTGTTGGCGAAGGCGTTCGGGTTCTGATCGAGCGCGCAATTCCCGAATACCCGGACCAGTGGGATGCCATGATGCTGCGCCAGCGCGTGCATTATCTTGCGCACAGCATGGACAACACGACACTTTATCCGGGCGTGAAAGAGACGCTAAGCGCCTTGTGTTCGGCGGGGTGGCATCTGGCTGTGGTGACCAACAAGCCCGGGCCGGTCACGCGCCCGATTCTCAAAGGGTTAGGCCTTTCAGACTGCTTCGGCGCGGTGGTCGGCGGCGGTGACTGCCCAACGCTCAAGCCTGATCCTGCCCCACTTTTTCTGGCCGCCGCGCAGATGGGCGTGACGCTCGACGCGGAGGATTGGATGATCGGCGATAATTTCACCGATCTTGAGGCAGGGCGACGCGCCGGTGTAAAACGCTGTTTCTGCCGGTTCGGCTTCGGTGATTCGTGCGGCGAAACATATGAGCTCGACATCTATGAAATGACTGAATTTCTTACACGGATATGACAGTGGCAGATGAAATGCGTCCTGCCCGATATCCGTGTCTTTAGATTAACTTAATCCTCACAGTCGTCTCACGTTCGATTTACGCAACTTTCTCATCATGCATGCAAATCACTTGTGTCAGGAGACGGTGCGAACTGTCCTGCAAGTGACCCAAAACAAGCGTCATGAGGAATAAAATGAGTAAACGGTTCATTTGCGTGTCACTGGTGGCGGTCGCCGCCCAGGTCTTTGCGCAGAAGGCTCCAGAGGTCGCTGAAAAAAAATCGGCGACGGACTTCGATGCGGGTCTCGACTTCCGTTTTCGATATGAATTCAAGGACGACTGGATGGACAAGGGCAAGACTTCTGTCAGCCCGAAGTATGAAGATTATTACAGGATGCGTACCCGCGTCTGGGGCAAAGCGAAGTTCGGGGAAAATATGGGTGCCTATCTGCGGTTGGGCAACGAATTCCGGGACTACCGCAACAGCGAGAGCAACAAGCAGAAGAATGAGTTCCCGGATGAACTCTACATCGACAACTTCTACGTCGATCTCACAGACATCGGCGGCCGTGTTGATCTTCGTATCGGGCGTCAGGACATCAAAGAGGGTGCGGGGCGGGTCATCAGCGATGGTACGCCCGGCGACGGCTCACGGTCGGCGTATTTTGACGCGATTCTTGCCACTGTCAAGATGCTGGAGAAAAGCGATGTGGATCTGATGGCGACTTGGAACCGCTACCGCGACGACTGGACGTTGGGCAATCCCCACGATGTTTACGACAATACCAAAATCAAGAGCGGCAGTCCCTACTCCAAAATGGACGAGAAGGGGCTGATGGCCTACTTCCACTACAATGAGGTTCAGGACTTCCCCATGGAGTTCTATTGGATTTGGAAGCAGGAAGAGCGATTCTACGACAAAGATACGCGCTATCCCGGTCGTGATTTCCATACGCTCGGCACGCGGTTAATGCCGAAACTGACCGATAAGGTGTCGGCGGAAATAGAGGCGGCCGTTCAACTTGGCCGTACGGAGGGCCAGACCGGTATGGACGGGCGCGACGTCGTTGCATGGATGACCTATGCGGGGCTGACTTATTCGGAGAAGGAGGTGTTCGGCAAACCCAAGCTTACCGGAGCACTGCTTTACCTGTCTGGCGATGAGGACAGCTACTATAAAACAGCGGACGGAAGCACCGACACGGGCTGGAACCCGGTTTTCAACCGCACGACATGGTTCAGCGAGGTCTGCTCAGGCATGTATGACCAGTACCGCTGGTCGAATTTGATCTACCCCCATCTCGAGGCTGGGATCGAGCCCTACAGCAAGCATAAGGTCAAACTCCAATGCGGGCCGATGTTCGCGGCGGAAAAAGACAATGGCGCGACGGACAACTACCGTGGGCTCTACACGCAGCTCCGTTATGATTTTCCGCTGCTCAGCAAGATGTTCGGCAAGCGTGGTGAACTGAGCGGCGCGGTGGTCGGCGAGGCGCTTGTGTACGGCGATTACTACGCCCACGACGAGGTGGATGCCGACATGGCCACCTGGGTGCGGTTCGAGTTGAACGGCAAGTTCTAAAAACTTGTCAATGATGAGGTTGTATCCTCATGATTAACTAACATGCGCATCATCCGAGCTTAACAGAAAACGTGTTTACTAAAACGAAAGGGGCATCATGTGCCCCGGGGTAACAAACAGGAGACAAGATGAACAGATCAGTATGGCTTGCGGGTTTCATGGCTGCTGGTGCGGTGGTTCACGCCCAGGACAAGCTGGTGCTAGACGGATCAACGACGGTCGGGCCGATTGCCAAGGCGTTTGCCGAATCCTACATGCGCCAGAACCCGGGGGTGAACATCATGGTAAGCGAGTCGGGCAGCGGCAACGGGGCGAAGGCTCTTTTGAACGGGACCTGCGATATCGCGAACCTATCACGCCACTTGAAAGAAACAGAGAAGAAAGCGATGGAAGAAAAGGGAGTGAAGCCGGTCGCACACGTTGTGGCGTTCGACGCGTTGCCCGTGATCGTCCATCCCTCGAACAAGGTGAAGGGGCTGACGATCGAGCAGGTCCGCGACATCTATACCGGCAAGGTGACCAACTGGCGCGAAGTCGGCGGCAGCGATCAGGCGATCGTGGTGATCAGCCGTGACACGAACAGCGGCACCTTTGAGACGTTCAAGGAGCTGGTGCTCGGAAAAGACGCGAAAATCATCGCGCATGCGGAATACACGGGGAGCAACGGCGGCGTTCGCCAGCGCGTGCAGATGACCAAGAGCGCCATCGGCTATGCTGGGCTTGGCTTCTTGGACCGCTCGGTCAAGGCGCTGGAGATCAACGGCGTGGCTCCGTCGGCCGAAACGGTGATCGCCAAGCAGTACCCGATCTCCCGGGAGCTGTTCATGTTTACGAATGGCGACCCTACAAAAGAGAGTCTGGCAGGCAAATTTATCGGCCTGAGCCAGACCGCAAAAGGCAAAGAGATCATCGAAGAAATCGGTTATGTCCCGGTTCCCGAGAAGAAATAGCCGAGGGGGTAAGGGCGTCTGCGAGCAGTTTTCGCAGATGCCCGCTGGAGGCCGGTCAAAGGCGCGCGAGGAGTTGTTAAGGCGAACGTGCATGATTACGAAACATTGACGTTGTCTTCGGGAGAACGGGCCCGCCGGAAGTTTCTCGGCATGGCGGGTCGGTTCTTTCTCTTTTCGGTCACTTCTGTCGCGGCGCTCGCGGTTTTGGCGATCATTTTTTTCATCGCCCGCGACGCCCTGCCGTTTTTCAAAAGCCATGAGGCGCACGCGTTCTTTTTTTCAAAAGCGTGGTATCCCTCGCACGAACCTCCCCAATTTGGCGCAGCGGCGATTTTTGTGGGCAGCTTTCTCGTGACGGGCGGGGCGGTTGTACTGGCTGTGCCGCCGGGCATTTTTGCCGCGCTGTGCATGAGTGATATCCTGCCTTTCCATATTCGGCAGGTGTTGAAGCCGGTGATCGAGATGCTGGCGGCCATTCCCTCGGTGGTATACGGGTTCTTTGCGCTGACGGTTGTTGCGCCGTTCTTGCAGGACGCGGGACGCTGGTTGCCTGGCAACTTTGAAATCGCCAGCGGGGTGAATGCGTTGACCGCTGCGGTGATTCTGGGGGTCATGGCGCTTCCCACCATCGTGAGCGTCTCAGAAGATGCCTTGCAGGCGGCGGGGCGCGAACTGCGCGAAGGCAGCTATGCGCTGGGGGCCACGCGGGCCGAGACGCTGGTTAAAGTGGTGATTCCCGCCGCAGTGAGCGGAATCTTCTCGGCCGTTTTGCTCGGCATTATGCGGGCGTTGGGCGAAACCATGGTGGTGTGGATGGCGTCTGGCAACGCGGCTCAGATCCCAAAGCCTTGGTACAACCTGTTACAGCCGGTGCGCACGCTGACCGCGACGATCGCCGGCGATATGGGCGAGGCGGATCAAATGACCGGTTCGGCTCATTATCATGTTTTGTTCGCTATGGGGCTCTGCTTGTTGCTTTTCAGTTTCGCGTGCAATCTTGCCGGCGAATGGATCGTGGCACGGCAGCGTAAACGTCTGAGGGGAGGCTGACCGTATGCGGATGTCTGTCCGGAAATTTCTGGATCACGCGTTCACCGCCGGCGGCTATTTCGCTGTGGCGTTGATGACGTTGTTCCTGCTTCTTGTTCTTGTGCCGATTTTCGTCAAGGGCTCAGGCGCTTACGTCTTCACGGGGACCGTTGAACATCGGCGGATGATGCTGGGCGAATTCGGCCGTGGTAACGAGCGGAAAATCGCAGAGGAGTGGGCCGAAGTCCAGCGGGCGAGGCAACCGATCTATGAGGCTATGACCGCTTTTGAGCATGAGTTGGCCGGAATGACCGCTGCGCGGCGAAAGGTCCTCAAGCCGGTTTTTAAGGCGATCCGCGAGGGGGTTGCCGTATTGCTGGGGCCTGCTCCGGGGGAACCGCTGCCGGCACTGACGCGAATGATGTATGGGCAGACGCGGTGGACACAGGCGAAGGAGAAGGTGTCGAATATACTTTTCGAGGAGACCTGGGACTATTCGGATGGCGATGGGGAAAAGGTGCTCGTGCTTCGGGAGCCACTGTTTGTGGACACTGCATTGGCTCCTCTATTTCCTCTTTTGCGGAATGAGGCACGTGCGCTCCTGCGGCCGCGACTGACCTTCTATCCGCGTTTCTTGACTGACTCGGCCCGCGACGCACACTTCTTCGGCGGGATCGGCCCGGAAGTGTTGGGCACGGTATATCTGGCTTTGGGCGCGATGATCATTGCCGTGCCGCTCGGCATTGTCGCCGCGGTCTATTTTCAGGAATACGCGCTGGAGGGGCCTGTCCTGACTTTTCTGCGGTCGTGCGTGAACACGTTGGCGGGAGTGCCGAGCGTCGTGTTCGGGCTGTTCGGTCTGGCATTTTTCATTAATACGATCCATGTCTCGCCGGGAAAAAGCGTTTTGGCAGGTGCGCTGACCTTGGCCTTGTTGGTGTTGCCGACGGTGATCCGCGCGTCAGAAGAGGCGATTGCGGCAGTTCCGCGTGCTTACAAAGAGGGCGCTTTGGCATTGGGTGCGGGGCAGTGGCGCACAATTCTGACGGTGATTCTGCCTGCGGCCTTGCCGGGTATCCTCACGGGCATTGTGATCAGCATGGGGCGTGCTGCAGGTGAAACCGCGCCGATCATCTTCACGGCTGCGGTGAGTGTCGGAAAGCTCGTCAACCCCTCAGAACTGCTGACACAGCCGACGCCTGCCCTTTCGTGGAACCTGTACAACCTGTGCACGGAGCATGAGGCGGTGGATGAGATCAGGCATGTGCAGTACGGCATGGCTGCGACGCTGGTGCTGATTGTTCTGGCGCTGAATCTGACGGCGATTCTGATCCGCGCGCGAGTCGCCAGACGGTTGAAAGGTTAGGCTTAACGCATCCGCATGTTTGGGAAAAATCATGAATGAGGCAGACAAAGTGACCGGTCCAGCGCATGTTGAAGCAAAGAGTTTTTCGGTTTTTTACGGTCCGCATGAGGCGGTGAGGCGTGTGAACCTGGCCATACCTTCTTGCCAAGTGACGGCCATCATCGGGCCGAGCGGGTGTGGCAAAAGCACGTTTCTGAGGGCGATCAACCGCATGAACGATCTGATCCCAGGCTGTCGCGCAACAGGGGAGCTGATGTTTGACGGGCAGAACGCATACGGCAGCGATGTGGACACGGCTGTGTTGAGGCGCAGGATCGGCATGGTGTTTCAGAAACCGAACCCTTTCCCGAAGTCCATCTACGACAATGTCGCGTATGGGCCGCGGCTTCACGGCAACCGCTCTAAGTCGGAGCTTGACGCACTCGTGGAAGAAAGCCTCATGGGTGCAGCGCTGTGGGATGAGGTCAAAGACCGGTTGAACAAGAATGCCCTTGGGCTTTCGGGAGGCCAGGCTCAGCGCCTTTGTCTGGCGCGCGCTCTCGCGGTGAGGCCTGAAATGCTGCTGATGGACGAGCCGACCTCGGCTCTCGATCCCAAGGCGACCGCGCGAATTGAGGAGCTGATCGTGCAGTTGCGCGGACGCTATACGATCGCTATTGTCACAC
>Ga0209066_10004292_pt1 | contig 15649 bp, 10 predicted proteins | sample All_14_2_FD_187198 | JGI IMG/M metagenome (GOLD analysis project Ga0209066, IMG submission 187198) | Freshwater microbial communities in response to fracking from Pennsylvania, USA - Allegheny Zone_MetaG_DW_15 (SPAdes) (version 2) ...
ATAAACTTAAAAGCATATAAACTTAAAAATACTACCTTTGCCAAAATTTGCTAAAACATGAAAATAGGAATTTCGAACTTGAAGGGTGGGGTAGGGAAGACCACCGTTGCGCAGAACCTGGCGGTGTGCTTTGCGCGGCTTGGCTACAGGACCTGCATCCTCGACACCGACCGCAACCAGAACTCCATCAGTTGGTCGGGCGTGCGGGACGAATCGCTGCCGGAAATACTGGTGGTTGGCAGCACCGATGAGCGGGCCATCACCAAGGCGGTGAACAAGCTGGACGAGAACCACGATTTTGTGGTGATTGACGGCACCCCGTCGCTCTCGGAACTGACAACGCGCATCATCCTAGCTTCCGACCTGCTCGTGATACCCATCCTGCCGAGCGCCCACGACATCCGGGCCATACACCAGTTCATTGACAGGTACCACCAGGCGCTGGAGTTCCGGGATAAGATTCCGGCATATTTTTTCGTGAACCAGTTTCAGGGCTACTCGGTGCAGAAGTCCATCCGCGACCTGCTGGCGCAGTTCGAGATTCCCATCCTCGAAACAACTTTTCGCGAACGCGTGGCCTATGTGGAGTCCGCCGTGGAGGGTAGGGGAGTGCTGGAATGGACGGATGAGAAAGCAGCAGAGGAAGCAATGGCGCTGACCAACGAAGTGCTCACCTTGTCCGAAAAACTTGGATTCTTAAAATCATAAAAACTTAAAAACTTAATTAAGCCGATGGCCAAGAAATTTGATATATCCAAGCTGACCAACGATGCTCCGAAGCGGGCCGTGGTGAAAACCCCCGTTGCTACAGACGAAGCCGTTTCGTCCATCCACCGCTCCGGCAAGGCCATCCGAACCAGCCTTGACATCCCGGAGGACATCCACCGCCGCATCAAGCTGCTTTCGGTGAACCGGGGCATTTCCATGAAGGACCTCATGCTCCAGTTTTTCGTGGAGGGCCTTGAATCCTCGGAAAGCGCCTGATGTAAGTTTTTATGATTTTAAGTTTTTAAGACGGCGTTGGCCGTTATAGTAAAAGCCGGAGCAGCCAACTTTGGCCGCACCGGCTTCCCATGAACTATCCGAAACTAAAACTTGCTGTGGGGTTGTGTAAAAAGGCAGCCACCAAGGCTTTTATTCGGCGGCTTTCGGGAATCTGGTTTCGGGTCTGGCGGCCGCACCCTTTTACACAACCGCTCGGTTGTTTTTTTCGGGTTTGGTATTCGAAGAACTCCGGGAGCGGGTCTTTACCGCCCCCGGGGAACCTATCTAACTAACTTCGTTTGTCTTATTTCAACTCAAAGCCGCCCGTACCTGCCAAGTAGCCCTTGTTGTAGATTTCAACGGTGTACTTTCCAGCGGCGAATTTCCCGCTTGGGCCCCAGTTTAGGCAAAGGTGCTGTTCGTCGTTGTTGTAGGCAGTTGACGCACTTTGCGTGAAGCGCACCTCTTCGCCCGTTTTTTCATTGGTGACCATGCCGGAGCCGAGGTCTTCCATTGCGAGGGTCTCGCCCCTTGGGTTGATGATGCGCACGAAGAATTCCTCGTTGCCAGGTTGCACCACCTCATTGGTCACGGTATTGAAGCAGATTTTGAGTTGGTCCACTTTCTTTGCGGAGCTTTTGTCCTTTACCTTGCCGTTAGAACGGATTTTCAGGCCCTCCACCTTCACGTCTTTCACTTTCACGACTGAACCGACTTTGACGGACTTGTTCAACTCCTCGTTCTGGCTCACGAGCATGGCCCTGGCCTCCGATAGCTGAGAGTTTTCCTCCAACTTGGTTTGAAGGTTGGTACTAAGTTCCTCTTTTTCGGTGGCAAGTTGCTGGTTGCTAGTGGTGAGGGCCTCGTTTTCTGCCTTCATCTGTTCAATTTGGGCGAGGTAGCCTTCAAGCTGCGACTTCATGCCGGCAATTTCCTTGCGGGCTTTCTGCAACTGGCTTTTATCCTTCAAAAGCAAGGAAATTTCGGACTTCTTGGCCTCCAATTCCTGTTGTTGCTTTTCGATAAGTGTATTCATTTCGGCGTTTTCGCCCTTTTTGGTTTCCAGTTCGGCAATGGCCGAGTTCACGGAAGATTCCAGCTCTGACTGGAGGGTATGCGCCTCATTGATTTCAGAATATGCCATATCCAGCCGTTGGCTTTTCTGCACGTTTGAATAGGCAAGGAACCCAATGGCGACAAGCATGACAAACCCAATTACTCCTGCGATGGCATAGCGGTTTCTGTTCGATGACGTGGTCACCGGTTGGTCTGGTTGATGGTTCATGATTTAATTGATTTTGATGCTAAGTTTTCCTTAGCGGTGTTAGAAAATATGTAAGGCTTTTTCTATCGGTAGAACGGAAGTTTTTGAGCCAGTCAGCATTTACTGACCAACTACTTGTGGTTGTGATAAGGAAGTAAAAATATCGGATTATACTGCTATAATGTGCTGTTGCCCGCAATTGTTCTTTTTGATTGATTTTTTGAGGAAAAAATTGTTACCCGAATTTGTTTTATGCATACAAAATGCAGATAATCAATGATTTAACCTGTTTTTGAATTAACACGTTATGATACATAGGATAGGGTAGTGGCATGCCACAAGTAAAGCTGAACAAAGGACGTCAAATGTTTTTTTGCAAAAAAATATATTGCACAGCAAATTGCTTTTAGTACTATCAAAAAACATATTTTCTAATATTTTTTTAAGCTATCCGCTGAACATTCCCATTAATTAAACCTTTTACCTTAAGATAAGGGTTTTCGCTGATAAATCTTATCGCAATAAACCTAAAACCTTCAACAAATACTGCACTTTGAACCCACTTCCTTATCAAGGAAACACCATCATCCGAGTTTAAAGGTTTTATAAATAGTTTTTGTGTTTAGTCAGATATGGTTTCTTCTTTTCCCCACGTTCAATAAAATGTAGCGTGGGGGAAAGAAGGGCTTTTATCAGACTTCTTTCCGTATAAACCAAATCCTTTATAAGCATAAAAATACCCAATTCAATCATTATCCGATTTAATGCCAACGCTAGAAGCGCCAAGCAGGCACTGCCTTTTGGAGCAATTATCAGTTGGTAATTTAATCACTAAACAATTCAACCATGAGTACCATGAAGCATTTGCTTGGAGCATTTTTGCTCCTGTCCCTGCCTTTTATTTTCACCCAGTGCAAAGACGACGATTCCAATTCGCCAAATGGCTCCGTCCGCTTTGAAATCACAGACGGCCCCATTGACGATACCAATGTGAAGGGCGCATTCGTGACCGTGACCGCCATCAAGTTGGATGGTGAGGAAATCAGTGGCTTCACCAAGCAGACCATTGACCTGATGGCCTACCAAAACGGCAACACTAAACTCCTCGCCACTGCTGACGTGGATGCAGAAAGCTACGACGAAGTGACCCTCGTGCTTGACTTCGCCGCTGACGCCGATGGGAACTCCCCCGGTGCCTACGTGATGACGGAGGACAACGTAAAACACAGCTTGCAGGCCACCAGCAGCACGACCAGCGAAATCGAACTGAACGCCGCCGACTTTGAGGTAGAGGAGGGCGCCACCACTACTATCGTCCTCGACTTTGACCTGCGCAAGGCCATCCGCCACGAGGATGCCCCCCAAGCTAGCGATGAGTACGATTTTGTGACCAACGCCGAACTGGAAAATGCCGTTCGTGTCGTCGCCAAATCCGAATCAGGTAAGGTATCGGGGCAGGTAAATGACAACCTGAACATGGCGGGCGACAAAATCATCGTCTATGCCTATGCCAAGGGTACGTTCAACAAGGAAACCGAGTTGGAGGGCCAAGGCACCAGCGAAATCCAGTTCAGCCAAGCCGTTGCCAGTGCCACTACCGATTCGCAGGGCAACTACACATTGGCCTTTTTGCAAGATGGCGATTATGAAATCCACGTTTTCGGCTACGAAGACACCGACAACGATGGCGAGCTTGAAATCAAGGGCGAACTGCAATTGAACTTGCTCGGAAACCTCGGCCTCGACCTGAATAACCTGAGCGTGGACGCCGGAGCGAACGTGTCGCTTTCGATGAACGTCATCGGCATCCTGCCCTAACGGATAGCCTTTTTTGACGAAAAAAAATGATTCTCAGAACCCCAGTAGGGCGGCCAGATGTGGTCGCCCTTTTTTTATTGCAGCATTTCCAGCACGCCGGGCAGGATGGTCTTCACCCAAAGTGTGTACTGCTTGCCGGAAGGGTGCAGCTTGTCGGAGGCTACGAGGTCGGGGTCGTCGAAGCCCAGCCGTGAAATGGCCGTGATGTCGAAATAACGGACGCCGTTTTGCTCGGAAATGGCTCTGTTCGCTGCGTTGTATGCATCAATGCCAGCGCTGATGTCGGGCTTGCCCTGGCCGAACGGTGTGTAAGCATAGTCGGGAATGGAGACCACAAAAACCCGGTCCTTCCTGCCGCCTGCAAAACCGATGGCCTGGTTAAGCAAAGCCTCGAATTCCGGTTTGTAGCTCTCCACGGAGCGGCCCCGGTACTGGTTGTTCACGCCGATGAGCAGCGAAACAAAGCTGTAGGTACTGTCTGAAATTTCAGCGGCTTCGATGCCATCGGCCAGTTCGTCGGTCGTCCAGCCCGTGGTGGCGATGATGCGGACGTGACCCACTTCCAGGCCATGCGCCCGCAGGCTGTCGGCCAGTTGGTTCGGGTAGCGTTCCTCCGTTTTCACCGACTGTCCGATGGTGTAGGAATCGCCGAGCGCCAGGTAGGTCAGTTTAGCTGGTGGGGTAGGGTGGGGAGGAGTGTCTTTTTTGCAGCCAAAATTGAGTGCCAGCGCCGCCAGCAGCATGGAAAAATGGAGAAGGTTCATTCTACTTTTTTGTAGGATTTACGGTAAAAAAAGGTGCTTTGGTTTTGCGACAGCCACAAAAAAAATGCACCAGGCAGCCGCGCCGCCTGGTGCAAAAATCCCATTGAAACGGGGAATTATTTCACATAAACCAGTTTTTGCGTGGAAACAGGCACTTGGTCGGCGAGGACTTTGAGCATGTAACTGCCGCCTGCAAGGCTGCTGAGGTCAATTGGCTTGGCGATGGAAAGCACCTGCTGGGCAGGAAGCACCGTTGCCACCCACTGGCCAGTCATGCTGTAAAGTTCGACGGAGACTTCGCTTTCCTGCGCCATTTCAATGTTCAAAATGGCCGTTCCATTCGAAGTCGGATTGGGAAAAATGTCCACGTTGGCTGGGTTGCCAATGACGTTGACCACGCCGGAGGCAAAGTTCACGACCACGGTTCCCGAGGTGAAGGTGCAGCCGTTCGTGTCCGTGATTTCTACGGTGTAATTGCCCGCTGGCACGTCCACCAGGTCTTCTTCCGTGGAAATAAGGTTGCCGTTTGCATCGTACCAAGCAAAAGTGTAAGGCCCAACTCCCCCAGTCACCGTGATGTCAATGGAGCCAAGGTCGTCGCCGCAGGCGTCGGTCACGTTGAAGTACAGGATGCTTACCCCAGTAGGTTCTTCCAATTCGACGGAAGCCATGGACACGCAGCCCGCATTGTCGGTCACGATGACATCATACACCCCCGCTGCCAAACCAGTGATGGTCGGAGTTGTCTCGGATGTTTTTACCCAAAAATAAGTGTAAATGCCCGTGCCGCCGCTAACGGTGACAGTGGCCGAGCCATCTGCCATGCCTGCGCAGGTAGGGGCTGTGCCGTTCACTTGGGCGTCGAGGCCGCCCGTTACGTTCACATTAAAAACACAAGTGCTCACCTCGCCCGTGTTGGCAATCACGGCAAGCTTTACTTCCGTGTTTCCCATCGGGAAAACAGACCCGCTAGCCAGTCCGCTCAGCACGATGGTAGACGCCACGGAGACGTTCGAACAATTGTCGGTGAGGGTAGGGGACGGGTAGTTTACCAAGCCACTGCAATCTGCAACCGTCATGTCATCGGGGCAGGTGCTCACTGGGGGCAGGTTGTCGAGGACGGTGATTGTGGCCGCCCCAGTGGCGGTGTTGCCGTTGGCGTCCGTTACTGTGACCGTTACCGTGTGCTGGCCAAGGTCGTCGCAGTCGAAGCTGTTAGGGGTCACGGTGATGGTGATATTGCCACAGGCATCGGTGCTGCCGTTGTCGAGCATATTGCCCGGGATGTCCACGTTGCCATTGGCATCCAGATAAACGTCAAGGTTGCTAAGCAAATGGACGACCGGGGGCGTCACGTCAATGCTCAGCACGACGGTACTGGCCGTTGCGGTGCAACCAATGCCGTCCGAAACCGTGACCGTGTAGCTGCCAGCCGCTAAGCCACTTACGCTGGCACCCGTCATGCCGTTGCTCCAAGTATATTGAAGATTACCAGAGCCGCCCACAGTAACGGCAGTGGCTGTTCCGTTGCTGCCACCGCAATCGGCGCTGGTCGTTGTCGCTGTTACTGTCAGCAGGCAGCCGCCGAAGCCGGGGACTTCCACGTCGCCATCGTCCGTGCAGCCGTTGGCATCCGTGATGGTGAAGCTGTAGGTGCCTTCGGCCAAACCTGTGATGTGCGCCGTGGTCATGCCGTTGCTCCAGAGGTAGGTGTAGGGAGCCGTTCCGCCGGTGGCGGTCGCCGTAGCCGTGCCGTTTGAGCCATTTGGCATGCTGACGCCCGTGGCCGTGGCCGAGGCCGTGAGTTCATCCGGTTGCCCGATTTCCACCACAATATTGGCCGCACAGCCAGCGTCATCGGTCACGGTGGCGGTGTACATGCCAGCCGAAAGGCCGTTGATGCTGGCGCCTGTCATGCCGTTGCTCCAAGTGTAGGTATAAGGTCCTGTCCCGGCAGAGACCGTGAGGCTGATTGCGCCGTTGGCTTCGCCAAAACAGGAAACATCCACCATGCTGTTCACCGAAACGTCAAGTGTCGGATTACCGATAACCACGACTGTGCTGCCAGCGGTGCAGCCATTGGATGAAGTGATGGTCAGCTCGTAAGTTCCAGCTGCGTTCACGGTGGCCATCAAGGTATTTGCACCAGCAACGATATGGCCGTCCACGGTCGTCCAGAGGTAGAGGTAGCCTGGACCATGCGAGCTGGCCGAGGCGTTAAGCACCACGGTGGAATTTTGGCAGCCCAGTACATCCGGCACATTGATGGAAACTTGTGGGAGGTCGAGGTCGAGCGTCACGATGGCTGCTGCTTCGCTTTCGCAACCATTGACGGAATTGGAAACATGGAGGATGTATGTGCCCGGCTCATCCACGACGCAATTATCGAGCGTGTTTGAACCGGATACGATATGTCCGTCCACAGTCGTCCATAGGTAAATGAAATTGTTGCCAGCGGAAGAGCCCTCGCCGCTCAAGGTCAAGTTGGCGTTGAGACAGTTCAGTTCGAGGTCAATCCCCGCTTCGATGCTGGCGATGGGCAAATCCAAGTCAACGGTGACATCCACTCCGTCGGTGGCGGTGCAGCCGTTTGCGCCGTTGGTGACCTGCAGCAGGTAACTTCCCTCAGCGTCCACGGTAGCCAGCATGGTGTTTGCGCCAGCGACGATGTGTCCGTCCACGGTCGTCCAGAGGTAGGAAATGCCATTGCCAGTGGACGAGCCGACGCTGCTCAGGGTGATTTCCGGGGTGAGGCAATCAATTTGGAGGTCAATGTTTGCGCCAGCTTCCACATTTGCCGTAGGCAGGGTGACATCCAGTGTCACGTTGGCGCCTGCATCGGCGGTGCAGCCGTTCAGAATGTCAGTAATAGTTAGTAGATAGGTTCCGGGCTCGTCCACGATGCAGTTGTCGAGGGAGTTTGCACCGGAAACGATGTGGCCGTTGGTCGTCGTCCAAAGGTAGCCGATGTTGGAACCCGTGGCAGAGCCTTCGCCGCTCAGCACCACCTCTGGGCTGATGCAGTCAAGCTGGAGGTCAAGGCCCGCTTCGATAGTTGCCAATGGGATGTCCACATCGGCAGTCACGACCACGCCTTCGCTGTCGCTGCAGCCGTTGAGGGCATTGGTGACGGCAAGAGTGTAGCTGCCAGCGGCATCCACGACGCAGTTGTTGAGGGAATTTGCGCCTGAGACGATATGACCGTTGGCCGTCGTCCAGAGGTAGGAGATACCGTTGCCAGTAGCTGTTCCGGTTCCGTCGAAAGTGACGTTCGGGGTCAAACAGTCAATTTGGAGGTCGGCGCCGCCCGTGGTCACGATATTGACGGCAGGGAGCGTCACATTGGCGTCCACGTCCACGCTTTCGCTGTCGGTGCAACTGTTGAGCAGGTTGGTAACGGTGAGGGTGTATGTTCCTTCATCGTCCACCGTGCAGTTGTTGAGGGTGTTCGCACCAGAAACGATGTGGCCATCCACAGTGGTCCAGAGGTAGGCGATATTGCTACCCGTGGCGCTACCTGCGGCGTTCAGCACGACCTCTGGCTGGAGGCAAGTGATGTCAACGCTGGCGTTCACGTTCACCGCTGGCAAGGTCAGGTCGGCAGTGATTTCAACGGTCTGCACGTCAATGCAAAGGTTCTGGTCGGTCACGGTGCAGATGTAGATGCCGGGGTTCAGGTTGCTGATGGTCGGGGTTGTTGCCCCGTTTGACCAGAGGTAAATCCCGGCCCCAGTGCCGCCCGACGACTCCACCGTGACGGAGCCTTTAGGGTGGCCGCAGTCAACGTTGACTTGGGCTATCACATCCAAATTCAACGCCAGTGGCTCCTCAACGGTAACGGAAAGTTGGGCGGTTGCGCCCAGCAAATCGGTGACGGTGCAGGTGTAAACACCCGCCTGCAAGCCCAGCAAAACCGGGCCGACCATGCCGTTCGACCAGGTGTAGATGTAGGGCGGAAGCCCGCCCGATGCGGTCACCGTGACGGCGCCATCGCCCAAGCCGAAGCAGGAAACATCCAGCAGGGAAAGGACTTGCAGGCTCAGCACGTTGTCAGCACTAAGCTCGGTAGGATTCGCAACGGGTTCTGCGTTGCTTGCGAAAATACTGGTAGTGGTCAGGAGTAAAAAACATGAAAAGAAAAGTGAAGTAATCAGTTTTTTCATGAGTTAGGATTATTTATGTGGTTTTAAAAATGCACGATAAAGGGAGGCAACTGAAGACAGTTTTTTGCCGCAGGTAAAAGGTGAGTTTATGTGAAAAAGTCAGAATTGTGAAGGAGAGAAATAGGTGGTAACGTGGAAGATGCTACAATTTTAGATAGGAATTGCCCCTAAGATTGTTCAATGGCTTATATGAAAAATTGGTGGTTGTAGCCGTGTTTTCCTTTTAAGAAAGCGAAAATGTCTATTTATTAAACATAAATGGCATTATGGGTAAAAAATGATGCGCCCAAAAACCTACGTCAAAAACATGGAAATTGACAAGTCAGCGTAATTTGCGGCGCCTTGTTCCCAACAATTTTGAAAGCAAAAGAAACTTCGATAAACATGGAAATGCAACCAGACACCCAATACCAACTTGGCATGATGGGCCTCGGCACCATGGGCCGCAACCTCCTGCTCAACATGGCCGACCACGGCTTCGCCGTGGCAGGCTTCGACAAAAACATGCAGCAAGTGCAATTGCTGGAAAAAGAAGGCGAAGGCAAGCCCGTCAAGGGCTTTGGCGAGCTGGCCGAAATGGTTGGCAGCCTACAAAAGCCCCGTGCCGTCATGTTGCTTGTGCCCGCTGGCCCCGCCGTGGACGCCGCCATCACCGAGCTGTTGCCCCTGCTCGACCACGGCGACCTCATCATTGATGGCGGTAATTCCAAGTTCACCGACACCGACCGCCGTGCGGCGGAGCTGGCGCAAAAAGGGCTGCATTTCTTCGGCATGGGCATCTCCGGCGGCGAGGAAGGAGCAAGGCGTGGCCCCAGCATGATGCCCGGTGGCGACCCCGAAGCCTACCGCACCGTGCAGCCCATTTTTGAGAGAATAGCCGCCCAGGTCGGCGGCGAACCCTGTGTGGCACATATCGGCACTGGTGCTTCCGGCCACTTCGTGAAAATGGTGCACAACGGCATCGAATACGCCATCATGCAACTGCTGGCTGAATCCTACGACCTGATGAAAAACGGCCTGCAACTGCCCAACGACGCCATCCACGCCGTTTTCAAAAAATGGAATGGTGGCCGCTTGCAGTCATTCCTCCTTGAAATCACTGCTGATATTTTTGCCTACAAAAAGCCGGGGGCCGACCATTTGCTCCTCAACGACATCAAGGACGAGGCAAAATCCAAGGGCACAGGCAAGTGGACCTCGCAGTTTGCGATGGACCTGCAACTGCCCATCACTGCCATTGACACCGCAGTTTCCATGCGGGATTTGTCCAAATACAAAGCGCTGCGCACACAGCTCGCCGACCTTTTTCCGAAGGAAAAAACAAAACTGACGGATGACACCGAAGCTTACCTCGAACAACTGGAAGCGGCTTTCTTTTTCTCGATGGCCGTCACCTACGCACAGGGGATGCACCTGCTGCGGCGGGCCTCCGAGGAGTATGGCTACGGCCTGAACCTTGCCAATATTGCCAAAATCTGGCGGGGCGGCTGCATCATCCGCTCGGCGTTTTTGGAGACCATTTTTACCGCATTTCAGAACAATGAAAAACTCGAACACCTGCTGCTCGACGAGGGTGTCCGTGAGATGGTGGGTGACAGCCTGGCTTCTGCGAGGTCGGTGACCACGGGGGCCATGTCGGCGGGGATTTCCGTCCCTGTTTTTGCGGCCACGCTGACCTATTTCGATGCGTTGCGTTCGGATCGGATGCCCACCAACCTCATTCAGGCGCAGCGCGATTTCTTCGGGGCGCACACCTACGAACTCATCGGCCAGGACGGGGTGTTCCACACCGATTGGTCGGGTAAAAAATCAGGCTAAGCAATGGGAAACTACTGCACCCACACCGTCTTGATGTTCACGAACTCGCGGATGCCGAAGTAAGAAAGCTCCCGTCCGTAGCCGCTGTTTTTGATGCCGCCGAAGGGCAGCCGGGGGTCGGATTTCACAAAACTGTTCACGAAGCAACTACCCGCCTGCAATTTTTCACAGGCAATCCAAAATCCCCTTTCCTCATTTTTGGTAAAAACGGCTGCCCCCAGCCCGAAACTGGTATCGTTGGCGATGCGGATGGCGTCGTCCTCGTCCTCGGCTTGGATAATGGCGGCCACCGGGCCGAACAGCTCCTCGTCGTAGGCGGGCATGCCGGGCTTCACTTCCGTCAGTATGGTTGGTGGGTAGAAAGCGCCCTGCAACTTGGGCAACTTGCCACCGAGCACGCATTTTGCGCCTGCGGCAATGCTTTTTTGGACCTGTTCGTGCAGTTCGTCCCGCAGGTCCTTGCGGGCCATCGGGCCCATTGCGGTGGCTTCCTCCATCGGGTCGCCCGGCTCCACGGCGGCCATTTTTTCCTTGAAAAGTTGGAGAAAATCCTTGTAAACAGCCTTTTCCACGATGAAACGCTTGGCGCTGATACAGCTCTGCCCGCCGTTGATGAGGCGGCTGGTTTTGCATGCCTCGGCGGCCAGTTCGAGGTCGGCATCGGCCAGTACGAGGTAGGGGTCGCTGCCGCCGAGTTCGAGCACGGTTTTCTTGAGCAACTGGCCGGCAGTCTTAGCTACGCTGCGGCCAGCCGGCTCGCTGCCCGTGAGCGTCACCGCCTTCACCAGCGGGTGCTTGATGACGCTGGCCACGTCCTTGGAAGGGATGTGCAGATTGGTGAAAAGCCCTTTTGGGAAGCCCACGCTTTCAAAAAGTTCTTCGATGGCGGCGGCGCAGCCGGGCACGTTCGAGGCGTGTTTGAGCAGGCAGCCGTTGCCAGCCATGAGCGCCGGGGCGGCAAAGCGGAACACCTGCCAGAACGGGAAGTTCCACGGCATGACGGCCAGCACCAAACCAAGCGGTTGGTAACTGATAACGCTTTTTTTGGCGTCCGTCACCACGGCCTCCTCGGCGAGGAACTGGGCGGCGTTCTGGGCATAGTACTCGCAAGCCCAAGCGCATTTTTCCACTTCGGATTTGGCTTCTCGGATGGGTTTGCCCATCTCCTCCACCATCAGCAGGGCATACTCGTTTTGGCGCTGGCGCAATGCCTGCGCAGCAGCCATCATCAGGTTTTGGCGGAAGCCAAAATTGGTGTCGTGCCAGGTGGTCTGTGCCGCTTGTGCCGCCTCGATTTTGGCCAAAACCTGTTTTTTGCGGAGCAAATCATAAGTCTTCACGGGCTTGCCCGTGGCGGGGTTGATGGATTGGATGGTGTTGGTTGGCATTGGTTATTTATCGTTGTTGTCGCGCTGCGCTGTCACCTCGCTGAGGTCGAAGGGCAGGTTGATGCCGCTGTTGTCCAGGGCCGTTTTTACGCGGTCGAAAAGCAGTTTTTTCACGGTGGCCGGGGGTGTTTTGGTGGTCAGCAAGCCCAACCAGTAACGTGCCACGAGGCTGATGCAGGTTGGCGACATATCGCCGTAAATCACCTCGGGCATTTTCCCTGCGTCGTGCAGGATTTCTTCCGAGGAGTCGAGCACCTGCTGGATGATGGACGCAGCTTTGCCAATATCGGCGCTGTAATTCAGCCGAATTTCAAATTCAGACCGCAGGAACTCGTCCAGCGTGCGGTTCACGACGGGACTTTTGACGACGATGCTGTTCGGGATGAAAATGTCCTTGCCATCGGAGCTTTTTATTTGCGTGTCGCGCAGGTTCAGGGAGGTCACCTTGCCCGTGAACCCGCTCAGTTCCACCGTGTCGCCGATGCGAAACGGGCGGCTGAACGCCAGCACGATGCCCGCCAGGAAATTTTCCCCAATATCCTTGAAGGCGAAGCCGATTACGAAGGCGCTCACCCCCGCCGTGGACAGCAGCCCGACGGCCACACCGCTCAAACCAACTATCCGCAATGCCAGTAGCAGTGCCAGGATGATGATGAACATGCCCAGGATATTGGCGATGAAACGCGCCAGCAGTGGGTCGTCCATGCGGGTATTGAGGCGGTTGTGTGAAAAATTGCGAATGAAACGCGCCACGGCTATGAGCAGGAGCAACACAACCATTGCCAGTGCCAACTTCGGCAGCAAGTCTATGAAGCTGTGGTAGTAACTTCGGATGTTGATGATGATATCGTTCAGCAAAACGGGTCAATTTTTATAAAGAAAGGTTTACAAAATGTTGATTGTAAGGTTTTTATGAAAAACCTAAATGAGGATAAGACGCTCAAAACCACCCAATGTTCAATCCTAGTTGTTCATCCGGTAGTGAATCCTGGGGATGAGGATGCCGATGGCGGCGCCAGTGATGTAGCCCGCCAAAACGTCGGTCGGGAAGTGCTTGCCAGCCGTCATGCGGAAAATGCCCGTGGCAAGGGGCACGGCGGCTGCGGCGGTCCACACGACGGGGCGCCACTTGCTGCCGGGGTGGTAGTCGCTGTACATCTGTGCGGAGAGGAAGCACATGGTGGCCGTTTGCGAGGTATGCCCCGACCAGAACGACTGACGGGCGCTTTTGGTCAATTTTTCCTCCAGCGAAAGCTCCGATTGGTAAACGTAGGGCCGGGTGCGCCGGACAGTGGTCTTGACGAGGGCGGTGAGGCCAGCGTTTATCAGCAGGGCCTGGCCGTACATGACGCTGATTTTGTCGGCGTCTTTCCGCATGGACTTGTCGGCCAGCGTGAGTGCAATGGGGAAGAGCTGGGAAGAGTACAGCAGCACATCACTGGTCTTGTGCGAGCGGACGGAGCGTTGCGTGGTGACCCAGCGCTCGAAGCTGCTCAGTCCATCGGCCCGTACCTCGGCCACGTGCTCGGCGGTGAGGGGGTTCAGGGTGCTTTTGAAATAGAAGCCGCCACCCGACAGCGTAAGTCCGATGCCGTAAAGCCCGATTTCCCGGCCCGTTTTGAGCTGGTAGGGCGATTGGGCAAAGGAAGCCACCAGTGAAATCACGAGCAACCACAGGGACAAAATGAATTTTGAGCACTTCCGCCGAAACATCGGCGAAGCTTCAAACCTCGCCGACGTTGTGCTGGGGCGGTTGACTAACTTGTAGTTATTCATGTTGCTAATTTTTTAAAAAGGTTAAAAGAAAAAACCCAGCCGGACGGTGTAGCTGTCACGCTCGCCGGCCTCGGTCAGGGTGTAAAAAGCAGTTACCAATGCCAACTTGTAAGGCGTAAACCAAAAGCCAGGGGAAAACCCCGTGTGCATTTTTTCAGCATCGTTGCCAGCGGCCCAGACCCTGCCGTAGTCGAAGCCAGCCACCACACCAAATTCGAATGGCATGACCTTGTTCGGCAGGTAAAACAGCTTCATGCGCAGGTCGGTATTGTGGTAAAACATTGCCCGGCCAGCAAAGCGGTTGTTCCGAAAGCCCCGAAGGTAACTGTTGCCTCCGAGGTTGTTGCTGTGGTAAAACAGGAAATTGTCGTTGGAAAGCGCTGCGCCGCCTACCCGCGTCGCAATGGTGAAGGTAGCTGGCGAACCCACGGAAATGTAGGTCGCAAAGCTCCCCTCCAACTGCGTGTAGCCTTCGTGGCCGCTGAGGTTTCGGTAGTAGGTGGTGCCGAAATTCAGCTTCAGGCCACTGTGCGGCGTGGGGTCCCCCTCCACCAACTGATAGCTGTGCTGAACGGTGAAGCCCAGAAAATTCTTTGTATCGAGTTCATCTGGCTTGAAAATATCGGTGTCGGTGATGCGGCCCGGTCGGTTCTCCACCTCTACCCGTTCGAAGAATGGGCCGAAGCGGGTGAAGTTCCGCCCGTTGTACCAAGTTTTTTTGAGCAATGGGCTGATGGACAGTTTTTCCAGCCGCACCCAGTTGAATGCATCCCGTCGCTTGTCGTCCTTCGTGCCGTTGCCGAGGCCAAAGAAATTGAAAATGATGGGTCGGTCGAACCGGAAATCGGGATTGAAATCGAACTTTCCGAAGGCCTCCGTGATGTCCAGGTTGTAGCGCAGGTTCACGGCGTTGGTATTCGCCGAATGGCGCATGAAAATATGGTGCTTAGTGCCGTAAGGGCGCTTCCTGAAGCGATACTTCGTCAGCCGAACGCCGCCGCCGAGCAGCAGACCGTCGTCCTGCGTGATGCCGAAAGTGGCCAGCGGGAAAAAGCGGTTGTACCTGAATTCGTAGCGGTCGTACTCGTTGACCTTCAGGTCGTTGGAACGAAGATCGCGCACTGGCCCTTCGACTTCCATGCCTTCCGGCACGTCGTACACGGTGGTTTTGTTGAACAGGCCGCCTGGCTTCTCCTCCGTTTGGTCGCTGCCGCTGCCGCCGATTATGCGCACCCGGATGTGCCGCCGACCATCCCCGATAAACTTGAAAATATCGCCGCCGCCAAGGCCGTACAGCCGCACTTCATGCGTTTCTTTTTTCTTGAAAACGCGGTGGTAGAAACGCTCGCTCTTCGCGCCGTTTTTGTCCTGGTCGTAAACATTTACCTCCACATCGCCATTTTCCCGGCGCTCCACCTCGAAGAAATCCCGCTTCTCCGTGCCCACCACGTCCACGTATCGGGCGTAGAAGCAGTAGAGCCTTTCGGCGTGGCGGGGGATGTTGTCGCGGCGCTCCTTCAACACCTTGATGATGTGCGGCGCATTGAGCTGATAAACTTCCGGTGGCCAAGCCTTGAACGCATTTTCGATGACGGAATCCGTCAGGCTGGCCTTCATTTCATTGGCGACGGTCAACCAATCCTCACGGTCGAGCTCCGAGAGAAAACTGCGGTC
>Ga0209066_10004293_pt1 | contig 15649 bp, 11 predicted proteins | sample All_14_2_FD_187198 | JGI IMG/M metagenome (GOLD analysis project Ga0209066, IMG submission 187198) | Freshwater microbial communities in response to fracking from Pennsylvania, USA - Allegheny Zone_MetaG_DW_15 (SPAdes) (version 2) ...
GGGGGCCTGCCTGGACTGGCTGCGTCGCCTCGGCCTCCACGGAATGGAAGGGGATTTCGAACCAGAACAGGCTGCCTTTGCCCAGCGTGCTGGTGAAATCGATCCGGCCACCCATCAACTCCACCAGGCGGCGGGAAATCGCAAGACCGAGCCCGGCCCCCTCATGACGGCGGGCCGCTCCGGTTTCGATGGTCGAGAAATTCTCGAACAATCGGTCATGGGCGCCTTCCGGCAGGCCGATGCCGGTATCCTGCACTTCGAAGTGCAGCATCGGCGTGTCGCTGTCTGGCGCTTCCAGCCGGGCGCGGATTTCCACCTTGCCGTGATCCGTGAATTTCACGGCATTGCCGATCAGATTGACAAGGATCTGCCGTACCCGACCACGGTCCAGCATGGCGTTTTCGGGTAGGGTAGTGTCAGCAATCACCTGGAAATCAAGGGATTTGGCATTGGCTGTCGGCCAGAGAAGATCGCCCACATCGCTCAACAGCCCCTTGATCCGGGTTGGCTGCGCACAGAGGTTCAGGCGGCCGGCTTCGATGGCCGACATGTCCAGAATCTCGTTGATCAGCTGCAGCAGCGCGTTGCCCGCGCTGCTGATCTTGCCGAGCTGGGCCCGCTGGCGCTCGTCCAACTGTGTGGCCTGCAGCAGTTCGGCCATGCCGAGCACGGCGTTCATCGGGGTGCGGATCTCATGGCTCATCGTTGCCAGGAATTCCGATTTGGCATGGTTCGCCGCCTTCGCTTCCAAGGCGGCGCGGGCAAGGTCCAGCCCTGTCTGTTCCAGCTTCAGATTGGCTTCGGCCAGAGCCCGGTTCTGCCGGAACTGGACCAGCAGCATCGCCCCCAGCACGCTGGACAGAAACAGGATCAGTCCTCCAAGCCAGGAATAAAGAAGCCGCAGTTCGTCCCGCTGGGACGTAAGATTCCTTGCCCTGGCCTGGTTGTTGTTCAAGACGAACCGCTCCGTCAGGGTTCGCAGCGTTTCAACCTCCTCGGCAAAGGCTGGCAGGGACTGACGGTCCCCTTCGGTCGCCCGCCGGATCAAAGGGTCCATGGCCCAGATGTGGTCGCGTATTGCCAGCGCATCATCCCCGACGGCGCCACGGGATCGATAGATCTCCGCCACTTCGCCACGCGTCAGCAGTTCCAGGCGGCTGTAGAGAATGTCGAAGCGCAGCGAAACGCTGTCGGACTTTTTCTGGTCACCGGGATCGGCCAACAGCGCGGCAAGCTCGGCACGCAGCCGCAGGGTCTCCCGATCCAGCTGATAGGCGACCCACATCGCGTCTTCCGATGCGGCGGAGCGCAACCGCTCTTCATAATCCAGAATGATCGCGAAGAGCCCAGTCGTGGCTGTGAACAGCAGCACGGCCAGGGCCAGAAGCGATTTACGTAGCGTTGGCACAGGGGCAGTCCCAGTCGTTAGTCGAAGGCGTCAACCTGTCGGGTCAATTCGCCGTGTCAATGCGCCGGACCTGCCAGACCGACCGGCCATAGATCAGCTCCGTGCGCAGGACGTCATCCTTGGCAAAGGGATAGATGATGAAAAGCGGTCCCTTGTCGCGCACTGACAGCACCTTGCCGTCGCGTTTCGTCGCCAAGATCACATCGATCGAGAACGCATCTGCGGCGGGCATGGTGACCGCGTAATCGTTCAAGGCCGTGACCTTGACCGTATCCTTGGCGGTGATGCCGGCCTTGGCCAACAGGTCGCGTAGCAACGGGCCGGACCAGACGGGCGCGCCGTCGGTCCAGGGGGTGTCGGTAATGGTTTCATGGGTTGGAAAGGCGGCCACTGCGGCCGCATCCATATCCACCACGCCCGCCGGGCCGATGATCGTCAGAATGGGTTCATCCGCCCAGGCGACCACGCTGCCAAAGCCCAGCGGCACAAGAATGAGCCAGAAGGCAATAATCCAAGGGGGCCAAGAGCGTATCGCCATCGACGATCTCCTTCACCTTGGCCCGATCCCACCGTTACGTCAGGATGCTAGCAGAAGACAGGTTACTACTTCCTTAGCGCTGCCGCGATCCTCTACCCGCCCAATATGGCCTGCATGCGCGCCTGCAATGCGGCGGGCGAGACGGGCTTCACCAGATAGCCGTTGACCGCCAGGCTTTTGGCCATCAGCACCGTTTCTTCCTGGGAATCCGCAGTCAGGAACACCACGGGGATGGATTTGACATCGGCCAGCGGCAGGGCGCGCAGCTTCTGCAGGAAAGCCAGCCCGTTCACCGGCTCCATATGGATATCGCAGAAGATGATATGCGGGCGGATGCGCACGACCTCTTTCAGGCCCGCTCCGCCCTCATTGGCTTCGTGCACATCCTCCACGCCCAACTGCTTCAGCAGCCGGCGGATCAAGGTGCGGATGAAGGGCTCATCTTCGATCACCATCACCTTGGACTTGCCGATATCAAACGCCATTCCCAGCTTCCCCCTCGTTCAGCCCAGGCTCGCTATGGCCTGAGCCAGTTCCTCTCCCGTCGGGCCGAGTACGCTGATCAGCAACTCGGCCGTATCCCGGTCCTCCGCATCCAATGCATCCTGCAGGTCGGAGGCCAGACGCCCTAACCGATCCGCCCCGATGGAAAGCGCGGCCCCCTTCAAGGCATGTGTTTCATGCCGGCAGGCCGAAAGGTCACCAGCCGCGAAGCTGTCCTCGATCCGCGCCAGACGCGGTGCGATATCGGCGGAGAAGGCATGCAGGAAAGCCCGCGCTTCCTGGTCGATCGTGCCGAAGCTTGCTTCCAGCCGGTCAAAGGACAGGATGTCCGGGTCGATGGCGGGGCGCGGATGCGGGGCAGCCATGGTCTGTGCCGTGTCGGCAGCCTCAACCACCCGCCGCAGGGGCTGCGCCTGTGGCAGCCAATGCTCCAGCATGGTGGCCAGGGCGGCGGAATCGACCGGCTTGGTCAGATAGCCGTCCATCCCCGCCTCCAGGCATAGCCTGTCGGTGCCGGCCAGGGCGTCGGCGGTCAGCGCGATGATCGGCAGATGCATTCCCGCGCCTTCCTGCGCACGAATGGCGGAGGTCAGTTCGAATCCGTCCATGTCCGGCATATGAAAATCGGTCAGCAGCAGGCCGAAGGGCCTATCGCGATACAGCGACAGGGCTTCCCTGCCATCGCCGGCGATTTCGAAGGCATAACCCAGGCGGCGCAGATGCCTGGCGATGACGATCTGGTTGGTCCCGTTGTCCTCCGCAACCAGGATCACGGCATTGGCGGCCCGCGCTTCCTCCAGTGTCGGCGGGTCGAAGGTGGCGCTGCTCTGGATGGTGCGGATATCGAGCGCCTGCAACCCTATCGCCGCCGCCAGGGCATTCCACAGCCGCGCACGCCGGATTGGATGTAGAAGAGTGGTGAACAGGCCCATCCGCTCTGCCTCGGTGACGGAGGAGAATTGCCGACGCGACGCCATCAACGCGATTTTCGGTCCTGTGGAAGCGGCCTTCGCCAGGGCTTCGCGGGCCAGGCTCAGCCCCGGCCCGTCGGGCAGGGTCGCATCGATCAGCACAAGATCGCCATCCAGCCCATCGGCCCAATAGGCCCTGGCAGTCTGTCCATCGGGCAGGAAAACCGGTTCCGCCGCGCCGAGATGGGCCAGGGCGCGCCGCAATGCCAGCGCCAGCGGGGCAGGGGCGCCGACCAGGATGCAGCGCGCGCCCGAAAGGTCCGCACCCGCGTCCCGGGGGGCGGGATGAATGACCTCAAGCGGCAGTTCCACCCAGAAGGTGGAACCGCTGCCGGCCTCGCTTGCCACACCGATCCGCCCACCCATCAACTCGACGAGCCTGAGGGAGATCGACAGGCCCAGCCCCGTACCGCCAAAGCGCCGCGCGGTGCCGCTTTCGGCCTGGGCGAAGGGCTGGAACAGGCGGCTCTGCTGTTCGCGTGTTAGCCCGATGCCGGTGTCGATCACCTCCAGCCGCAGCAGGGCGGGCGCCTGGTCCTGCAGCACATCAACTTTCAGCGTGACCGATCCCGCCTCGGTGAATTTCACGGCGTTCCCGCCCAGATTCAGCAGAATCTGGCGAATGCGTGTTGGGTCGCCGGCTATGCCGCGCGGCAGTCGCGGATCGATATCGATGACGAAGGTCAGGCCCTTCTCTTCCGCCCGCAGGGCCAGAAGGTCGCCCACATCCTCGACAATGCCGCTCAGGTCGATTTCCAATGTCTCGATATCGAGTTTGCCCGCCTCGATCTTCGAGAAGTCCAGAATATCGTTGATGATGCCCAGCAGCGCGGCGGAGGACTGACGGATGATCGACGTCATGTCGCGCTGTTCATGGCTGAGCGGCGTCTGGTCCAGAAGCTCCGCCATCGACATCACCCCGTTCATCGGGGTGCGGATTTCATGGCTCATCGAGGCTAGAAAACTTGATTTCGCCTGTGTTGCCGCTTCGGCCTGATGGCGGGCGAAGTCCAGGGCGCTATTGACCCGGGCCAGGGCGCGGCGCTGCGAGTCGAGGCGGATGGAGATGCGCCTGCGCCATTCGAAGCCGACCAGCATGCATAGGATGATGACTGCGATGCCGAATTGCGCGGCGGCGCCATGGCCGGCGGCCCAGAGATAGCCGTCCTTCGGCGGAATCAGCTCTATCGCCCAGTTGATGGCGTTGAGCCGGATCAACCTGGTACCGTCCGGTGGCGGTGGCCGGTCGTCGAAGAAGAACCGTCCGCCGCTTGCCGGCACAAGGTTCAGCGTGCCCAGCTCGGGCGGGTAGCCGCGCATTTCCCGCAGCAGGCGGATCAGGGCGAAATCCAGCGCCACCACGCCCCGGAACCGGCCATCGATATAGACTGGGCGGCCGACCGTGACGACGGGGCCGCGCAGCCCGTCATCGTCATAGACTTCGGTGACGAACGGCTTGCCCTGCGGATTGTTCCGGGGCAAAGCCATCTGAAAATAAGGCTGATCCAGATCCTCATCCGCATAGGTCAGATAGGAGGAGGGAACCCAGGGATGCACGAATTCGAAGCGGTCGGCGGAGACATAATACATCCACACGATCTGCGGCAGCCGGTCGGCGGAAACGCGGAAGAAGCTGTGCAGCGACAGGGCCATTTCCACTTCGGCGCGGAAATCCTCGCCGCGGCCGGCAAGCCCGCCCAGCCCGGTCAGATTGCCGATATCCTGGGCGCGGAAACGGGCCAGATCGCCCGGATTGTCCAGATGGTAGCTGCCGTCGGGCCGTTCGCGCAGGGCCTGGAACAGGGCGGAAGGCGGCGTGTCGGGCTGGCGTGTCGCCCGGAAATCCAGGGCCGCCGTCTGCATCAGTTCGACCAGCAGGGTCGCTGACCCCACCATGAAGTCCAACCGGTTGCGCACCAGCGCGGCTTCAGCATCCGCCTTGGTTTCCAGTCGGGTGCGCTCGCTGTCCAGCGCACGGCCGGCAAAGGTCAGCGCGGCGGTCGCCACGACGGCATATACCATGGCGAGGACAACCCCCCGCGCCTTGGACCAGGACATATGGCCTCTACACCCCTTGCTTGCGGTAACGATGCACCGCTTCGGTGCGGAGAGTAGACGAAGCCGGCGGTGGCGCAAGCCGGGAAGCTCGCGGTTTTGCATGCTGCTGCAACATTACGGTAAAGACAGCGCCGGGCGGCTGGGAAGGGTGGCTACAGCTGAACCCTACGGGATGCCCACAATCGGGGAATGGGCTTGCCGCGCAGGTTCCTTTCCTATACCCCGCCCAGGAAATTCGGATTCCATCGTGAAGGTGAGGGTAAATTGAAATTTCTGTCCAATCTGTCGGCCTTCGTCGGCAGGAGCTTCGCCTACTGGGTGCTGCTCTTTGCCGTGCTGGGCTATTTTTTCCCCGATGTTTTCAAGCAGCTGACGCCCTGGATCGTGACGCTGCTCGGCATCATCATGTTCGCCATGGGCCTGACCCTGTCGCTGGATGATTTCCGCGGCGTGGTGAAGCGCCCGCGCGAAGTGGCGCTGGGGGCCGTGGCACAGTTCGTCATCATGCCGCTGCTGGCGGTGGCGCTGACCATGATCATTCCGATGCCGCCGGAAGTCGCGGCGGGGGTAATCCTGGTGGGTTGCTGCCCGGGCGGGACGTCATCCAATGTGATGACCTATTTGGCCAAGGGCGATGTGGCGCTGTCGGTGGCCTGTACGGCCGTGACCACCCTGCTGGCGCCCTTCGTGACACCCTGGCTGGTCTGGCTGTTCGCCAGCCAGTATCTGCCGGTCAACGCCATGGCGCTGCTGCTGTCGATCCTGAAAATCGTACTGCTGCCGCTGGCGCTGGGCATATTGGCCCAGAAGATCGTTCCCAAGCTGGTGCAGGCGGCGATCCCGGTTCTGCCGCTGGTCAGCGTGACCGGTATCGTGCTGATCGTGGCTGCCGTGGTTGGCGCGTCAAAGGCGTCCATCGCGGCCAGCGGGCTGCTGATTTTCGTGGTGGTGGTGCTGCATAACGGGCTTGGCTATCTGCTGGGCTATGGGCTGGCGCGTGCCTTGCGCCTGTCGATGCCGAAACGCAAAGCCATCGCCATCGAAGTGGGGATGCAGAATTCCGGCCTGGGTGCGGCGCTGGCGACGGCCCATTTCTCCCCTCTGGCAGCGGTGCCCAGCGCGATCTTCAGCGTCTGGCACAACATCTCGGGGGCCATCTTCGCCAATATCATGGCCAAGCGCGATTGATCGGACCAGTCGTGCCATCCCATACATGCCGAGTATGGCGGACGGGTGTCCGACAGATTTGATGGGGCAGGGGGCCGACCTCTACTGAAAGGTCGGCTTCCCACCCGTCGGCGCTCAGAATCGGTTCGGCTGGATGATGTATCGGACGTCCGGATCTCCGCTCCAGGCTTCCGCGACCTTGTCGAGGGGGATGCTCGCATAGGGGGGCGTGAAACCGGCCCCCGGTGCCGCCGCCAGCAATTCGCCTGCTCCGGCCAGAAGGTCCTGGATCGAAACACTGCCGATGCCGCTGCCCATCAGTTCCAGCCCGGATCCGCGCAGCAGATCGCCGCGCAGTGGAATCTCTTCGCCCGCCACGGTGCCGAGCTGCACATAGCGCAGGCGGGGCTCTCCCATCCGCGAGCCCCTGTTGCCCGCCGCCGCCCGCAGGATGCGGCTTGCAGGCTCTCCCCAGACGAAATCCAGAACGATATCCACGCCCTGATCGAACTGCGCGCGCAAGGCCTGGTCCGCGTCATCGTCCAGGGCGATCCTGACATCGGCGTCCCCGGCTTCTAGCCTGACCCGGTCCCGTCCCACTGCGATCACCTTGCCGGCACCGAAATGGCGCGCGATCTGCAGCGCCATGCTGCCGGCGGAGCCGGTGGCACCCGTGACAAGAACCGTTTCGCCCGGGCGGATTTTCGCCCGTCGCGACAGCGCGATCCAGGAGGCCAGGCCGGCCGTTGCAATCGCTGCGGCATGGTCGTCGGACAATTGGTCGGGCACCGGCACCAGCATGGTGTTTGCAGCCAGGGATTTTTGCCCCATGGAGCCGAATGGCGCCTTTGGGAACAGGAAATAGACCCGGCGACCCTGAGGGTCCGTGCCGACGCCATCGACACCCGGCACGAAGCCGGCCTCCTTGGCGCTCGTATAGTGCCTGCCGGCGGCAAGGGCCTTCACGATCGGGCTCAGCGGGGCTGCGGTAACCGTCACCACGGTTTCCCCGTCACCCGCCTCCGGTTCGCGAAAATCCGCGAATTGCGGCGGTTCTCCGAATGCATGCACGACAGCAGCTTTCATTCTCTTTCTCCTCGGATGGTCTGAACTCCCTGTCGGAGCCCCGTTCGCCGAAAGATATAGACCCAGGGGGCTGCACGATCTATGCGTAATGAGCCGCTATTTTTACGTAATCGTCCGAGGCTTGCATGGATCCTCTGTCCGAGATTCTGACTTTGCTGAAGCCGCGCAGCTATATCACCGCCGGCTTCGATGCCGGGGGCGCCTGGGCGCTTACCCTGGATGACCTTGCCGGTCGGATCAAATGCTACGCCGTCGTGAAAGGGAACTGCTGGCTGTCCCTGGAAGGAAGCGACGCGCCGGTGCATTTGACGGAGGGAGATTGTTTTGTCCTGCCCAGCGGTCGTGCCGTCAGGATCGCGGGTGATCTGACCACGCCGGCCAGACGCGCCAGCGAGGTTCTGGACCCCAATCGCAGCGGGGAAGTCGTCACCTATAATGGCGGCGGCGATGTCTTTCTGGTCGGCTGCCGGTTCGAGGTGAATGGCCGCCATGCCGAAGTGCTGCTGCGCACACTGCCGCCTCTCATCCAGGTCAGGACGTCGGGCGAGCAGGCGAAACTCCGCTGGTCCATAGAACTCATGATGGAGGAAATGCGGGAAGCGCGGCCCGGATCATCCCTGATCGCGCAGCAGCTTTCGCATATGATGCTGGTTCAGGCCCTTCGCCTTTACCTGTCGCAGGGGGCGCGCGGCGATATCGGTTGGTTCGCGGCACTCGCCGATCCCCAGATAAGCGGGGTGATCGCAGCGATGCATGCCGAGCCATCCTTTCCCTGGACCTTGCAGGACCTGGCGCAGCGTGCCGGCATGTCGCGTTCAACCTTCGCGCAACGATTTCGTGACCGGGTTGGTGAAGCGCCGATCAGCTATCTTACCCGCTGGCGCATGATGCTGGCGGGAGAAAGGCTCATTACCGGGCGCGAGACGGTCGGGCAGATAGCCCTGTCGCTTGGGTACACCTCTGAACACGCCTTCAATACGGCCTTTCGCCGGACGATGGGCTGTTCGCCAGGGCGATATGCGCGGGAGGCGGCATCGCTCGGTCCCTGAACGAAGTCGTCGCGGCGCAGTAGGTTCGCATTAGGAAGAAGACGACGCACGGTGGTTGCGCAGCCTAATGGACAGGCCGCTACACACCGTTACCTATGTCTTGGGTATGGACAGTTCAGGATGGCTCCGGCGGTAGGACTCGAACCTACGACCTAGCGGTTAACAGCCGCGTGCTCTACCAGCTGAGCTACGCCGGATCACCTATCCTCTGCATCGGGGCGTGCGGGCCGCCATCCGGTGCGGGCGGGTCTATAACGCAAGCGTCGTGCGAAGTTCAACCCCTTTCGATCACCGATTTTCAAGATTGGTTGGCGCGGCGGCTTGCGGGCGCTACATCAATGGCGGAATAGTCCGGAAAACCTGCGGGGGGAGACGCAATATGAGCGCGGAAAAATTCACGACCAGGCCCGAGCTGCGCGGCAGTTTTGGCGCGGCGGCGTCGACCCATTGGCTGGCGAGCCAGACGGCGATGGCCGTGCTGGAGCGTGGCGGCAATGCGTTCGATGCCGGATTCGCCGCCGGCATGGTGCTGCAGGTAGCCGAGCCGCATCTGAACGGTCCGGGCGGGGATTGCCCGATCATCGTCCATAAGGCGTCGCGACGGGAAACCAAGGTGATCTGCGGCCAGGGACCCTTGCCCAAGGCGGCGACGCTGGAGGCCTTCACGGGGCTGGGCCTCTCCCAGGTACCGGGTACGGGGCTGCTGTCGGCCGTGGTGCCAGGTGCGTTCGGGGCCTGGCTGACCCTGCTGCGCGATTATGGGACTTGGAGCTTCGCCGAGGCGATGGAGATCGCCATTCACTACGCCCGCAACGGCGTGCCGCTGGTCAGCCAAGTGACGGAGACGATAGCCGCCTCCCGCCGGATGTTCGAGACCTGGTGGCCAAGCTCCGCCGCGATCTATTTGCCGAAGGGCGAGGTGCCGCGTGCCGGGCGCCTGTTCGCCAATCCCGCCCTGGCCGATACCTGGGACCGGCTGGTGCGCGAATCGGCCGGCGGGGGAATCGGGCGCGAGGCGGGGATCGAGGCGGCGCGGCGCGCCTGGTATCGCGGCTTCGTGGCGGAGGAGATGGATCGCTTCTGCCGCCAATCCTTCATGGATGTGACCGGTGAAGCGCATGCGGGCTTCCTGACCGGCCAGGACATGGCGGGCTGGGAACCCCCGGTCGAGGAGCCGGTCACGGTGGATTTCGCCGGTCATCGCATTGCCAAATGCGGGTTCTGGAGCCAGGGGCCGGTGCTGCTGCAATCCCTGCGCCTGCTGGACGGGGCCGGGCTTGCCGATCTGGACCCGGATGGGGCGGATTTCGTGCATCTGCTGGTGGAGGCGATGAAGCTGTCCTATGCCGACCGTGAAACCTTCTATGGCGATCCGGATTTCGTGGCGGTGCCGCAGGATGTGCTGCTGTCAAAGGACTATGCCGCGTCGCGCCGCCTGCTGATCGATCCGCAGCAGGCTTCCCGCGATTGGCGCCCTGGCGAGATCGCGGGCCATGGCGGGGCGCTGGATTATGCGGCGGCCTGTGCGCGCAAGCGCGATGCGGGGCTGCTGGCGGGCTATGGCGGGGGCGAACCCACCGTCGCGCGCTATGACAAGGCGCCGGTGACGGGCGATACCTGCCATCTGGATGTGGTGGATCGGCACGGCAATATGGTGTCGATCACCCCGTCCGGTGGTTGGCTGCAATCCTCTCCCGCCATCCCCGCTTTGGGTTTTCCGCTCGGCACCCGCGCCCAGATGGTCTGGCTTGATGCCGATTCCCCGGCAGCGCCGGCGGCCGGCAAACGCCCCCGCACGACCCTTACCCCCACCATGGTGCTGCGGGACGACGGCTCGGCCTACCTGGCCTGTGGCACGCCGGGCGGCGATCAGCAGGACCAGTGGCAGCTGTCCTTCCTGATTCGCCATCTGGTGCATGGGCAGAATCTGCAGGAAGCCATCGACGCGCCGAGCTTCCATTGCGAACACTGGCCCAACAGCTTCTATCCGCGTCAGGCGAGCCCGGCCAAGCTGGTGGTGGAGGATCGCTTTCCCCTGGCGGTCCGCGACGAGCTTGCTGGCCGTGGTCACGATCTGCATGCCAGCGATGGCTGGTCGGAAGGACGACTTTCCGCCGCCGGCCGGGAAGAGGACGGCGTGATCAAGGCCGCCGCCAATCCACGGGGCATGCAGGGCTATGCGGTCTGTCGGTAGGTTCGCTCGGTCCCTGCCCTGGCGGGCGTTCAGCGATCCGCCTGGGCGGAAAGATCGGCGGAGAAGCGCGCGATCACCTGCGACAGCTCGTTGGAGCGTGACGACAGCGCCCCGGAGGCTGTTTGCAGGCCCTGCGCACTGTGGGAACTACTTTCTGCACCCTTCAGCGTCTCGTCCACGCTGCGGGAAATCTGTTTCACGCCGTCGGCACTGCGCAGCGCGTTGCTGGCGATTTCCTGCGTGGCAGCGCCCTGTTCCTCAATGGCGGCAGCAATGGCGCTGGATGCCTGATTCACCCGGTCGATGGTATCGGACACACGGCTGATGCTGCTGACCGCGCGCTTCGTGCCATCCACGATGCCGCCGATCTGGCTGGCGATCTCATCCGTGGCTCGGGCTGTCTGGGTTGCCAGATTCTTCACCTCGCTGGCGACGACGGCGAAGCCCTTGCCCGCATCGCCGGCACGGGCGGCCTCGATTGTCGCATTCAGCGCCAGCAGATTGGTCTGCGAGGCGATATCGTTGATCAGCTGCACGATTTCCTGAATCTTGTCGACGGCTGACGACAGCCCGTCGACATCGGAAGATGCCGACTGGCTTTCCTGGGTCGCCTGGGCGGCGGTGGCGGACATCTGGGAAATCTGCACATTGATCTCACCGATGGAGGCGGTCAGCTCCTCCGTCGCTGCGGCGACCGCGTCGACATTCTGGGAAACGGAGCGGGCAGCTTCCGCCACGGTCTGGCTGTGCACCAAGATACCCTGGGCGCTATCCGTAACGCCCGAAGAGAGGTCCCGCGTGCTCCCGACCTCCTGGCTGACAGCGGTAGCGATGGTGCCGATCTCGCGTTCCAGCGAACCGGCGATGCCGCGGATATTGGCGCGCCGTTCCGCATCGATGCGGGCTTTCAGGGCTTCCGCCTCCTGCTCCAATTGTTGCGCGTGGGCGGATTTGTCGCGCAAATCCAGCACGCCCTGCGCCATGTCGGTCAACTCACGAAAACTGGAATCGGTGGCGACCGGCGTATCGTAGCGTCCTTCCGTGATGGCCGCGATGCTGCGACGCAGACCTTCGATGCCCAGGCCGATGCGCCGACCCACCAGCCAGGAAAGCAGGCCGGCGATCACGATGGCTATCCCGGTCAGCACCGCGACCTTGGTCAGAATCTCCTGAAATTCCGCCGCGACGTCGTCCATATAGACGCCCGTGCCCAAGGCCCAGTTCCATTCCGGAATAGGGCGGACATGCGCGGCCTTTTCGATCAACCGGTCACCCTGGCCGGGCTTCTTGGTCTGATAGGTAATGATGCCACCACCTTTCTGGGCGGTGGCGACGATCATCTGCCGGACGGCGCTGGCGGGATTACACTTGCCGACATCCCCGGGGCTGAGCGGGTCCAGCACCATGCAGTGGCTATAGTCGCTGGCGTAGATGTAGTTTTCACCTTCGTAGCGGATGGTGTTCAGCGCCGCCAGGGCCTGGGCCTTGCCCTCCTCCTCGGTCAGTTCACCGGATTTTACTTTTGCGATGAAGCCGCGAACCAGGGTCGCGGACGCCTCGGTCAGGTGTTCGACCTTTTCGAATTTTCCCGCGCGCAGGCTGTCACGATATTGCAGCGCCACGACTGACAGCATACCGATCATCACCAGAAGACAGAGAACCGGAATGGCAAAAATACCGGTCGCGACGCGAAAACGCATGGCCAAGCCCCCCGGAATGCATATCCGGGCGTGAGCTTATCGGATCGGTTGAGGATTAGAAAGCTCTGTCATAGGCAGCCGCGTCCTTGGAATGGACAATGCCGGACGGCTGAACCTGGGACATTTGGAGGCGCGGACCGGAATCGAACCGGTATACAAGGATTTGCAGTCCTCTGCGTAACCACTCCGCCACCGCGCCTCAGTGGGTGGCGCTGTCTTACTGTGAGGCGGAAGGGGTGGTCAAGCATACTTTCCAGGGCGGTGTTTCCGTTGCCAACTTGCGCGGCCCGGCTTATAACCCGCCGATTAGTTCGCAGGCGCAAAACAACGGCGCTGCGGGGTGGGTCGACAAGGAAGGTTTCGTCATGGATTACGCGGCGGCACGCAATCTGATGGTCGAAGCGCAGTTGCGCACCAACAAGGTTACGCATCCTGGCGTGTTGGACGCGATGCGGTCCGTTCCGCGCGAGCTATTCGCGCCGAAGTCGCGGCGCGAATTCGCCTATGTGGACGAGGATATCGAGGTCGAGCCGGGCCGCTATCTGATGGAACCGATGGTTCTTGGCCGCCTGCTCGATTCCGCGCAGCCCAAATCCGATGATCTGGCATTGGTGGTATCCGCCGCGCCGGGCTATGCTGCCGCGGTGCTGGGCCGGGTGACTGCAACCGTCTTCGCGCAGGAAAATGATCCCGCCATGGCCAAGCGCATGGCCGATCTGCTGCATGAATTGCAGCTCGATAATGTCGTGGTTGTGGATGGCGCTGCCCGCGAAGGCCGGCCGGCCGAAGCGCCGTTCGACCTGATCCTGGTCCCGGGCAGCGTGCCGGATGTTCCTGCCAGCCTGACAGACCAGCTGGCGGAGAATGGCCGTCTGGTCACAGTGGTGCAGGAGAACGAGGCGATCGGCCGCGCTGTTCTCTATCTGAAACGTGGCGGTACTGTTTCCCGCCGGGTGCTGTTCGACGCGACCGTGGGCAAGGCCCCCGGCTTCGAGCGTGTGCCGGGCTTCGTGTTCTAGCATCGGGCGCAGGGATTATGGGGGCGGTCCAGGAAATCACGGTAGAGCAGTTGGCCCTCTGGCGAAACGAAGGCCGGGAACACATATTGCTTGATGTCCGGGAAGGCTGGGAGCTTGACCTCTGTCGGATTGATGGTGCGCTGCACATTCCGATGGGTGAGGTTCCGGCAGCCATTGACCGGATCGGGCGGGACGAGCCCGTAGTGGTTCTGTGCCATCACGGGGGCCGTTCGATGCGAGTCGCGGCTTTTCTTCAGGCGCAGGGCTTCGGTGAGGCGATCAATCTGGCCGGCGGAATTAATGCCTGGGCAGATCGGATTGACTCTGGCATGGTACACTACTGAGTTTCACTTTTTGCCGAAGGGGTTGGGCAGTGATGCGGGACTGGTTGCGAGGCGGTGTTTGCGCATTGGCGCTGGTGGTGCTGCCTTTGGCGGGTGCGCAGGCGCAGAGTTTGCGTGATGCCATGGCTATGGCCTATCGCGACAATCCGACCTTGCAGGCCCAGCGCGCCCTGTTGCGGTCCGTCGATGAATCGGTGCCCCAGGCGCTTTCCGGCTGGCGCCCGACGGTCAGCTTGCAGGGCCAGGAAGGCTGGCTGCGCCAGCAGGGCAATAATGGCACGCGTACAGACTCGCGCGATTTCCGTTCGCTGACGCTTTCGGTGACCCAGAATCTGTATGATTTCGGCAAGACATCGGCCGACGTCGATCAGGCGGAAGCCAATGTTCTGGCTGCCCGCGCCCGGCTGGTGGAAGCCGAGCAGTCGGTGCTGCAGGATGTCGTGTCGGCCTATATGAATGTGGTGCGCGACCAGGCGGTGGTGGATCTGAACCAGAACAATCTGGAACGCCTGCAACGGCAGTTGGAAGCCACCCGCGACCGCTTCAATGTGGGCGAGGTGACCCGTACCGACGTGGCCCAGGCGGAATCGCGCGTCGCCACGGCGCAGGCCGATCTGATCGAGGCGCAGGGCAATCTAGAGGTATCGCGCGCGGCGTTCGAACAGGTGGTGGGTGCCGAGCCCAACCGGCTGGACCAGCCTGACCTGACGGTGCCGCTGCCGGAGAGCCGCCAATCGGCCATCGACAATGCGGTGCAGTCCAATCCGACCGTGCGCGCCCGCCAGTTCGACAAGACGTCGGCCGCCCGTGCGATTGATGCGGAAACCGCCGATCTGCTGCCGGATGTTGACCTGGAGGCGCAGGCCGGACATTCCCGCAATGTCAGCACGGCCGACACGACCCGCAATTCGGTTCAGGCTGCGGTCGTCGTGACCGTGCCCCTCTATCAGGCTGGCGCCGCAACCTCGCAGGTGCGCGCCGCGAAGCAGACCTATCTGCGCTCCGACAATCTGATTGCCGAAGCGCGGCGGGTCGCGACCGAACAGGCAACCTCCGCCTGGGAGACCTTCAATACCGCGACCGCCCGCATCCGTGCGCTGCAGGCCTCTGTCGATGCTGCCGCAATCGCGCTCGATGGTGTGGAGCAGGAAGCCGCCGTCGGCTCCCGCACCGTGCTTGACGTGCTCGATGCCGAGCTGGAATTGCTGACCGCGCGCGTTTCGCTCGTTCGTTCCCAGCGGGATTTGGAAGTTGCCCGGTTCGACCTGCTGGCGGCCACCGGCGGCCTGACGGCGGATAAGCTCGGCCTGCCGGTCGAACTTTACGACGACAGTGCATATTATTCCGAGGTACGCTCTAAGTGGTGGGGCCTCGGTTCTGACGTGACAAACGACAGCGAATCGTCTCCCTCTACCCCTTAAGGCTTGTTTGCCGCTGTTGCGGACGGCCTGTTTGGGAGGTCAGTCCACCCATGGCGGGTGGAGAGTGAGGACGCGTCGAAATGGCCGACGGACAGAACCAAGAACCGTCGATGGAGGAGATCCTCGCCTCCATCCGGAAAATCATATCCGAAGACAGCGACGATACGCCTGCTCCTCCTCCGAAGCCGGC
>Ga0209066_10004294_pt1 | contig 15649 bp, 15 predicted proteins | sample All_14_2_FD_187198 | JGI IMG/M metagenome (GOLD analysis project Ga0209066, IMG submission 187198) | Freshwater microbial communities in response to fracking from Pennsylvania, USA - Allegheny Zone_MetaG_DW_15 (SPAdes) (version 2) ...
ATATCTGTATATATGAATCTAATTGTGCTTTTTGTATTTCAATTTTATATAAGAAAAACACTTTTCATCAATAACAACTAATTTTTTACATATTTAGTCTATTATGATAACAATTAAGGTGTTCATGTAAATATTATTTCTAAAAATTATATAATAATTTGTATGCGTTGTAGTTGGAGCGGGCGAGGGGAATCGGACCCCCATCTCATGCTTGGCAAGCACGTGTAATAACCATTATACGACGCCCACGTCATCGTGCTTTTTTATGATAACAAATAATTTAAATCATGTCAAGCCGTCTATGATACATTTTGATGAATTTTATCGTTTTTAAACATGTCTTCATATCTCATGATTTCATCACTTCTTTCAACGGTCAAATTCATCGTTTTATTGTATAATAAAAATAACCATAACAAGACAAAGGAGGATATGTATGACACTTATTGCGAGCAAGCTTAAGGAAAACATTTTAGCGATGTTGCCCATTATTGCAATCGTCTTACTCCTCCATGTGACACTTGTACCACTCAACATAGGCCAAATCGTTCGTTTCTTAATCGGTGCTGTGTTTGTTGTTATTGGATTATCACTTTTTTTGGTGGGTGTTGATCTTGCGATCACACCACTTGGCGCACTGACTGGTGAACAGATCACCAAACCCAACCGGTTATGGGTCGTCATTATCGCGGGTATCATCTTGGGTTTTGTGATTTCAATCGCTGAACCAGGACTGATTGTCTTTGCGAATCAAGTCAACACCGTCACATCAGGACTGATATCTTCACGAGCTATCTTGATCACTGTCTCGATTGGTTTAGCTTTATTAGTGAGTTTAGGTTTTATACGCATCGTTTATAATATTCCACTCTTTAAAATACTTCTTGTTCTCTATATCATCATCGGATTGATGGCACTCTTTTCATCACCTGTCTTTCTGGCGATTGCGTTTGACGCATCAGGAGCAACCACCGGTGTCTTAGCTGTGCCATTCTTACTTGCATTATCTATCGGTATTTCACGCTTAAAGCGAGATGCAAAAGCATCAGAAAAAGACTCATTTGGACTGGTTGCGATTGCATCAGCTGGTGCGATCATGGGTTTATTAATCTTAGGCTTTTTCGCAAGTGATCTTGTATTCACCGATCCACCACTCCCCGATTTTAGTGGTGGTGATTCAATCTTATCTCCTTTCTTACATGTATTACCCTCATCATTATCCGATACACTTGTGGCATTTTCACCTCTTTTATTGATCTTTATCATCCTTCAAATTTTTGGGTTTAAACTCAAACAACGTCCATTATTTCGTATCATCAAAGGGTTTATCTATGCTCTTTTAGGCTTACTGATTTTCTTAATCGGAGTGAATGCTGGCTTTATGGAAGTAGGCGATTTAATCGGTGAAACACTCGCATCGAATGATCAACCATTCTTTTTATTAATCATCGCATTCTTTTTAGGATTATTCACGATTATAGCTGAACCCGCCGTATCTGTGCTCACCCATCAAATTGAAGATATCACATCAGGTTATGTCAAACGAAGACTTGTCTTGATTCCATTATCGATTGGAGTGGGATTTGCGATTGCACTATCAGCACTTCGTATTTTGATTCCAGAGCTTCAACTATGGCACATCATCTTACCTGGATATATCATGAGTTTGGCCATGATGTTTTTTGTTCCCAAATTATTCGTTGGTATCGCCTTTGATGCTGGAGGTGTTGCAACAGGACCTCTCACTGCAACTTTCACACTTGCCTTTATTCAAGGCGCAGCACGTGCATACACGACAGCGAATCTCGTGGTCGATGGATTTGGGATGATCGCACTCGTCGCATTAGCTCCCATCATCACCTTACAAATACTTGGTTTTATTTACAAACTACGAACTCGAAAGGCAGGTGTCTAGCATGGACCATATCTCCATACTGACCGATTACCAATTGCTCGTTGTGATTGTGAATTTCGGTTTAGGCAGTAAAGTACTCAAGATTGCCAAACAAGAAGGCATTGGTGGTGGAACCATTGTCATCGGAAAAGGAACACACCATCAACCTATTCTTGAGTTTCTTGAACTTGCAGAAACAAGAAAAGAGATTGTGATGATGATCGCTCCACTTCGATTAGTCAATCCAACACTCGATGCACTCGAAGAAAAGATGAAGTTACACAAACCGAATCACGGGATTGCATTCGTGATTCCGGTAGCAAAATTCATGGGTATGGGAAAATATGATCGTTCCTATAAACTCAATGAAGGAGGAGACGTTATGACCGAATATCAAGCTATCTTTACCGTTGTGGATAAAGGAAAAGGACAAGATGTTGTCGATGTGGCCACACAAGCTGGTGCCAAAGGTGCAACCTTGATCAATGCGAGAGGTTCTGGCATTCATGAAACAAGTAAGTTATTTAATATGGAAGTTGAACCTGAAAAAGAAATGGTGCTCATTTTAGCAAAACACGATATCGTCCAAGATATTATTTCAGCGATCACCCATGAACTCGATCTTGAAAAACCAGGCAACGGTATTCTTTTTGTACAAGAAGTGCATCAAACGAAAGGCATTCGCTAATGCTTAAAAAGCTGTCATGGGTGAAATTCCTCATTTTTGCATTTCTTTTAGGTTTTGTGTTTAGTTTTTTGATGTATCAAGGTTATTGGTATCCTTTTGTTGATGGGATTAAAACCATACCATGGTGGGCATATCCTTTATGGGTTATTTTAACTTTTTGGATCACATTAACCATACATGAACTTGGACATTTGTTAGCCTTTGTTTTTCAAGGTGTCAAGATCAGAGGACTTTATTTACACATGATAAGTATTTATCGTAGTCCTAAAGGTTGGAAAATGAAATTCAAGTATAAACTTTGGTTTTTACTGGGTGGCTTTGTTGTTCCTGATTTAGGCGTAATTGCTGATGATCAAACCTATGAGAAAAGAGTGAAACAGTTCAGTTCATCACTGATTGTCGCACCGATTGTCAGTATTGTCTTTTTAAGTTTAACGATTGTCACATTTCTCGTGTTGAACCTCGTTGGTGTAGATCCTCATTTGTTAGGTAGGTTTACCCTTTTTACGGTTTATACGATTTTATTATCAATCTTATACATTCGTAGTTTCAATATCTCAAATGCTTCCTTTTATGGTGATTTTGTAGCCTATAAAAAGATGAAAGAAGATCCAGTTTTTCAGTTAACACAACTGGCACAATATACGATGTTTTCTCTTCACCCTTCAAATGAAACTGATTTATACATGTTTAACCGGATGAAGACCATGATTCAAACCATTGATCTCAAATCAAGTTTGTTTTATCAACTCTTGATCTTAAATTACATTGAAGGCATTCTCTATCATGGATATGAAGATGATCTCATTGTCAGAGAAAAACTCCTTCATTATCCCCTTCAACCCCATTATCACAGCGAACAGGGATTAACGCTTCTTTATGATCTTGCAAGTTACCATTATTTCATCGGTCACGTTGAAAAAGCATATCATCTGATTGAGCTGATCAAAAAGAAAGCTTCGCAGAAAATTGATGAAGCGATGCGTCTTTATTTAGAGAAGAAGCACCTCCATATTTTACATATTGCCTATGATCAACCCTTCTTAGATGATCCGAAGCATTATGTCTATCGTCATTCCGGTCTTTTTGATGATATTCTTGATCTCAATCAGATCATGAAGTCGATGCATGAACCACTCCCCTTTCAACCGTGGATGACACCTGTGAATCTAGACAAAGAAGAACAAAAAAGCGACCCATCATCATGAGTCGCTTTAATCATTTACCCTGGTGCCCCCAGCGAGAATCGAACTTGCAATTCAGCCTTACCATGGCTGCGTTATACCATTTAACTATAGGGGCTTTACTTCGTGCAATTTCGATTTTAACTTAAAGATCATGATAAGTCAATCCAAAACCTAAAAAAAGTGAGAAACTTGAGGTTATCGAAGGAGTCATCCTTTTATTTCATAAAAAAGTGTGAATGTGATACAATAGAACTACTTCAAAGGAGGTTCTCATCATGGCAAAATCATCGTATCGCCCGCGTACAACTAGACGTAGAAAACGAACCCCAGCACAACAGATGTTATCCCTTGTTGTGCTTGTTATCGTTGCAATCATCGCGTATTGGTTAAGCCAAAATACCAACAATGATCCAACACCGACTTATAGTGCTGATCAAAATGAAGAGGGATTTTATTATTATCAATCACTGGATGGCGATTCTTATTATCAATCCACTGAAAATGTGATTGGACAAGCATTAAAAAATGAACTTCATGATATTGTCAATGAAGATAAGAATTTGATGACGTATGCTGATGTGAGACAAGCATTAGAAATCGTTGATCTTCAAGTGGGTAGTTCATCAGCACTTTATGGGATCTATGATGGAGCATCCTTTCCAGCATCTTGGGATGGTGGAGCAACATGGAACCGTGAACACGTCTGGCCTAACTCACGTTTGGGTCTAGAACGTGTTGAAGATTACCAGCGCAATCAAGCAACCGATCTCCATAACTTAAGAGCATCCTCAGTCTCTATGAACTCATCCAAAAGTGATCGCTTCTTTTCAGAGGGTTCTGGAGAAGCAACCACGACATCGGATGGTGGGTTCTACCCAGGAGATGATCATAGGGGTGATGTTGCACGCATCGTGTTCTATATGGCAGTGACGTATGATTTTCTTGTTTTAACCGATGATGATCTTCTTGATGAATCCAACCATTATTCACTCGAGGGGACAAAAATGGGGAAATTAACGTTACTTCTTGAGTGGCATAAAGAAGATCCTGTCTCCTCATTTGAACGTGAACGAAATGATCGTATATTTGATCTTCAAGGTAATCGTAATCCGTTTATTGATCGACCTGAGTATGTCCATCTTATTTGGGAGGATAAAACGATTGGGGATTTGGAAAGACCTGATACGATAGCATATCAAGATCCATTTCTTGCTTTGATCGAGAAAAGACGTGAACTCTATGACTTCCTATAAACTAAAAGCAGGTACCTATCTTGTTGGAGATCCAGCATTAATCTTTAAAAAAGATGAAGCAGGAACCAAGTTGACTCAAGAACTATGGAACATCTTTTATCAAGACGCCAATCAATTTCAATACCTAACCCTTGATGGTATTACCTTTTATATCACGAGAACTGCTGAAGGAGATGGCTATTATCAAGGGGTTGGAACCGATACAGGAACGATCATGATCATTCATGTTGAAGAGCACATCCATGATCAAAGACTTAATCTTATCCTTCACAGAAGAGGTATGTTAACCCTCGAATTACCGGAGAATGGTTTTGTTGAAGTTGACCACTTCAATATCTATTTCTCAAATGGTCAGAACATACGTACGAATAGTGATGTTGTATGAAGTAGCCCATAGGGCTATTTCTTTTTGAAATGGGTCTTGGCATCACGCTTGATTTGTGTTATTCTTTTTATGTGAGGTTTTATCCATCATGAAAATGATTTTAAGACTCGTTAAACCCTATTGGCAGATGCTTGTCATCTCGTTATCGTTTAAATCGGTTGGAGCTTTGGCTGACCTTTTTTTACCTTGGCTCATCGCTTATATGATTGATACAGAGATTCCATCGCTTCGTGAAAACCCAGATTCGAGTTTAAATTCACTCTATTTATTAGGGGTTCTCATGGTATGTATCGCCTTTTTAGGTTTGTATTTAAATGTTGCGGCGAACAGAAAAGCTGAAATGATTGCCGCACTATCCGTCAAAGGTCTGAGACATGATCTCTTCGCTAAAATCGAAAGATTATCCGCCAACCAAGTGGATCACATCACGAGACCCTCTCTCATTTCACGGATGACAACCGATACCTATAACATGTATAATGCAACCGCATCAATGCAACGACTAGGTGTGCGTGCACCTGTCTTGTTAATAGGTGGGATTCTGATGTCATTATTACTTGACCCCGTATTAACGTTGATCATGGTTGGGATGTTACCCCTCATTATTGTCATTGTGTATTATTCATCCAAAAAAGGGATTCCGCTTTATAAATCAAGTCAAGGGTTTGTCGATCAGTTAGTGAGAAAACTCCGTGAATATGTCTCTGGAGCCCGTGTCGTTCGTGCTTTATCGATGCAAAATCATGAAATCAACGCTTTTGATGAAGCCAATCAGAATACTGTGAATGCTGAACTCAAAGCGAACATCACCATGGCAAGAATCAATCCGATGATGCATGCCGTGATGAATGTTGGGCTCGTCTTTGTTTTAGTGGTTGGTGCGTTTCGTTTATCACAAGGACAAACACAAATCGGTCAAATCATGGCATTTGTCACGTATTTTACAATTATCTTAAATGCGATGATGAGTATTACACGTGTGTTTGTTTTAGCATCAAGAGCAACAGCCTCTGCAGAACGTATTGATGAAGTCCTTAACATGAGTGATGATCTCATGGATGGGAATGAACCTCTTGAAAAGAAAGAGAATGTTCCTCACATTGAATTTAGGAATGTATCATTTTCATACAATCAAAAAGAAAGCAACTTAAAAAATATCAGTTTTAAACTCTATCCAGGTCAAACATTAGGTGTCATTGGAGCAACAGGATCAGGAAAAACAACCTTGATTCATCTTTTAATGCGCTTTTATGATGTCGATGAAGGTGAGATTCTAGTCTACGGGAAAAACATTAAAACCATTAAGCAACAAGAACTCAGAAAATCGATTGGTGTCGTTTTTCAAAATGACTTGATTTTTGCGGATAGTATTTATGGCAATATTCAATTCAATCGTTCTGGTGTAACCAATGAAGATATCGATATCGCGACACGTGTTGCACAAGCAGAATTCATCTATGAAAAAGATGATGACATGCAATATCAAATGGCACAGCGAGGAATGAATTTATCCGGTGGTCAAAAACAACGTGTCCTTATCGCCAGAGCCATTGCAGGTAAACCTGAGATCATCATCTTAGATGATGCATCCTCAGCGCTTGATTATCAAACCGATATGAAGATGAGAAAGGCTCTCAAAAAAGAGATGAAAGATACAACGATGATCATCATCGCACAGCGTATCTCATCCTTGAAGGATTCTGATCTTATTTTACTGATTGATGATGGAAACATCATTGCATCGGGTACTCATCAGGAGTTAATGGAATCATCACCCATCTATCAAGAGATTGCTTATTACCAGTTAGGGGGTGAGCGCTCATGATGTATGCAGGAAAACAAGGAAGAGGTCGTAATGATGGATCCGATCGTGCAAAAAACCGATCATATGTCTTAAAGCGTCTTGGTCAATACCTCTATTTTTACCGGGGTAAGATCGTGATTGCGATCATCTTTACCATCATCAGTAACCTTTTATCGTTGATTGGACCCTATTTATCGGGTGAAACCATTTCTGCGATGGAAGGAGAAGTTAATTTTGAAAAGATTTTCTTCTTCGGTGCATTAATGATTGTCTTTTATCTCATGAGTGCACTGATCAGTTACCTCCTCTCGGTACAAATGACGAAAATCTCACAAAGTGTCACTTACAAAATGAGAAAAGATCTCTTTGAAAAGTTGACACATGTCTCTATCTCTTATTTTGATCAAAATCAAACAGGAGATATCATCTCTCGGATGAGCTATGATATTGATACGATCAATACATCACTTGCCAATGATTTCATCAGTGTCCTCACATCGGTGATCACTGTTGTGATTTCGCTTGTGATGATGTTTGTGATGTCAAAAGTCTTGGTCTTAGTCTTTGTTGTGACGGTACCCATCTCGATTATCATCACTCGGGTGCTTTCCAAGATTGTAAAAAAGAAATATCGATTGCGTAATCAAAAGCTTGGTGAACTGAACGGGTTTGCTGAAGAAATGATTACAGGACAACGTACCATTCAATCATATGTCCAAGAAGAAGCAGTTCTTCATAAGTTTGATGAGATCAATGAAGAAGCATCTAAAGCGTCCTATGAAGCAGGTTACTATTCGACATCGGTTGGACCATCTGTGAACTTCGTCTCCAACTTATCGGTTGCTTTAGTGGGTGTTTTTGGAGGAATCCTCTATTTCCTATCTCGTATCTCGATTGGTAATTTAACTAGTTTCACCCTTTATTCACGTCGCTTCTCAGGTCCAATCAATCAGTTTTCAAACATCATGGCCGATATTCAAAGTGCGCTTGCTGCAGCGGAACGTGTCTTCAATGTCATCGATCATGAAGATGAACCCGCTGATATCAAGGATGCCATCACCTATGATGATGTTCATGGAGATATGGCATTTGATCATGTATCATTTGGCTATTTTCAGAATCAAACCATTTTAAAAGATGTCAGTTTCAAAGTTCATTCAGGGCAAGTGGTTGCAATTGTCGGACCAACCGGTGCAGGTAAAACAACACTTGTTAATCTGATCATGCGATTCTATGATATCGATCAAGGCCACATCTTACTTGATCATCACGATACTAAAACACTCACACGAAGCAGTTTAAGACGTGCATTTTCCATGGTTTTACAAGATACATGGATTTTCCATGGAACCGTGCATGATAATATTGCTTATGGAAATGGGGATGTCACTCGTCTTGAAGTCGAAGAAGCCGCTAAAAAAGCACGCATTCACTCCTTTATTAGCCACTTACCTAACGGATATGACACCATCTTAACCGATGAAGGTTTAAACATCTCTAAGGGGCAAAAACAGCTCTTAGTCATTGCCCGTGCGATGCTTTCAAAGACAAAGATGTTGATTTTAGATGAAGCAACCTCCAATGTGGACACACATACCGAAGTTCAAATCCAAAAAGCGATGCTTGCACTCATGGAAAATAAGACAACCTTCGTGATCGCCCATCGCTTATCGACCATTCAACATGCAGATATCATTTTGGTTGTAAAAGATGGCGATATCATTGAACAAGGACATCATGAAGAATTGATGCAAAAACAAGGTTTCTATTACGAACTCTATCAAAGTCAATTTGCATAATTGATATTTTGTGCATTATTTCCTTGTGTTTTACCAAATCGATGTGTATAATGGAAATAGGCATTCAGTTGCCAAGTATAAGTTTAAGGAGTATCATAGAATGAAAGGCGTAGTAAAATGGTTTGACGCTGACAAGGGATATGGTTTTATCTCTTCAGCAGAAGGTAAGGACATTTTTGTACACTTCAGCGCGATTCAAGTTGAAGGCTACAAAACATTAGCAGAAGGCGACCAAGTAGAATTCGAAGTCAAGAACGGCGACCGCGGCCCACAAGCAGCGAACGTTCGTAAGGCGTAATTTTAAAGGTAATGGGGACTCCACAAGAGTCCCCCTTCTATTTTTAGCAGACTAAAACGTTTTCATGTTGACATCAAAAACAAATCATCATACAATGAATGCATAACTGAAAAGCATAGAGGTAGCGATGCAGATGAGTAGGATTTGGAGCCGGCAGGCGACGAATAATCCGAAAGGTAACCATCGCCGAATGGGCACCTGGGCACGGGTGAGACCATGGGGTTATAAGAAACACTTATAACACTCCTACGAAAGTAGAGGCGCTAGCGAAAGTGGAATATTTTTTTCATCTTTTAAAGTGTCCTCTCGGATGCTTTTTTTGTTCAAAAAACAAAGAAAGAAGGAAGAGAGAATGAAAAAGGTTTTATTTTTTGTTGTGATGCTAGTTGGTGCAGTTGCACTTGCATCCTGTAGCTCAAATGAGCAGTTTGATTTAGATGTAGAAACAGAGTTTGTGGTGGGTCTTGAAGCAGCCTACGCACCTTTCAATTGGTCAACATCGGTTGAAAATGAATTCTCAGTCCCCCTTGCTGGTCAACTAGGTGTCTTCGTGGATGGTTATGACGTGGTTGTATCATCGATGATTGCTGATGAACTCGGTTTAGATTTAGTGATTAAAGCCATTGATTGGGATGGACTGATCCCAGCTTTACTCTCTGGTGAAATTGATATGATTATTGCAGGGATGAGCCCAACCGCAGAACGTGCCGAAACGGTTGCCTTCTCTGATGAATACTTCCGATCAGAACAAGTTATGGTCGTTTCAACCGGTGGTGCATATGCCCATGCAACATCCTTAGCTGACTTCAACGGTGCCCGTGTTGTTGCTCAACTTGGAACGCTACAAGATGACCTCATTGATCAAATTACAGGTGTTAATCACTTAGATCCTTTGGATACCTATGCACTGCTTGCGACTGCGGTTGCACAAAATGCAGCGGATGCATTTATTGCTGAACTTCCTGTTGCACAAGGTATGGTTGCGACCAACAGCAATCTCACGATTATTCGTTTTACTGGAGAAAATGGATTTACTGTATCCGATGAAGATGTGATCGTTTCGGTTGCTCTTCGTCAAGAAGATGTGAACTTACTTGCAGCTGTGAATGAAGCTCTTGCAGGTATTTCTACGGATACTCGTAATCAAATCATGGCAGAAGCATTAGAAAGACAAGATAACGCATCATGATGGTTTTTGCAACACTTCCACCTAAAGATGAATTTTTGAATACGATCTTCTACTTGGTTGAACGTTATTCAGGCTTTTTCATCCGAGGTGTTCTCATTACATTATTATTATCGGTTGTTGGAACATTGGGAGGATTTATTCTCTCCCTTTTTCTGACGTTATTAAGAACCACAGAGGTTGATCACAGACGCGACACATGGTTGACAAGAACGCTGAAAAGACTCGGACGAGGATTTTCTGTCACCTACATCACTGTGTTTCGTGGAACACCCATGATTGTACAAGCCATGATTTTCTATTATGGCATCTCTCCACTCAGACTGTCTTGGTGGACACCACTGATTGCTGGATTAGTTGTGGTTACACTGAATACAACAGCTTACATTGCAGAAGTCATTCGTTCGGGGATTAACGGTGTGGATAAAGGTCAAATGGAAGCAGCGAGATCTTTAGGTTTTTCACGTCGCGAAGGCATGTTTTTAATCGTTTTACCACAAGCTATCAAAAATTCACTACCTGCGATTGGTAACGAGTTTATTGTCAATCTTAAAGATACAGCTGTGCTATCTGTCATTGGTGTCTTTGACTTATTCCGTGCAACCCAATCAGCAACATCCTCAAACTTTCGGGTGGTTGAGGGTTTCTTTATTGCAGCGATCATCTATTTAATTCTCACGTTCATGACATCCAAAGTCGTCCAACGATTAGATGTTGCGATGGAAGCTGGAAAGGAGAATGCGCATGCCTAAACCCATCCTCGAGATTCAAAACATCCATAAACGTTTTGGACAGCAATATGTTTTAAATGGCATCAACTTAGATGTCTACGAAAAAGAAGTCGTCACCATCATTGGTTCATCAGGTTCTGGTAAAACGACACTTCTTCGCTGTCTTAATCTGCTCAATGAACCTGATGATGGACATATATTTTTCATGGGTTCTGATTTAATGGATCCGAAAACCAATCTTGAAGCATTACGCATGCATATCGGTATGGTGTTTCAATCATTCAACCTGTTTAATCAAAAAACAGTTCTTGATAATTGTATCTTAGCGCCAATCAAACTCTTGAAACTTTCTAAAGAAGAAGCGATTGATCGTGCCATGACGTTTCTTAAGAAAGTTGGGATGCAAGACTTTGCCCATCAACAAGCAAGTCGACTTTCAGGTGGACAAAAACAGCGTGTTGCAATCGCACGAGCGTTATGCATGAATCCTACCATCATGCTTTTTGATGAACCCACATCGGCACTCGATCCAGAAATGGTTGGAGAAGTCCTTCAGGTCATGAAAAACTTAGCCAATGAAGGGATGACCATGGTCATTGTCACCCATGAAATGGCGTTTGCAAAAGAAGTCTCTGATCGGGTTGTTTTTATGGATCAAGGCGTCATCGCAGAAATGGGAAAACCTGAAGAAATTCTTGTCAATCCAAAAGAAGAACGCACGCGCAGTTTCTTAAAACGATATACCACAAGTTAGCACTTCTAAGGAAGTGTTTTTCTTTTACCTTTCATAATGTCTTGTTACTGCAAGCGTTTTTATGATATAATAATCCTAAAGATGGGAGCGTTGATAAATATGGAGAAAGATCTATTAGAGGTAGAGCGCCAGCATCTGGCGAATGTACTGAAGGAATGCGACGAAAAGCAAGTTGAAGACGTTGAAAAGAAGTTCGCCCTTCTCTACACCTATGATGCTGTTGGTATGGTTGGTCAAAACCGTATTCCTTATGAGGATGTCAAGCGTTGTAGCCAGGCAAAAGCCCTCCTCGAATACAGCGAAAGAGAACAAAAAGAAATTCTTAATCACTTAAAAGCCTTTGAGTATGTGATCAAGGAAGCGAAAGGAAAGAAACCATTTACCGAGGAAAAAATGAAGGATATCCACGAGATTTTAGTGGAAGGTATTTTCCAAGGTGGCGTTTACAGAAACGTCAACATCAATATCTTCGGAGCGACTCATCAACCACCTGATTATGTGAAAGTCTATGACCGCATGGCAAAATTCTTTTCAAACTTGCAAGCTTTTGAAGGCACACCCCTTGAACTTGCAACGTATGCACATGCAAGCATTGCTAAAATTCATCCGTTTGTGGACGCCAATGGACGCCTTGCAAAACTTGTGCTTAACTATTTCTTGATCCAACATGATTACTTACCCATTTCAATCCCGTTAGAACAACGTGAAAATTATATTGAATATTTAGAAGCATTTAAGACTGAAAAAGATTTAAACCCATTGATGAACTTTTTCAAAGATTTACTCATCAAACGTTATGATGCAACAATCAAAGAGTTAGATGTATGAGTGCTTCGGCACTCTTTTTTTTGCATCTAAATCATGATGACTTTACATAAAGTATGATAAAATAAAACAGGTGATGAAAATGCCCTTAGTAATCGGTGCGGTCAACCACATGATTGTTAACCGCAAGACCGATATCGGCTATATGCTTGATCTCGGATCTGAACAAGTTTTTTTACATAATAATGAATCCTTACATCGTGAGCTCAAAGCAGGAGATGCTGTTGATGCCTTTTTATATTTTGATAATAAAGGTCGCTTAGCAGCAACGCTCAAAGAACCTTTCATTACGGTCTTTCAGCCAGGTTTTTTAACGGTGACAGATATTAAAGAAGACTTAGGTGTCTTTTTCAACATGGGGATTGCAAAAGAACTTCTACTGTCACATGAAGATTTACCACATGATCATGATCAATGGCCAAAACTCGGTGACAAACTTTATGTGGCACTCCGTGTCAAAGGTAAACTCGTTGCAAAACTAGCAACCAAAAATGATGTCAAATTGATCCCTGAAAAAGAACTTCAACTCAAAGATGAAGTGATCGCTTATGTTCAAAAAATGGGTGCTGAAGGTGTCAATCTTTTAACACCAGATGGGCACTGGATCTTCGTTCATCACACGATGATTAAAAAAACACTTCGTTACGGACAAGAAGTTGAAGTCAAAATTACCTATCATTCAGATAAAGGATATACCGGTTCACTTGCTGAGCAAAAAGAAGTCGCGATGTTTGAAGATGCGAACATGATCTTATCCTATCTCGTTCGACAAGGCAGCATGCCTTTAACATCCGATTCTTCACCAGAAGATATTGAAAAACTCTTTCATATCAGCAAAAAAGCGTTCAAACGCGCACTTGGACATCTCTATAAAGAAAGGAAAGTTCGTTTTGAGGATGACAAAACGATTCTTGTTCAACCATGAGTAATCACGATCAAGATCCCTTTGCAAAATATGATAAATTATTTGACGAACAAGATAAAAAATCAGTGGTTCAACCGACAAAACCCGCCGAAAAGAAAAATCCGCGTTTTAATGATTTGAATGATGATATTGAACATCAATCATCATCACGTCAGACGAAAAACGTGAAAGCGATTCGTACCATCATGATGGTTTTCTTTGTGGTCTTAGCGCTACAAACGATTCCTGTCTTGATGTTTGCGAATGGTGGAGTAGAAATTGCTCCTGTTCTCGGTATTATCTTCTTCATTGTCGTCATGAATGTTTTAATCAAACTGTTTAAAAGGTGAGTTCTATGCAAAATAACAATAAAAAAATGGTGGCATCTGTCACCTCAAGAGATGCGGATTTCGCACAATGGTATACTGATTTATGTCTTAAAGCTGAATTGATGGATTATAGTGACGTCAAGGGTTTTATCATTTATCGTCCGTATGGCTACGCGATTTGGGAAGGTATTCAACAATACTTAGATAGACGTTTCAAAGAATCGAACCATCAAAATGTCTACATGCCTTTAGTGATACCTGAATCCTTATTCCAAAAAGAAAAAGAACACGTTGAAGGATTTGCTCCTGAGACCGCGATGATCACGACGACCGGTGTTGAAGATCTTCAAGAACGTTTAATTGTTCGTCCAACTTCAGAAACACTCTTTTGTACACACTATCAGAAGATTGTCAATTCCTATCGCGATCTTCCTAAACTGTATAATCAATGGTGCAGTGTAGTCCGCTGGGAAAAAACAACTCGTCCTTTTTTAAGAGGAAAAGAATTCCTTTGGCAAGAAGGTCATACCGTTCATGCATCGGAACAAGAAGCACGCAAAGAAACCTTGGATATTCTTGAAATCTATCGTCAGTTGGGAGAAGAATTATTAGCGATTCCTTTTGTAACAGGACGTAAAACCGAAAAAGAAAAATTTGCAGGTGCGGAAGAAACATACAGTATCGAAGCACTGATGCATGATGGACAAGCTTTACAAAGTGGAACAACACACTACTTTGGTCAAAATTTCTCCAAAGCCTTTGACATTAAGTTTGCCAATGAAAGTAATACACTTGAATACGCTTATCAAACATCATGGGGTGTATCCACACGCTTAATCGGTGCGGTGATCATGGTTCATGGTGATGATGAAGGATTAGTGTTACCTCCTTATGTTGCACCCACACAAATCATGATCATTCCTATTCAAAGTCAAAAACCAGAAGTAGCTAACGCGGCTCAATCTCTCTATCAAGAACTTAAAAAAGCTGGTTACCGTGTTGCGATCGACGATTCATCGAAAACAGCAGGCTGGAAATTTGCTGAGTATGAAATGAAAGGTTATCCTGTTCGTATTGAAGTGGGTCCACGTGATCTTGAACGTGGTGAAGTGACACTTGTAACACGTCATGATCGAAAGAAACATCTTCTTAATCTCCATGATGTAGAAAAGAAGATGCCACAGATCTTAAAAGACATGCATGATACACTCTACCAACGTGCTTTAGAACATGTGACCAAAAACACCTATCAAGCAAAGACCTATGATGAATTTAAAGAGTATATCAAACGTGGTGGTTATGTTGCGATGAGTATCAGTGGAGAAGACGCTGAAATTCAGATCAAAAAGGATACCACAGCAACCGCTCGTGTGATTCCTTTCGATCAGCATCTGATCACAGAAACGTGTCCAGTAACCGGACAAAAAGCAGTACAAACGGTTTGGTTTGCACGCGCTTATTAAAAATAACAAGACCACATCACACTAAACTGTACCCTATAAAACGGACACTCTAAAAAAGAGACCTTACGTTTTGTAGGGTTTTTTACTTGGTATAATAGAGGAAAGGAAGTGATATGTGATGAGCATCGACAGATTTACACCGGAACAGA
>Ga0209066_10004295_pt1 | contig 15649 bp, 14 predicted proteins | sample All_14_2_FD_187198 | JGI IMG/M metagenome (GOLD analysis project Ga0209066, IMG submission 187198) | Freshwater microbial communities in response to fracking from Pennsylvania, USA - Allegheny Zone_MetaG_DW_15 (SPAdes) (version 2) ...
ATGCGTTGCAGTCCGGCACGGTGGATATTGGCCTGGTCAATAACGGCATGCTCAGCATTGCCGATTTCACACAGCTTGCCGCACATGATCCGAAACGCAACACCGCGATGCTGGATTACAGCCCGAGCGAATTTACCCGTTTCCGCCTGCAGTTTGCGCGCGATGATTCTGGCATCGGCGCGACGGACAACCAGTTATTCCTGCAATACATCTTTAGCCTGGGTGCGCATGGCGCGCACTCTTTCTGATTGGAGCACAGCATGAAACGACTTTTCTTTCTATTCCTCATGACCCTTTCACTGGCGGCCCACGCAGACCTCAAAGTGTTCGCCACGGTGCCCGAATGGGGCGCATTAACCAAGGAAATCGGCGGCAAGCATGCCGATGTATTTACCGCGACGGGCGGCCTGCAAGACCCGCACCATGTCGAAGCCAGGCCATCACTCATTGCCCGTGCGCGCAATGCCGATCTGGTAGTTTCCACCGGCGCGGAACTGGAAGTGGGCTGGCTGCCGGTCATCTTGCGCAACTCGGGCAACCCGCGCGTGCAGCCCGGCCAGCCGGGGAACTTTGAAGCGGCGCGCGCCGTGCGCATGCTCGAAGTACCAACGCGGCTGGACCGCGCGGATGGCGACGTGCATGCGGGCGGCAATCCGCATATCCAGAACGACCCGCGCAACATTCTTAAAGTGGGCGAGGCACTCACTGCGCGCATGGTTCAACTGGACGCAGCAAATGCCGCTGAGTATCAAGCCAACTTCAAAAACTTTACCGAGCGCTGGAAGGCCGCCATCGTCAAATGGGAAGCCAGCGCAGCGCCCTTGCGCGGCATGCATGTGGTCACTCAACACAAGGCCTTCCCCTATCTGTATGACTGGCTGGGCATCGTTGAGGTAGCCACGCTGGAACCCAAGCCCGGCGTCGAACCCGCAGTGTCCTATCTGGCGCAAGTCATGGCTGATGTCGTCACCCAAAAACCGCGCATGGTGATACGCGCGGCGTGGAATTCACCACAGCCTGCCGAGTGGTTCAGCGAACATGCTCACATACCGGCCGTCGTGCTGCCCTTCACGGTGGGCGGCAGCGACCAGGCCAAGGATTTGTTCAGTTTTTTTGATGACACGCTGGCGCAATTGTTGAGGGCCAACAAATGAATGAGTTTGACTGGAGTTTGCTGGCTGCCCCGTTTGCGGCCGGGTTGCTGGTGCTGGCGACACATGTGCCGCTGGGCCGCGAAGTGTTGAAGCGTGGCATCATTTTCATTGATCTCGCCATTGCGCAAGTCGCCGGGCTGGGTGTGATGCTGGCGAAAATGCTGGAATGGAGCCACAGCGAAGCTACTTTGGGTTTAGCCTCCATTGACCCGGCCACGCAAATCACCGCCGCCGCAGCCGCCTGCGCCGGGGCGCTGCTGCTGACCTGGAGCGGCAAGCGCTGGCCGGAAATACAGGAGGCGTTGATCGGCCTGTTGTTTGTCTTTGCCGCATCGGCGGGCATTTTGTTGCTGGCGCATAACCCGCATGGCGGGGAGCATCTCAAGGACATGCTGGCCGGGCAGATTCTCTGGGTGAATTGGTCGCAACTCGCGCTGCCGGCGGTGATTTATGCGGCCATCCTGGTATTCTGGTTTACGCTGCGGCAGCGCTTTGGCGATGGTGGGTTTTATCTGCTGTTTGCATTGACAGTGACATTCTCCGTGCAACTGGTGGGCGTGTTTCTGGTGTTCACCAGCTTGATTGCACCCGCCATCGCCAGCCGGGCGCGCGCAGGGTGGAAGGGCTTGTGCTTCGCGTATGGCGTCGGGGCGCTGGGTTACGCGCTGGGCCTGGCCGCTTCCGCCTGGTGGGATCTGCCTTCCGGCGCGGCGATTGCCTGCGTTTTATGCGCCTTGGCGAGTATCGGACTACGGCTGCGTCCAGTCCGGTAAACTGTGGCCAACAACAGGAGCAACTTGCATGGAGCAATATCACGGCACGACCATCCTTTCCGTGCGGCGCGGCAATCAGGTGGCGCTTGGCGGGGATGGCCAGGTCACACTCGGCAACATTGTCATCAAGGCCACCGCACGCAAGATCAGGCGGCTGTACAACGACCAGATACTGGCCGGATTTGCCGGTGGTACGGCGGATGCTTTCACGTTGTTTGAACGCTTCGAAGCCAAGCTGGAAAAACATCAGGGTAACCTGTTGCGTGCGGCGGTCGAACTGGCCAAGGACTGGCGCATGGACCGCATGCTGCGCCGCCTGGAAGCCATGCTGGCGATTGCCGACCGTGAGCATTCGCTGGTCATCACCGGCAATGGCGATGTGCTGGAGCCGGAATTCGGCATCGTCGCCATCGGCAGCGGCGGCGCGTACGCGCAGTCTGCCGCGCGTGCGCTGCTGGAAAATACCGAACTTGCCCCGGCGGACATCGTCAAAAAATCGCTGGCGATTGCCGGTGATATTTGCATCTATACCAACCAGAATCATTTGATTGAAACACTCGGCTGAGACCGAATTTTATGTCTGCCATGTCCGTAACGTCTGTCATGACCCCGGCTGAAATTGTTTCCGAACTCGACAAGCACATCGTCGGCCAGGCGCGCGCCAAACGCGCGGTGGCCATCGCCTTGCGCAACCGTTGGCGGCGGGCGCAGGTGGCCGAGCCCTTGCGTACCGAAATCACGCCGAAAAACATCTTGATGATCGGCCCCACGGGCGTTGGCAAAACCGAAATCGCGCGGCGGCTGGCGCGGCTGGCGAATGCGCCTTTCATCAAAATCGAGGCGACGAAATTTACCGAGGTCGGTTATGTTGGCCGCGACGTGGATACCATCATCCGCGATCTGGCGGAAATCGCGATCAAGAACGCCCGTGAAGCGGCGATGCGGTCCGTACAAGACCGCGCGAAGGATGCGGCCGAAGAACGTGTGCTGGATATTTTGCTGCCTACCGCAAAAGTCGGCTTTGGCGAGACGGCGGGTGAGGCTTCACCGACAGCAGATAGCACGCGCCAGAAGTTCAGGAAAAAGTTGCGCGAGGGCGAGCTGGATGAGAAGGAAATCGAGATTGATGTCGCTCAGCCAAGCGTGGGCATGGAAATTTTCTCCCCGCCGGGCATGGAAGATTTGACCCAGCAGATTCAGGGCATGTTCCAGCACATGGGCAGCAGCAGGAAGCAAACGCGCAAGATGAAAATCCGCGATGCATTAAAAGCGCTGGCCGAAGAAGAGGCGGCGCAGTTCATCAACGATGAGGAAGTCAAAGCCGAAGCACTGAAAAACGTCGAACAAAACGGAATTGTGTTCCTCGATGAAATCGACAAGATCGCGACCCGCCAGGAAGCCCATGGAGCGGATGTCTCGCGTCAGGGCGTACAGCGTGACTTGTTACCGCTGGTCGAAGGCACGACGGTGTCCACCAAGTACGGCATGATCAAGACCGACCACATCTTGTTCATTGCCAGTGGCGCGTTTCACCTGTCCAAACCGTCGGATTTGATTCCCGAATTGCAGGGCCGCTTTCCGATCCGCGTGGAATTGGATTCGTTGTCGGTGGATGATTTTCAGCGCATCCTGGTGCAGACCGATGCGTGCCTCACGCGCCAGTATCAGGCACTCTTGGCGACCGAAGGGGTGCATCTGGAATTTGCGGCGGATGGCATTCAGCGCCTGGCGGAAATCGCGTTTCAGGTGAATGAAAAAACCGAGAACATCGGCGCGCGACGGCTGTACACGGTGATGGAAAAACTGCTCGAAGACATCTCGTTCGACACAGGTAAACCAGGTGCGGCGCCAATCAGCATTGATGCGGCGTATGTCGATGCGCGACTAGGCGAGTTGGCGAAAAGCGAGGACCTGGCGCGTTATGTGTTGTGATGCGCTGCTGCCATTCGGTGCTTTAACGATGCGCAGGCAGCGTGGACTCCAGCGCGAATAATTCAGCCGCCGTTTCACGACGGCGAATCAGATGCACATGATTGCCGTCCACCATCACTTCCGCCGCACGTGGCCGCGTGTTGTAGTTGGATGCCATGGCCATGCCGTAGGCACCGGCGGAGAGGATGGCAAGCAGGTCGCCTTCAGCCAGCGCGAGATTGCGGTCGTGACCGAGGAAGTCGCCTGATTCGCACACGGGGCCGACGATTTCCCAGCGTTTTTCATCCCTTGCCGCCGTATCACCAGCGCGCCCCGCAGGCTTGAGTCCGTCTCTGGAAAGTGCCCCTGGGGTACCGACTTTTACGATGTCATGAAATGCGTCATACAACGCAGGACGCATCAGGTCATTCATCGCGGCATCCACGATGGCGAAGTTTTTTTCTTCGCCGGGCTTGGTCACCATCACCCGCGTCAATAACAAACCCGCATTGCCCACCAGCGAGCGGCCGGGTTCGAGAATGATATGTTCCTTGCGCTCGGCGAGCTTTCCCAGAATCGGTGCGAGATAGTCGGCAATTGCCGGCGCGGGTTCATCAGCGCAGTATTGAATGCCCATGCCGCCGCCAATATCAATATGCGCGAGCGGGATATTTGCTGCCGCGAGTTGATCCACCAGGGCGAGGACTTTATCCACCGCTTCGGCGGCGGGCGCCGGGTCAAGCAGTTGCGAGCCGATGTGGCAGTCGATGCCCTTTACCACCAGATGCGGCAGCGAGGCGGCGTACTGATACAGCGCAAAGGCGGCGTCAATCGCGATGCCGAATTTTGCGGTTTTGAGGCCAGTGGAAATGTACGGGTGGGTTTTCGGGTCAACGTCGGGATTCACGCGCAGGGAGATCGGCGCGCGCGTGTCAAGTTTTTTGGCGACGGCATTGAGCTGATCCAGTTCACTGGCCGATTCAACATTAAAACAATGGATGCCTGCAGCCAGCGCCGCGCGCATTTCTTCACGCGATTTGCCCACGCCGGAAAAGACGATTTTCTCTGCCTGGCCGCCGGCGGCCAAAACGCGCGCCAACTCGCCCCCGGAGACAATGTCGAAACCCGCGCCAAGATGGGCAAACAGATTCAGAAGCGCCAGGTTGGCATTGGCTTTGACGGCGTAGCAGATCAACGATCGCCCGCCCATGCCATGCATCGCCAGCGTACTGCGATAAGCGGCATAAGCGGCCACCAGCGCAGCGCGGGAATAGACGTAGCAGGGTGTGTCATATTGGTCAGCAATCCCGCTCAACGCGACACCTTCGACATGCAGACCATCGACGCACAAGCTGGTGTGGCTTATGGCGCTCATTGCGCAGTACCTGCTGCCACTTTGTTGCTATCATCCTTGGCTGAAAAAGTCGGCTCTGGTGATACGGCGGCAGTTTTTGTTCTGGCCGGCATTGCGGCATGAACAGGCAAGGTCAAGGGCGTTTTTGTGCCGCAGGCGGCAAGCAGGTTGAGCATCACAAGAACGATTAAAGTGCGAACGATTAAAGTGCGCATGGCAAAAGATGGTTAAAAACAGGCGAAGGATGGTAACACGCGATGGATGAACAGGAATTTATCAACCTGGCGGATGCGGAGTTAGCACGCATTGAAACGGCGTTGGAAGCCGCCAGCGCAGATTCGGATTTCGATCTGGAAACCAAACCCGGCGGCGTACTGGAGATCGAGTGCGCGAACGGCACGAAAATCATCATCAACCGGCATGTTGCCGCACGCGAAATCTGGCTGGCCGCAAAATCCGGCGGCTACCATTTCAGGCCTGTCGACGGGCGCTGGCAAGCAACACGCGATGGCGAAGAACTGCTGGCGGCGATTGCCCGCACGCTGTCAGAGCAGACGGGTGCCAAGGTCAGTCTCTAATTCTTTTTTTCGTCGGGTACGGCGGATTTTTGCGGCTCGATCTTCTCCACCACCTTGGGCTTGGCGTCCACGACTGGCGCGGGGGGCTGTTGCACTTCGGATGCCGGAGCCTCTTCCTCCGGCACCGGCGGCAGGGATTCCTGATAAACCATATCCTTGCCAGTCTTGCCGGAAGAAGGATCACTCGCAGTAATGGTGATCAGTCCCTCGGGCGCCTCCGGCCAGCTTTCGGGAACGCCTTTCAATGCTTGTCCCATGAAGCCGATCCAGATCGGCAATGCGGCAGATCCCCCCGTTTCACCGCTGCCCATGCGGCGAGGGTTATCAAACCCTATCCAGGCGATGCCGACCACTGTGGGCTGGTAGCCGCAGAACCAGGCGTCGACATAATCGTTGGTCGTGCCGGTCTTGCCGGCCAGGTCACCGCGCTGCAATTCCCGCGCCGCACGGGTGGCAGTACCGCGGCGCACGACGTCGTGCAGCATGCTGTCCACCAGCCAGGCATTGCGCGCGTCGATAACACGCAGTGATTCATCACCGGCGATGACTGGCCGGGTAGCCGCCAGCACATTGCCCTTATCATCGAGAATCTGGCGCACGATGTAGGGTTCAATGCGGTAGCCGCCATTGGCGAACACGGAATAAGCAACGAGTTGCTGCCAGGGCGTGACCGAGCCGGCACCCAGCGCCATGGTCAGGTAGGGCGGATGCCTTTCGGCATCAAAACCGAAGCGGGTAATGTAATCCTGTGCATACCGGGGGCCGATGGCGCGCAGCAGGCGGATTGAAACCATGTTTTTGGATTTCGCCAGGGCCGTGCGCAGGGTCATCGGCCCTTCATATTTGCCATCGTAGTTCCGCGGCTCCCAGGCCTGGGAGCCGGTTTCATCGGCGCTGATGGAGATGGGCTCGTCCGGCACCACAGATGCCGGGGTATAGCCTTTTTCCATGGCCGCAGAATAGATAAATGGCTTGAAGCTGGATCCCGGCTGGCGCCAGGCTTGCGTGACATGGTTGAACTTGCTGCGGTTGAAATCAAAGCCGCCGACCAGCGCACGGATCGCCCCATCCACCGGGCTGGCGGCGACAAACGCGGCCTGTACTTCCGGGAGCTGGACAATCTGCCAGCCCTTCACCGTTTTCTGTACGCGGATGATGGCGCCACGGCGCAGGCGTTTGTTCGGTGGCGCCTTGTCACTCAGCATCGGGGCGGCAAACTTGAGTCCGTCCGCCTGAATGTTCAGCACTTCGCCACCACGCAAGTAGGCGCTGACGCGTTGCGGCGAAGCCTCGAGGACAAGCGCCGGCAACAAGTCATCATTGTCGTTGAAATCGCCGAGCAACTCTTCCAGTGCTTCATCCTGCCCGGCGGTGACATTGGCCATGTCGACATAGGTTTCCGCACCACGGTAGCCGTGACGCCGGTCATAATCAAGCACGCTTTTGCGCAGGCTGCGGTATGCCGCCTGCTGGTCGCTGCGGGTGATGGTGGTAATCACCCGATACCCACGGCTGTAAATATCATCGGGAAAGCGCTCGACCGTAATCTGACGTGCCATTTCAGCGACATAATCGGCATGCAGCCCGAAATCACTGGCGTCGTGCTTGACCTGCAAAACCGCCTCCTGCGCTTGCTTTAACTGGTCAGCATTGATGAAGCCCAATTCAAACATGCGCCGCAGCACATAGTATTGCCTGAGCTTGGCACGCTTCGGATTGGCTACCGGATTGTAGGCCGAGGGGGCCTTGGGTAAACCAGCCAGCATGGCCGCTTCGGCCAACGTAATATCTTGCAGGGGCTTGCCGAAATAGATTTGTGCGGCGGAGGAAAATCCATAAGAACGTTGCCCCAGATAAATCTGGTTGATATAGAGCTGGAAAATCTCGCCCTTGGACAGGCTGTGCTCAATCTTGATGGCCAGCAAAGCCTCATACAGCTTGCGCGTCAGGGTTTTTTCGGTGGACAGGAAAAAGTTGCGCGCCACCTGCATGGTGATGGTGGATGCGCCCTGCTGCTTACCGCCGCTGACCAGATTGGCATAGGCCGCACGCAATACACCCAGGGTATCGACACCCGGGTGCTGGTAAAACCGCTCGTCTTCGGCAGCCAGGATGGCCTGTTTCATGACCAGCGGTACTGCCTGGATATGCACGAAATCACGCCGCTCTTCACCGAACTCGCCGATCAGGTAGTTATCGCTGGAATAGATGCGCAGCGGAATTTTTGGCCGGTAATCAGCCAGCACCTCCAGCGAGGGAAGCTGCGGATAGGCGATCACCACCACGATGCCGATCAGTGCTGCAATGCTTAGTACCGCACCACCCAGCAGCAAAAGGATGAACAACACCCAGCGGACGGGCATCGCCAAGGATGGAAAGGGAAGAAAGGTCACAGGAAGGCGGAAAAGAATGAAAAGGACTGCATGATGCATTATATTCATGGCACCAGAATGGCCAATCGATGCCAAGCTTGGTAATAATTTAGCTTTACAGTGAATAACCTTGTTGCTAGTATTTCAAGTAAATTGTGTATATTCCCTGTAGTGCGCTATTTTCAAAGGAAAAATGTTGCAGATCGATATCTCGTCGCTGAAAGCCATTTTTAATCCGCGACTGCGCCCACTGATTGGTTTGGATATCAGTTCGACTGCGGTCAGGATGGTTGAAATGGTTGATGCCGGTAACGGAGAGCCGCGGGTAGAGCGCTACGTGATCGAACCGTTGCCGAAAGGTGCCGTGGTTGATGGCGATATGGCGGGGCTTGAGGCGGTAACCGAGACAATCAAGCACTGCTGGAAACGCATGGGCACATCGACCCGTAATGTTGCGCTGGCGGTGCCCACGGCAACCGTCATCACCAAGAAAATTATCCTGCCTGCCGATCTGCGCGAGCAGGAAATGGAACTACAGGTCGAATCGGAAGCCAACCAGTACCTGCCTTTTGCGCTGGAAGAAGTCAATCTGGATTTCCAGGTTATTGGCCCTTCGCCCACCAACCCCGGTGAGGTGGAAGTATTGCTGGCCGCGTCACGCAAGGAAAAGGTCGAAGACCGGGTGGCCGTCGCCGAAATGGCGGAACTAAAGCCGGTGGTGGTGGATATCGAAGCCTATGCAATCCAGGCAGCATACGAGCTGGTGGTCAGGCAACTCCCCCAAGGTGGCCGGGGACAAATCGTCGCCCTGATGGATATTGGTGCATCGGCTACGAAGGTGACCATCATGAAAGACGACCAGCAATTGTATGGACGTGAGCAGGCATTTGGCGGGGCGCAACTGACCGACGAAATCATGCGCATCTATGGCTTGAGTCCGGAGGAGGCCGAAAACATGAAGTATTCGGGTACCCCGCCGGATAATTACGCGGCAGAAATTCTCCACCCGTTTGTTGAAAATCTGACTCAGGAGGTCACCCGGGCGCTGCAGTTTTTCTTCACCTCGACCCCATACAATGAAGTGCATCACATCGTTCTTGCAGGCGGGGCTGTGCTGGTTCCCGGGGTGGTGGAAAGCGTAGCCCAGCGGACCAACATCCATACCTTGCTGGCGGACCCTTTTGCCGGGATGGCGATCTCGCCCCGCATCCGCGCCAGGCAATTGGCGGCGGATGCCCCTTCGTTGATGGTGGCGTGCGGCCTTGCCCTGAGAAAGTTCGACCGATGATCAAAATCAATCTCCTGCCCCATCGGGAGGCTGCGCGCCGTGCCCGGCGGCAGCAGTTTTACGCCCTGATAGGACTGGTCTCAGTGCTGGCAGGCGTTATCTGGTTCCTCGGTTTTAGCATCATCAGCCGTCAGATTGATGTGCAAACCGCCAAGAACGATTTTCTCAAGCAGGAAATTTCTCTTCTCGACAAGGATATTGCCGAGATCAAGAAGCTCAGGAGCCAAACCGATTCCCTGCTGGCCAGAAAGCGGATCATTGAAGCCCTGCAAGCCAACCGGACAGAAACAGTGCATCTGTTCAATACACTGGCCAAGTACGTTCCAGAAGGCATTTATCTGCGCAGCCTGGTACAGACAGGACAAAAAATTGCACTCGTCGGCATTGCCCAGTCGAATGCCCGCATAACGACCTTGATGAATAATCTTGATGAGTCGCCATTGCTGGAAAACTCAACCCTGATTGAAACCAAGGCGGACATAGTCGGCAACCGGCGCCTCAATGCTTTTAGTATCAATACTTATGTCACTCGTCAGGTAACGGAGAACACGGCGATCTCACCACGAAGAGGGAAGAAATGAAGCTGTCTGACCTGTTCAGCAAAAAACATGCGCCTGCCGGAGATCACATACCGAAAGCTGAAGCAGCGCCGCCAAAAAAGCCGCTGCTTGACTTTAAACAGCTAGCTCAGGATTTTAATACGCTAGACCCCAAAGATCCTGGCCTTTGGCCTCTGGCGCCCCGGGTTGTCATCTTGCTTGGTCTGCTTGTGGTTTTGCTTGGCGCCGCCTGGTGGTTTGGCTGGAAGGTGCAACTCGAAGAACTGGATGCACAAAAAAATCAGGAAAACAGCCTGAAAGAGGAATGGGTGAGCAAGAAAACCCAAGCGGTCAATCTGGAAGAATATCGTCGGCAACTAGCCGAAATTGACCGCTCATTCGGTGCACTGTTGCAGCAATTGCCTGACCGTTCCGAAATGGGCGACTTGCTGGTGGACATCAACAAAGCGGCGCAAAGCCGGGGCTTGTCCGTTGAACTATTCAAGCCTGGCGGTGAGGCGGTGAGGGATTTTTATGCCGAAGTACCGATAACCTTGACGCTGATCGGCAGTTACCATGACATTGGTGCATTTACGGGTGACATTGCCAAATTGCCGCGAATTGTCACACTTAACGATATTAATCTAGCACTTGCTCCCAATAATAAAGATGGGGGTCTGATTCTCAAGACGACGGCAAAAACTTTCCGCTATCTGGATCAGGAGGAATTGGCCAGACGTAATGCCAAAAACAAGAAGGCGAGAAAAAAATGAAATACCTTCTTCTTCCCCTGTCTTGTCTTTTTTTGCTAGCTGGTTGCGCGTCCGAAGAGCATCAGGACATCAGGGAATGGATGCAGGAACAGGCAAAAGATATGCGTGGCCGGGTGGCGCCATTACCTGAAATCAAACCTTTCCCACCGGTAGCTTACGAAGGGGGATCGCTGCTTTCACCATTTGCTTCCGGCAAAATCGTTACCGTGGATGCATCCCTGGATAAAACCGCCCCAGACCGCAATCGGCCACTACAACCGCTGGAAAGCTTCCCATTGGAGGACTTGAAAGTGGTGGGCATCATTTTGTCAGGCAAGTCGCCCTATGCCTTGATTCAGACCCCGCCACCGAACAAGCCCAAGGATGTGCGGGTGGGCGAATATATTGGCCAGAATTTCGGCAAAATTACGGCGATCGATAAAGACGGGGTCACGGTGCGTGAAACCGTCAAGGATATTAATGGGGCATGGGTTGAGCAGGAGAAAACGCTTTCCGTGTCTAAACAAGGAGCACCTTGATGATGAAAAAAATATATCTTCTTGCTGTGGTTTTGACGGGTTTGGGGATCGTTTGGACTGGCGGAGCCACGGCTGCCGAAAACTCGATCAAGCAGATCCAGGTTCGGCAAGAGGGCGACCAGATTTTGCTCAAGGTGCAGATGTCGGTTCCACTGAAATCCCTGCCAGGCAATTGGAGCGTGGTTGAGCCGCCACGTGTGGTGTTCGATTTTCCCGAGACCGACAACCAGTCAGGGCAGGCGTCCCAGAAAGTCATGGCCGGAGACCTCAAGAGTCTGAATCTGGTGCAAACCGACAAACTGACAAGGCTGGTTTTGAATCTTTACCGGCCAACCAAATTCTCGACTGAAATTGTTGGCGATGCCTTGTTCATCAAACTGCAGGCGCAAACGATCGCGTCCGGTCAGGAATCCGCACCCAGCATCTATCAGCCGGTAGCCGACAAGACCAGCGCAATTGCTGCCGATACCGCAGCCATCCGCAATATCGCCTTCCGCCGGGGTACGGAAGGGGAAGCCGTGATCACCATCGACCTGACCGATGGCTCGGTGCCGATTGATATACGCCGTGCGGGCAATGGGGTGAGCGTTGAACTGCGCGATGTGGAGTTGCCGGAGCGCTTGCGCAACCGCCGTGATGTCAACGACTTCGCGACACCGGTAACAACCATCAACTCCCGTGCGGTGGGCAACCTGACACGTATGGACATCGCTGCCCGTGGCCGCTGGTTTCACCAGGCGCGCGTGACCAACAACCAACTCACCATCGAAATCAAGCCAATTCCTGCGGATGACGCCAACAAACTCGTGCAGTCCGGACAGGAAGGTCAAAGAGTGTCCATCAACTTTTTTGATGCCGATGCCACCATGGTATTGCGCACGCTCGCCGAAATATCCGGCAAGAATGTGCTGATTGACCCATCACTCAATGGTCGGCGAATTACCGTTAATCTCGACAACCTGCCTTATGACCAGGCGCTTGAAATTGTCATGTCGCAAGTCAATGCCGCGATGCGGGTGCGTAACGACGTCGTTGTGTTTGGTGACCGGGCCGCATTGCAAAAGCGTGATCAGGATATGGCTGACGAAGCAGCACGGGCGAACGATACGGCACCGCTGGTGACGGAAACTTTCAAACTCAACTATGTCAAAGCGGCGGATGTGGTTTCCTTGGTGAATAGCGGTTTTAGTCAAGCCGCTCCCGCTACCGCGGCTCCCTCTCGCACTGCTTCAGATGGCGCAACGCCATCTGCAAGCGCTGGGGGCAGCGGCAACAAGTCAGGAATGCTCTCACCGCGCGGAAGCATCTCGTCGCATGCGACCAGCAACCAGGTTTTCGTCAATGATATTGCCTCCGCAGTCGAAGCCATCCGCGAGGTCATCCTTACCATCGACATACCGCCCAGGCAAGTGATGATCGAGGCGCGTATCGTTGAGGCTTCGACCGGATTTTCAGATTCTCTGGGCGTGCGGCTGAAGTATTTTGGCAACGGTGTTGCCTCACCAGGGGGTGGCATCAAGGGTTCCCTGGGGACGACCGCTGCGGGAAATTTCAGCAACGTGGATGCATTCGGGGCGCCTGCCGTACCGTCACTGATCCGCACCACAACTCAGGGCTTCGGCACCAATTTCAACACGTCGGGTACCACGGCGATCAATCTGTTGCTGTTCAACAGCGCAGCCACCCGGTTGCTCTCGCTGGAGCTGCTGGCGGCGGAATCCGACGCCAAAAACAAGACAATTTCCGCGCCTCGTGTGGTCACTCAAGACCGCAAGAATGCGAAGATTGACAACACGCAGCAGGTTACCCTGCTGGTTGGCGTCAACGCGCAAACCGGCTTGCCCATCTATCAAACTTATGCGGCTCCGCTGACGCTGGATGTTACGCCGTCCATCACACCGGACAACAAGATTGGCATGGAGCTGAAGATAACCAAAAGCACCATCACCAATGCCTCGACCGGCAGCCTGGATACCAATACGCTGAACACCAATGTGATTGTCGATAACGGCGGCACGGTGGTGATCGGCGGGTTCGCCCGTGACAATGACATCAGCACGGAAGAGCGCGTGCCATTCCTGGGCGACCTGCCCTATGTCGGCTTTCTGTTCAAGGCCAAAACGCGTAATCAGACGCGCTCCGAGTTGCTGGTCTTCATCACGCCACGGATTGTCACTGATAACTTGGCGCAACGGTAGATAGCAACTTCAACAAGATCAAGGGCCGCACTCTCGGCTCCTGATCTTTGCGCTGCTACAATTCGCCTGTGAATCCCAGCGAAAACATCTATCTGGTGGGTATGCCCGGCGCCGGCAAATCGACCGTGGGCCGTCATCTTGCGCGCCGCTTGCACCGCCAGTTTGTCGATGCCGACCATGAAATAGAAGTGCGGACCGGCCTCAGGATCCCGGTAATTTTCGAGACTGAAGGCGAGACGGGATTTCGCGACCATGAGTCCCGCGTACTGGCCGATCTGGCGCAGCAATCCAATCTGGTGGTGGCAACTGGTGGTGGCGCAGTGATCAGGCCGGAGAACCGGGCTGAGTTGAAAAAAAACGGCATGGTCATTTATTTGCGGGTAGCGCCGCGCGTACTTTTCGAGCGCACCCGGCAAGACACCAATCGGCCTTTACTGCAGGTGTCGAATCCCCTGATGCGGATTGAAGAACTCTTTGCCCAGCGCGACCCGTTGTATCAGGATGTGGCGGATTTGGTGATGACCAGTGGCGGCGGCAGCGTTTTTCATCTGGTGACGCAAGTCGAGCGCGAGTTACGCAAACGATGCGTCGCCTGAATGTCACCCTGGCTGAACGCAGCTATCCGATCCTGATCGGCAGCGGCTTGTTGCGGCAAGCTGCAACCATCAAATCCCATCTGCGTGCGCCACAGGTCGCGGTGGTCAGCAATACCGCCGTGGCGCCCCTGTACCTCGATGCATTGATCGACGGCTTGCAAAAAGTCGGCGTTGGCACCACGGTGATCATCCTGCCGGATGGCGAAGAATTCAAAACCTGGGAATCACTTAACGTCATCTACGATGCACTGCTCTCCGCGCGTTGCGACCGCAGCACGACGCTGATTGCGCTCGGCGGCGGTGTGATTGGCGACCTGACTGGATTCGCCGCCGCGACCTATCAACGCGGCATACCCTTCATCCAGATTCCAACGACCTTGCTGGCACAAGTGGATTCTTCCGTCGGCGGCAAGACGGGCATCAACCATCCGCGCGGCAAGAACATGGTGGGCGCCTTCTGGCAGCCAAAACTGGTGCTGGCCGACACCGACACGCTGAATACGTTGCCCGCACGCGAACTCTCGACGGGACTGGCGGAAGTCATCAAATACGGCCTGATCCGCGACCTGCCGTTTCTGGAATGGCTTGAAGGCAACATGGAACGCCTGATGGCGCGCGACGCCGATGCGCTGGCGCATGCGATTGAACGCTCCTGCGCCAACAAGGCTGAAGTGGTTGCCGCTGACGAGTTTGAAACCGCCAAAGAAGGCGGCCGTGCGTTGCTTAACCTGGGCCACACCTTCGGCCATGCGATTGAAACCGGCATGGGCTACGGCGCCTGGCGGCATGGCGAGGCAGTCGCTGCCGGCACGGTCATGGCAGCCGATCTGTCATGCCGCCTTGGCTGGTTGTCGGCCGCAGATGTCGGGCGTGTGCGTGGTTTGTTGCAGCGCGCCGGCTTGCCTGTCAGCGGACCGGCGCTTGGTGCTGAACGTTACTTGGAACTGATGGCACACGATAAAAAAGTCATCGCCGGGCGCTTGCGTCTGGTGCTGCTTAAATCCTTGGGTGAAGCCGTCACTTATGCAGATGCGCCGCGCGAGGCCATCGAGGCCACATTGCATGCCTGCTGCGATGGCTGAACTCGCACCTTATGCGGTCACCGACGCTGTCAGCCGCGGACGACAGATTGGCGAACCCCGCCCTACCGCGCGCAGCGAGTTTCAGCGCGACCGCGACCGAATCGTGCATTCCACGGCTTTCCGCCGTCTTGAATACAAAACGCAGGTGTTCGTTAACCACGAGGGAGATTTATTCCGCACCCGCCTGACGCACAGCATCGAAGTGGCGCAAATCGCGCGCTCGATTGCCCGTGCATTACGCCTGAACGACGACCTGGCGGAGGCCATTTCGCTGGCCCACGACCTTGGGCATACGCCCTTTGGCCATGCCGGCCAGGATGCCTTGAACGAATGTATGCAGCCGTATGGCGGTTTCGAACACAATCTCCAGTCGCTGCGCATTGTCGAACTGCTGGAACAGCATTACGGCGCATTTGATGGCCTGAACCTGATGTTTGAAACGCGCGAAGGCATACTCAAACACTGCTCTCCCGCCCGTGCACGCACGCTGGGCGAGCTTGGCCAGCGCTTTCT
>Ga0209066_10004296_pt1 | contig 15645 bp, 11 predicted proteins | sample All_14_2_FD_187198 | JGI IMG/M metagenome (GOLD analysis project Ga0209066, IMG submission 187198) | Freshwater microbial communities in response to fracking from Pennsylvania, USA - Allegheny Zone_MetaG_DW_15 (SPAdes) (version 2) ...
GGCCACGATCTCGCTGCCCGTGTCGAAGACCTCGTCGCCGGGATGGAAGACGTCCGGGTCTTTGTGTTTGCCGCTCATCTTCAGGCCGCTCTCGGCCATCTTGTAGATAACGGCGCCCTTAGCGTCGGTGACCTGCAGGTAACTGATGTATTTGAACCGGTCGAAACTCTGCAGTATCTCCTTGAGCCGCTGGGTGTTGCCGGTTTTCAGGTAATGGGATGAAATTTCCGAGATGAAGCCCGAGAGATAGTCAGTCCTGTCCTGCGTGCGTTCCAGCATGGCCTGGCGCAGGCCCAGCGTGCGCTCCACTACCATCACCAGTGAAAAAGTCAGGCTCAGGGCTGACAGCGCTATCAGCATCTTTACGCGCAGTTTCATTCTTGTCTCCTTGAAGAGGCGGTAAACTTTAGCAGCCGCAGCACTTCAGCCTGCGCGGCGACGTAGTAGGCGGCCGCGGAGCCGGCCCGCCGGCCCACCCGCACCGTGACGCCCCTCGCCGCCAGCGCTGCGAACATATCCTCGTCGGTGAGGTCGTCCCCGACGGCTATCGCCGCCTTCGCGCGCAGCTTTTTGGCCAGCAGGACCACGGCGTCACCCTTGTGCGGCGCCCCGGCCGGGCGAAGTTCGAAAACCTTGTGGCCGCGGCTCCAACGCAGGGCTTCGCCGCCCGCCGCGGTCAGCGCCCGCATGCGCGCGAAAAAACCGGCGCGGTAGGCGGGCTTGAGGTTGCGGTAGTGTACGCTTACTGAAAAAGACTTATCCTCCACCAGCACCCCGGTGCCCTCCGGGAAGCGCTCGCGCAGGTCGGCCGCGGCGGCGGCCAGGCAGCGGCGGGAGCGGGCCGCTCCTGAGTCCCGCCAGGCCAGTCCCGGCCCCCTGATTTCCATACCGTGGTTCCCCCCGTAATAGAGCCTGCGCAGCCCCACCAGCCTGCGCACATTGGGCAGCGCCCGGCCGCTCAGGATAAAGACGCTGACGCCGGGCCGGGCCGCCAGTTCGCGCAGGGCCGTCCTGAACTCCGGGCGCAGACGGGCCTGCCCCGGCGTCTCCGCCAGCGCGGCCAGGGTGCCGTCGAAGTCGAGCGTTACTAGCAGCCTGCCCGCCGCGAGCCTGGCCGCTATTTCCGGCGCGTGTTTCCAGAACGGCTTCATTCTAGACTCCCGTGAAGCTGTCCATGCGCAGCTTCATCAGTTCCTCGGTCAGGTTGGCGGCCCATTTGTAGATGTTGTTGTCGTGTATCTCCTGGCGCATGCGCGTCATGCGCTCCTCCACCTCGGCCTTGGGCATCACGAGCGAGTAGTAGATGGCGTCGGCCATCTGCTCGATGTCGTACGGGTTCACTATCAGCGCGTCCTTGAGGTCGCGCGAGGCGCCGGCGAAGCGGCTGAGGATCAGCACGCCGCGGTGGTCGTCGCTGGCCGCCACGAACTCCTTGGCCACCAGGTTCATCCCGTCGTGCAGCGACGTTACCAGGCAGACGTCGGCGATCTTGTAGTACTTGGTGATCTCCTTGTGGTCGTGGTGCTTCTCCAGGAAGACTATGGGCTTCCAGTCCTTGGCCTTGAAGCGCCAGTTGATGCGGTCCACCTCGGCGTGCAGCTCGGCGAGGAAACGGTGGTACTGCGGGATATGGGTGCGGCTGGGCGCGCCGATCTGGATGAAGGTGAACTTCTTCACGTAGTCGGGGTATTTCTCCAGGAAGCGCTCCACCGCCTTTACGCGCTCCAGCATGCCCTTGGTATAGTCTATGCGGTCCACGCCTACGGCGATCTTTTCGGCCTTGATGCCGAGGTCCTTGAGCACCGCCGCCGCATCCGGCTTCTCGGGCAGCTGTCTGGCCTCCCGGTCCGGCTGCGTGAAGTCCACGCTGATCGGGAAAGGCTTGACCAGGGTGATATGCCCCTCCTTCTGCACCGAGAAATGCTCCCAGTCTATGCGCGACTCTATGGTGCGGTCTACGGTGTCGAGGAAGTTGTTGCAGTAGAACTGCGTCTGGAAGCCTATCAGGTCGGCGCCGAGCAGGCCCATCACCAGCTCTTTCTGCCAGGGGCAGATGCCGAAAGTCTCGGGGTTGGGCCACGGGATATGCCAGAACACCGCCACGCGGGCGTCCGGGCGCGCCGCCTTGATCATGCCGGGCAGCAGGGTGAAGTGGTAGTCCTGGATCAGGATAGCCGGCTCCTTAACGCCTTCTATCTCCTCGAGCACGGTGTCGCAGAACTTCTTGTTGACGGCATAGTAGTGCTCCCAGTCCTCCTTGCGGAAGATGGGGCGGATGTGGGCGATGTGGCAGAGCGGCCAGATGCCCTCGTTGGAGAAGCCGTAGTAGTAGCCGTCCTCCTCCTCTTTGGTCAGCGCTATGCGGCGCAGCGTGTAGGCCGGCTCCTCCGGCGGCACCTTGATGCGGTTCTGCTCGTCGGTCACCTCGAAGTCGGCGTCGCCGCTGCCGTGGGCTATCCATGTGCCCCCGGCCGCCCGGAGTATCGGGTCCAGCGCCGTCACCAGGCCCCCGGCCGGGACTATGGCCTTTATCTCCTTGCCCTCGCGCAGGTGCATGTACGGCTCCCGGTTGGAGACCACGAACAGCGGGCGCCCTTCCATCTTGATCTTTATCAGTTCCTTTAGCCGCTCCGGGGTCCACAGGGATTCTCCCTCCTGCCGCAGGCGGGCCTCTTTCTGAGCGGCGTTCCTGGCCGCCTGCAGGTTCTTGGCCAGCGTGGTGGCTTCCCTGGCTATCGGCGCGAAGATGTCTCCTTTCATCGGCGGCGTCTGGCCCTGCTCTTCGCCGATACGGAGCTTCTTCATCCAGTCCGCCATCTGCGCTATCGGGTCTACGAGGTTCCAGCGCACCAGGAGCAGCGTCACCAGCGAGATCAATATCATCTGGGCCAGCAGGCGCAGCAGCGTGCGCTTCCAGATGCGGAACAGCTCGTAGTCTATGTGCGAGACGTTGGTCAGCAGGGCCGCCCTGGCTTTCTGCGCGCTCCCGAACGGCAGTTCCGCCGGGTAGAGAAAGACTTTGCGGTTCCCGAAGAGGAATTCCCCCTCCTCGCCGGCGGCCAGCAGCGGGGCTATCTGCTTCTCGCGGCCGGCCAGTTCCGGGGCTATCCCCGTGGAGGCCGCCAGCAGCGAGCCGTCCTCGGCGTAAACCGCCAGGCCCTCCAGGCGCCGCTGGTTCTGCAGCCGGTCGGCGAGCTTCTGCAGGCCGCCGATATTGCCGGCCTCCAGGTCGTGGCGGGCGCCGTCCTTGAGGCTTTCCGCCACCAGGGCCGACTGCGCCCTGACCTCGGAGTAGAGCTTTACTTTTTCCTGCCGGACATGGAACCAGGCCGAGACCAGCGCCACGCTTACCACCACGACGATCAGGGAGAGTATCAGGCGAAGTGTAATTCTCATTATTGTTCCTTGCTGAGGGGCTATTTTCCGAATTGGTATGAAACGTAAAGATTGGCGGCGTAGAGCGCAGCCAGTATGAGCGAGGCGACGCTCAGGCGTTTGAAGTGGTGTTTGCTTTCCACGGCCAGCGCCCCCAGGGCGATTACCTGCATTATGACCGCCAGGCCGGACATGACCATCGTGGACATGGCGTCACCGAAAGACGCGCTGGTGAAGATCCGGTTCCCGGCCAGCAGACTGGCGGCAGCCAGCACTACCAGCACGAACGCGTTGGCCCCCAGCACGTTGCCCACGGCCAGGTCATATTCCTTCTGGCGGGCGCAGGCCAGGGCGTTCGTGATCTCGGGCAGACTGGTGACTATCCCCAGCATCGTGGCCCCGGCGAAGGTCGCGGCCAGGCCGTAATGGTCGCTGAGCCGGTGGACCGCGCTGCCCAGGTACATGGCCGCGACGACGATGATGCCGGCCGCCACGGCGTACGCCGCAAGGATGCCCCACATGGGGAAACCCGAGAAGACCGTGGGGACGACCATTTCCTTGTCGAAGGACTGCCTGGCCATGCGGAAAAGCACGAACTGTCCCACTCCGTAAAGAAGTATTATGCCCGCGGGGGCCGCCAGCAGGACCAGCGGGGAAAAGGGGATGCCGCCCGTGCTGCCGGCCATGCCCAGCGAGAGGCCGGCCATCAGTACGCCCATCATGGCCGTTCCCAGCAGGCCGGTGGCCAGGTGGCTTTTGGAAAGCTTGCCGCCGTAGAGGGGCTCCGGGGCGGCCGCGTCCACCAGGACGAGTATGAAGAGGTTGAAAATAATGCTGCCCAGTATGCCGCCGAGGGCCAGGCCATAGGCCCCTTCCAGCGTTACGGTGATGGTCGTGACCAGTTCGGGCAGCGTGGTGGCGAATGAGAGCAGTACGGCCCCGGCCCAGGCGCGGCCCAGGCCGAGCCTCTCGCCGAGCTCGCCGCTGATCCTGCCTATGGCTATGCCGGCCCCCACTACGAAGAGCGCGGAAACCGCGAAAATTGTCCAGTCGTTTGTCGGCATATCTATCCCCCGGAACGACGGCAGTCTGGCGCCGCAAAAAAAATAGCCGCCTTCCGGTATAACCGGAATGGCGGCCCGACCACTCCCAACCTCCGGAGCTTTCTCCGGACCCATTTGAATTATTCTAACATTTTAATCCGGAACCCGGAAGCCGTTTTTTTGCGTATATTTGTATAATTTAGCCGGCGCCATGAACACTGAAATAATACTCGTAGTAGTCAGTTCCATCGTACTCGTCTCTTACCTCTTCGATATGTTCTCGGGGCGCACGCGGCTGCCTTCGGTGGTGCTGCTGATCCTCTCCGGCCTGGCGCTGCGCCTGCTCTCCGACTGGACCGGTTACGCTATCCCGTACCTGGGCTACGTGCTGGCCCCCCTGGGCACGGTCGGTCTGATATTGATCGTGCTGGAGGCCGGCCTGGATCTCGAACTTAACCCCGGTAAAACTTCGCTGATAAAAAAAAGCCTGCTCTCGGCGGCGGCGGGGCTGGCGCTTTGCCTGGCGGGCATCGCCGGCGTCTACATGCTGCTCTTCGGGGCCCCTGCCCGGGTGGCGCTGATCAACGCCCTGCCGCTGGCCATCATCAGCAGCGCCATCGCTATCCCGGGGGCCAGGCTCTTCTCCGAAACCCGCCGCGAATTCGTCACCTACGAGAGTTCCTTTTCGGACATACTGGGCATCCTGGTTTTTAACTTCCTGGCGCTGAACTCCTCGTTCGGAGCGGGTTCCGTCCTTTCGTTCGGCTTCGAGATCTTCGTGACCATTCTGCTCTCGCTTTTCTTTTCGCTGGGCCTGACCGCCCTGGTCGAGCGAGTCAACCACCAGGTCAAATACCTGCCGGTCTTCGCCATCCTGCTGCTGGTCTACGCCACCGCTAAACTGATGCATTACTCCCCGCTGATCCTGGTGCTGGTGTTCGGCCTCTTCCTCAACAATATCACCCTGTTCATCCGCGGCAACATGCGCTTCTATTTCAGCCTCGACAAGATAGGCGCGGAGGTGCGCCAGTTCAAGAGCGTCATCTCTGAGACGACGTTCGTGATCAAGACCTTCTTCTTCGTGCTGCTGGGCTATACGGCGGACATCCCCAGGCTGCTGGACCGGTCCGCGCTGGCGGTGGTGCTGCCGGTGCTGCTCGTGGTTTACGCGTCCAGGGCGCTGCCGTTGCGCCTGCTCTGGCCGGCGCCCACGGCCGCCGCGCTTACCTACGCGGCCCCGCGCGGCCTGATAACGATACTGCTTTTCATGGGTATTCCCGCCGAGATGCGCATCGCGCTGATCCCCGACAGCGTGCTGCTCTGGACGATACTGCTGACGGCGCTGGTGCTGACCTGGGGCGTGTTCAAGCACTCCGGGGATAAGGAACCGCCGCCACTCCCGGCCCGGGCCGACCAGGCCTGAAATAAGAAAGCCCGGCTGCCCGGGCTTTCTTATTTCCTGGTCCGCGCCTCCCGTTCCTTCTCCCGGGCGAGGCGTTCCAGCAGGAAGGCGCGCTCGTCGCCCTTATGCGGGCGCAGCAGCGCCGGGGTAAGGATAACGTCGGGGATAGCGAGGGCCGCCGGTTCCGGCGGCTTGCGCGAGGACACGCTGATCTTGATGCCGCTGTGCGGCAGGGTGAAGGTTTCCTGCGGGCGGTAGGTGTCGCGAGGGCCGCCGCTCTCCTCTCCCAGCAGTTCGGCGGCGCCCAGCGCGCGCAGGCGCGCGGCCAGCAGCGCGGCGGCGTTGGCGGTGCCCGGGCCTATCAGCAGCTTGACCCGGCCCTTGAAGATCTCGTCCTGCCCCCTCGCCGGCGAGCCGGCGCCGGCGGCCAGGTAGCCGAGCAGGTAGGAGGCGGCGCGGGCGTCGGTGCCGGCGTTGCGGCGCAGGTCCAGCACCAGGGCGCTTACCCGCTGGCGCCGCAGCCCGGCGAAGACCGCGTCGCAGGCCTTGCGCCAAGCCCTGCTGTATTCGGCCGCCGGCAAATCCACCCAGGCCACCCCGCGCGATACCACTACCCTGGGCCTGGCGTTTTCCTGCGTGCCGGCGAGGCGGCGGAATTCCCAGGCCGAAATCAGCGGCGTCTCTTTGGCCCGCACTTTGCCGTCCGGCGTCCTGAACCGCAGCCGCACGGACTGCTTTCCCTCCAGCAGCCCGGAAATGTCCCACCAGAAGCCCTGCTCGGCGCAGAAAGCCGCCCGGCGGTAGCGCTCGTCGGCGGCCGATACCCGCTCCAGCAGCGGGGCCATGAAGATTTCTAACGGCGAGCCGTCTATGTGCGTCACTTCGGTCCCGGCCAGTTCTCCGTCTACGGCGGCGTCGACGACGAACCTGCCCAGCCTGTAATCCACGGTGAAGGGCGGGTACTTGAGCTCCGGGGCCTTCCAGCGGCGCGGCGGCCGCCAGAGCGGGCGTGTATTGGCATCCCCCATACCGGCGCCGGCTTTGTAGAGCAGGTAGGCCAGGTCCCTGACCGTAATGCGGCCGAACTCGTCCAGGCGGACGCCCGCCTCTTTGTGCGCGGCGCGCCTGAGCCCGTCCCAGGGCTCCGGGGGAAGGCCGGCGCGCGGCAGCGGGTGCGCTTTGTCTATTTTGGAGAAGAAGACGTCTATGTCGGCGGCGGCCTCTCGACGGGTGAGGCGCTCTTTCTGCAGGTAGGGGGAGTTCAGCACGGCGCTGCCGCCCAGGTAGACCGCGGCGCAAAACAGCAGCACCGCCGCTATGTCCCTGGCGGCCGCCAGCCTGCGCGCTGTCTCCGGGGTTCTGTTCACGGCTTACCTGGCCGCACGATAGCGGCGTATGAGCGTGTTGGTGGAGGAGTCGTGCCTGAGTTCCGGCTCGTCCTGGGCTTCCAGCTCGGGGGCTATGCGCCCTGCGAGGGCCTTGCCCAGTTCCACCCCCCACTGGTCGAAGGGGCCCACCTGCCAGATCATGCCCTGGGTGAAGACTGAGTGCTCGTAGAGCGCCACCAGGCGGCCCAGCGCCGCGGGCGTCAGCTCGTCGAGGAGCATGGTGGTGGAAGGGCGGTTGCCCTCGAAAGTCTTGTGCGGTACCAGCCAGTCCTTCACGCCTTCGGCCTTTAGTTCTTCCACGGTCTTGCCGAAGGCTAGCGCCTCGGCCTGCGCGAAAACATTGGCCATGAGCAGGTCGTGGTGGCGGCCCAGCTTATGGTGCGTCTTCGAGAAGGCTATGAAGTCGCAGGGAATGAGCTTGGTGCCCTGGTGTATGAGCTGGTAGAAAGAATGCTGGCCATTGGTGCCGGGCTCGCCCCAGTAGACCTGGCTGGTCTGGTAATCCACGGCGCGGCCGTCGGTGGTGACGCGCTTGCCGTTGCTCTCCATGGTCATCTGCTGCAGGTAAGCCGGGAAGCGCTTGAGGTATTGCTCGTAGGGCAACACGGCTATGCTTTGCGCGCCGAAGAAGTTGTTGTACCAGATGCCGAGCAGGCCCATCAGCGCCGGGATGTTCTCCTCGAAGGGGGCCGTGCGGTAATGTTCGTCCATCTCGTGCGCCCCGGCGAGCATCTCCCTGAAATGCTCCGGGCCTATGGCTATCATCGTCGAGAGGCCGATGGCCGAGAACATGGAGTAGCGGCCGCCCACCCAGTCCCAGAAGCCGAACATATTGGCGGTGTCTATGCCAAAGGCCGAGACCTTGGCGGCGTTGGTAGAGACGGCCACGAAGTGCTTGGCGATAGCGGCCTGGTCCTTGAGCGACGCGAGCGCCCAGTCGCGGGCGGTGCCGGCGTTGGCCATGGTCTCCTGCGTGGTGAAAGTCTTGGAGGCTACGATAAAGAGCGTCTCTGCGGGGTCGAGATCTATGACGGCCTCGGCGAAGTCCGCGCCGTCGACGTTGGAGACGAAGCGGAAAGTCAGGTCCCGCTGGCTGTAATGTTTGAGCGCCTCGTAGGCCATCACGGGCCCGAGGTCCGAGCCGCCGATGCCGATGTTGACGATATTCTTTATGGCCTTGCCTGTATGGCCTTTCCATTCCCCCGCCCGCACCTTGCCGGCGAACTGCTCCATCTTCTCCAGTACCGCGTGCACCTGCGGCACAACATTTTCCCCGTCCACCACTACGGTGGCGTTCCTGGGAGCGCGCAGGGCGGTGTGCAGCACGGCGCGGCCCTCGGTGATATTGATCTTCTCCCCGGTGAACATGGCCTCTATCTTCTCCCGCAGGCCGGCGGCTTCGGCGAGGTCGCAGAGATGGTTCACGGTCCCGGCGGTGACGCGGTGCTTGGAATAGTCGAAGTAGACCCCCGCCGCCTCGACCTTGAATTTCTCGCCGCGCCGCGGATCGGCGGCGAACAGCTCGCGCAGCTGAACGCGGCTTACTTTCTCGTAGTGGCCTTCGAGGGCCTTCCACGCGGGCAGGCTCTTGAGCGGAATGTTATCAGCCATGGTTTTTTCCTTATTTGTTGAGCGCGCGCTTGAATTCTTTGGTCAGCGCGGGCACCAGTTCGTTGACGTCGCCCACTATGCCGTAAGTGGCCACCTTGAAGATGGGCGCGTCGGGATCCTTGTTGATGGCCACGATGGTCTTGGACGACTGCATGCCTATCAAATGCTGGATCTGGCCGGAGATGCCGCAGGCGATGTAGAGCTTGGGCACCACGGTCTTGCCGGTCTGGCCTACCTGGTGCGAGTAAGGTATCCAGTCGGCGTCCACGGCGCTGCGGGTAGCGCCCACGGCGCCGCCCAGCACTCGCGCCAGCTCCTCGAGCCGGGCGAAGTTCTCCTTCGAGCCCATGCCGCGGCCGCCGGCCACTATGATGTCGGCCTCGGAGATGTTCACCGTATTGGCGAGTTCTTCCACAACTTCGAGCAATTTGGTCCTGGAGGCGAAGGTCTCCTCCGGGTAGACGTTGCTGACTACTTCCACGCCGCGGCCGGGGCGCACCGGCGCCGCCTGCATCACCTTGTGGCGCACGGTAGCCATCTGCGGCCTGTGGTTGGGCGCTATGATGGTGGCCATGATATTGCCGCCGAAGGCGGGGCGCGTCTGCAGCAGCAGGCGCTCCTTGGTGTCCACGTCGAGGCCGGTGCAGTCGGCCGTCAGGCCGGCGTTGGTCTTTATGGCCACGCGCGAGATGAGGCTGCGGCCTATGGTGGTGGCGCCGCAGAGCAGCGCCTCGGGCTTGTACTCTTCTACGAGCTTAACCAGCACGGCGGTATAGGGGTCGTCCTGGTAGGCGGCCAAGGCCGGGTGGTCCACCAGGTAAACCTTGTCGGCGCCGCGCTCGCCCAGCTTGCCGGCGGCGGTCTCCATGTCGTGGCCCAGCAGCACGGCGCACAACTTCACGCCCAGCTTGTCGGCCAGCTTGCGGCCTTCGCCGAGCAGCTCGAAAGAGATGCTCTGGATGACGCCTTTTTTCTGCTCGCAGAATACCCAGACGTCCTTGTAGGCTGACAGGTCCTTTTTGGGGCCGGCGGACTTCTCCAGCTCTATGGCCGAGAATTTGCAGGCGGCCACGCAGGAGCCGCACAGCGTGCACTTGGCCATGTCTATGACGGCCTTGCGGTCGGCCATGTGGATGGCGCCGAAAGGGCAGGTCCGCACGCAGAGCGTGCAGCCGGTACATTTATCCAGCAGGATCTTGATGGAGGCCATTACACTACCTCCCCTTTGAGCAGCTCGACGAGTTCTTTAGCCACCTCGTCGGTGGAGCCGGAGATCATCTCCCCGCCTTTGCGTGCTTCCGGGGTGAAGATCTTTACCACGCGCGTGGGCGAGCCGTCCAGGCCCAGCGCGGCGGGATCGGCGTCCAGGTCGGCCGCGGTCCATTTGATGAGCTTGGCGGACTTGGCCCGCATCATGCCCTTGAGCGACGGCATGCGGGGCGTGTTGATCTCTTTGACCACGGTGAACAGGCAGGGCAGCGGAACTTCCACCACGTCGTAGCCCTCCTCGGTCATGCGCTCCACTTTAGCGCTCTTGTCGTTTATCTCCACGATCTTTTTTACGTAGGTGACCTGCGGAATATCGAGATGCGTGGAAATGCCGGGCCCCACCTGGGCGGTATCGCCGTCGGAGGCCTGCTTGCCGCAGAGTACCACATCGTAAGCGTCCAGCTTTTCGATGGCGCAGGCCAGGGTGTAGGAAGTGGCCCAGGTATCGGAACCCGCGAACTTGCGGTCGCTGACCAGCACGCCCTCGTCGCAGCCTAGGCCGATGGCTTCCTTCAGCGCGTTCTCCGCCTGGGGCGGGCCCATGGTGATGGCCGTCACCTTGCCGCCGCAGCGCTCTTTAATGCGCACGGCCTCTTCTATGGCGTAGGCGTCGAACGGGTTGATCACGCTCTCCACCCCGTCGCGTATCAGCGTGTTCGTGACCGGGTCTATGCGTACGTCGGTGGTGTTGGGAACCTGCTTGATGCAGACGATTATGTTCATGCTATTTCTTGAGAGTTTCCTTGATCATGTTCGCGGCTATCACGTTGCGCTGGATCTGGTTGGTGCCCTCGTAGATCTGGGTGATCTTGGCGTCGCGCATGAACTTCTCTGCCGGGTAGTCGCGCATGTAGCCGTAGCCGCCCATGATCTGCACCGCGTCGACAGCCACCTTCATGGCCACGTCGCTGGCGAACAGCTTGGCCATGGCCGATTCCTTGGAGACGCTCTTGGCCCCGGAGTCCACCATGCGGGCCACCGAGTAGGCCAGCGCGCGGGCGGCCTCTATCTGCGTGCCCATGTCGGCGAGCATGTGCTGTACGGCCTGGAAGCTGGAGATGGGGGCGCCGAACTGCACGCGGGTGCGGGAGTAGTCCAGCGCGCAGTCGAGGGCGCCCTGCGCTATGCCAACGGCCTGGGCCGCCACGCCGGGGCGGGAGGTGTCGAGGGTCTTCATGGCCACGATAAAGCCCATGCCCTCGCGGGAGATCAGGTTCTCGGCCGGAACTTCGCAGTCGGTGAAGATGACTTCGCGGGTGGCGCTGGCGCGGATGCCCATCTTCTTCTCTTTCTTGCCGAACTCCATGCCCTTCGTGCCTTTCTCCACTATGAAGGCGCTGGCGCCGCGAATGCCCTTCGACTTGTCGGTCAGGGCTATCACGGTGTAAATTTCGGCCTCGCCGGCGTTGGTGATCCACTGCTTGGTGCCGTTGAGGATGTACTTGTTCCCCTCCTTGCGGGCGGTGGTCTTTATGGAGCCCGCGTCGGAGCCGGCTTCGGCCTCGGTGATGCAGAAGGCCGCCAGCCGCTTGCCGCTGGCGATGTCGGGCAGATATTTCTTCTTCTGCTCCTCGGAGCCGTGCAGCAGGATGGGCAGCGTGCCCAGGCCGGTGCCGGCGTAGCCCAGGGCTATGCCGCCGCAAGCGCGCGAAAGCTCTTCGGTCACCAGGCACATGTCCAGGATGCCGCCGCCCAGGCCGCCGTAAGCCTCGGGCAGGTAGACGCCGAACAGGTCGCTCTCGGCCAGGATCTTCATGATCGGCCAGGCGAATTCCTCGCTCTCATCGTACTGGGCAGCCACAGGCTTGATCTTCTCCTGGGCTATCTTCCTGGCCAGGTCGCGTATCATGATCTGAGATTCGGTGAGTAAGTAATCCATAAAAGTCGGCTCCTAGGGTGATATCGGCGGCGGGGCCTCTGAAGGGCTCGCCCGGCCGTTTCCAGGTATAAATGGTATCAAAAACTAAAATCGCCGCGCAATTTTATATTATATATATGTAAAAATTCGGTAACATCGCTCCTGTACAATTAACCGTAAGGATAACCGTTTTTGGAGATTCAACTATGGATATGATGACGATCGTGGGGTTCATGCTGGGCGGGGCCGTGGTGGCCTGGGGCGCCTATTCGTCCGGCGTGGCCGGCAACATCTTCAACTCGCACGGCATCGTGATAGTGCTCGGCGGCACGCTGGCCGCCACCATCATCAACACCTCCTACAAACGGTTCGTGACCGGCATCAAGGCGCTCGGCGCCATTTTCTCCTCCCCCAAGATGCCCGCCCTCGACGAGGCGGTGCGCATGCTCGTCGGCATGGCCGAGACCGCCCAGAAGCAGGGCGGCATCATGGCCCTGACCAGCGTGGACGCCGGCTTCGCCAACGGCTTCCTGAAGCGCGCCGTGGGCGTGGCCATGGTCAGCGCCGAGTCGCGCGAGACCCGCGCCATCCTGGAAGAAGAGATCCGCCTGCGCCGCCTGGACATCTCCGAGGACTCCAACCTGTACCGCACCGCCGGCGTGCTCTCCCCGATGTTCGGCCTTATCGGCACGCTCTTCGGCATCATCCAGACGCTCTCCAACATCTCCGACCCCACCGCCATCGGCCGGTCTATGGCCGTGGCCATCACCTCGGCCCTGTTCGGCATCGGCTTCTCCAACATGTTCTGCGTGCCGGTGGCCAACAAGATCCGCCTGCGGGCCATGGAGGAGACGCTGGTGCTGCAGCTCATCCTCGAGGGCGTGATAGACATCATGAGCGGCAAGACCCCCCACCTCATAGACATGCACCTGCGCGGCTACCTCACGCTCGACGGCGGCGCCGCCGCGAAGGGCAAATAAAGACTTATGCGCTTCTACGAACGCGAGGACGAACTGGAGAACGAGCTCAACCGGGGCGCGCTGTGGGCCATCACCTACGGCGACCTGATGAGCTACCTGATGATCTTCTTCATGATCCTCTTCGCCTTCTACAGCTCCAAGAACATCACCTCGCAGTTCTCGGCCAAGGCCATCGAGGAGACTTTCGGCAAGGACACCGAGGTCGCCAGTACGCTCTTCTCCAAGCACGGCATCCAGCAGATAGCCCAGGTGGAGATCTCTGCCAACAAGATCAGCATCAATTTCTCGGACCCCATCCTCTTCACGCCCGGCAGCGACGTGCTCAAGCCCTCCTCCTACCCCCACCTGCGCCGCCTGACCGCCGTGTTCCAGGACCTGCCCAACCCCATACAAATAGAGGGGCATACGGATAACCGTCCGCTGGGCCGCGGCACCCGCTTTCGCTCCAACTGGGAGCTTTCCAGCGCCCGCGCCTTCTCGGTGCTCCAGTTCTTCATTAAGGAAGGCGTGGCGCCCGAGAAGCTCTCCGCCGTGGGCTACGGCGAGTTCAAGCCCATACAGACCAACGAGACGCCCGAGGGGCGCTCGAAGAACCGGCGCATCGAGATAAACATAATAAGGCACGAGATCTAGACGTATGAAACTGACCACGAGGTTCCTGCTGATCCTGCTGGGCATAGCGGTGCTCCCGCTGGTGCTCGCCGTCGGCTGGAACGTCTATCAGTACAACTCCTCCGTGGCCAGCTATTTTGAACTGCATAAGGGTCTCTCGCGCCTGTCGGCCGCCAACGTGGACGAGTGGCTCAAGAACACCAACCGCAACCTCGCCTTCCTCTACGAGTTCGAGAACCCCCTGCGCGGCAAGAAGGTGGACGAGACGCAGGTGATACAGCAGGCGGCCCGCATCAATTCCGACATCATGTCGCTGGCGCTGGTAGCGGCCGACGGCAAGGAGCTGTTCTTCCTGCAGAGTGAGACCGTGCGGGAGAAGAAGTCCCTCGCTTCCTTCCAGGCCGCGCTGGTGGCCAAGGCCTCCGACAGCGGCGTGGTCTCCACCGGCGAGCCCATCTGCCTGCGCGCGCAGACCTATTTCCCGCTGGCCTACCCGCTGGTGGACGGGCGCGTGGTGGTGTTCCATTTCTCCATGGACAAGCTGCTGGGCAAGATCAACTCCCAGAAGACCGGCAGCAGCGGCCGCGTCTTCATCTCCGACCGCCAGGGCCGTCCGCTGCCCTGCCAGGACATGAAGGGCCTGGATTACGCGCCCGAGGAGCTGCGCAAGGTCTTCCGGGGCGGCGGCCGCACCGGCACGCTGTCCCAGTTTATTTTCTCGGAAGAGGAGTACGCCGGCGCTTACGCCGCCATCGAGGACCTGGACTGGGCGGCCGTGTCGGTGCAGTCCGAAGAGGAGCTCTACGGCAAGCAGCGCAAATCCATCATCGTCTTCGCCGCGCTCGCCGTCGTCATCTTCGCCATCGCGATGGTCGTGGTGTTCCTGGTCTCCAACCGCATCATCCGCCCCATCAACAACATGGTCGGCGGCGTCAAAGGCTTCCTGCGCACCCAGCACCTCGACAGCGTGATCCCGGCCGAGGGCTGGCCCGAGATCAAGACGCTCGTGGGCGTGCTCAACCGCCTGATGCTGGAGCTGCAGGCCTACCGCGCCTTCCAGCTCAACCAGATCGTGGAGGAGAAGGGCAAGGCGCAGGCCCTCATCGACACCATCTCCGACGGCGTGCTGCTCATAGACGACCGCGGCTCGCTGATCTACTGCAACAACACCGCGCTGAAGCTGCTCGGCATCCCCAAGATCTCGCCCGAGGTGGCCGTCCCCCGCTCGGTCAAGAACGAGGCTTTCTTCAACGCGCTGACCGAGATGCTGGCCAAGAAGGAGAAGTACCTCAAGATCGAGGTGGACGCCCCCCTCGTCAACGAGACTTCCACCGTGACCAAGAGCTTCCGCGTCATCTCCAACCAGTTCCTGCTGGCCACCCTCAAGCGCCCGGGCCGCGTCATCATCATCCGCGACATCACCAGCGAGAAGGAGATAGAGAAAGCCAAGGAAGACTTCTTCCACATGATCACGCACGACATGCGCGCCCCGCTGTCGACGCTGCAGGGCTACACCGAGCTGCTGATGAAGAAGATCGGCCCCTCCCCGGCCACCGATAAATACCTGCAGAGCATGCTCTACTCGTCGCGCCGCCTGCGCGGCATGATCGACGACATCCTCAACGTCACCAAGCTCGAGCGCGGCACGATGACGCTGCAGCTCGACAACGTGGACGCCGAGGTGCTGATCACGCGCATCAAGGACAACCACGAGCCGGTGGCGGGCCCCAAGAACATCAAACTCACCGTGCTGCCGCTCCCCTCCAAGATCCTCGTCACGGCCGACCCGATCCTGCTCGAGCGCGTCATCACCAACCTCATGGGCAACTCGCTCAAGTTCACGCCCTCCGGCGGCAGCATCACGCTCTCGGCCTGGGAGGACGCCAAACAGGTGTTCTTCGCCGTCGAGGATACCGGCCCCGGCATTCCCGAGGCCAAGCGCAAGGAGATCTTCGAGAAATACGGCCAGATGGAAGAGCACAAGAGCCAGGGCTTCGGCCTCGGCCTGGCCATGTGCCAGCTTACGGTGCAGCTGCACAAGGGCGACATCTGGGTGGAATCCGAGGTGGGCAAAGGCAGCAAGTTCATCTTCACCGTGTCCAAGACC